>ERZ506926.487-NODE-487-length-18771-cov-3.660504_pt1 | contig 18771 bp, 18 predicted proteins | sample MGYA00512903_ERZ506926 | MGnify/ENA metagenome assembly ERZ506926 | reverse complement strand
GGGCCATCTCCGACGAGGTTTACCATCCGTTCGTGTTTGGGGAAACGTTCGGGGAAACGCTTGGGGGAGAGGCAGCCGTGGCACCATCGATTGCTGCGGTGCCGGGCATGAAAGACCGCACCATTGTGGTGGAAAGCCTGTCGAAAACCTACGCGATGACCGGCTGGCGCATCGGCTACCTGCTGGCACCCGAAGCGGTCATCGAACAGACCGGTAAAATCGCCGAACTCATGCACTCCTCGGTGAACTCCTTGGCGCAATACGCAGGCGTGGCAGCACTGGCCGGTCCGCAGGATCATGTGGCCGCCATGCGCGAGGAATACCGCGCCAAGCGCCAGATCGTGCTGGACGGTCTGGCCGGATGCCCGGTATTGCGCTTGATTGAACCGCAAGGTGCGTTCTACGCCTTTGTGGACGTACGCCTGACTGGCCTTGACTCCGGTGAATTCGCAGACCGTCTGCTGGACGAAGAGCACGTGGCCGTGGTCCCCGGCGAGGCCTTCGGCGAGGAGGGGCGCGGCTTCGTGCGCCTCTCCTACGCCGGAGATGCCGGCGAGCTGCGTGAGGGCGTCGCCCGTCTGCGCGCATTCGCCGAACGGGTATGGAACCCCATCACCGGACACCACACCGCCACTTATCACCCCATGGAGGTGTTGGCCTGAGGCTTAAAGCGAGGCTAGGCCGCCAATTCAGACTCGTCGGCGCGAGCGATGGCCTGCTCGTAATCCTTGGTGCCTTTGAACACTTCCTTGGTCCACGGGTTGATGCCCTGCTTCTTGGCGCGTAGCAGGATGTAGCCAAGTGCCAGCACATTGGCCGCCAACGCGATTAACGAGACTGCAAGGTTCACATTCGGATTGTTCACGGACTGGGTGGAGAACATGGAATAGTCCTGGAACATCGGGAACACCTGCGCGAACATGCACCAGATGGCCAGCGTGTTGGCGCGGTTCTGAATCCAACCGCCCTTGTTCCAGAAGAAGTTGGCCACGGTGGGTGCCAGCAGCAGCGCCAGGCCGCAATACCAGGCGTGGGTGGGCAGGCAGTTGTAGGTGTAGCAGAAGTTCCACAGGTCGTAGGCCACGATGAACACCCAGGTCATGTCCGGCCAGAGCATGTCGTCCTTCTTCTTGGAGGCGTAGATGCCGAACCAGCCGGTCATGCAGAAGATGTTGAGCAGGCCGGCCACGCCGTTGAAGACGTTGTGCCAGCCACCGTACAGGGTCACGCCTTCGGTGGAGATCCACGTGGTGCCCCAGCCGCGGATGGCGGATTCGAAGTCGGACACTACGGCAATGAGGATGTTGATGGCCACGATCACGAACGGGAAGCACTTGAACCAGTGCGATTTGCCGATGGATCCCCACTTGTATTTGAGGGCCATGAAACCGATGCAGCCGATGGTGGCCGCGTACAGCTTGGCATAGTGGAACCAGCTGGTCATGTGTACGTAGGTCGGGTTGTTGAGGGCCCAGTCGGCACCCATGGCGGCGGCCGTGTAGATGGTGATGAAGTAGACGGTCAGCACGGCCGGTATGACGAGGAAGGCGATAACGCCACCGGTTTTGGTGCGGCGGGCCAGTTCGTTGGCGCCGATAAGACAGCAGAAGACGAGTATCCATCCGATCCATTGGTAGATGGCGTTGTCGCCGTAGACCTGAAACAGCATAAGCGGTCCTTTCCGTGTGTGCGCTGTGCGCCTCGCAGTCCTCCATTGGGTTGCTGAGACGCCTATAGACGCCGCTATGTTGACGCAGCGTCAATTTCTCTCACGGCACAGTCTAGCCTCAAGTTGACATCGCGTCAAAACAACCGCATTAAGGCTGCCGCGTTTCGTATCGTTACGCGTAGGGGCTGGCTGAGGCGTAATGCTGAAGAGTAACATTGAAGCAATGGCAATCAAGCCGATTTGAGGAAGAGAAGCACACGATGGCGTACTGCGGCCACTGCGGAAATAGAGTTGATAGGCCGGCACGATTTTGCCCGGCATGTGGAGCGTCTGTAGACAGCGCACCGGTTGCGTCTGTACCAGTGCCGGCCGCATCGTCAGCCGTACCGACTGCGTCGATACCGGCACCTGCTGTGCCAGCGCCTTCAGTACCACCATCGATACCAGCCGCGCCGGTTGCCCCATCGGTTTACGCCGCGCCCGCTGCCCCACAGCCGGCACCAACTGCTCCCTTGCCAGCTTTGCCGATTCCCGCTCCTGCCGCATATCAGGCGACTGATGCAACCGCCGTCCTGGCACCGCCGCGCAAATCCAGCAAGAAGCTGATCGCCGTTCTCTGCGCATTGCTTGCGACGATTCTGGTGGCGGCCTTGGCATTCATCGTCCCCAACTTCACCGCCGTCAAAGCGATGCTGGGCTTCCAGCCCACCAATCCGCTGGTCGTCACCTTCGACGCGATCAACTCGCTGTCCACTCTGCGCAGCACCAAATACGAACTCAGAACCCACAGCAGCACTGACGACTCCCTTGACGCGCGGATGTCTGGCATGTATTCGCTGGGGCAAAACCACCAATGACTCCTCCGCGTCTGTGACCATCAAGACAGATGAACAGGCAACAACCCTCGCTTGGCACAAAGGCGCATTCGCCGGGAAAAACGTTTGGTATGATGACGACCCCTACTACATCTACTACCCGGCCGACCAATATGAAGATGACTTAAGGAACGGCGTTGGTAGTGATGTGGCGGACTTGATATTGAACGTCAAGGATGCGTTGGTCAAGAACGGTGCTTGGGACATCACCGGCGCGGAGCGAACGTTCTACGATCAGCTGGACAAGATGAACGACGATGGGTACTCGAACGACATCGACCGGGCCAAGGGCACGAAAACGTCTGCCGAGGTGAAGGCCGAGGCCAGCAAATTCATCCAACAATATCTCGGCGTGGAGCTGGAAGATAAGAATGTGCGCAGCCAGCTGTTCCCGAATACATCGTCTGCCAAGTCTGCCGGCAACACGCAGCTCTCGTATCAAATCGATGTCAAGGCATTGGCCCAGCACTTTGTGAATTACTGGATCAGCCATGAAGCGCAGTATCCGCATCTGAAATCATGGGTGATTCAGCAGATCGAGGATACCGGTGTGGGCGATGCTGAAGGCGAGTACCGTCAGGCGCTCGACAATGTGCGCAACTGGGACTTCGGCACGGATGAAGAGCCGGATATGCCGACTATCACCGTGGATCTGAACTACGGCAGGAAGCGTCTGATGAGCTCGATTGCCGTAAGCGTGTCCGGCAAGGACGAATACGGCGACTCCTACAAAGGTTCGCTGTCGTTGACGCTCAGCCAGCAGAACGCGGTGTCTGTGGACGACCCCGATTTGACTGATACGGTGAGCAAAGCCAAGGACAACAACGAGCTGGATCTGTCTTGAGCAGAATCAGAATGTGCGGAACGCCGTGAACAGATCATCGACGTGACGTCGCATGTGATTCACAGAACGGGTTTTGGGGCTTTTCCGTTCGTCAGGTAGCCGAAGCATGCGGATTGACCGAGCCGGCGGTCATATACCATTTCAAGAACAAAGTCGGCTTGCTGATTGCCGTGCTGGAGCATCGTGATCGGGAAGACATGGCTACGTTTGCCCATTCTCTTGGCGTTGAACCTGAGGATATGTGGAGCGGCAACGCGCAGTTCGGCATTCGTGATATCTGTGCTGCCCTTATGGAGCGCAATGCGGCTCAGCCAGAGATGGTGCGGTTGTATATACCGTGCTACAAGGCGAATCGTTGAACGAGCATCATCCTGCCTATGAGTATTACCAAAAACGAGAACATCGCGTGATGGACACCTTAACCCGAGCAGTCGAGCGTGACGGTTTGGCAGATCCTCGTCGCGAGGCGCGGACTGCTTTGTCGATGATGAACGGCATTCGGGTCCGTTTGGCTCAGGGATCGGGCATCGGTCGATTTAGTGGCCGATTGGAATGCCTATGCCGACTTCCGGTGGCCTCGACAGTCGTGAGGCAATAAGACTTTTCTCGTGAGATACGCTATCGGCGTGTCGTCATCTTTTTGTTGCAATACGCAGAAAATGCAAGAACAAAAACCCTTGGAATCGGACTGATTCCAAGGGTTTTGTTGTGTCTGTGGAGCTAGCCGGGTTCGAACCGGCGACCCTCTGCTTGCAAAGCAGATGCGCTACCAGCTGCGCTATAGCCCCATAGGTGAAAAAAGCGGCTATGCCGCTTCCTTACCATCTACGTGGGCCCGGGAGGACTTGAACCTCCGACCTCATCCTTATCAGGGATGCGCTCTAACCAGCTGAGCTACGGGCCCGATCCATACGCTTCAAAAGCGCACAAGTGATTACAATACCATTGAACGGCGGTATGTCAATAACGGCGTGTCGCGATTGTCGCTTGCGCCATGATTGCCGGCGCAGCGGAGCATGACGAGTGCGATGAGGCTGTTCGCGTGGTGGAAGCCGTAGGCCATGCGGATGGTGACCTTGATCCTGTTGTCGGACGCCTCGAGCCTGGCGTTGGAGTAGCCCAGCTCGATGGTCCTGAGGATGTCGGGCCCACGACGGCGGATCTTCCGGGATGGCTTGCCGCTCTCGTACAACTGCACGATCTGCCGTTTGAACGCCTCGTCGTAGTGGCGGGGATGTTTCGGGTCGGCCATCGTCGGCCTCCAATCTCATGTCATTCGTCCCTCATCGGACTGTCTAATACGTTGTAGCCAATCCACGGCGTCACATCGTCAGGCTGTCCGGGGCGAGGAGGAAATCGTAGACGCTCATCGTGAGGATGCCGTGCTCGTCGCGGACGGGTTTGACCACGTCGCGTACGAGGACGATCTTCTGGAAGCTGTCGTCGATCTCGAGCAGCGAGGCCTTCTCCTGCGCGACCTTCTCCGGTGTGGGCAGTTGGTACGCGGATTGGTCAGGGCGCCGATGGAGGAGGCCAGCACGTCGACCAGGTCGTCGAGCTCCTGCGACCTGCGCAGCCCGTTGCGCATGCGCAGCAGCCCGTTGATCACCCCGTACAGACGGGGCGGCTCCTCGCCGCGCGTACGAACGCAGTTCATGAAGAATTACGAGTGATTCGTCGAAGTCTTCGGCGTTACGGCCGCCGCCTGAGCCAGGGCGGCGGCCACTTGTTCGTTGACGGCTCCCTGCTGTGCGATGGTGACGCGGATGCCTCGACTGGCATGCGCGTCCACGCCCGCACCGGCCCCCGCGTCGGCTCCGGTGGCGTCGGCGCTGATACGCAGGCTCGGCAGGAACGGCTTGCCGGCGGCCACACGGATGCCCTGTTCGGCCAGCAGTCGCAGCGCCGCCGGCTCGTCGCGCACCGGAATCCACAGATTCAGTCCGTCACCGGTATGCACGTCCAAACTTTGACGCAGCAGCAGCGCGTGCATCGTCTTTTGCCGGGTGGCGTAGATATGCCGGGCGTTGGTCACCGTGTGGAACGCCTCTTTGTCGGCCAGCATTTCATACAGAATCTCTTGCAGGAACCGGCTCACCCATCCCGATCCCAAGCGTCGTTGGGCGATAATCGCCTCCACGGCATCCTCCGGCCCAGACAGCGCAGCCAAGCGCAGATCCGGCCCGTGCGACTTCGAAAAACTGCGGATATGCACCACGTGTTGCGGCAATCGTTGCGCCAACGATGTCGCATACGCATTGGCCACATCGCCACTGTGATCGTCTTCCACAATCAGCGGCATACCAACGCCATTCGGGTAGTGCGCGAGCAGCACGTCCGCCAAAGCGTCGATGCGTTGCGGGCTGAAGCTGGCCCCGGTAGGGTTCTGGGCGCGCGGCTGCAGCAGGATCATACTGACCTGATGGCCGCCGTGCGGCACCGCCAGACGCTGCGATTCCAGCATGGTCAGCGCACGGTCGAGTGCGTCGGGCAGCATACCGAACCCGTCCATCGGCACGCCGAACGCCATCGCGCCATGTGCCTCGATCATGTCGAGAATCAGCGGATATTCCGGTGCCTCGGTAATCACAAAATCACCCGGCTGAACAAAAGCGTTCATGGTGTGCGCCAAACCGTCGCCCGCGCCGGATGCCATAGTCATCGCCTCCGGCTCATACGGCCAGTTGCGTCGCAAAATCTGTTCCAGCATGGGCAGGATGGTCGGCCCGTCGTATGAATTGACGAATGCCTTGTGCGTGCCGAGCTTGCCGAGAAACGGGCGGATGTCCGGCAGCAGCGAAAGGTCCGGCGTGCCCTTGGACAGGTCGATAATCGGTCGGTCCGGCGCGGTGGCCGGGGCTTCGGCCAGCAAGTCGCCGGCATCGTAGCGATGCGTGCGCGACTGCCGCAGTACGAATGTTCCGGCGCGCCCGCGGGAGCGCAGTATGCCGGACCTGGCGAGGGCATGGTAGGCACTGGAGACGGTGGCCGGACTGGTGCGTAGCAGTCGGGCGAGATCGCGTACGGTGGGCATGCGCTGGCCTTCCGCAAGTATGCCGGAGGAGGTCAGCGAGGTGACCGATTCGACGATGCGTTGCGGGGTGGCCGTCGCCTCGGTGGTGAGGATGAGTGAGGATAACTGGCCGGCATCAACGGCCAGGTCGTCGGTGGAACGCAGGGGAGCGGCCGTAATGCTTGGCTCATCGTTGTAGCCGACGGCATGTGCGGTTGTTGATGCGGTTGATGGCGATGGCGTATCCATGATCTGCCTCCCGGATCTTGGCGGCGAGCGTGATGAGCGCGCGTCTGCGTGAATGTTGCCGATTGCCGCCGGCTGATGATCGATGGCGGTTGCCGGCTTGTTGCTGGCTGCTTGACTGCCGATAGTAACGGTCACTGTGGCAACGGTAGTCAAATGTTAGCGCCGCATTGTGCAATGAGTATGTTTTTGAATAACATAAACATTACATAATCTGGATACAATTATTGTTCTTGTTCCTATGTTTCAAAATGATTTCGTATTCGCCACTACTGTGACATTATTAAATGTTCGAGTTTGACGCGAAATGTTCAACTCTCATAATGACATTCACAGCGCGTTGCTGCCCTGACCCGATCCACGGGAGACGGCATCGGGCACTTCGAGAAAATATCGAGGAAAGGACACATCATGGGGCATGATCTTTCGCAGGATGCGGAAATCTGGGACGACGCTTACAAGCTGGACCGCGCACACGTATTCCATTCGTGGCACGCACAGCGCAACCTGGATCCCACTGAAGTGGTAACCGGTCACGGCGTGTGGCTGAAGTACGGCGACGGCCGTGAAATGCTCGACTTCACCAGCCAGCAGGTCAACGTCAACATCGGCTACCAGCACCCGAAGGTGATCGAGGGCATCAAGAAGCAAGCGGAACTCCTGTGCACCGTCGGACCTGACTACGCGAACCTAGCCCGTGGCCGCGCCGCCTCCCTGGTGGCCCGCCGCGCTCCGGAAGGCTTCGACAAGGTGTTCTTCACCAACGCTGGCGCCGACGCCAATGAAAACGCGATGCGCGCCGCCCGCCTGTTCACTGGCCGCGACAAGATTCTGTCTTCCTACCGCTGCTACCACGGCAACACCGGTGCGGCCATCAGCGCCACCGGTGACTGGCGCCGTAAGCCCAACGACTACTCTCGCGGCCACGTGCACTTCTTCACCCCGTACCTGTATCGCTCCGAGTTCTCCGCAACCACCCAGGAAGAGGAGTGCGAGCGTGCGCTGGCTCACCTCGAGCACGTGATCCAGTTCGAGGGCCCGGACACCATCGCCGCCGTGCTGCTCGAATCCGTGCCGGGCACCGCAGGCATCATCATTCCGCCCAAGGACTACTTCAAGGGCGTGCGCGAGATCACCAAGAAGTACAGCATCCTGATGATCACCGACGAGGTCATGGCCGGCTTCGGCCGCACCGGCTTCTGGTTCGCACTCGACGACTACGACTACACGCCGGACATCATCTCCTTCGCCAAGGGCTGCAACTCCGGTTACGTGCCCGCCGGCGGCGTGATTATGAGCGACCCGGTGGCCCACCGCTTCGACGACATCGTCTTCCCCGGCGGCCTGACCTACTCCGGTCACCCGCTGGCCATGGGCGCCATCGTGGCCACCCAGGAAGCCATGGAAGAGGAGCACATCGTCGACAACGCCTACACCATCGGCAAGGACGTGCTCGGCCCGCAGCTCACCGCTCTGTACGACAAGCACCCGAAGATCGGCGAGGTTCGCGGCAAGGGCGTGTTCTGGGCCGTGGAAATGGTTGCCGACCGCACCACCAAGGAGCCGCTGGACGACGCCACGATGAAGCAGATCGTGGCCGAAGGCGACAAGCGCGGCCTGATTCTCGGCGTGCACAACAACCGCATCCACGTCACTCCTCCTTGCGTCATCTCCGCCGACGAGGCGACCCAGGGCGTCGAGATCCTCGACCAGGTGCTGACCGCGGCCGGTTGCTGATTGGGTGACTCAATGGTTCGGTGACGGTTTGTAGCCGTTGCCGACAGCACCGTTCATTGCTGATGGCGGCCCGTTCGGAACGTTAGGTTCCGGGCGGGCCGCCATCGTTGTCCGCCGTTGTGCGAGAATGACTTGCGTGCCTTATCGCCGTCGTCAATCCACCGCTCCGAAGTCCGGTGCGCCGAAATCCGTTCGGTCCGCTGCCGCCGGGCAGTCGTTGGATATTGATGGCATCCATCTGCACCTGACGCGCAAACCCATCAAAAACCTGTATCTGCGCATCAAACCGCCGAGCGGCCGCGTCGAAATCTCCGCACCGATGCGGATGAGCGAGAGTCGCATTGCGGATTTCGTCAAAGAGCGACATTCGTGGATTCTCGCCCAGCAGCAGCGCATGGCTGAGGCGCAACGGCGCTCCATCATGGCATTGAACGAGGGTGCCGGCTTCGAGAACGGAGGTCGTGGTGTAGCTGGTGCCAGCGGCCATGATGGAGGCGTTGCCGGTCGTCCGAAAACCGGTGATATCAGTCGTCCGGGAATTGGTGACGCCGGGCCAGGCCAAGCCGGTACGAATGTCCAACCGTATTTTGACCGCTCCCAAATCTGGACCGACGAACGCAAACGACAAGCGGCGGCCGCGATCAACGCCGCGTTGCCACAGCTGCTGGCCAAGTGGGGGCCGGTCGTCGGCCGGCAGCCCACGCATATCACGCTACGGGTCATGACCTCGCGCTGGGGATCGTGTACACCGCGAACCGGCCGCATCCGTCTGAACCTTCAATTGGGACTGATGGAACCGCAATTCCTGGAATACGTCTTGGTCCATGAGATGACGCATTTGTGGGAAAGCGGCCACGGTGCCGGATTCCAGCGCCGCATGACCGCCTACCTACCCGGCTGGAAGACGCTGCGCCGCGACCTCAACCGCCGCGTGGTGCTGTGACGATGACGGGTCAGGCTTCAGTGCCGGCGATGTGGCTGATGGCCTGATCGGATTCGTTCGCATGGTCCGAATGCGCCACCATCTCGATGGCCGCCGGACACCCGCTCACCGACGAAGACCGCTGGCCTTGGCTCGACACCATCGCCGCGTGGATCGACGAGCGCGTGGCCGCCGGCGATCCCGCCGTGGTCACCTGCTCGGCGTTGAAGAAGATCTACCGCGACAAGCTGCGCCGTCAAGGCGTGGTGTTCGTCTACATGCAGGGCACATTCGACGAGGTGATGGAACGCCTTTCCCACCGCCAAGGCCACTTCATGAAGCCGAGCATGCTGCAATCCCAGTCCGACATTCTCGAAGAGCCGGGCGATGACGAAATTCACGTCAACGTACACATCGGCCAGGCCGATCCCGAACACGAGGCCATGGCCGTGGCCGGTGCCCTCGGCCTGTGAGCCATCTCTCGGCTCCCCTTAGTCTCACTTCGCCACACGTGCGGCGCATCGACGAACTCGAACGGCGCATCAGCGAACTTCAGCTGGAGCTGAAGCAGTGTGAAGGCCAGCAAGGGCGAACCGGATCGGTCCAAACGGGCTACTCAGGCCGACCAGCCCAGCCAGTCCGTTCAGACCGACCTAACTGATCAGAGCGGGCCCTCTGACCAGTCCGAACCATCTGACCGACATGTACTTGTTGACTAAGTGTGCGGCCCGTCATTCGTTATGGAACATGCCGGCCATGTATACAGGCAGGTAGGTTACATTCCCTTCGACTGAGACGTTGCACGGGCCAAGCACATAGCCTGTATTGAGATGGTATTCAGGGTGGGCGAGCACGTTGTCCATTGCGCGATGGCGTTTGTAGGATTTGCCGGACTTCACCTCAATCGGCAGCACGTGATCGTTGCGGTCTTGGATGAGGAAATCGAGCTCGCCAAGCTTCTTACTGTTGTAGTAGTACAGGTCAAATCCGTGAGCGCGTAGCTCTTGGGCCACCGCATTTTCATAGATTGAACCGTAGTTGATATCAGGGTTGCCGTCGAGTACGTCGAGCGCGGTTTTCTTGAGAAACGAGCCGGTAAGCAGACCCACGTCGTTGTAAAAGAGTTTGAAGAGGTTACGTTCCTTGCTCATCTCCAACGGTGTGCACGGTTCGTCCACGTTGTACGCGGCGACGGCTACATCCGCATTGACCAGCCAATCGAAATCGGAAGCAACCGATTGGAATCTCATGTTCTTTTCGATTTTGGCGAAGGTAAAGCGCTTGTTTGGGTTATTTAACTCGCTGGGCACCAAATCGTAGATAGCGCGGATATGCAGCCGGTCTTCTTTGCGCGCGTATTGGCTGATATCGCGGCGATATTCACGCTTTATGTTCTCTTGTATAGTGCGCACGTCCGCAACGCTGCCGTTTGCCACGAACGAGTCGACTGCGGCAGGCATGCCGCCGATGACCAGATATTTGGAGTATAGCTCCATGAACCTTTGATGAATGAACTCATCCACTTCCTGGTGCTTGGCAAAGCATTCGGCAAGCATATCGAATACGTCGTTGCCGATATGCTGCGACCAGCAGAACTCTTGGAAATCCAGTGGATACATATCCAGCTCGGTCAGGTACCCGACCGGTACCGAGCGTATATCTTCGAGCTCGACTCCAAGTAGCGAGCCGGAAAGCGCGTAATCGAACCGACCATCATCTACAAGGAACTTAATTGCGGTGACCATTTCCTTGCAACGCTGGACCTCGTCAAAGAAAATCAGGGTTTTGCCGGGTACTAATGGCGTATTTACGGCCAGTTCCAGCCTCATCAGTAGGTTTTTGGCATCGCGGGGCCGATCGAATAATGCAACGAGGTCAGGGTTCTCGATGAAATTGAGCTCGGCGATATGGTCGTAATGCTGTTGGGCAAAGTGCCTGATGATATAGGTTTTGCCAATCTGACGGGCTCCGGTGACCAGCAGTGCAGTGCGTTTCGGCGCGGATCTCCAAGCTTCCAGCTGTGTCTCGATTTTTCTTCGCAGCATGAGAATCTCCAGTCATTTGTAGGCCTTGCATCTATGCTGGGCACGTTTTCCAACTGTTTATAGCGCATATTTTACACTTTTCCAACCATAAGAATGCGGTTTTGGCTACGTTTTCCAACCTCAAAATGGGGAGTTTTATACACTTTTCCAACTTATGTATGTGGAGACTCTCTATTTCACGTGAGACGAAAGTGGCTCCCCTCTTTGAGGGGAGCCACGGAATACTGCTTTTACTTATGCCAGGTGAGAGCGCATGAACCACTGGAACTTTTCGAGTTCCTGCACGTGGTCCTGGATGATGTTGGAGCTGATCACATCCAGCTCGTCCAGCTCGGCGATGGCCTTGCGGTCGTCGGCGATGAAGGCGTCGTAGTACTCGATCAGCGCCTTGAGATACTCCTCGGTGCCCACGCGGCCCTCAGCGTCGAACGATTTCCACGTGCGGTTGCGCACGATGGCGTCAGCACGGCCATCCGGGGTGCCGCCCAGAGTGGCAATGCGCTCGGCGGTCTCGTCGGCCTGGGCCAGCACGGCCTCGACCTCGGGGTCAAGCATCTCGTGAACGGCGATGAAGTTCGGGCCGGTCACGTTCCAGTGTGCGTGCTTCAGGACCAGAGCGGCCTCCTGCTCCTGGCTCAGTCGGTTCTGCAGGATGGCGATGGCCTTCTCACTGGCCGCTTCATCAAGGCCCGGCACAACAAATGCAAGTGTCATAATGTTCCTTCTTTCAGTAGGTGGAACGTTGCCCTTTCATTCTACGTTTTTTGGTTATGCCCCGGGCCGAACGAATAGGTGGTGAATATCACGCGACTATTTGGCATCGTCGCTTTGTGATTCGGCCGGCAGCGGCGCATGGTCCGGGGCGCCGGCTTTGCGGACTTCGATGGTTTCGATGCGGCGGCCATCCACCTTGGTGACGACCATGTTGTAGCCGTCGTCGGAATGCAGCACGTCGCCTACCGCTCCCATCTTGCCGGTCTTGGACAAGAAGTAGCCGGCGACCGTCTCGTACGGGCCGTCCTCCAATTCGATGCCGGTCAGATCGGCGAAGTCCTCAATGGTCATGCTGGCCTCGATCGTGGCCACACCATTGACGAACGCGGTGCGGGTGGTGCGTTCGCCGCCCTTCTCGCTGGGCAGATCGTACTCATCGCGAATATCGCCCACAAGCTCCTCGGTCATATCCTCAAGCGTCACGATGCCGTCCGTGCCGCCGTACTCGTCGATGACCACGGCCAGATGGATGCCGCGCTTACGCAGCAGTTCCAGGCTCGGCAGCAGCTTGGAGGTGCCGGGCAGGGAGATGCCTTCGCGCACCACATCGCGCACGATCTTGGCGTTCGGATCGCGCACGTCCAGCAGATCGCGCACATGCACGAAGCCGATCACGTCGTCGAAATCCTTGCCGGTCACCGGGTAACGGGAGTACGGCTGGTCGCGTACGAACGCGGCGGCCTCGGCCAAGGGCTGGTCGCCCTCGATGAAGACCACGTCGGCACGTGGGCGCATCACCTCGGCGACGATGGTTTCGGACGCGTCGAACACATCGTCCAGAATCGTGCGTTCGTCCTTGGAAAGGTTGGTGTTGGAGCTGACCAGCACGCGCAGCTCGTCGTCGGACACCTCGGACTCGGTCTGCTGCGGGTCGAAGCCGAGCAGGCGGACGATGCCGTTCGTGTTCTTGCCGATGAGCCAGATGATCGGGCGGCAGACGGCGGCGAAGGCGTCGATGGCGGGCACCACGGCGCGCGCGATCTGCTCGGTGCGCTGCATGGCGATGCGCTTGGGCACCATCTCGGAGATCACGATGGAACAGTAGGAGATGATGAGGGTCAGGATGATGTTCACCAGGCCGCCGGCGATGCCGGGGTGCACGCCCCAGCTTTCGACCACCGGAATCAGGTAGGGGGCGATGGAGGAGGCACCGAACGAGGCGGACAGGAAGCCGGAGAGCGTCACGCCGATTTGCACGGTGGAGAGGAAGGTGTTCGGGTCACGTGCGATTTTGGCGACTTTGGCGCCGCGAGCGTCCTCCTGCTCCATTTGCTCGATCTGCGAGCCGCGCAGAGAGACCAATGCCAACTCGGTGCCGGAGAACACGGAACCGATAACGAGAAATACAAAAATCAGGAGGATGTTCAAACCAAGTGACATGGCTTCAACTCTAGGGGAGTGGCACGTCAAATTGGGGTGTGCTGGCTGGGCAGTAAGAAACTCGGCAAAGGGAAGGGCACTCTTATCATTACCGCGGACGACGTGTCGACCGGTGTTTCCGATGCGTTGCTCGCCTTCGACGATGCCGTATGCGTTCCAGCGCTGGACGGCATTACTAGTGCAGAGAGGCTGTTTCTCGCGGCTATGGCCAAGGATTCGCCAAATCCCACGCAGGTGGCGATATTGCGGATCGCACGCTCAGAAGCTCAGCACTTCCACTTTGCCGGAATCGAGCTGATAGCGGGCGCCGACGATCATGAGCTTGTCAGCGGCGAGGGCCTGCTGGATGACAGGAGACTGCTCCACCAAAGTTTCAATAATGTGGGCCACGTGTACGCGCTCGATGTCTTCATGCGCGTCGAGCTCGGCTTCGCGCGCCTGCCAGACGGACATGCCGGCCTGGCGCAGAATAATCGATTCGGCGGCGGCGATGTGCTCGTCGAGGTCGTCCATCGCATCCGCGGCCTCCAGTGAGCCGTCGGCTTCGGAAGTGATGGTGTGCATCAGGTCGTCCAGCTCCTGCTCGGCGGCCTCGATTGCGCCGCAGTGCTCGTGACCGAGCACACAGATCAGGCTGACGTGCAGTTTCTTGACCGCGTACTCCAGCGAGGCGATAACCGCGCTATCGATGAGTTGCCCGGCGGTGCGCACGGTGAACAGGTCGCCCAGGCCCTGATCAAAAATGATTTCCGGAGGTACGCGCGAGTCCGAGCAGGAGAGCACCGCGGCATCCGGGTTCTGGCCATCAAGCAGCGTCTGGCGGGTCTCCTTGTCCTGCCATGGGTGGTCGGGCTTGCCCTCGGCAAAGCGCCGGTTGCCTTGCAGCATGCGGCTCCACGTTGCGTTCGCGGTCGATTCCTGTTCAAAGTCTGACTGAGCCATGAAACCTCCATTATCAGCGGACTGCTGATTGCCATATTAGCGAGTATTCGCGCATAGTCGTGATTGGGGCAACGGCCATTTGGGCACAAGGGTTGCGGGTGGTGTGATAAGGCTCATACGTTACACCCGCGCGAGCCGTGGCTCACCACATTACGATAGGTGGTGGTAAACGCTTGAAGATTAACAATTCCCGAAAGGACCGATGATGACTCTTCTGCAGCATGAACTGACCGATTTCAAGGTGAACGCATTCCAGAACAACGAGTTCCACGAAGTGACCAAGGACGATGTGCTCGGCCACTGGTCCCTGTTCTTCTTCTACCCGGCCGACTTCACCTTCGTGTGCCCCACCGAACTTGAAGACCTGGCCAAGAACTACGCCAAGTTCAAGGAAATCGGTTGCGAGATCTACTCCGTCTCCTGCGACACCCACTTCGTGCACAAGGCCTGGCACGACGCCAACGAGAAGATCGCCAAGATCGAGTACCCGATGCTTGCCGACCCGACCGCCCTGCTGGCCAAGGATCTCGACACCTACAACGAGGCCGATGGCATGGCCGAGCGCGGCGACTTCATCGTGAGCCCCGAGGGCAAGGTCGTGGCCTACGAGGTCATCTCCTCCAACGTGGGCCGCAACGCCGAGGAGCTGCTGCGCCGCGTGCAGGCCTCCCAGTTCGTCCACGAGCACGGCGACCAGGTCTGCCCCGCCAACTGGACCCCTGGCGAGGAAACCATCGAGCCCAGCCTCGACCTCGTCGGCCAGCTGTGATCGACACTGAATAGGCGGTAACCTTGGCTCCCCTCTCTGAGGGGAGCTGTCGCTGAAAGCGACTGAGGGGGAGTGTTGCGGAAAGGTCCGAGCAGTGTTGGTTGCCCGGACCTTTCTTCATGTTACGAACCTTTATGAACCTCGTTGAGATGAGGTGTTTGCGTCCACCTTTCTTGGGCTTCCGCGTTCTCGTCGACTCCTGTGACGAGAACATTCCTCAATGATTTCGATACCTGTATTTTCAGCGGACGTTTTCCGGTCTGTACGACCAGCCTTGCGGCCCCTGTATTTCCACATCGCCTTTCCGGAACAGGTCGCCGTCCGGCTGATCGCTCTCATCGATTTCGTCGAGCACGACCTTGTCATAGATGTCGCGGATGTCGGCGATGCCCGCTCCGCGATAAACATCGTGACGAGACGCAAAGAGACACGATAAACCGCCTCAGTGTTTACGAAGAGCAGCTATAGGCGGTTTCAAGTATGCAGTATTGAGATGGATTATGCGGCGAGTTCCACGGGTGCACGCTCGTCTAGTTTGGAATAGGGGATGACGGTCACTCCGTTGGAGTCCTTCTTCGTGTCATCCCGTCCGAACATGATGTCTTTCACGGCGTCCTTGTCGAATCGGTTCGGTGCCTGGCAGAACCGGGTCGGATGGTTGGCGCTAGGACAGCACCCTCTTCTGTTCTGTAACGGCATCAGTACAATGTTCGTAATGAACAGTTGTTCGCGCAAGGAAATGCCGGCATATGGTGCGTCATGTTCAAAGCATAGAGATTCATTATCCGGCCTCCACGAGAATGATTTGGTTCTAGCGCAATACATGCTTTCACGACACATGCTTTCGTGATACATACGTTGGTCAGAAGATATTGCGCTAGAACTCAGCAGTCACCGCACGTGGTCCACGATGTCGTTGACCTTGGTCATATCGATATCGCGCTCGCCGAATGCCTGCCGCTCGTAGGCCAGGTCGATGTGGTGTTCGTGTGCGTAATCGATGATACGGCGAGCCAAATCGGCAATGTCGCCGGACTTGTTGAAGGAACGACCACGCAGCAGCACGCGTTGCATAAGAGGGCGCATCGCCTTGACCAACTTGTACCGGTCTGACTTCACCTTCACCATCCAACCGTCGGCAAAATATAGCACCACGCCTTCACGCGGGCTTGCCTTGGCGTCGCCGATTGCCTGGGCGACTTCTTCCGGCGAATGGCAGATCGCCACCGTTTCCGGCCGCACGAAGCCGCCGGCAAGAGTGAACGTTTCCTCGTGAGCGGCATCGATGGAGAACGATTCGGCATTACGAATCAGATGCAGCAAGCGCAGCCCGGATGATTCGTATCCAACGATGTGCCGGTCGGACTCGCGATCGATGACTTCAAACGCCGCCGTGACATTCCACTCATGCAACATACGCCACAATTCGGCACGTACCGCTGAATCTGAAGGAAACAGGCGCTCGATAAGCGCGGAATAATCCGTTTGCCCCGACTTCGACCAGAAGCGGAACAATCCAGGAGTTCCCGCCGCGCCCACGAGCCCGAGAAATCCGTTCTCCTTGCGCTCAACGCGCACGGGCAACGACTCTGGATGTTCTTGAGCGTGATTGACGACTTGGGCGAACGATGTCTCCTCCGTCTCGTCCACAGCAAAGAACTTCTCGAACCCGCGTTGCACCACCTGACCGTTGCCGCCGACAAAAAGCCCTCGCGCATTGATGGTGCGATCCGTCCACCGATGTTCACGAAATGCCTCTGCAGTGAAATTGCACGCATACACGTCTGTTTCGCCGCGCACCGGAATAACCCGAACGTAAGGATCCGCGCGCATACGCTCCAACAGGTTTCCATTCGGATCGCCCGGTTCCAACGGTCGGAACATCGCGGTGTGAAAATGCTTCCAGGACGAACGAATGTAATCTTCCGGAACACGGTCAGCGGTATCACGCGCCGCATTGCGACGCAACAATTCGTCTAGAGGAACGTCAAAATCCCTCGTTTCCCACAGTGCGCCATGACGTTGAGCGAGTAGCGCCAGTTCGGCTGCATACCGGGGATCCGTGTCTGTACGGAGCGATAAGAGAGCAGATGGATGCTTTGGAAGAGCGTCAGATTCCGTACGAAGTATGTCCGGGTGTCAGTTCTTTTTGCGGGGCAGCAGCAGCGCTGCATGCAGAATATACACTGCCTGATATTTCCCAGTCTGTGGTGATCACAAGAATGGCAGGCAGAACGCCGGTTCCGGATAAAGAGTCCATCCGCAGCTTTGCGGGCGTACGCGCCAATCTGGACGTGGACGACTTTATCATTGGTGAAGAGCCGGAAGCACCCGGCTGGATCGACTTGGCCGGCATGAAGAGCCCCGGCCTGTCCGCCGCCCCGGCAGTGGCTGAGGAAGCCGTTGCCATCCAGAAAGAGCGCGGTGTTCTGGGCGCAGAAAAGGCCGACTACAAGGATGGCCGCCGCCACATCCGCTTCAAGGAGCTTTCCGCAGAGGAAAAGGCGGCACTGGTCAGGGAACAGCCCGCCTATGGCCGGGTCATCTGCCGCTGCGAGACCATTACCGAGGGCGAGATTTTGGCAGCTCTCCACAGCGAAGTGCCCGCCAACACCATCGATGGCGTCAAGCGCCGCGCCGGTGCAGGCATGGGCCGCTGCCAGGGCGGCTTCTGCGGCCCGCGTGTGCTGGAGCTGATCAGCCGCGAGCTGGGCATAGACCCCTTGGATATCCTGCAGGACAAGAACGGCTCGAACGTTCTGGTCAGCGAAACGAAGGTAGGAGGAAAGAGCAATGGTTGATCTGGTCATTATCGGCGGCGGCCCTGCGGGCCTTGCTGCTGCCTGCAAGGCATGGGAAAGCGGTCTGCGCGACATCCTCATTCTGGAGCGCGATAAAGAGCTGGGCGGCATTCTGAACCAGTGCATCCACAATGGCTTTGGTCTGCACCGCTTTGGCGAGCAGCTCACCGGCCCGGAGTACGCCGGACGCTTTATTGAGATGCTCAAGAACACCGGCGTAAAGGTGCAGCTGGACACCATGGTGCTGGAAGTGACCCCGGATAAAAAGGTGCACTGCGTCTCCAAGGAGTACGGCTACCAGATCATCGAAGCCAAGAGCATCGTTCTGGGCATGGGCTGCCGCGAGCGCACCCGCGGTGCCATTGGTACCCCGGGCACTCGCCCTGCCGGCGTGTACACCGCCGGTGCAGCACAGCGCTATGTGAACATGGAAGGCTATCTGGTGGGCAAGCGGGTGCTGATCCTCGGCAGCGGCGACATCGGCCTCATCATGGCCCGCCGCATGACCCTGGAAGGCTGTAAAGTCCAGGCTGTCCTGGAAATCTGCCCCTTCTCGAACGGCTTGACCCGTAATATGGTACAATGTCTGTATGACTATGATATTCCTTTGTATCTGTCTCATACCATTACGGCCATCCACGGCAAAGACCGGGTCAACGGCATTACGGCCGCCAAAGTCGACGACCATATGAAACCCATTCCGGGCACGGAATTCGACATCGACTGCGATACGCTGCTCCTGTCCGTCGGCCTG
>ERZ506926.472-NODE-472-length-19483-cov-20.140261_pt1 | contig 19483 bp, 9 predicted proteins | sample MGYA00512903_ERZ506926 | MGnify/ENA metagenome assembly ERZ506926 | reverse complement strand
GAGACAGAACCTAACCTATCCGTTAGTTATCTATGTGGAACATGGTAAGCCTGTACATCTCCTGTCAGACAAAAGACAGGTAAGCTGAAAGTAATGGATGCTGAATGATGTGCAGGTATAAGATAACAGAGAAAGCGAATGCCGTTCTGTAATGGGACGGATAGGGTTTGAGCCACTTATCACGAGTTGACAAGGGACAACATCAACCTACCACGAAAGTGGGCAGACTTCTGTGGTAATGTTTGGGAGGCAAATACCCAACATTAGCCAAATGGTAATTCTTTACAATAAACTTTTAGAACTTTTTAAAGTAGGAATGCAAATGAACGATAAAATCAAAGAAAATCTCCTCGACCAATCGTGTGCGCCGACTGACAACCTGCAATCAAATTGGGACAGAATAGACTGGACTAAGGCGGAGCAAGCTGTTAAGAAGCTTCAAGCTCGTATTGTAAAGGCTCAGAAGGAAGGCAGACATAACAAGGTGAAAGCCTTGCAATGGACGCTTACCCACTCTTTTTACGCAAAAGCCTTAGCCGTAAAGAGGGTTACTTCTAACGGGGGTGGTTGTACTCCTGGGGTTGACAAAGAAATATGGGATACCCCTAAAGCTAAAATGCAAGCAATAACCCAACTCAAACGCAGAGGCTACCAGCCAATGCCGCTGAGAAGAGTTCATATCAAGAAGAGCAACGGCAAACTGCGACCGTTGGGAATACCGACAATGAAAGACAGAGCCATGCAAGCACTCTATCTTATGGCATTGGAGCCTGTATCAGAAACTACAGCTGATACTCGTTCATACGGTTTCCGCAAGGAACGCTGCTGTATGGATGCAATACAGCAATGTCATAACATTCTCCGAAAGGGATATTCTCCCGAATGGATTTTGGAGGGTGACATAAAAGGGTGTTTTGACCATATCAGCCATGAGTGGTTACTTGCCAATATCCCAATGGATAAGGCAATACTCCGAAAATGGTTGAAATGTGGCTATGTTTTCAACAAGCAAATGTTCCCGACCGAGGAAGGAACACCGCAAGGTGGTATAATTTCTCCGACACTTGCCAATATGACTTTGGACGGATTGCAGAAAGCTCTTGCAGATAGATATAAGCGCCATCATGTTAATGGTAAGTTGTATTCACCAATGGTGAACCTTGTACGTTATGCGGATGATTTTATCATCACTTGCGAGAACAAGGAAACTCTTGAAAATGAAATCAAGCCATTGGTTGCTGAATTTATGTCTGAAAGAGGTCTGACCTTATCAGAGGAAAAGACGGTGATAACCAACGTGCATGACGGTTTTGATTTTCTTGGCTTTAATATCCGCAAATACGGCAAGGACATATTGACCAAGCCGACAAAGAAATCCGAGAAACGCTTTATGGAGAATATCCGTAAGGTAATTAAGGAGAACAAGGGTTGCAGACAGGAGTCGTTAATCAGAATGTTGAACTCTAAAATCCGAGGATGGGGAGGTTATTATCAGCATGGAGCGACACGTGATTCATTTCACAGAATCGACCATCAGATATTCCTCTCACTATGGCAATGGGCAAAACGCCGTCATTCCAAGAAAGGGAAACGGTGGATAAAAGACCGATATTGGCATGACATTCGAGGGAACAAATGGACTTTCGCTTCAAAATTCAAGAAACCAAACGGAAAGGAAGACCAATTGACATTATTGTCTCTGACTTCATCGTTTCCATTCCTGCAATACACGCAGATTAAAGGAGACATGAACCCGTTTGATGCAGACTGTCGTCTGTACTTCTATAAAAGAAAGAAGTCGAAAATGCTTGTTACGCTAAAAGGACGCAAGTCACTGCTGTACCTATGGGAAAAGCAAGGACGCAAATGTCCTATATGCGGTGAGCCTATTGATACGCACAAGGCATGGAATGTCATGCCAACCGTTCAAAACGGAAAGAAATGCAATCTGTTGGTTCATGATGAATGTTTTAAATTATCCCGCAAATCAAATGGAAACAAGAAGTAGTTTGAGCCGGTCTCTGCATACAAACAGAGGCTTAGAAAAGCTTGAGCCGTATGAGGGGAAACTCTCATGTACGGTTCTTAGGGGGGAAGAGGGCAGCAATGCCCTTGACCTACCCGATCGACCGTCAGACTTGGCACAGCGTGACGGTCGAGGTGTGCGTGCTGGTAACGAGATAGCTAAGTTATACGCTGACAATAAGGTGGACATTATCATCTATGCGGTGGAAAAGTCGCTTGACTCGTACAAGTTCAACCTCCTGCACTGCAAGCAGACTTTTATCTCGCAGTTGAAAAGCGGAGCCTTGGGGGCGAGAACCATTGACGAGGGAGCGATGGACGAGAAATCGGGCATGAATTTTTCAGAGTATATGGCTATTCTCTCCGGCAATACAGACTTGCTTGACAAGGCGAAGTTGGAAAAGAAGGTTGCTTCTCTGGAGGGTGAGCGCAAATCGTTTAACAAGGGTAAGCGTGACTCAGAAACAAAATTGCAGTCAAAGACGTCAGAGCTGGGCAACAACAAAGCCTCTCTCAAGGGAATGACCGAGGACTACGGCAAGTTTATGGGCAAAGCCAAGAAAGACAAGGACGGCAACATCCTCAACCTCATCACTCTTGATGGTGTGGAGTCCACGAACTTAGAGGTTATAGGAAAGCATCTGCAAATGTTGGCGGAGAAAGAGACAACTGGCGGTCAATACAAGCGGATTGGAGAAATCTACGGATTCCCTGTCAAGATTGTCAGTGAGACAAGTTTCGAGAATGGTCTTCCATTTGTTGACAACCGCTTTTTTGTCGAGGGCAATTACAAGTACCAGTACAACTACGGTCACATCGCCAAGTCGGACCCGATAGCAGCGGCAAACAACTTTCTGAATGCCTTACAGAAGATACCAAGCTACATTGAGCAGTATGATTCAAGATGCAAGGCTTTGGAAAAGGAAATACCGCAACTGGAAGAGATAGCTGGCAAGACTTGGAAGAAAGAGGAAGAACTGAAAGGTCTGAAAGCGGAACTGGCGGCGTTGGATAGGAAAATACAGTTAGAATTGGCACCACCACAGGAGCAAGATACTGCTGAAAAACACGAAACAAAGAATATAGAAACAGAACAAAGCATAGTTGGAAAACAAGCACGCTCCGTCTGTCGGTTATGACACCTAATTATATATAGGGGTATCTTGATGTTTTTATCATAATAAGATACCCCTGTTTTTTACATGAAATCTCAAATTTGTAAACATAACCCCATCATAAATGAATAGCAAGTATTCCTGCTGAGTTTATCAAATCAGGGCCATTGTTGTTGATGACGACTCTACCATCAGCTCATATATACCTTTCCGACACAAGCATATATTGTTTTAATTTGTACTCCGAGTGTGTACAGTTTCAAACCATGATTCACATTCTAACATAAGAAACTGAAGCCGTGACCATTTGTGTATTTTTGCCAAACTAACTCCAGTACATACAACAGATGTAAAAGATTTCTGCAAAATCGACCGAAATCATAAGAAAAAAACACCAAACCAGCAAATTTCTTAAAGATTATATCTGTTTATTAAGATTATTTTTGTATATTTGCAGCATTATTTTGGTGGTAAAGCCTATTGGCCTGCCACGTGACAATAGGACTTTACGGAGCAAGCCTATATCACAATTCTTCTCCGTAGCAACAGTCCGTTCTCTCTCACTGGTCTCTCCCTGCGCGGCAGAGGCATACGTTTTTATATTTTTCAAACACTCCAAATTGACAGCGCATGAGAAAGTTTACTTCTTTGTTACTGTTAGGCTTCGCTCTCGGCAGTTTCGCACAAACGCCCGGAGGAGTCAGCGGAAGCGAACTGTGGTTCAAGACTGCGCCATTGAACTCAGACCTGCAAGGTTATTACCGTTGGCAGGATTTCTCTGGGGATTCCATACGGCTGATGCTATTGGACAGCCGTGGCGTCAAGTCTGAACTTACTCTTCCGAACAGTTCAGTCCATTACTTCAACTTCAATCCGAGTCTCTGGCTCGCAGACGGATTCCGTAGTCTGAGTGCCAAACTCAAGCACGGCGACCTCTCACAGGCTACCGTCATCGGTGTCTTTTCACCGGAACTGGCAACCATCGGCAAGGATATGGTTGTCTATGCTCTTGACGGCCGCAAGGGCGACGGAGCCATTCTGAGCAAGGACAAAGTTGTAAGAGGCAATGGTGTTGAACCACTGGACTATGGTTCAGCATCGGGTGAAGACCTGCTTTATCAATCAAGTGATTCTTTGTCCGAGAACGGTTTTAAGGAAAGCGCCCTGCGAGTTGTGTCCTACTTCAAGGTAAGCAATCCTTCAACAACATTGTGGGGAGACAACTCCAACACCACATTATTCATCGGAACCCCTTCCACCTCTGGCAGTTTCGGTACGGATTTCCCGACCTCGCTCTTCGGTAATGCTTCCATCCGGGGATATGCCCCTGAGCTTATTGTGTTCAGCAGGATGCTTACACCCGATGAGCGCAGAAAAGTGGAGAGCTATCTGGCGGTAAAGTACGGCATCACCCTCAAAGGCTCGTATCTTGACAGCGACGGAAACCTGACTTGGGACATGGCGGAGAACCAAGCCTACCACCATAGGGTCACAGCTGTTGGAACAGACATAGTAGGAAGTCTCTCCCAACCGCTTTCCGCAACATCATATGAGGAAAGTCCGGTGTATGCGGCCTTGAAGGAGAACGGAACTTATCATGACGCAAATCCATACAACCCTTCATCCGCTTCCCGTCTGCTTGTCATGGGACGTGAAAACGGCAATCCGATGCCGGACAGAGGCTTTACTTTCTGGGGCGACGATGATGTGGCACTTGCAACATATACCTCACCTACAGATTCCCTGTGGCATGTCATGAAACGTACATGGATGGTCAAGACCAACGTGCCGTCAAAGCCCGACAGTACAGTGGCAAGATGGACTGCGCAAGGATTTGAAGTGTCAAGGAATGGCTTTACTGACAATATCATCCAAGAGAAAGCCGCTTCCGGAGCTTATGCCACGACCCCAGCCCTTGTTGGAGGTGGCGGTGCTTTTGAGTTCACCTGTCCGACAAGTCACCCGACTTTTGACGTTGGCTTCGGAAGCATCGGTGGCAGCACATGCAAGTATGGATTCCGGTTCACCAATGCTGGAGTTGTTTATCCGATCATCAACGGAGCGGTCTCAAATTCATACATCGCCACGGATGTTGACGGAACGGACATCTCTATCCGCAAGGAAGGCAAAAACATCTATCTGCGTGTTGACGGAACAGGAAGTGCGACAAGAACCATATCCCTTTCGGATGCAACTGACACAGACACAAATGTGGGCATTATCCGAACGGAAGGAGCAGAGTCCGCCTTGAACATGGCAGGCTTGAGGACAGGAGGAATAGATGATGTCGGTTATATGGCAGAGTTGAGCTATGCCCTCACGCCGGACAGGGAGTTCTCGGACTATTGCCGCAAGCGTACCGTCATGCTCATAGACCCAAGCGGTGAAGGTGATTTCGACATCAACAGCAATAGCAACATAAGATGCTCCAAGCCTGATATGACGAGGGGCAAGACCATATTCCGCAATATCCTATGGGATGCAGACGGAAGCGGAAGCGATGTGTTCACATTCGCCTATTATGACGGCATTTCCTATGATGCCACTCCTACGCCGTCAAGTTGCGAGAATGGAGTTCCACGCAATGACGGGTATATCGACATCGGCATCAACATCGGTACACCAGTCTATTCCTATGTGCTCAGCGTTGACACCGTTGCAGGAAAAGTAAAAGGAGAAACCATTGCCAGAGGAACATTCTTCGGTGACACGCATAGAATCACGAATCTTGCTCCCGGCGCCTATGCGCTGTCCGTATCACAAGGTGGAGGCAACGAGATTTATGCCACTGGCAACGCACTCTACACCTCATACTCACATGACACCAGGACCTATCTGTCCGGTGACATCTCATGGACGGTGAACGATACAAAATCAAACTACCGTGTGGGATTGGAGCCAAGCCTCACGGACGAGATCACCCAATATGGCTTCGACGTACGGGGCGACAAGGCGCATATCATAACCGGTGGATATACAAGCCTAACCAAATATGTCACCATCAAGCCGGGCGATGTGCTCAGTGTTACAGTCCGCAATATGCAGGTCACATACAAGTTGAACGGACAGACCGTGCATCATGAATATGTCTGGTCACTTCGTGCATGGCGGTTCTGCATCAAGTACGGAAAGGGCGAGACACATATCACAGACCTTACCGTAAACGGTACGCCTGTAACCTCATTCACCACAAGGGGCAACGTGCAGATAGAAACACCCAAGAAGTGTACGACAACGATGACCGTCTATGTCGGCAGCGAGTGTGATGCAAGTATGCCTAACGGAACACAGGCAAGGGAGAACCATGTGGGCAGCTCGGACAGACAGGCTGACAACTCCTTCATTTCTGGAGAAGACGAGAATTTCACAGTCAATGGCAACGGTTCTACGACAGGCATCTACGAGGCTAAACTCACACAGGACAAGCCTTCTGCAGCCACATTGATGGTGTTTGACGTATCAGGCAAACTGGTAGTGTCACGCCAAATGACAGGCGAAAGCGTCAAGCAAGCCGACTTCAAGGTTCCCGCATCGGGTGTGTATGTCGTGAAGGCAATCTCCGAGAATGGGGAGCATACAAGGAAAATCTCAGTAAAGTAACTTAAAGGAAGATACGCATGAAGAATTATATACAGAAGGTGGCGTGGGCATTGGTTTTACTGCTTGCCGCCACACTGTCCCTTTCGGCAAAGGACGGGACAGCCGTGAGAAAACTCTTCAAGAAGGGTGTCTCTGACAGTATCTCCGTAGGAGGTAGCAAACTGGTCGTTCTTCAGAAAGACCTCATTCGGAACAGAAGCCTTTCCGTGAACTCTATCGGAGAGGAGAATGTTCCTGAGCTTGACTTTGCCATGACCAACGTCACGGCAGGAGGACATGGCTACCGTTTCCTCCCTCACGGAACACACTTCACAGGCGAGGGCGCGACTGTCAAGATAAAGTATGACCGCACGAGAATACCAAGCGGCTATACCGAGGACGACATCCGTACCTATTACTACGACCCGGCCGAGAAGCATTGGGTTGCGTTGGAGCGTGTGCGTGTGGACAAGAAGGAAGAGTGTGTCGTTTCAAAGACGACCCACTTCACCGACATGATCAACGGCGTGATACAGGCCCCGGAGTCACCGCAGACCGAAGGCTTTGCCCCGACGATGATGAACGACATCAAGGCGGCAGACCCGACGGCGAAGATAAATGTCATTGCGCCTCCAAGCGCAAACAACCGTGGCTCTGCCAACCTGCAGTATCCGTTCGAGATGCCGCCAGCACGAAACGGCATGCAGCCAAGCCTTGGCTTGCAGTACAGCAGCGAGGGCGGTAGCGGTTGGCTTGGCGAGGGTTGGAACGTCAGCGTGCCAAGCATTACGCTTGACACCCGGTGGGGCGTGCCTCGTTATGACCAGTCAAAAGAGACGGAGACTTATCTCTTGTCCGGTTCAATGCTCTCCACTATGGATGACAACGGACAGATGGGAGTCGCACACCGTGGCGAGAAGATGAACAGAAAGGCTGACCGCCAGTTCTACACCCGCCAAGGCGGTGATTTCAGCCGTATCATCCGCAAGGGTGACAGTCCTGCCAACTATTATTGGGAGGTTACAGACAAGCAGGGTGTCAAGTACATCTATGGTGGTGACGGAGCTGTTGTAAAGGGCAATGTCACCGATGCTTCGGGCAGTACCCGTGAGGTGATTGCCGAATGGAAGCTGAAACGTGTCGAGGAACTCCACGGTGACTATATAGAATATGTGTATGACATCGTGGATGAGGATGTGCGTGGCGGCTTGAAGGCCAAGGCTGCATATCTGAAGGAGGTTCACGCAGGTAATGCAGGACAGGAACCGCACACCGTTGTACTCTTTGATGGCAACAAGGTAAAGCAGGTAAAGACCAACAATGCCCGCTATGGATTCCTCGCCTCCTCCAACAAGCTGTTGGAGAAAGTGACCGTGAATTTCCAGGGCGAGACATTGCGCAGCTATGCCTTTGACTACAAGGAAGGTGCATTCCACAAGGAAATGCTCACAGGTGTCAGACAGTATGACAACACAGGAAAGGAAGTGGCTTTCCAGAACTTCGACTATTATGATGATGTGCAGGCTGAAAAGGGATATGTTCCGTTCAAGGACGATTCCGAGAAATGGAACACGCACGATGACGGACTTGACGCTGGTTTCGTCAATCCATTGAAGACTGTCAGCAAGCGCTTCAGCGACAAGCCAACTGCACTTGGCGGAACGACAAGTTCTTCTGTAAGCGGTTCGTTCTATGCAGGTGTGGGACCTTGGGACGGAAGCAAATGGAAAAGCAATACAATAGGAGGTTCTTACAGCTACTCCAGCGATACCAGCAAGGGACTTTCCGCATTCGTTGACTTGAACGGTGACGGACTTCCTGACAAGGTATACAAGTCTGGTGGTTCCGTATATTATCGTCCACAGGTCAAGACTGACAACGGAGAAGTAGTATATGGTGAGCCTGTCAAGGTAAAGGGTATCAGTAACTTCTCGACAACCAAAAGTTCTACGAACTCTTTCGGTGCGAAAGCCGTTGTCGGTTGGAATGTTCTGACTGCCGTTGTCGGAACGGACAAGTCAACCACTAAGACAAAGACCACTCAGTATTTCAGCGACATCAACGGTGACGGACTTGTTGACCTCGTTTCCAATGGCAAGGTATATTTCAACCATTTGGAGTTTGATCAGTCTGGCAATGCCGTGCCTACATTTACGTTGAGCAGTGCCGATACGCCAAGCCCTATCATCTATGGCGGCAAGGTTGACACTTCCGTCATGGAGGTCAGTAAGGATGAGCAGGCGGAAGCCATCAAGAACTCACCGATGGAGGATATTGTGCGTGTATGGCAGGCTCCTAAGGACGGAACTGTCAGCGTAACTGGTCAAGTAAGCCTCATTGCACCAACAGATGACTATGATGCTGACGAGTATCAGAAGGCAGACGGCGTAAGAATTGCCATCCAAAAGGGAGGCAATGAACTTTGGAACAAGACGATAGCCAAGGGTGACAACAGTTCATACAGCGCAGCCGTATCATCTGTTGCCGTCAAGCGTGGTGACAGAATCTATTTCCGTGTGCAGTCTGGCTCTGAGGAAACAAGCAACGGTTCTTTTGACAAGGTGAACTGGTCGCCTACTATTACATACGCTGGCGAGTCAAACACCTTACCTAATGGTCTTTCTTCAACAGAGTATAAGCCTGAGGATGGTGCCATCTATGATGTGAACACCTCTGCAAATGTGGAGAATGGATCAAGCGTTGAAGTTCACAGTGCCTTCCACAAGCCAGCAACAACCGACGATGTTGTTCTCAGCATCATTGGCAGCAACGACAAGAAAGACAGTGACGGAAACGACAACCCGAACTATATCGAGAAGACGGTCTTTGCTCGTACATTAAAGGCTAATGAGACTTTCAATGGCGATTCACTCAACATCAGTCTGGAGAATACAGAAAAGCTGACCAACTTCAGCTTTGAGATTTCATCTACCTCAAATGTTGATTGGAAGAATATCGGTTGGCAAGCGTCTGTGACTTATAAGGACTCTGCCAATATAGAACAGACGGTAGCCGTTCCTGCACACTACAATACATTTGCAAATGCCTTGGCAGAGGGCAAGCCATACTTGACCACAGCGACTGATACAATTATGGTTGTGTCACCAGTGCTTACCCTTTCGGACAATTCTATCAACGGTCAGATTACGTTGACCGCCAAGACAGAGGATGCACTTGTTGGCAAGAAGTCTTTCAATATCGAGAATGGCATCTTGAAAGCCGATACTCTGCGATTTGCAGCGACCGTAGGAAAGAAGATATGGTTTGAATACAGCTATCCTGCAACTATCTCGAACGAAGCAGTTGCTTCCGCTTCTGTTTCCATTCTGAAAGATGCGGCAGGTCTCGTAACAGAGAATGTGCTTGCTGGATTCTATGCAGAGAATGACAATCTTGGCTTCGGTATGCTCTACCGTGGCTGGGGAGGTTTTGTTTATAACTCGGCAGAGGGCAGATATGCAAAGCCTATTGACGAGTCATTGCTGAAATTGCCTGAAAACGAGAACGACAAGGTTGATCCTCTCACAATGGCATTCACTCCATTGGGTACAGACCAGACTTCTATGGACAAGTGGGTCGGTCAGCGACAGGACATCTATCTTACAGCGACCGAGGCAAGTACAGCCCGACTGACCGAGCAGGATGTTCTTCTCTCCAATCCGTTGGAGAACGATACCGAGGTAGCAGGACTTGCAGGTGAGTATTTGCAAGGTACTGGTGCTGCGGCAGTAAGCCAAGTGATGTCCAGCAAGAGCACGGTAGTGCAAGGCGGTGCGCTTGGTATCACACACAACGATGCGAGCGGTAATGCCAAGACAGAGGTCACCATGATGGACATGAATGGTGATGGTTTCCCGGACATCATCGCTGGTGGTACGATTCAATACACCAACTCTCTTGGTGGACTGAGCGGCGAAATCTATAAGGGCATCGGCTCCAGCAACTCCGACAATGCTTCACAGGCATGGGGATATGGCGGTAACCCTGTGGCTTCAGCGTCAAGCATCACAAATCTAATCTCCAAGGGCAAAGCAACCATACTGAACCAGCAGACTGCATGGCTGGCTCAATTCTCCATTTCTGGCAGTGCGCCAAAGAATACGGATGAGGCAGTTGAATCTTTCATTGACATCAATGGCGATGGACTTCCCGACAAGATTCTTTCAGACAAGAAAGTAAAACTGAATCTTGGCTATGATTTCACTGAGCCTATAGATTGGGAACTTGACCGTGTTCAAGGTGGTAAGAGTCTTTCTTATAATATTGGTGCAAGTGGTAATACTCCTGAGGCAGGTTGGGGTAAATTTCAAGATGAAAAGTATAAGGATATAAACAAGGCCTCTGGTAGTTTCTCCGCAGGCTTTGGTCTCGTAACCTCAGAGAGCGAAGAGGAATACAACCTTATCGACATCAACTCTGACGGTCTCCCAGATAAGGTCTGGAAGAATGGTGATGGTATCACTGTTGCCCTTAATACAGGCAATGGCTTTGACGAGCCTATCAGTTGGAAGGGTGCAAGTGCGCTCAGCGAATCGGCATCAACCTCAGAGTCTGCAAATGCAGCGTTCACTTTGACCATCAACATTCCTGTCATAAGCATCAAGATTTCAACCAACCCTGGTGCTTCTACCTCGCACAGCATCAACCGTCCGACCTATTCATTGCAGGATGTGGATGGTGATGGTTATCTTGACATCGTTGAGTCTGAGAAGGAAAGCGAGTTGAAGGTTACACGCTCTGCCATCGGCAGGACAAACATGTTGAAGTCTGTCACCAACTCCTTGGGCGGCACTTTCACACTCGACTATGCGCATACCACTCCTACCTACGGACTTCCTGGTGGCAAGTGGGTAATGTCTGCCTTGACGATTGACGACGGAATCCATGACGATGGTCCAGTCATGACAACTGCCTTTGAGTATAAGGACGGAAAACGTGACCGCCATGAACGTGAGTTCCTCGGTTTCGGTGAGGTTATCACCAAGAACCTCGACACGGAGAATGGCAATTCTGTTTACAGACAGGCTGTTGAGAACTACGATGTAGCCAACTACTACACGCAGGGCAATGTTACCGCTACATCCGTAGAGGATGCCAACGGCAACAAGTACACCGAGACAAAGAACCGTTACGACAGCTACTATCTGACTGCCGACGGTGACAAGTACACGTTCGCAAAGCGTGACGTGAACCTTTGGAGTGACCGTGCATCTGCATTCGTACCTCTCCGCTATACGGCAAACTTGCAGTATGAGGGAGCGGCAAACGGTGTGGTTACATCCGAGGCATGGAACGAGTACTACCTCAATGGCTATCATGGTGAGTTGAAGTCCTACAAGTACAGCGACAAGGGAAGCCTTGGCGAGGACGGAAACGGAAAGTTTGACTATGCAACCGCCATTAAATACACGGACAATGCAGCGAAGCATATCTTCGGACTTCCAATAGATGTTACGGTGACTGGCGGTGACGGCTCGATTTACCACCATGTGACGGCAAAGTACAACACCAACTATGCCAACCACATCACGCAGATTACACAGCAGTTGAATGATGGCGAGGCTGTTACGGATTACAAGTACGACTCTTACGGCAACATCATCCAGAAGACTCTCCCTGCCAACGGCAAGGGACAGCGTATGTGGTACAAGTACCGCTATGAGCCTGAGATGAACATGTATGTTGAGCGTATTGACGATGCGTGGGGCTACCGCAGCGAGCAAGGCAATTTTGACTATCGCTATGGCATTGCCAAGGAGCATCGTGACCTCAACAACTTCTACTATGAGACTGATGTTGACGACCTCGGTCGCATTACTGGCGTGCGTGGTCCAAATGAGTTGGCTACGGGCGTGCCTTATGCCATCGCCTTTGAATATCAGCCTTTGGCTACCTTTGGTGAGAGTGGCATTACCGCTCCTGCTTACGCAGTGACCAAGCACTACGACATCCAGCATCCTAACGATGACTTGGAGACCGTTACTTTCGTTGACGGCTTCGGAAGAGCCGTTCAGGTGAAGAAGGACGGTGTTGTGACAAGTGCAGCAAAGGGCAACTCTGCCAAGGATGAAAACGTCATGATAGTCAGCGGAAGAAACGTGTATGACGCTTTCGGACGTGTGGCAAAGGCATTCTATCCTACAACGGAAGGAACTGGATCGAAATCAACGTTCAACAAGTCATTTGACAATGTATCTCCTACCGTCACAGTCTATGACGTGCTCGACCGTGCTACCTCTGTGACATTGCCGGACAACTCTACGACAACTACGGCATATACTGTTGACAACGGCAGTCATGCACTTGTTACAACCGTAACAGACGCACTCCATAATGTGCAGGCTACCCATACCAACGGCAGTGGCAAGACGGTGAAGACCATCCAGAAGAGCGGTCCTGACGGTGAGATTACCACCTCGTTTGAGTATGACGGCATACAGCGCCTTGTTCGTGTCACCGACACGGAGGGCAATGTAACGGCCTCTACTTACGACATGGGTGACCGCCGTACAGAGGTGAACCATCCTGCAAGCGGCATTACAAGTTTCACTTATGATGCTCTCGGCAATGTGCTTACTAAGCAGACTGCCAACCTTGCAAAGGAAGGCAAGTTCATCACCTATGATTACGACTATCAGCGTCTGACAGGCATCAACTATCCTGACCACCCGGAGAACAATGTGAAGTATTACTATGGTGGTCGCAACGCTTCTCAGAACCGCATCGGTCGCTTGATGCTCCGTGAGGACGGAACGGGTGCCATTGAGTTTTTCTATGGCAAGATGGGTGAAGTAACAAAGACCCGCCGCACGATGATTGTGCCTAACCAGGCGATAGCAACCTACGTGACGCAATGGACTTATGACAGCCACAACCGTCTGTTGGAGATGATCTATCCTGATGAGGAGAAGATTACTTACTCTTACAATCTCGGTGGTCAGCTTGAAAAGGTTCATGGCTACAAGTCATACGGCTACGATTATGTAAGCAAGATTGGCTATGACAAGTTTGAGCAGCGTACATACTTGAAGTACTGTAATGGTGCTGAGACGTTCTACACCTACGACCCACAGCGTCGCAGATTGCAGAACCTCACCGTGAACAGCGGTGGCAACACCATTATGGATAACGCTTACACTTACGATGCGGTGAGCAATGTGCTCAGCGTAGTAAACGGTGCGTCAGTGCCTCAGAGTGGCAAGGCTGGCGGACAGATGGCGCATAACTATACTTACGATGCCCTCTATCGTCTTGTTAGTGCAACTGGTACATATACAGGTGCAGACAACAAGACCGCAAGCTACACTCTTGCGATGGGTTACGACAACATGCACCGTATCACATCGAAGCGTCAGATTCTCACGCAGAACAATGTGCAGTTCAACGGTACGTTGAATGCAGGTTATGATTTGTCATACACCTATGGAACAGAGACAGGCAAGAAGTTCCAACTCGCCAATGTGAAGGATGTGAACTACCGAACGGAGGAGACACCTTCAGAAAGCGAGAATGTGAACAACAATCATGCTTATGAGTATGATGCCAACGGTAATCTTGTCTATGTCAATACAAGCCGTACAAAGAAGGATGGCATGGCTGACGAGAAGACCGCAGAGCGCAAACTCAAATGGGATGAGGAGAACCGTCTCCTTGCTTCTGATGATAACGGCTTTGTGACCAACTATTGGTATGATGCAGACGGTGAGCGTACGGTGAAGACATCAGGTGAGAGTGACCAAGTCTATGTGAACTCCGAGTTTGCTGGAGGTCGCACAAACACAGCCAAGTTCTCATTGTATGTATCTCCTTATCTCGTTGCCAACCAAGGCGGACGCTATACCAAGCACATCTATATTGGCAGTCAGCGTGTCGTTTCCAAGATTGGTGACTTCGACTCTTACGGCTCAGACCCACGCCGCATCCAGTATGCAGGTAGTGAGACTGATGGCTTGTCTGTTGATTATAAGGTTAAATATACTCAGCAGTTGCAGGTTATCAAGGATAATTATGCAACCTTTGCAGTGCCGTACAATGGCGAGGACAACAACGACTATGTGGACGGAAAGGGCTTCTGCTGCAATGACGGCAGCTTGGAGGCTGCGCAGGCACGTGCTATGGCACGAGCAGCGAAGAACAACTTCCAAGAAGGCGATACATACGAGACGATGCAGTTCTACTACCATCCAGACCATTTGGGTAGCAGTAGTTACATCACCAACCTTGAAGGCGAGGTGGTGCAGCATATCGAGTATGTTCCTTTCGGTGAAGTGTTCATTGAGGAGCGCAACAATATTTGGAATACGCCTTATCTTTTCAATGCGAAGGAATTCGATGAAGAGACGGGATTGTATTACTATGGGGCGAGGTACTATGAGCCAAGGTTGAGTTTGTGGATGAGTACGGATCCCAGAGAAGAAGATGATGTTAATATTTCTACATACGCATATTGTGGTGATAATCCTATTCGATTTAAAGATCCAGATGGAAAAATATTTGGAGTCGATAATGTGATTGGGGCAATCGTGTCTGGAGGTGTAGAGATTGGTACACAAATGATAAGTAACGCAATTCAAGGCGAACGTATAACAAACATCAGCTGGAAAAAAGTTGGTATTGCAGCAGGAGAAGGTTTTATTACAAGTGGTGCAAGTACAGGAGTGCGTATTGCCGTTAAAATCGGCGCAGCTGTAGCACAAAGCACTGTGGACAATCATGATAAAGGAACTGCCGAGATTGTTAAAGGGACTGTTGTAAATCTTGCGGCAGGATCAATAGCTAAAGGTGGAGCTAAGTTTACAAATAAAATTGGAAATAAGACCCTTAACAGAGTGTCTAACAAAATGGTGCAAAGTAAAAATGCAATAACAAAATCGGTTAAGAAGTTACCTGTAAGTACAAAGACTGCAAGAAATGCAGCTACAAAAATTCAATCTGTGCAAAAAAATGCAGCTAAAGCAGTTAGAAATACTCCAGGTACAATAACTGAAATTGGTACAGCGGGAGTTATTGATGCTAAAATGAATAATAATGGGAAAAAGACGCGGTAAAAAAGACGCACATTCAAAGACTTTCCCTATAAAAATAACAATAGGGGAAGTCTATTTTTACTTTTGTTTGTGCATCATAATATATGCTTTGTTAACACCAATTTTAACTTCTATACTGAAACATCAAGGGGCCAGATGTAAGGCGACGATAACAGCTAACGAGTCATCATGGGTTCACAGATGGACTTCTAATAATTATCTGTATGAATTTAACGTAGGAGATAAAACTTATATAGGTAATTCATTAATAAAAGTAGGGAATAAAGAAAAAATTGGGGATTCTATTGAAGTATTATATTTTGAATTTATGCCATCGTTCAATAGACCTGTATCTTTTTATGAAGATGAGTAATGCAATTCTACATATATAAGATGCTACAAATCAGAGGCTGTCAGTCAGAACAACCTCTGATTTGTAGTTAGTACGCTCGGCATGAGCATTGCTCCAACGCATTTTAATGACGGCAAACGTAATATGAATGCTGGAAAAACAAGATTACAATCAACAGCAGTATACGGAAGAACTATCTTTTGGAAAGGAACTAAATAAAAATTAGTAATGAGATTTTGTGCGATATTAATACTTTCTGTGATTTCAATTCTAAACAGTTTGGAATTGAAATCACAGACTGTTGTAAACATTTTAAGTAATGGTTATAAGTTAGAGAGAAGTTTATTTCTACACGGGAAAAAAATCGGGGTATATAATAAAAAGGGTAGATTGATTAAATTGTCCACAGATGACAAAACGCGTCAAAAGATATTTTTAAATCAATCTAATAGCCTAACAGATTATGGAATAAAGCTAAAATATCCCGAGGTCATATATAAGGATGCATGTGTTATTGCTGATATTTTATCAAGTTATGACCCAAGCGAAATCTTGTCATTTACAAAGCCAATAGGGGAACAAAAAAAGATTTCTATACAAAATATCAATAAGTATTACACATATCTTGATGCCAGTGTTGACTATGTGTTAAGTATTGAAATTATAGTCAAGGATTGTCTTATTACTCAATATAGTTATACATATAAGCCAAACATGTCTGACGTCATTATTTCATATACATGTGTCTTTACTTATGATAAGAATAATAGGGTCGTAAAATTAAAAAAAGAATATGGGAAACACTATGAAACAATAGAATTCATATATGAAACCAAATAAGACATGTTTCTTGCCAAGTCATATTGTGACATAGGTAATTCACAAAGTTCATCCAGCATGTTAACTACCGCACAGAGGAAACTCCTTCGGAGAGTGAGAATGTGAACAATAGTCATGCCTACGAGTATGATGCCAACGGAAACCTCATTTATGTCAATACAAGCCGTACAAAGAAGGATGGCATGGCTGACGAGAAGACCACGGAACGCAAACTCAAATGGGATGAGGAGAACCGTCTCCTTGCTTCTGATGATAACGGCTTTGTGACCAACTATTGGTATGATGCAGACGGTGAGCGTACGGTGAAGACATCAGATGTTAGAACATATTCTGTAATCAAGAAAATGGGAAATAATATGATTAATTCTGACGATATACACGACCAAGAGCAATAAAATTGTTGTTGGTCGTGATGCCCGCATCTCTGGCGAGTTATTTCATCGAGAGAAATAGAGCTGTTTTGGGCAACTCAGTCTCACTACCTGCATACTGGATGCGGCGTGGATCTGAGCCGTAAGAGTCGAAGTCACCAATCTTGGAAACGATACGCTGACTACCTATATAGATATGCTTTGTATAGCGACATTCATCTTGTAGTCGCACCTATTTTCTGGACAAGATGCCGGAGAAGTTGAATGAGAAAATGCGGAGGGATAATGAATTGGAGAGAATGAGGAGATGAAAATGCAAAGCACCATTGGCTATGAAATGTGTAACCAATGGTGCTTTGTGAATCGTTATAGAATTTTCGTTTCAAAGAAATTCTTTATCTTGTATATACCTATATCATGCTTATAGCGTCCGAACAGAAGTTGTGGATTGACATTGTGTTTGTCTGCTTCTGTCTGAATATATGGTGCTATTTTATAAGGTACAACATCACGAGTCCTTGCCATGAACTTTTTCCACTCCGCATTTGGTAGGGTCGCATTTAAAGCAAACTCGTCAGCCTCAGACTCCTCGATGTTCTTCTTGTCCTCCATGAGATTAATCATTGCCTTACCATTTTGGGTAAGGTGCTTGAATACATGACCGACCTCATGTAAAGTGGTGAAAGCAAAATTGTCAATGGAAGCTATTCTCTCAGTGATGACAATCGTTGGTGTATCTCCTATCCAAAAGGACATTCCATCAACAGGAACTTGCCCAACCTTATTGACTACAAGAAAACGAATGCCATACTTGTTAAGAACCTCTTGGGTTTTGTTCACCGTATTCTTGTTTTCTTTAAACACATTGTTCAGCTCTCTTGCCAGCAACTCTGTATCTGCCCCCTTGTCAAATGTGCATAAAGTTGAATCATCATTTTTAGAGAGATGATAGCAATAATATTTCCAAGACAGAATGTCCACGGGATTGGTTTTCACCTTTTCTGACTTGCGGTAATAAGAAAGTTCCATTTCTTCTGCCTTCAAACCAAAGAAATCATCCAAGTTATCCACGGAAAAGACCTCGAAGATGCGTTTTACATCCTCGATGATGTTTCCTCTAACGATACCGGCTTTTCTGAAAAAGGGAATTGATACTTGGTCTTTGAGTACATTCCAAATCTCAAGCATTTTAGTCTGCAACACAACCCTTTCGCTCTGTTTGGCGCAATCCAATTCGTATTGCGTCTGGATGTTCATGAGATATGTCGCAGAAATGCCGAGAGCGTTTTCCAACAACAATGCCATTTCAGGTGTCAGAGAACGTTTACCTTTTATGACATCATTCAGAATGGATTTCTGTATGCCAGTGAGTTCGGACAATTCGCTCTGCTTCATATTACGAGCAGACAATTCGTCCTTAATCACCTCGCCCACATGAGTTGCCTCAAATGGGACTGCCTGATTGAAACTAAACTTAGTCATAATGATGTGATATTTCAATTAATTCTATTTCGGTAATGATAATACTGCCATCGGCAGGAGAGCTTTGGAAAATCAATCGCCAGACATCATTGCATCTTACGGATTCTTGATCTTTTCTGTCTCCGTGCAATCTTTCGTAGCGCAAGCCATGATCACGCATAATGTCTTCAATTCTTGTGGCAGCTCTCATTTTGTTGACAGCCTTAACATAACCCTTGATTGCGGCTATAGGAAGTCTTTTATACTTCTTGTCAGATGTCTTTCCATTTTCGAACAGTTCCAACAAAGCCTCGTCTTCACTTGTTATGTTCATATATTATTCAGCCATGTTATTTTTATTTGTGTGCAAAATTACTATAAATATTTTGATTATCAAAATTGATAACTAATTATTAGCTATATTATAATCATTTTTAACTATTATTCTTGGCACTCGCGGAAAAAGCAATAGCACAAACCTATTTATATTTAACTGTAAAAAGCGCATTTATGCCTTCTGTATCAAGTGCTTCAAGTTCTCATCGTTGGCGATACGCCCCAGCTCATCCTTGACTATCTGCTTGACATCCTCCTTGATTTGGTTGTAGTTGCCCTGTATGGTCTGCTTCATGCAGTCGTTGCCATCCGCATCCAAGAAATCGTTGATGATGGGGAGTTTCTGATAACGACTTTCCTCCCGTTTCACCTTTTCGG
>ERZ506926.412-NODE-412-length-21705-cov-20.801709_pt1 | contig 21705 bp, 29 predicted proteins | sample MGYA00512903_ERZ506926 | MGnify/ENA metagenome assembly ERZ506926 | reverse complement strand
ATTACAGCGCACTAAGACCGCACGAATATAATGGTGGGTTACCACCAAACGAATCAGAAAACCGATACTGGAAAAACTCTAACGCGGTGGCCAGTTTTAGTTGACCACAACACAAAATCAATTAATCGAACATGAGTATGCTTGGTCACCCATTGTTCTTGCTCCATTACCGAGTATTCAACAGGCACACCTTCGATTAAATATTGGTGAAAGAGTTTGTTGTTTTTAATCAGTACAGGCGTTTGCGGTGTGGCAACGATTTTCGCTACTTCGATTAAGGTGTCACTGGGCACATTTGGGTTTAAGGTTTCCAAGGCAGAGACTAAACGCGCCTGTAGCGTGACTTGCTGATAGTTTTCACGTTCAGGCATATCACCATCTGGTGCGATGTCATAGCCATTTTGGTATTGGTAACCTAGCTCTTTAAACCAATCGAGGCATTGTTGTTCTAGGGAAGGTGCGAATAAGCGGGGAAATTCTTCTCGGCTGACTCAGTCATTTCATTTCTTCATGTTTGAGCCGATTTTTTCTCCCGTAAATGCCTTGAATCAGCCTATTTAGACCGTTTCTTCGCCATTTAAGGCGTTATCCCCAGTTTTTAGTGAGATCTCTCCCACTGACGTATCATTTGGTCCGCCCGAAACAGGTTGGCCAGCGTGAATAACATCGCCAGTTGGTTATCGTTTTTCAGCAACCCCTTGTATCTGGCTTTCACGAAGCCGAACTGTCGCTTGATGATGCGAAATGGGTGCTCCACCTTGGCCCGGATGCTGGCTTTCATGTATTCGATGTTGATGGCCGTTTTGTTCTTGCGTGGATGCTGTTTCAAGGTTCTTACCTTGCCGGGGCGCTCGGCGATCAGCCAGTCCACATCCACCTCGGCCAGCTCCTCGCGCTGTGGCGCTCCTTGGTAGCCGGCATCGGCTGAGACAAATTGCTCCTCTCCATGCAGCAGATTACCCAGCTGATTGAGGTCATGCTCGTTGGCCGCGGTGGTGACCAGGCTGTGGGTCAGGCCACTCTTGGCATCGACACCAATGTGGGCCTTCATGCCAAAGTGCCACTGATTGCCTTTCTTGGTCTGATGCATCTCCGGATCGCGTTGCTGCTCTTTGTTCTTGGTAGAGCTGGGTGCCTCAATGATGGTGGCATCCACCAAAGTGCCTTGGGTCATCATGACGCCTGCTTCGGCCAGCCAGCGATTGATGGTCTTGAACAATTGACGGGCCAGTTGATGCTGCTCGAGCAGGTGGCGGAAATTCATGATGGTGGTGCGATCCGGCAGGGCGCTATCCAGGGATAATCGGGCAAACAGGCGCATGGAGGCGATTTCGTACAGGGCATCTTCCATGGCACCGTCGCTCAGGTTGTACCAATGCTGCATGCAGTGAATACGCAGCATGGTCTCCAGCGGATAGGGCCGTCGGCCATTGCCCGCCTTGGGATAAAACGGCTCGATGACAGCGGTCATATTCTGCCATGGCAAAATCTGCTCCATGCGGGAGAGGAAAATCTCTTTTCGGGTCTGACGGCGCTTAGTGCTGAATTCACTATCGGCGAAGGTGAGTTGATGGCTCATGATGTCCCTCTGGGATGCGCTCCGGATGAATATGATGATCTCATATCAGGAACTTGTTCGCACCTTCCTTAACAGAACAACACCTGTAAACATTTTCAAATAATCTTCACTCATAAATCAAATCCGCGATTAAAATTTTGGTTTAAAATCTTCAGAAACGTTCAGGAATTGTTTTGCCAGGTCGTCCTGCGAAATAAAGCCGTATGATAACGGGCGAACACTGCCCTGTTTCGGGTCAACCAGCATCATGGCCGGGAAATATTTCACGCCGAGGCGCTGCGCCTGCCCCTGGTCAGTCCGGGAATCCGGCAACAGCGGATTAATCACGCCATCCACGGAAACGGGAATAACACTCAGACCATACGTATCCCGGAAGCCATTAATGACCTGCGCCAGCTGCCCGTCGATGGGGTCCTGCCCCCGGTAAAAAAACATGATGCCGTAGTATTCAGCCAGTTTCGCAATGGCCTGTCGCTGCTGCGCCTGGTCTGCCGCCAGCTGGTTCCGTACCGTGCCGTTGTAATGGCTGTACTGCAGGTTATAGTCCAGTTCGGGATGTGCCAGCATGGCCTTTTTAGCACTCATGGTGAAAAGCCCGGCCTGCTGAGTCCAGTAATTCTGCAGCCGGAAATATTTCACAAAATTATCCACGCCGGGATACAGAATGGCTTCGTACAGCGCCCGCTTTGTTGCCGTCTGCAGCGCGGCCAGTTTCTGCATAATATCCGGCTCCTGACGGGGGGCTGCAGGTACAGGTTTATTTTCTTTTTCCTTTGGACTTATTTTCTCGTTATACCACTGCCAGCCTGCATCTTTCCCTGACGCCGGAAAAATAAAGCAGCAGAGTAACAGTGGCAGTAATGCTTTATTCATCTTCATTCCTTTCATCATTTTTTCTTTCATCAGCTTTCTGCAGGCCAGTCAGGGCAGAAAAACAAAAATACAGAATAAACAGGAGCACACCGGAGTAAAGGATAACGAAAGCAGCGGCAAGCATCCCGTCTGCCGTGGTTTCTTTTACCGTATCCCACGACCAGATAATTACCGGAGAAATGACAATCGCTGTAATCAAAAGCCGGATAAGAAAATCAACAAGACGATTAGAAGTGAATATGACTTTCATCATTTCCCCCGGTTATTTTCCATTTCTTACTGTCCTGCCTGTTTCAGCTGGTCAGCAATCTGCTCTTTCACTTTCTGCGTCAGAACGCCACTGTCCGGGATTTTCTGGTTATTCATCAGGTCTTCGTAGAAGTTAGTGAAATCCAGTCTGTCGAACTGAATTTTCTGCAGCTCATCAACCGTAATCCCCCGACAGTCAGGATGCTTCGCACTGCCAAACCCGATACGCAACTGCCCGTTACGCCCCTGCTGCTGGACTATCTGCGCCAGCTTCGAATCAAACTGGCAGTAGCTGCGCTTTTTCTGCAGGCAGACCCCCAGCACCTTTTTCGAACAGAACTCACCCACACTCACCGTCAGTTTATTGTCCTTTGCCTTTCCCAGCGCCTTTTCTTCACTGTTGCACTTCGCCAGCCCCACATCCTGACCCCAGCCGCCATCCTTACAGCAGTTACTGAAGCCGGCTGCGGCCTTACGGCAGAATTTCGCCTCACCCGTGAAAGCCCTGACATCCACACCATTCAGGGCGGCAACATCCTTACCTGCGGCGGCAAGCGCAGCCAGCTGTGATACTGCTTCACCAAAATCACTGCTTTTTCCGCTCTGTGCCTTATCGCATTCACCGTCAAGGCAGAAGACATCACCACCACAGACCATCACTTTTCCTGATGTTTTTGACTCGCAGGAGTACGTGGCGTACTCATGCAGACAGGTTCCCTCATCGGAATAAAACGCGCACTGACGTGAGGCCAGCGTACAGGCCGGATTATCGACATATTTCTGACAGGTGCCGTTATCTGCGGACTGAGTGACATATTTATCCCGGTATGCCCAGCATGCCTGTGTGATGCTCCAGGGTTTACCTTCCATCACACCCGTTTTCGTACCACCCGGCTCTGAACACTCAGTGCCTTTCAGCACGCCATCCGCTTTATTAAACGGACAACTCTCCACCCACTCCACCCGGGGAACCCATTCTTTATCACGGACCTTCATCCTGAGTTTCAGCGTAAAGGTGGAAGCACCACTGACAAGCGATTCATAGACTTTCCTGTCACCATTCCCGTGCGGGAGGCAATTACCGTTTGCAGTACAGCCACTACCGGTCAGAACCTGCCCCTGTGTGACAGAAAACCCGGAGGGCACAGGTATGGTGAAAGTCCCGCTCTGTCCTGTAACCAGTTGCACATTAAAGGTTGTGTTCATAAAGTCGTAACGGGAGTTAAGGAAATATAGCCCTGCATGAACCGATAGCGAGGCACTTTCCACTGTCCCGGCAACAGGTACGGTAACGCTGAACACCAGTTTCAGACCGTTCATACTGAACCGGAACTGTGAGTGCGGTATCGTCACCTCACGATATTCATCCGTGTACTTCCAGTCTCCGGTGATACTGGCAGTCCGGGAGCAGTATTCCTCCACCATCGTGTCCCGCTCACAGGTATAGTTTGTGAACTCACTGCGGTTTATCTGCTGCGCACTGCACTGCTGCCCGGTGTTTCCCACAATGCTGTCAGCCCGGTTCACCACATCCCTGCCGGTCTGGATAAACGGCGCATCCGGTGAAAGAATGTCTTTCGGCTTGTTCATGAATGACTCTGTGATAGTTTTTCCGGTTTCACCGGTCGCCCATTCCGTGGTGCCGTCATTTTTCAGGCCGCCATCCCCGCCGGCAGTCACGCCACCGTAATATTTTGTCTCGTCCGGATTCGCGTTATAGCCGGGGATACTCTCCTGTGGCTTAAAGCCCTGAATACTGCTGCTTCCCTGCCCTTTGATCTGGTGAGCAAAATCAGAACCGGCCCGGTAATCACTGTTGCTGTCAGCCTGTGCCATACCGGTAACCAGAGCCAGTATCAGAGGTAAAATACGTTTCATTTCCCGGAATCTCCTTTCCCTGCCAGTAAATCATGAGCCACCTGCCGGCAGTCACCCGTGGCGGCCACTTTCTCCAGCGCCTGGCCGACCCGCAGATTTCCCCGGATGATGTCGTATCCCTGACTGCAGAACACCACCAGTGCCGGTACGCTGCGAATGCCGTACTGTGAAAACAGCGTCGGGTCGATCTGAACACCATCAGTTGCGCCGTCTTTCACCAGGGACAACACGGCTTCAGCGGTGGTCTTCAGGTCATTGTTCACCATGCCCCGCAGTGTGGCCGGAATACCGTAGTGCCGGGTTTCGCCCAGCATCCGTTTCAGCCCCTCTTCGGGAATGGAGAAGGACACAAAGTACACGGCGCCCTGCTGTGGTTTATCCTTCTGAGCAGCCTGCTGTTTACGGACCAGTTCATCGAGAAACTGGTTATCGGAATGCTGAAGGGGATTCGCCCTGACCTGCTGCTCTGCCCATGCCTGCAACTGTATGTCCGGCTTTTCACGTAACTGCTGACTCAGTGTTTCCTGCTGCTTCAGGAACTGGCGGTTTTCAGTTGTGTTCACATTTTCTGAAGCATGAACAGCAAGATGCATCCCTGCTGTCAGAGCAAAAAGTGCAAATATTTTCCGGTTCATGATATTTCTCACTTTCTGCTATTTACAGGCATGAACTCATCAGAAAAAAGATAATTGAGAAAAACAGCCATAAACACACATGTAAATGTCACCTTCAGATATAATCTGACAAGTGTCACTTGTTCTGATATATCTGCCTTCTTCCATTCATGAATAATTTCAGCGAGAAAACTGTCAGGTGCAAAATAAAATAATATAACAGGCACCATTACAAGACCAAAAGGAAATAAATTTAATGTTCTGCTTATCAGCCTGAGCAGCACAGCACCTATTTTCCTGAGGTGCTGAATATATTTACTGTCCATTGTTGCCATTTTCATTTCCTCTTATTCATTAAAATGATTTACAGGAATACACAGTTACGTTTACGCCACATCAGGTAGCCGAAGTTTTTCTTTGTGTTGGGCGGATTTTTTCCCGTCTCCCAGCGCATCACACTGCGCCCGAACGGATGGCACTGTCCGCTGTCCGGATACATATTCACCATCTGATAACGCCAGCGTTCTTTGGGCAGGATTGGGGACGGATATTCATTACAGACGGCGTTATTTTTCCCGATGGTTTCCATAATCATGCCCTGACGGTGCAGCTTGAATGCCATGCGTTCACTGACCAGCAGGGAGGACTGCAACGGACTGGACTCATTACTCACCCAGCCATTGAACGGGTACATACTGCCCTGCGAACCGGCACACCAGAACAGAACATCGAGAGGCATATTAAAGGCACTGGCAATGGCATCTGCTGCGCAGGCCCCCTGTGCTATCGGATTGGCAAAAATGACGGCTTCCGGGTTGAGAATGGTGGTCAGGCTGCTGTCCGTCCAGGTGGGGTCGATTTCAGAAAGATAAGCGATATCCAGGTCACCACCTTCCAGACAGCCCAGCGATGTGATGATGTTCAGCCAGTACGTCAGCGGGTATTTGTACCAGTGAACGTGATAGAACGCCCCGTTCACCTGCTTCTCATCCTTTTTCGCCGTTCCCTGTGCCGTTTTACCAAAAGCCGGCAGGCTGAAGCCCAGGTTCACCATGCATCCCGGTGACCGGGTGACGTCCGTCAGCGCCATCGGCTCCCAGTAACCAATGGCCAGCCCGATACGCCTGAACAGCGGCGGCGGTGCCGGACAAATCTGAATAGGCATCGACGGGTTCGCCGTGTCGGGGACCTTACCCTGGCTGACTTTGATACTGCCCAGCGAGAGCGGGAAAATACAGCTCCAGCAGATATCCGTGATCGGGTTTACAAAACGCCCCTCACAGGCAGAATCCGCAGACGCCGCAGGGACATGACCGGCGAGAAGGAATAACATCAGCAGCCACAGTCTTCGCTTCATTTTCTGCCCTCCTCTGCCGGAATAAATTCCACCTTCAGGAAGCGATCGCCGGGAACGGCGCTCACCCGTGCCGGGACCTGATCAATGCCGAGGCGCTGGCAGAGCACACCGTTCTGGTCAAAGTAAATACGGCTGTCCAGCGCTTTCTGCATCTCCGGGATACTGCCCTGCACGAGGATAATTTTGCTCTCCAGTGTGGGCGGCGTCTGGCGTTTCATCCAGGCCACCTGCGCCGGATCATCGCCATTGATGAAATACAGCGTCTGGTTAAAAGGAACATACTGCAGCGGATTCATCACTTCACCCTGACGGGCAAACACCCGCCCTTCGTTATCCCGGATATCCGCAGCCAGTCTGACGGACGGGTCAAACAACCGGCTGCTGTATTTCTCCGTGCGTCCGATACCGGGCACGGCAGGGGGCCGCAGACTGTTACGGATCACCCGCTCCTTAAAGGCATCCATTTTCCGGCCCATCTCACCGGACTGCTCCAGTGCCGTCAGGCGCTGCATGATCACCGTCAGCATGTCCGGCTCCTTTACCGGCCACAGATCGCCCCAGGTGCCAAGATCGGCGGCGGCCACACTCTGCCCCCATATCAGCAGGGCAATCAGCCCCCGGCATCTCATGGTTCCGCTCTCATTCGCCGGGCAATATCCTGCTGGATTTCCCGGGTGATATCCGGAGCCCCCTGTACCACGGCAGGCGACACCAGAATGACCGCGTGGTGTTTCTGCTGCCACGCCTGCAGGCTGGCTTCCAGTGCCGTGTTAAAACGCGCTGAAAGGGCTTTTGACTGTGCTTCTGACAGTTGTTTCTGACTGGCGCTGTCAAAAAATGCATCCACAGTCTGTTTCATGTTGAAGGCGGCAGTCACCGGTGCGTTCAGTCTGACAATGCCGTAACTGACGGCTGCGTTCAGTAACACCATTGCCAGGCATCCCGGCACCGTCCACCACCAGTGGCTGCGTCGGGGGGCTGTAACATCAGTCGTTTTTTGCGTTGTGGTCATGCAACACTCCTGTATTTCTCATGTTCTTCCAGCCAGGCTTCCAGCGAAGCCATCTCCGGCCCTGACTTCTTCCACGCCAGCTGCCACACCGCCTCATGAATACTCAGCCCCTCTTTACGTTTCTGCTGCACAAACTCAAAATCCGGGCCGTCAGAGCTGTACATGGCGCGACTTAACGGGTCCACAAACAGGCGGTGCCAGGAGGAATGGTTTTCCACCTGCAGCAGGAAGGAACTGAACCACTGGTCTCTGGCCGCACCAAACTTACCAATCATGTCGCGCTGCAGTGGCTGGAACTGGTCCGGATACAGCTGGTTGTATTTTGCGAACTCCTTCGCACTCTGTTTGAGGATAATTTTGTAGGAGGAGTTACCCCATGCCGCACGGGCCGCACTGGAGGCCTTGTCAGAGTCAAAGTCGACGATGTTCTGTGTGATGGTGATATAAGCACCGGTATGACGACGGGCGGTACGGTAACCTTTCTCAATAAACTCACCGACCTTGTAATTTTTGAAGTCCAGCAGACGCCAGCCTTCATCAATGACGTTCAGTTTCTTGAGGTTACGCGGCGTGCGGTACATCCTGTTCTCGATGTAGATAATCAGGGAGAACATCACCGCAACCAGCAGTGACGGACGGTCTTCCAGTCCGCCCAGCTCCAGCACCACCATTTTTGCGTCATCCCGCAGGGACGGCTCATCAGAGTTAAAATACTGACCGTAAGTGCCGTTGGCAGTGTACTGGTCAAGCAGCACAATCATTTCGTCCAGACGGCTGCGGATAGTCGGTGACCCGGCATACTGCTCGCTGTCACTGGCGTTTTTCAGGAAATCCACCACGTCATCAATACGTGCCCTGTTCTCTTTGGCCAGCCAGGAGGCCCTGACCGCCTGCAGCAGCAGACCTTCATGCACTTCATCCAGGTTACCGTTGGGGCTGGCCATCACTGACAACTGGTCACGGACACGCTCCGCTGACTGGTCGATATCGGTGATATTCGCAAACGGGTTAAAACGCAGGGTTTCACCGTCCAGATATACGCCACCCATGTTCTCACACAGGGACTTGTAGCCATCCCCCATGTCGAACACCACGGCAAAGCCCCCGGAGTCCAGCACGCTGCGGATAAGGGGCTGTATCAGTCCGGTTTTACCGGCCCCGGAGGTGCCACAGACCGCCATGTTGTAGTTGGTGTTATTCATCCCCCGGAAGAAAATATCGATAAACGCCAGCTGGTTACGGTAGGTGGGTGCCAGCAGACCTGCCGGTGTCAGGGGGTTATCCGCCACTAACGGCATCAGGTTGGCAACATTAAAGCTCTCTGCGCGCTGAACCACACCGGCCTCTTTCAGCTGTTTAAACAGCCCTTTCCCGGCCATAAAGGGCAGGCAGGTCAGGAAATTGCGCATGTGGTTAAAGCGCGGTGAAATCAGCTCAAAACCGTTTTTACGGAAGCTGTTCAGGATGTCCTGCTCCACTTCCAGTGCCGTTTCATTATTGTCCTTGCAGAAGGCTGTGATGTTGAGGAAGTAGGACACGACAGAAGACTGACCGGAGCCCAGCCGCTGACGCAGTTCCCCCCACTCCTTCGCCTCTTTCTCCACGGACGGAAACCATTTGGCATAGGAGGTCTTCGACTTTTTCTCCAGGTCCATGTACTTCAGGTTGGCTTCGCTGTGGGTTTTCACCTGGTCTTCCACCACCAGAGTCAGCGTCAGGATGAACGGACAGGAGATGGACAGTTCCGGGTTCAGCAGGTTGCTGTAGTTGTCGGCCATATTCCACAGGAAGGCGATTTCCGGGTTACGGGCCAGATGGAAATTCAGGATGCGGGCCGTGCTGTTCCTGCCGTTCTCACGCAGGCCCAGCGTCAGGTAATCAGCCCGGACTTTCAGGTCAAAACTGTCCTCCACACACTGATAATTCAGATCAGAATACGGGTCCAGCTGACGTCTTTTCGGGTACAGGGAGTCCGGGTTATGATTAATCATCTCCCCGACAATATCGATAAAGGCCTGTGCATCCACCGTCTGTGTGGCGATACTGGCCCCCTGTAACGACGCCCGGATGATTTTCACCAGGTTTTCCATTTCCAGAATGTCAGCCCGGCTTTTTTTCTTCGAGGGAGAACAGTACGAGAAGAATACCCGGTAATGGCGCAGGGTCAGGGGCAGATTCATCCCCTCCGGCAGCGGAAACTGTGTCGCTGCCGCGTTCATATAATAGGCACGGGTAATGGCGTTAAACCGTTCAGCCTGTTCACCGGACCAGGAGAACTCACGCAGCCCGTATTCAATTCTGTCACCAACAAGCTGGCTGGACTTCAGATGGATGCAGAACGGCACTCCGCGTGGCAGTTTGGTGCGCAGCATGTGGTCGAGCGCCTCCACAATGGACTCATTCGCCCCATTGATGGGAATGGCTTCCAGCATAAAGCCCATCGTGGTGTCATTCATGAACAGACCGGACTCCTGGTTGTAATCACGGTACGGCAGCAGACGGCTGAACTGCGGGAAGCTCATTTCGCCCAGAACTTCATTGGCCTTTGCGGATTCGTCAGGCAGTTTCAGTGCTGTGACGAGGGAGTTAACCGCCTGAGTGACGGCCTCAAGTGGGTTATTCACATGAATTCCTTAGTTGAAAAATAAAGCGAGAAATGCGGTAGCCATGAAGGGAATACCTGTAATTAACGCGCCATTTCCCGGCGCATATACAAAGATTTCGGTTTTCTGAATATCAACTCATGTTCATCCGGAATTAAATCAATATGTTCTGCGACTGACTTATGCATAATGTTTTCTCTGCTTTTCCTGATACGCCTGACATTCAACGCACAACGTCACACCGGGAAATATTTTCCGCCGGGCTTCCGGAATAGGATTTCCGCATGCTTCACAGAGATAAACAGGAATACCATGAACATTTATTTTCTGGCGTATCCGGTTTATTCCTGTCATGGTCAGTTGTTCTGTCACTGAATATGCTTCATCGGCTTCATCACTCACGGAATATTCCTCCCGACATGTTCTGACACGCTACCGCCCATCCCTTTTCACGCACAGGGCACTCGTTTTACAGGCAGATTTTGAATACAGAAAGCCCGCCGGCATTGCCGGCTGATATACAACTTCAGGGCCAGTTAATTAATACGTGGTTTTCCCCACGCAGACGGTTTAATAACAAAAAACACACTGGATGGCTGATGATAAACATCCTGATTATCAATATAAGGCGCTATCCATAATGCAGCCGTCTGCTCACCCGTTCTTAGCGGGCGGGGAGGTGTTACCGGCGCAACTGAACTGACCGGAACAATCGTTTTCACTTCCCGGGCAGCCGTAAACAACGGACGTGGTGCCAGCAGTTTCTGCTCCGGAAGTGCCGTCACCGCAGGTCTGCTGCCGGACGGAGGGGTCGCGGTGACGGTCTGCACCGGCATTGTCCGGAAGTTCCCTTCAGCCAGGCGCGGCAGTGATGCCGCAACCGGCTTTGCTTCTGAGGACTGCTCCAGTTCTTTGGCCTTCTCATTGGCCTGCTCCATCGTCATACAGGTATCGGATGTGGTGGCGTTACACTCAAATTCCGTACTGGTTCCGGCACAGCCGGAAAGTAATAACGTTCCCAGCAGAGGAATAAATAAAGAAATCTGTTTCATTACCCTTCTCCTTTTTTATTACTCTCCACAACAGCAGAAATTAACTCTACTGTCAGATTTGTTTTTCCTGCACAGGGTTGTCCGGAGACTACTGTATTTCCCGGAGAAGAAAATAAGCTCATCGACATACCCTTCTTCATCACACCGACAGCTGCCATATTAAAATTGTGCGGCAATGATTCAGAACCGAATTCCTTCAGTGCAGGAAGTACGATTCTTGTGGTGCAGTTACTGAGAACAGCATTCATAAAATCATCTGATACGCTTTTATCCGGTACAGAGCGTGCAGTAATAATATTACGCATGTTCATTTTTATCTCCGTTGTTTCTGTTTGCCCTGTCATCAGGGAAATAAACATGGCATTTCCTGATTTTTTCCGACAGAGAAGTATCTTCCGTATAAACTTCCTTCAGATGTTCATCTGCGGTTCCCACCCGGACACATTTCATTTTTCCGGGTCGCACCGGATATTTCCCGGTGATCGCTGCCAGCGAGACATACATCAGTGCCAGTGTTGCCCAGAATGCGGTGACCAGTTGCATCAGTGACCGGTCAGTCTCCCTGACATAATCTGCAGCATCAGCCGCGCGGTAATGGCAGATATCCTGTATTTCTGATCTGCCTGAAGAATCAGAGGAAGAAAACCAGCATTCACTGACCGGGAACTGTCCGGCAGGTGCTGTTTGTCTTACGAAGTTAATCTCCTTAACCAGTAATTTCCCCAGCGTGGTGTTGTCCTTCCATAAAACAAACAGAGCCATCAGGGCCATTGTGGCCAGCGGCCAGATAACCACAAACCTGACGACCCACAGCAGCCAGCGAACGACAAACGCCACACGGAATGTCAGTGCATCACCCGCCATTTCCGCCCTCCTTGCCGGCATCCCCGCCCTGCGGGTTCTTGTCTCCGGACATAAACTGCTGCGGATTCAGATTGCCCAGCTGCTTCAGCATCTGGTCGGTGTTAAAACCGTTCAGGTGGCTTTCTGCCGAGGGAGGATTCGGCACAGGGCTTTCCGGGTTACCCTCTTCCGCTGTACTCTGTGACTGCTCCAGCGCCATTTCCTCCACGGTTTTCAGCTGGAAGCCGTCCTGGAACACCACTGTCACTTCGTTGCCCGCACCAATCGGTATCACCGGGTGATACTGTTCGGCACGTTTGATGTAGTAGTCACTGAGCGTCTGTGCGGCTTTCGATGCGCCGCCACCGATACCCATTTTAAGGACATCGCCGGCCCCGTAAGCGGCTGTGGCACCCAGCCCGACAGCCGGCTGGGAGGCGCGCTCCATTCCCTGACCGATACCGTCAACAAATCCCGCGCCCCATGCCCAGCCGAGGATTTTGCCGTTACGCATCACCACTTCGCCCTTGATACCGTTTTTACCCCGGAAGCTGACATGCCCCTTAATCGGCATATCAATGGTTTTGCCATTCTTCAGGCAGCTGATATTACGGGTGCGAACAATAGCACGTTCACTGGAGACATCCCCCCAGGCTTCCAGCCCCACAAAACATCCCGTTGCGTCATACGTCTTGCTGTTCGGCATTTCCACCAGACCGGTGATACGCAGCTGCATCGGCACCGTGGATTCATTACCGGTGACTGAGGCATTGGCATCCGCCCCTTCAATCAGCATGGCTTTCGCAAAACTTCCTGACGGAATGTACGGCAGCGATGGTCCCTGTTTTCCCTCATTACGGGTAAACACCTTACGCTGTATCCGGTTAGGCACCGGCACAGACTGGTACATCACCTGTGGTGGTGGCGTGACACCATTCCCGGGATAAAACGCCGTCGGCGGTGGAACAGCAACGCTGCCCTGCGGCGGGAAGGATACGGGGGTGTTTCCCGGCTGTGGTTCGCCTTCCGGCCCGGGCGGTGAGGCTGGCGTCTGCGGTACAGGCTCACCGGTCGCCGTGACGGGATTAGCACCCAGGGCTTTTACCTGCTCTGCCAGGGCGGCATTGTCCTGTCCCAGTTTTTCAATACGACGCTGGTCATCACCGCGCTGTTTGTTCAGGACATCCAGTTCACGACGGATTTCCTCATACTGCTTCTGCATCTGCGCTGCCGTCACCTGCATCTCTGTGGTGGCATGCTGACGCACCTTGTCATCAAAGGTCGTATCCACCACACCGGTCATATCCGGCACAGGCTCCTGTTCAGCCACGGTTTCCCCGTTACCGGACATGTCCACATCAGACAGATACAGTGCCCCACCAATCGCGGAGGCTGTACCGACAACCACAATCCCCAGCCACAGGTACTGCTTGCGTTTCACAATGGTGTTGATACTGGCCATCAGTTGCCCTCCCCGTCACGGATGACATACACATCCATGCACGCACCTGCCAGTAACTGGCTGGCAGGCTGGCTGAACATCACGGCACGGGTTCCCGGCTGCCAGAAGTCACTTTCCCGGATATTCAGGGCAGACAGCGTTTTATTTTCCACGGCAAAGCGGACCATCTTCAGGTGATTCCCCGTCCATACGGCATCTGCCACTGAAGACAGCCCCGCCGGGGCCTGCAGGGTTTCCTTTGTCACAGGAACCTGATACCAGCCTGCAGGTAATTTTCCGCCACGGACAGCCTGGCTGATGGTCACAAGCAGGGATTCGTAAGGCGTGGACGTTTCCCACGCACCGGCTTCTTCTCCGGTTCCGCGCAGGTCACTGACCAGCTGAATGGTACGCCCCGCGCCTTCACGGGGAACGGCCTGAATGGAAAGATTCAGACCACGTTCTGTTTCCAGAATGAACGTAAAGGGCTTTTTGTTGACGGTGGCAACCACCACACCGCCGGAGGCGGTCTGCTCATTATTGGTCAGGGCACCATCCAGACTGTTCACGGCGATAATCCGGTCACCGGGAACGGTAAACAGATTCGGGCTGGTATTGCTGATGGCAATACTGGCCTGACCACCGTTCACCATTGGCACCACGGTGGGGGACAGCGTACCGTTTGCGGCCATCACGCTGCAGGAAAAAAACAGGCTGCCGAATATTATTGCCGTATTATTTTTTCTCATCGTCTGTTTCCCCGAAATTATCCAGCCAGGTCACCCCGTTTTCCCGCTTCAGAATAAGGATGTAATGTTTGATATCAGTGAAAGGTTTTGAATCACCAATCCAGGTTTTAAGCACACCACGAATTTCCACACGGCCATACTGAGGCCAGACACGAACACTGGTCTGGAAAAAGGCTGAGTTCACGTTATCGTTTTTAATACGCTTCGCTTCTTCAGCCAGAATAACTTTCATCTGGTTCTGTGCGCCCGGGCGGATATATTTCAGAAGCGCCTGATGTGAGGCATCGACGGTTTCTGATGAAACATTCAGACGGAGGGCAATAAATGACAGCGCCATCTGCTGTAAATAAGAGGCGTCGGCACTGTTCTGTGACACGGCAAAGGGGGCATTAAATGCCATTGGCGTCACGGCAGTGCGTTGCTCATTCTGAAGACGGTAGTTATTCACCCCCTGAATGACGTTAACAGAGAGGCTGAGAACAATAAGCACTGACATAAATATAAAGGCGATGGCCATTACACGACTGGTACTTAAACGGGCACCGTGTTCCATATAACAATCCTGGTATCAGTTCTATTTAACCCACTGCCGGAAACACGAATCGGGAACATTATGAAAAATACCGCGCAGCAGGGCTGTTGGCATATACCAGTAAATCAGGTCTCGTAACCAGGAACTGCCCCGCCCTTTTTTCAGTTTTTTAATCCCGAAATAAACCAGAACCGCTGCACCAATACCGAACAGATATTTTGATGTTGTGATACCCCAGCCAATACAGATTGCGGCGGGGATCAGTTCATCCAGTGGCAGGCCAAACCAGCGGCTCTGGTTGGTCAGTGTTTCCGGGAAACGATATTTCTTAAGTTTATTCTCGTCTCCCGACATCGTTTTATTTCAGGCCAACGACGGCCATACCCACAGCAATAAATACAGAGATGATGGCAAAACCGGCCAGGAACTTGACGTTTTTGGTCATCATGTACATGACCGCACCGACCAGAACTTCAGCCAGAACAACCCATTTAACAACACTGGAGTCCTTACCGAAGGTCGCCTTAACCGTGGTGTTACCGCTTGCCATCAGGTCCTGGCCCTGTGCTGCCATTGCCAGTTGCGGGAAGAACATCATCAGAACAGCAGCAGGGATCACAGCGCGAGCCAGGCGAAGCATATTCAGACGAGTGAATTTAGAAAAAAACGATTTCTTTTTGACGGGCGCAGAAGCACCCTGAACACTTAAAAAGGCGTCCATATGATTCCTCTGTTTAATATTGATAGATAAAAACTAAAGTTCTTTAAATGTTGACTCGTTCTCTTCGATCACCTCCCTGAATATTTCTTCATTATAGAAATCAGGAAACCGTTTCAGATGATCTCTGAGACGGATCTGAACCTCTATAGTTTTACTTCTACCGCTACGATCTTTGGCCCGAATAAGTCGGTTATTTGTATCTTCATCGAGATACACTGAGACTGTTCTGCTTATCCCGCCTCTCGCGTTACGCCTCCTCACTCAATTCACCTCTGTTTCCTGACCAATAAAATCATGATTGCACAGAAATGGCCTGTCGAAAATGGGCCCAAAACGAGCCCTGCTTTATTACATTTTTTTAACACCCATATATTCACTCAAAACATTTAATATTTCGTACATTACACCTGTCTTAATACATTTATTCCTGAACAAATCGAAGGAACCCAATCTTTTATTGATATCCGCATTAATCTTTTTAATCCTTTTTTTAGAAGCCACTTCTGTGATTTTTAATTCTTTATCTATATTTATATGTTTATACCCTAATGCATAGAAACAAAAAACAACCAATGATTTTGCTGTCATATTCGATATAACAGACTGTACATAGCTATCACGATGATAATAATTTTCTTTTTCCACACGAAAGAATGGATAGTCAGGAAATATATTAATTTGCCATAGAACAACAGATTCTTCATTATAAAATGAAACATTTTCCATCCTTATTTGATAGATTTCTCCATGAAAATTAAAACGACGACAAAATGCGGAACCATGCCCAAGAGACTGGCATTCAAGCTCAAGTGATGAAAGAAAAATTTCAACCTGCAGACGTACATAACTTTCACCAGAGAAGGGTTTATCTTCTTTGGAAAAGAGTTCAATAAAGGCCCCATTGGCATAAAGGATTTTCCTTTTTTTGTTACGGACACAAACAGGAACAGGAGAATTCCTGTAGATATTTTGAACGTTAAGAATGTATTTATTTACAGATTGACTGTTAAGTGGCCTTTCTCTCATCGGCGATTTTTAATATCAAGTTTTAACGTGGCATTAACCACATAATTAATATAACCTTTATGCGGTTAATTGTCATCAAATTGAACCAGATCAAAATCCTGTTATTTGAAGCAAATCAACTTTTAATTCTTTTTTAACCCTCATCATTTTCTGGAAAGAACCTCTCCATCTCAGATGACACCTTCTCCCTGATATCTTCGACCATATTCGCATATTCAAACTTTGGATTTCCGGAGACATGAGGACTGAGAGACTCAATACCCAAAATTTTCGCTACTGATGATTGTGTTTTTACAACGCATTCAAGAAGCAATTTATTAAACTCAGTCTGATTAAATGCAGACTCTTTACGCTCCATCTGAGTCTCATATACACGAAGCCCTAATTCGAGAAGCATAGTGGATATGCTTGAGAAACTTACATCTGTACTTTTAGCTCCTTCTGCACGTCTTCTTTCCACAATTTTATTTATTTTATAGACAATTTCGTCACTGACATAAGCCTGCACTTTCGCCATATGTATACCTCTTTATTTTCTTATCGCATCAAATTTATTTCACATATAAAAAAAAGACAATTCATCGATGAATCGAATCGTGACGCAAGTTACGAAAATTACGATTCATGCAGCAAATCACATCACGAATTGAATCTAGAGTCAATTCGCTTTAACTCGTTGTTTTATTATTACTGATTCATCTATGAGTTGTGTTAAATTCATTGGTGAATCATATGCGATTCACCAATGAATCCTTTTTATAATGTAAAATAAATTAAAATACATTATTTAAAACATAAGTTAATGATTCAAGTAGCAAATCAGCAAAAACTTGTTTTTGCGTAGTGTGTGGTGCTTTTGGTGGTGAGAACCACCAACCTGTTGAGCCTTTTTGTGGAGTGGGTTAAATTATTTACGGATAAAGTCACCAGAGGTGGAAAAATGAAAAAATGGATGTTAGCCATCTGCCTGATGTTTATAAATGAGATCTGCCAAGCCACTGATTGCTTTGATCTTGCAGGCCGGGATTACAAAATAGATCCTGATTTACTGAGAGCAATATCATGGCAAGAATCCCGTTACCGGGTTAATGCCATCGGTATTAATCCGGTAACGGGATATGGCAGCGGACTGATGCAGGTAGATTCCCAGCATTTTAACGAACTGGCCCGCTACGGAATTAAGCCAGAACATCTGACAACAGATCCCTGCATGAACATTTATACCGGTGCTTATTATCTGGCAATAGCATTTAAAAAATGGGGCGTCACCTGGGAGGCCGTTGGTGCATACAATGCCGGATTCAGGAAAACCGAACGCCAGAACCAGAGACGTCTTGCCTACGCATCAGATGTTTACCGGATTTATACCGGGATAAAAAGCAGTAAAGGTATCCGGCTTCCGGCCACGAAGAAATCACTTCCGGAAATTAACAGCGTGCAGAACAATTAATCTTACAGACATTGTCAGATACCGGTTATGCCGCAAAAGCGGCATGGAAGGCCACACACAAAAATATCATATGAGTGACAATACTGACTGGCCGAAGCCCCGCGAAGCGGGAACCCATCTTATATATACCCGGTAACTGCGCAGCCTCCTGCCAGACCATTTTTCGCAGGCACAATATTTACAGACAACCGGAAAGCCGGTTGATGAAATTGAGGTATATCAGACGACACAGCAATGCCGAAAAATGATAATATAAGTAAAGCCCCGAAAATTTTTTCGGGGCTTTACTTATATTATCATGACTTCCACTTTCTGAACTGTTCGGCAATCACCCATAACGCCTTGTTGATTCTTATATCACCATCAATACCTGTAATGGCTCTTGTCCTGGTATTTTTCCCGGAGGCACTTCGCCCCGATAATCCACCTTTTATCATATTCTCCTGAACCCGCTGCCAGGTTGTCCAGAGATCGTTCTGTTTGTCTTCCCGACGACGGGGAGTAATTATCTGTTCAGGTGTCACTGGCGTTTTATTTTCATCTTCATACCTGACCATCAGTGCAGCTCTGCCAAATAAATGTTGCTCGTCACTGTTAAGATGAATTTCTTTCATCGCCTCCATATTATCAGTGACCTTATCAAAGACACCGAGCACTTCATACGCTCCCTCGATAACCTGCCCGACAATATCACCTTTATGTGGAACGCGGATTTCGCCAAAATTATTTCCGCACACCAGGCCATTTGTGCAGACAAAACGAAAAATTCCGGGGATCATCTGATAACTGGATGAACCATCATGTGAATTAAGCAGGATAATTTCAGGAACTTCCTGTCCGTTAATATGCCCTTCCCTGCGAAGACGTAACATATGTTTACTGTATTCGCGACGTCCCAAATCACGAACCCGACTCTGACAGGCAAAGAATGGCTGGAAACCTTCATCACGTAACTTATTGATGATATTGATTGTTGGAATATACGTATAACGTTCACTCCGGGACTCATGTTTATCACCGGAAAATACCGAAGGCACGAACTGCATTAATTCATCATCCGTTAAAGGACGTTCACGGCGGATGGAATTATACCGACCAAAACGGGAAGCTAATCGCATAACAGCTACTCCTTTATGAAAGAATAAATTTAATAAAAAATTTTTCCGCTTAATATCATCCCCCCCGATCTCCATTAACAAGATTGCAACAATCAGGAGGGGTATTCATCACATCCGGTCAGCAGATCGCCCGGATATCGAGGCCGGCACGCTTAATCTGACGCAGGAACTGTTTGAAGTGATCGGCTTCCGCAATGTTGATATGGCGGAACTGCTTATCCACACCCTGACTGAGCGCGTAGCTATAACTGAAGGCCATCTTTTCCGGGTGGCTTTTGCGATATTTTTTCAGCTCAGTCAGGCTGCTGAATTCCAGGACGTCCCACTCTTCCCCGGTGTTTTTTTTCTTCCCGGCAACAAGAAGCGTGTACGACGCGGTGTTAACGTGGATATTTCGGGTACTCATCCTGCTTTCTCCTCTCTCTGGTTTTCAGCCCCCATCATCTGTTGAGTTTCGGGAGCCGCGGTTTTGACGTTTTGCGGGGACCTGCCTTTTGTTCCCTCCGGTATTCACCATCACCTTTTTGAGAACCTTCGCCGCATGGGGCATCACTGCCACGGACGGAAACGACTGTCCGGGGGCAGACCGCAAAAGTTTTTGCCTGCTTCTGGGCAAAAAGTTTTGCGGGATGTGCATTTCACCCCTGGACTGGCGGAGACGGTTGTGGCTGTCTTTGCCCCCGGCGACAGGGGCTTAAACAGGTGAATGGCACCGGACAGAACAACGGGCAGGGACCCGCCGCAACGACGTGAAGCGCGGTTTGCGAAACGGCGTTGCCCCTTACATCCCGGCGGTCTTTTGCCGGGATGCCAGGAGCGCAGGCCACGGCGCGACAGAGGCGGCGCGACCGGAACGGTCGCTGCAAGCCCGGGGTTTTCACGCATCGGACCGTAGCGACAGCCCGAAACCGCGCCAGCGGGTTCGGCGGAGACTGGCAGGTGCGCCAGCAGCTGCCTGTCGGAGTCGGGCCTGACGACCGGATGCCGCCAGGCAGCCGGGAGCCGAAGGTGCGCCCGGCAGACAGGACAACACTGCAGTAGTCAGAATCAGAGCAGGAAGAAAAAGAGAATAATCACAGGGAAGGTGATGTGATTTCTGACAGGCCATAACCAGAGAAGGCGGGGGAAAAGAACGGGCGCCGCAGGCGCGCGTTCATCCCCGTTCCTGAAGGGAAACGACCTTCCTGAAGTCAGGTTGTTCATGCCCGTACAACATCAGCAAGGAGAAAGGGGCTACCGGCGAACCAGCAGCCCCTTTATAAAGGCGCTTCAGTAGTCAGACCAGCATCAGTCCTGAAAAGGCGGGCCTGCGCCCGCCTCCAGGTTGCTACTTACCGGATTCGTAAGCCATGAAAGCCGCCACCTCCCTGTGTCCGTCTCTGTAACGAATCTCGCACAGCGATTTTCGTGTCAGATAAGTGAATATCAACAGTGTGAGACACACGATCAACACACACCAGACAAGGGAACTTCGTGGTAGTTTCATGGCCTTCTTCTCCTTGCGCAAAGCGCGGTAAGAGGCTATCCTGATGTGGACTAGACATAGGGATGCCTCGTGGTGGTTAATGAATGTACTGACCCCAAAAAGTTGGACAGTTAAACACGAGGCATATAGGTCTGATTCCGATATTCAATTGGAGTCAGACCTTTTAATTTCAGGCTAATTCTTCTGCTGTTGTAGTATTCAATATATTCCGTAACAGCATCCTTCAGTTCGCTTATATTACTGAACTCATCAAGATAAAAACACTCCGACTTTAAGGTTCCAAAGAAACACTCCACCACAGCATTATCCAGACAATTGCCTTTTCTGGACATGCTTTGTTTAATACCATGTTCTTTAAGGATATTTTGATATCTTCTCATACGATACTGCCATCCCTGGTCAGAGTGCAGAACAGGATGCTCGTGAGGATTAAGCTTTTTGAATGCCTGATCGAGCATATTCTCAACCATGTTCATCACTGGTCTTTCCGAAAGGCTGTAAGAAATAACTTCGTTGTTGAAGAGATCTATTACTGGAGACAAATACAGCTTGCGCCCATTGACTGCAAATTCAGTAACATCGGTAACCCACTTCTCGTTTGGCCGCGTAGCCTTGAAATCTCTTTGGAGAACATTAGGGGCGGTTTGCCCTACCTCTCCTCTGTAAGAGCGGTATCGCTTGACCTTAATCGCTGCTTTAAGTGAGAGGGTTCCCATCAGGCGCTGAACAGCTTTATGGTTAATCTGTTTTCCTTCTCGATGAAGAGACAGCGTTACCCTACGGTATCCGTATCGGCCTCTATTCTCGTGATAAATCTCACTAATACGCTTTTTAACGTCCGCATACTTGTCAGGCTTGCTGAGAGCCTTTAGATGATAATAAAACGTACTGCGCGGTATCTCCGCAGCCCTGAGAAGCTCATCAAGAGGATAAAACTGCCTTAGCTCGTTGAGTACTTTCACTTTTTCGTGGGATGAGCTAAGGCTTTCAGCTTTTTTAGATACATAAGCCGCGTTTCAAGAAATCGAACTTGCCTTTCAAGATCCTCAATGCGTCGGTCTTTTGACGGCACTGTTGCAAAGTTAGCGATGAGGCAGCCTTTTGTCTTATTCAAAGGCCTTA
>ERZ506926.267-NODE-267-length-31543-cov-6.993267_pt1 | contig 31543 bp, 27 predicted proteins | sample MGYA00512903_ERZ506926 | MGnify/ENA metagenome assembly ERZ506926 | reverse complement strand
AAAAGTTCTTTTCGTCATGCCTAAATTTAATCCAATATTCACATTTTCAAAGATCTATTTAAAACTAACTAAAAAATCTAGTTATTTTTGTATTTTCAAACTTTTTCATAAAAAATACTTGAATTTTATATAGTTAGCTTTCATAAGATGCTATAATAATTATACAACGAGGTGATGCGAATGTCTTTATTTAATCGAAGAAAGAAACCTATAATAGTCACAATCCACGGATTTGGAAGAAATCTAAGTCATGAATTCGATCCATTAGCCTGCTATTTAAAGGCCAAAAAATATGAAGTAATTCAATTTGATATGTATGATTTAAACAATCCAAATGATGCCAACTACAAAGATTGGGTACAAAGATGTGAAGCCAAATTAAGTCTTGCCATTAAAGAAAATCCCAATGTCATCCTAATTGGATTTTCCATGGGAGGCGTAATTGCCAGTTATTTAGCTAGTATTTATAAAGTACAATCTTTAATTCTATGTGCACCTGCCTTTGAATATTTGGATATCAAAAAAGTAACAGGATTATTTAAAAAGTCAGACAAAGAAAAGAAAGGCCCTAGTTCGAAGCAATACCAAACTTTCACAAAAATCGTTTCTCAATATAAAGAGTCTATTTCTCAAATTGAATGTCCAATTTTGATGTTGCATGGAACAAGCGATGAAGTAATATCTCCTTCTAGTTCAACCCATGCCTACAAAAAGATTCCAGCACAAAAGAAACGTTTGATTTATATTGAGGATGCCAAACACAGAATGTTGTATGATGGAAGAATGGAACAGACTGTATTTACTTTGATTGAACAAATGCTTGAAAACAAAATATTCTAAAAAGCTGTCGAAAAGACAGCTTTTTCATTTATTGCCAACTATAAAACATGCTTTATCTAAAGATATTCTAGCATATTTTCATTTCCATTTGCACCTTTAAGGACTTTTTTATCTTATAATTTGCACCTATAAAGAAAAAGCCTGTATTTCTACAAGCTTAATCACCAATAATTGAATAAAACTGGTCATAAGAAGGCTTTAAAACTTCATACACATCTGGCTGAATACGATATTGCGTATAATCATGCAACCTTCCATCCTCTTCTTTTTCAATGACCCTTCTTTCAATCATCTTCTTATTCTTTAATAATCCGCCCTGTTTGATATCACCCTTATATTCCAAAGGTTCATTGTCATTATCTAATAGTTCTTCAAACAAAGCCTTATCCTTTTTGTTTAAGGATGTCATGAAATTCCATAAATCTGGAACATTCATCTTTTTCTCTTTCTTAAAAAACATAATCATCACCTGTTCTTAATACCATTAAAACTTTTCTATTTTACAACGATGTTCTTTTGTCTTAGGATCATAAGTAATCCCCACTAACAACAAATTATTCGTATAATCTTGAATCGATTGAGGATATACTTTTTCCTTGATTTGATCTAATGCACTTTGCACATTATGATTCCATTTTAGCCCCACCAATAAGGCTGGATAATAATCTTTATATTCTGGTTTTGGAATGTATACAAAATCCGCAAATCCTCTTCCTGTTGGCAATTCTCGTATTGGTTTAAAATAATATTTCAAAGTTGATAAATACGCAATCGTTAAAACACTGCTCAAACTATTTTCATTATGATATGCGATATTAGAAGCATACGTATTATGAATCTTTTCCATTTGTTTAGCTACAACTTCTGTCTTCATTTCCCAAGTTGCTTCTAAAATGGTATCCGATTCCCTTTCAAATTGAATCAAATCATTCCATTTATCTTCTGAAACAGAATTCACAAATTCTTGTCGGATTTCTTCATTTGGAATAAATACCGTCTTATATGTTTGATTGTATCCCAAATATCCTAAATGAACCAATGCCGTTAAAACATCATCCATATTTTTAAATGAAACCATATCATTTTGAAAAGACGTTGTCTGCATCTTTACTTCATTGCCACTTAACATTTCTAAAACAGCTTCTTTTAAGCCATCAAAATTCATTTGAATCAAACTGTGAATTGATTCATAACTACTTGTCTGTGCCCAATAGCTTTGAAACACACCTAGAGTAAATAAACTCACAACGGCTTTCGGATTATATACATGCTGATGATTTAAGTAATATCCATCATACCATTTCTTGATTCTATCAAAATCTGTATTGTATTTATTACTTAATCCTTTTACTTCCCCCTCTGTAAATCCGATAAAAGAAGCCAATGGACCTGGATTCAACATTGTATATTCATCAAAATTATTCAATGCGGACTGCGTCATCGTTCTTTTGATTGGTAAAATACCTGTTAAATACGCTAATGCGATATAACGAGAAGGTTGTGATCCTTTAAATAATCCTTTTAAAAAATCAATATATTCTTCTAGTAATTTTTTATTATTCGCATTATCACGAATCAATACATCCCATTCATCTATAATCACCACAAATCGAAGTCCTATCTCATCATTGATTTTAGAAAGTGTACCAGACAAAGAAATAATTCCATTATAGTCAATACTGGAATACTCATTCTGTAATTCATGCATACAACTCTCTTTGATATAATTTACAATATCATTTATATTTCCAACTTGATCTTTACACCACTGTACATCAATATGAATGACATCATATTGATTTATATACTTCTCAAATGTTGAAGACGAAGAAATTATATATGGCTGAAATAATTTTCGAGAATCACATCCCTTTGAATAATAAGCACACAACATATCAGCAGTCATGGATTTTCCAAAACGTCTAGGTCTTGAGTTACAAATAAATTTAGCTGTGGTTGAAAGCACACTATTTGTATATTCAATTAAACCCGTTTTATCCACATATATTTTTGAATGAACCGCTTCATTAAAATTCGCATTATCGGGATTTATAAATATAGCCATACAGATTCCTCCTACGCCACTATTATATCAGAAAAAGACTGTAGTATTTAAAAAAACGAGATGTTAGTTCATCTCGCCTTATTGTACACCATGACTTTTTAAATAAGAAGGAATGATTTTTATAAAACAAATAATCGTTATAACACTTGCATAAATATCAGCTGCGGGTTGTGCATAGAAAATATTAGAAACCCCTAAAAATACGGGTAATAAGCATGTACAGCACAAATACATCATTTTACGATTTAACGATAAAAACAAAGATAGTTTTACATTAGATAATCCCGTGATTCCATCCACTAAAACATATTGAATGGACATCATTAAAATACCTAAACAGAATATCTTAATAGCTCGATTTGCGATTGGCATTGTTGTCACATCACTTGTAAACATAGCTACAAATACATTTGAATAGCACATTGAAATAATGAACATGACTAAGCAAAATAAAAACGCAAATGAAATCACAATTTTAAATGCTTCTTTGATTTTCTTTAAGTTGCGTGAACCAAAATGATACGCAAATATCGGCTGTGTTCCTGAACTAATTCCAAGAAGAGGTCCCGTAATCAACAAGAAATAGCTTTGTGCTACCGTTATTGCCGATATATAAACGTCGCCCATACTACCACCATACTTTTGAAGCATCATATTCATCACTATTAAAATGATTGAATCGGATGCGATAATCAGGAATGGGGAAAATCCAAGTTTTACAATATGCTTCATCTTCTCTATAGATAATTCTTCTTTATGAAGTTTGATTTTCGATTTGAATCTTAAAAAACAAAGCACAAACATACACGATATAAATTGGGCTACAACTGTACCAATGGCTGCTCCAGCCACACCAATTTTTAGCGTTCGAATTAAGATAAAATCAAAAATAATATTTGTGATGGCCCCAATACATACGCTAAACATGGCAATGGTGGCATAGCCTTGTCCCGTTATAAAATAATTTAATCCGATCGACATCAGGGCAAAAAAAGTGCCCAATGTATAGATTGTAAGATATGTATTGGCATAAGGATATAGAGTATCACTACCACCAAACCAATAAATCAAATTGTGTTTTAAAAAAATGAATCCAAGTGTTAAACAAATGGAAAGAACAACCAACATCACAAAGCTGTTATATAAAATTTGACTTGCCCTTCTCTCATTCTTTTGTCCCAAACACATCGACAGCCATATAGAACCTCCAATACCAACAAGAGTTCCAAAGCTCGATAATAAAGTAACGATTGGCCCACATATTCCAACGGCTGCCAAACATAAATTTCCTACTTCTTCAATCTGGCCTACAAACATACGGTCAACAATGGAATATAGAATATTGACGAGCTGTGCAATCATACTCGGTATAGCCAACCCCATAACAAGCTTCAACATGGGTGTATTTTCAAAATCATTTTGTCGCATTTTACACTCGGTTCTCTTTAATATAATCTCTAGCTTCTGTTAAATCTCTGACGATACAAATTGTCTGCTTTTCCTGTACTTCTGTTGGAGCAGTCAAATCCGGTACTTGAATACAATCAATTCCAGCTCGATAAGCAGCCTCTACACCAACAACGCTATCCTCTAATACAAGTGCATTCTTATTGGTTACGCCCATCTTTTTTAATACAGTTTCATAAATCTCTGGATTTGGTTTTCGCTTTGTCACCTCATCCCCGCAAAGAACATAGTCAAAACGATCAAACACGCCAATTTTCTTTAATCGTTGTTCTGTCAATTCTCTTCTTGTAGTAGTTGCGACAGCCATTTTAATATGATTTTCTTCAAGAAAATCTAATATCTCATATAACCCTGGCTTTACTGGTACTTCTCTTTCCAATGAACGAAGTCCAATTTCTCTCCACTCATCCAATAATTCTTCTTGAATTTCACTTGGAATATGCTCATCGATAGCTTCCTTTTCATCCTCAAGTCTTTTCCCTACAAGCTTACTAAATAAAGCATCGCCTAAATTGGAAATACCATACTTATCTCCTGCCTTATCAAAGGCTTCCTTCCAAACACTTTCCGAATCAATCATTAACCCATCTACATCAAATACGACTAACTCTAACATACATATCCTCCCCTAAAAACAAATATAGTATAGCACGAAAAAGAAGCAACACTACATTGCTTCTAATATATCTATAACCCTTTTTAAATCTTTACATTGAAGATCCACATATTTCATATCTTCTTCATCAAATTGTACTTGGTCCGGAATCCAAACTCTTCGCATATTTGCGTTATAAGCCGCACGAATTCCATTCTTACTATCTTCAAGTACGATACAATTTTCAGGTTTTACCCCCATCTTTTTTGCACATGCCAAAAATAAATCGGGAGCTGGCTTTGACGCATATTCATCTTGTGATGAAAGCATCAAATCTGCTTGAAAATCAAATCCACAGTTTCCAACTAACTTCTTTATATGAGGGACACTCGAACTAGAGGCAATACAAATTTTGTATCCTTTTTCTTTTAAATAATTATGTAATTCTTCAAGACCATATTTATTGGCAGAACCCGGAATTGCAAAGCGCTCATCATAATAGGAAGTGAACACATCATCTGCGATTTTTAGCATATCCTCAAGCCATGGATATTCCTTATGGTAGATCGAATAATCAAAATGACTTGTACCCAACATCCCTAAAAAATATTCTCTTGGAAAAGCGTGACCATGTTTTTTACAAACATCTTCAAATACATCAATATAAAGTGTTTCTGTATCAAACATTAATCCGTCCATATCAAAAATTACTGTATTAATCATCGCCGTCATAATTTACAAAATTCTCCGTTTTTGCAGCCGCAATAACCTTAAATTCCTTTAATAAAGGATGTTGATAAATAGAATGTAAGTCGTTTGAAATAATAAAGCTTAATAGTTGTACAAATGGTAAATAAACAATTGGTGAAAGTTCACTTGATACCATATCACTCAAGCTTAAAACATGATCATCATCCGCTAATCCAGGATTATTTGAAATCAAATAGGCACGCTCACTTACTTTACGTGTAGCCTTATATACTTGTTCCACACGATGACTTGCCACATCGTTTCCATCAAAGAAAATCACATTATATTTCGGTGTTAATTGTAAATTTGGACCATGAATATACTCCTCAATTTCATAACAGCAGCTAGGAATATGTATTGTTTCTCCCATTTTTAATGCACTTTCCAATGCCGTACCATAATTGGAACCAGCTCCACAGCTATACACCCATGACATAGATGATAAATTCTTATAGTGTAACTGAATAAAATCTGTTGCCTTATCTATCATTTCTTCATTTAAATCTGCAGCCTTTTTTAATTCTTCTAAATATTCCACTTTACCAGAATATACAACCGCAAATAAATCTAAGAATAATGCCAATGTTGAAACGCCCTTCGTGACATAACCAACTAATTCTTCACCAACCCCATATTCGATGACAGCATCTGCATAGTCTTTTACATCACTATTCTTATTTCCAGTTAAACAAATTGCCCTATATTGTTTTTTCTTAATGATTTTTAACGCTTCAATTGCGTTTGTACTTAAACCACTTTGTGTAACAACCAAAACCAAATCTGTTTCTCTAATATCATTTTCATAATATGTAAATGTGTATGGTGTAATGATTCTTACTTCTAAACCACTCACTTTTTCTACAAAGCTTCTTGCACAATAACAAGCATTATGACTTGATCCAGAAGCCACAAGCAAAATACGTTTGATTTCTTTTCCTTTTACTTCCTTCATCAATGGTTCTAGCAATGTTTCATATTGTTCAATGTTCTTTCTTAAGACGCCTGGCGTTTCTTTGACATAATCCAGCATTGTTAATTTTTCCATATGTACCTCCCTAAACAACATATAAAAGGTGGAATGGTTCCACCTTTATATTTTAGTATTCTAATCTTCTGTAATAACGACGGATTTCCATTGGGTGACGAGTTTCGATTTCCATGTGAACGTCAATTCTGTTGTTTACAGCATGCATTACATGGTGAGACAAGTGTTTACGATATTTTTCGCTAATACCCTTTAATTCGTAATCTTTAGAATCGATAATTGTGTAGTTTGCACAAATTCTTGGAATGAAGTTAGCAACACGTTCAGATAATGGACGTTGAGCATCTTCACCAATATAAATTGTAACTGGAGTTTCTTTAGTTACGATTTCGAACATACCGTGGAAGAATTCATTTGATGTGATTGATTTAGTTTTTAACCACAATTGTTCTTCCCAGTAGCACATTGCGTATGAGTAAGTTGCTCCCCATTGGTTACCAGCACCTACGAAGTAGTGCATTTCATCATTCCAGTGTTTTTTAGCGAATTCAATTGCGAATGGTTCAGCTTGCTTTTCAACTTCTACTAAATCTTGTGCTAAGTATTTGTCAAATTCTGCATACATATCTTCGTAGTCTTCGAATTCACCATTGTTGAACATAAAGCGGTCAGCAACCATGAAGAACTTTAATTGTTCGTTTACTGGGTAAGAGATCTTGTAGTCTCCTAAGTCTAATAAGATAGCTTCTTTAGCATCTACAAATGAGATAACTGTAGCTCCAACTTCTTCTTTGATTTTTTTAATAGCTTCAACAACTTCTTTAGTGTTTCCAGTTACAGAAGAGATAATAACAACTGTATCTTTAGTAATACGTTTGTTTCCTGTAGTTAAGTATTCAGCAGCATTTTCTGCCCAAGTTTCAATAGCACTCATCTCTTTCATGTGTACTGTAGCCTGCATAGCACTTGCCCAAGTACCACCAACACCTAACCAGCAGATGTTTGAATATCCACGTTCGCAGATTTCATCAACGATTTCGTTGATTCGAGGGCGTAGAGCCAATGCTCCATTTACGCTATCGATTTTTTCTTGTTCGTTAAATTTAATCATTTTCATGTCCTCCATCTATTTAAATTTTATTAACAACCTAAGATACCAAAGAATGAGCCAATCAATCCGATTGCAACACACAATAACAACAATGATGTTGTCTTAACATTTTTCTTTTTCAATAAATAGTAAACCAATAATGTGAATAATAATGGCATTAAACCAGGCATGATATTATTGAATACATCATTTAATGTAGTTGCTTCATCACCAGAACCAAATGCCAATGGGAATTTGATTGAAACGTTTTCAGCCGTCATACCACCAACAACCATCAATCCTAAAACGCTTGCTGCATAAGTCAATTTTGACATCAATCCATTTTCCTGGATTTTAGCCAAGAATCCACTACCTAATTTATAACCAGCGTTCATTAAGTAATAACGTAATCCTTGAGCAGGGATGTTGAAGATCAATAAGAATAAGATAGGTCCTAAGATATTTCCTTGATTTGCTAATGATAGACCTACACCTGTAGCGATGATACGTAATGTTCCCCAGATAAATGAGTCACCAATACCAGCTAAAGGTCCCATCAATGAAACCTTAACACTGTTGATACTTTCTGTATCGAAGTTAGGATCATTTGCGTTACTTTCTTCCATAGCAGCACTGATACCAAGAATCAATGTTGACAATTGAGGTGTTGTATTGAAGAATTCCAAGTGACGTTGCATAGCTGCAATTTGGTCTTCTTTATTTGAATATAATTTTTTGATTACTGGTAACATACAGTAGCAGTATGCCATGTTCATCTGTCTTTCATAGTTCCAATCCCATTCCATTCCGAATGAACGCCAGAATACTTGATTTAATTCCTTTTTTGTTAATTTATTAGAAGTCGTCATCTTCGTCTAATCCTCCTTCTGTAGCTGTTTGAGCTGAATTGCTACGTAGTTGAGTTAATACGATAGCGATGATAGCTCCAAAAATTGCGATTGCAGTTACTGGAATTCCTAAGTATACGCTTAATGCGAATCCTAAGAAGAAGAAACATGCAACATCTTTGTCCATGATCATCATCAACAATAAACCAAATCCGATTGCAGGTAACAAGCCCATTGTGATTTGTAAACCATTTGAAATCCATTCAGGAATTACATTTAATAAAGCCTGAACTGCAGGTCCACCAGCATAGTATCCACATGCTACGATAACACCGATAATCAAGTTAACACCGAAGAATCCACCTAAGAAGTGCATTCTAGCAACTCCTGCCATGTTTCCTTCAGCTGCATATTTATCTGCTTTGTGAACAAATGGAGGTAAAATGAATACCATTCCAACGTTCTTTGCGATTAAAACCAATGAAGCAACTGGTAAACCAACAGTCAATGCTGTTTCTGGTCCAGCTCCTGTAGTAATTGTGAAAGCTGTTCCTAATACTGTTCCTGAAATCATTTCAGGTGGAATACTTGCTCCGATTGAGAAAGCTCCCATAAATGCCAACTCTAAAGTTGCACCTAATGTAACACCTGTTGGGATATCACCTAGTACAACACCTGTTAAAGCTCCCATAACCAATGGTCTTGACAACAAACTTGTTCCGAACAAATATTCAGCATTTCCAAGCATTGCTACCAAGCCAAGTAAAATTGCTTGTAGTAACATGTTTCTCCTCCTATAATACTTTTTCTACGTTTACTGCATTATCTTCAGGTACCATTTGGATTGTTACATCCACACCTGCTGCACATAATCCTTTTAAAATTGTTTCTTCTGCTGGTGTAATATTCATAGCCTTTGAAATATTACGAGTTTCAGCTGTTGCCTTTGTTCCACCAAGATTCAATTTCTTGATGTTGCAATCTTTACATAATCTTTCTGCATCTTTAATAGATTCAACAACAATTAATAATTTGTATTTATCTGTAACACCACTGTTGATCGCATTCACTGCATCATCCATATTTTTAATAACCAATTTAACACCATTTGGTTTTGCCAATTTAATTGAAGTTTTTCTTAAATCATCTTTCATAACTGCGTCACACGCAACTAAGATACAATCGGCTTCAACTGCATTTTTCCAAGAAAAAGCAACTTGACCATGTAACAATCTATGATCTACTCTTAATAATTTAATCATGTTATTTTCCTCCTTTTAGAAATCTTCGTCTTCTTCGCTAGACATGCCATTCATAACAGTCATTCCCTCTTTAGCTGCATTGATCAAATCTGTAGCATCCTCTAAGCTAACTTCACCACCTAGACTTTTCATCACTGCATCTAGTGCTAATCCCATGTTCATTCCTGAGAAAACCATTACATTATCCAATACCGCAAGCTTTGATAAAGCTGTATGAACACTTCCACCTTTGATGTCACACAAAACTAAAATTTGTTCATCACTCTCTTTTGCTTGTTTAGAAAGCTCTTGATAAAAGTCTTCAGGATTTTGACCAGGAAGTAAGCTATATGTTTCTACGTCCTTCGCCAAGTCACCAACAATCATAGAAACAGAATCTTTCATTCCTTTTGATAATCCTCCATGAGAAGCAAATATCACTCTACTCATTTTCTTTCTCCTTTCTGATTACGTCGCTCACTTATATACAAGCAAATATTGTGCCATAGAAAAATAATATAAAAATAAAGATGAGTTTCCCCATCTTTACTAGTTATTCTTCACATAATTATAAATGTGAATCATTTCCTCTGTAGGAATATCTACACCATAGAAATCCTCTACTTGCTTAAACGCCTTCTTAACATAGTCCACAAAATCTTTATGTTCATTTAAGAAATCTAAGCTAGGATCATATTCTGCATTTCTAGATACAACCAATCTTTCAATCAAGCAACAAATGTGTACATACAATCCAAAACAAGTACGATTACTAAAACGAACCCCGACATATTTCTGTAGAACATCAATCGCATTGGCAACCTGTTCTAATAGCTTCGTTGGATTTAATATCGTTAGTGCATTCATAATATTACTCAATGAGAAGTTATGTAGAATATTTTTATCAAATACAGACAGCTGCTCTTCATCCATATAGTCTTTGAAATATTGATTAAAATCGTTAAATGTATCTTCAATAATCAAGTCTTCAAGCCCTACAAATGGAATGTCTTCCATATTGGGATCCAACGTTCCAAGTACACATAGAACGTCATATTCTTCAAACACATTATTCTTATTACCCAGTTCAATCAATTCCGAATAATTTAATGTCTTCACATCTAAATTGATTCCATCTGGAAAAGACTGTTCTAACATTGACTTCAACTTCTTAGCCGTTCCTAATCCACTTGCACATGAGCAAAGAATAACAGGTTGTTTTAGTTGATTCTTTTCAATATGATACGCAAAATTCACATGGAAAGCATCAATTGTTTTTTGAAGCAAAGCATCCATCTCCATATTGTTACGAATGCCATTTCCAATCTCTAATGCGATTGGTGTACTGACATTATTAATAATTCCAATATTGGCATTTTCAATGTGCAGACCCTTATAAATATCTTCTAAGCTTCCCATATCCACCAATAAATATAGTTCTTTTACCTTGCCAATACGATCCAAATAACGATTCAGCTTTTCAATCATTGTAGCCGTATCAATATATAGTGGCATATCTAAGGCATCAAAAATATATTGGCCTAAGAAACGATTGGCTGCATCTGCAATACTAGAAGCCGTAGAAAAGCCATGTGAAAGTACAACAGCTGCTTTTTGAGAAAGCCTAGAATCTTTTTGTACATTATATACATAGAAGATAAATGTACAAATAATAATGGAATACATATCTATTTCCAGATAAGACTTTAAATATGTACAGATTTCTAAAGATACATTAGTAGCTCTAAAGAATTCTTCCTGAAGCAACTGGTATAAATCATCACATTCTTCTTCATGCTTTATAAACCAACTTCTTAAATCATGATACTCATGATGAATTTCGTCTAAATAAGAAGCAATCGATAACGTTTCATTGTTTGTGATTTTTAAGCCATATCGAGATTCAATCAAATTAAAGATATGCTGCACACCCCGATTATAATAATCTACTTGACTAGATTCTTTCTTTCTAAAAATTAAATTATCAAAATATTTCTGAACATAATTCTTCTCTTTAGCCATAAAATCCGACAAATTCATATGTTCTTCCTTGTACTGTCTGTAACAAGCCAACACACTCTCATTTAACTGTAAGATTTCTTTTTGTCCATTATAGTATCCTTGTAAATCATCTACATAAATATATTCATCGTCATCTAGAACAGTTTTTTGATTGGCATACACTTGCTGCAACAAATCCTGAGGCAAGCTATCCAAATGAATCACTAAATCATCATTAACCTTATCGAATAAGGAATTGATACAACAAGATTGAACACTACTCTTTAATTGACCAATGTTTCCTGGCATCTTACTTTGCAACAACGCATTATATACCTTACTGCTCATTTTGATCTGACAATTCAAGCGTTTTTCTTCTTGACTAAAAATATCATGCAACAACTCAATACGCTCTTGCGTGCCTCTTTGTTCAAGACTTGGAATCGTAATAATCATAGGAATACGTCGCATCAATGTTTTTAATAAAACCTTATCCGGATTTTCTGTTGTCGCAAATACAATCCGAACATTGGACTTATACCACTTTTCATTATCTCCCACACGATGATAAATACCTTGATCCATGAATAAAAATAATTTTTCCTGACACTCCGCCTTTAATTCATGCACCTCATCCAAAAACAAGACACCATTATCAGCTAGCGCAATCAATCCTTCATTGTCTTTTTCAGCACCTGTAAAGGCACCTTTGACATGTCCAAATAGATTTGCCGTTAATAATTCTGGGTTATTCGCATATTCACTACAGTTTACCTGTATAAATTGTCCATCCTTCGCAATTACACCTTGATTTCTAGCCCACTCATACGTAAGCTTCGCAATCAAAGATTTACCTGTTCCAGTAGGACCATAAAGTAACATTGGCAGACCATTAGGCGGGTATGAAATCGTAGCCTTACATTGTTTAACTGTTTGAGCCAATGAATGATTCATACCTACTAGTTTTTCAAAATCCTTCTTTTCCTGGTTTGACATCAATTCATTGATACTTGTATATACATTATCTTTATAGGGAATTCCCTTTTCTTTTAAATAATCAACGGAAATGAAACAAAAAGGCTTAGATTCAATACGAACAAGCTTATTTTCTTTCACTAATTTATTTAAAACAACCGATATCTGTGATCGACTGATCTTTAAGTTTTCACTTATTAAGGCAACTGTTGTTTGGTCAAATTCATTATTATTACAGCAAGCCAAAATATATGCCAATATTTTTTCTATCATGTTACCCTCCACTTTTTTAGATTATTATACCACATTATGTGCTAACATATATATATGAAACAAGACTTGATATATACACATACCTATAAACAGACATTCCATATGACAACAGGTTTAAAGTCGCATCTTGAAATATTAAGTAAAGATAGACAGACTTTATCCGACCTTTTATATACTGTCAGCCAAAATAATCCTTTTCTAGAATACACCCCTAGCCAAGATATCCAACAATATTTAGAAGCGGGTATTTCAGATAAACCAAGCCTAAAGAATGAGTTATATCTACAGCTACACACTACAAAACAAAAGCATAATGAAACCATTGCCGATTATATTATTGAATCCTTAGATAGTCATGGATTCTTTAACTATGACTTAGATATAGTTCTAAACGATTTAAAATGTACAAAAGAAGAATTTATAGATACATTAAATTTAATTCAAGCCTTTGAGCCCCTTGGAGTTGCTGCCAAAAACAGTGTTGATTCTTTAATGATACAACTAAAAGAAAAAGAATATATCATCGCATATACAATATTAAAGGATTATTCAAAGGAACTTGAAGAAAAAGATTTCTATACGATTTCTGAATCCTTAGATATACCTTATGAATCTGTATTTGATGAATTAGCCCACATGCAAGAGTGCAATCCTTTTCCATGTAGTGAATATGCAACAGAAAGCACGACAAATCTCGCATTACCTGAATTCACAATCGAGATTATTGAAGATCAATTAAAGATCATCCCTAAAGAAATGGGAAATCTGTCACTTCATTGTGAAGAAGTAAAATTATCGAACGAGGCAAAGAAATATTTAAATGAAGCGAAATTCTATATTGATAGTTTAAACCGTAGAAATAAGACCATTCTTTTACTCGCCAATCTTTTGATTACCCATCAAAAGAATTACTTTCTATTTCAAGATGATTTAAGAGAATGTACACTTAAAGAAATTGCTCAAGAATCTGGATACTCCATTTCCACAGTTTCTAGAACACTCAGTGATAAATATTATGAATTCAATAATCAAATCTACCCTGTTAAAGATCTATTTGTTTCAAAAACACATAATGGAAGCAGTAAGGACTCGATTCAAAAGGCTATTCAATTATTAATTATGGTAGAAGATAAAGAAAATCCTCTACAGGATGAACAAATTGTAAAGGAACTTGAAGATATGGAATTGTATGCTTCAAGAAGAACCATATCTAAATATCGTAAGGAATTAAATATTCCTAATTCAAAACAAAGAAAAAAGGCGGGATATTAATATATCTCGCCTCTTACTAATTTCTTTGAATATATATGATAATAGCCCATTAATAATGCTGCATTCACAATCCATGTCAATGGCCATCCTAAAAATACGGTAATTAATTCTGAACTAAATTGTGTTGCCACAAACAAATAGACTTGTCTTAAAATAACGAAACATAAAATCATCGAATACATTGGAACCTTCGATAAGCCTACCCCTCTTAATGCACCTGCCGTAATGTGGGATAAGGGAAGGAAGATATAGCCTGGCGCAAAAACAGAAATCATAGTGACACCTGCTACAATCACATCTTTATCCTGTGAGAACAGTCCAACTAAGAGGTCTCCATTTGTATAAATCAAGAAAGCTCCTAATACAATAATCACTTCACACATAATAAGTGTGGTATACAAGCCTTTTCTTACACGCTTATAGTTTTGTGCCCCATAGTTTTGACCTACGAATGTTGTGATGGCCATTGAGAAGCTTTGAATTGGAAGCTGCAAGAATCCATCTAGCTTTGTCGTTGTACTATAGCCTGCAACGGCAGCCGATCCAAATCTAGAAATATACGATTGTACAATGACATTGGAAAAGGAAACAATACTGTTTTGTAGAGCCGCTGGAATTCCAATCGAAATAATTCGTGAAAGGATTGGCTTACAAAAACGAATCTTGGAAATATATACCTTATAATCCTTATCCGTATGCATCAATTCATGCATGACTAAAATGGCAGAAACTAGCTGAGCTAGAGTAGTCGCAATGCCAACACCAGCAACTCCTAAGTCAAAGTAAATCACAAATATAAAATCTAACACAATGTTTACTAAACTGGATACAACTAAATAAATCAATGGATTTTTACTATCACCTAAAGCTCTTAAAATACCGGCTCCCATATTGTAGATTAGCGCAAAGCTTACTCCTGCAAAATAGATTTGTAGATACGTAACAGCTAAAGGTAAAACTTCTCTAGGTGAACCAATCATGTCTAAAATAGGTCTAGCCAAAATAATTCCTAAAAAAGTAAATAACACACATAAAACTAATGTTAGAGCTAGCGATGTATGAATCGAATCTTGCATCTTTTTTATTTCTTTTGCTCCAAAATATTGTGCAATCACAACACCGGCTCCAGTCGATAATCCCATGAAAAATCCAACCAACATATTAATAATGGAAGTGGATTGTCCTACGGCCGCAAGCGCGTGCGAACTAACAAAGTTTCCTACCACATAAGAATCAACTGTATTATATAATTGTTGAAATAAATTTCCTACAAGTAATGGCAAAGAAAAAATCAATATCGACTTCCATATACTTCCCTTTAATAAATCTGTGCTTTCCATGACCCCACCCTTTCCAAAAGAAAATGCAGAATTCCGATTGGTCTTCCACATAATGTAAAATAATTTTAACTCTTTTCTGAAAAAAATGAAACCCTATCCTAAAAGTACATCTAGCATCATCATGATACAAAATCCTAACAAGAAAAAAAGTGTAGGAAGATTGGAATGTTTTCCTTGAGCCATTTCAGGAACAAGTTCTTCAATCACCACAAACAACATGGCACCTGCCGCAAAACTTAAACACAAAGGTAAACCTTGTAAGATCCAATTCGAAAACAGAATGGTAATATATCCGAATATAGGTTCTACAATACCAGATAATGCACCAATCAAGAATGCTTTATTTTTTGAAAAGCCATTACTCTTTAATGGTAAAGAAAGAATGGCTCCTTCAGGAAAGTTTTGAATCGCAATCCCAATGGATAGTGCTAAAGCTGAAAAATAATTTCCAGTTTGAATCGCTTGTGCCAAGACTACCCCAACGGCCATACCTTCTGGAATATTATGTAAAGTTACCGCAAAGACTAACTTTGTGGTTTTCTTTAAATGCGAATCCTTTCCCTCCTCATCATTCGTTCCAGGATGAATGTGAGGGATAATACAATCTAAGAAAAGAAGTAATAAAGCCCCTAAGAATATCCCCAGTACAATGATCAAGATATTCTTTTCCTGTTCCATTGCCGGCATCAATAAAGACCATATACTAGCAGCGACCATGACGCCAGAAGCTATTCCCGAAAAGCATCGAGATAGTAATTCATTGTTTTTATTTTTCAAAAAGTATACACAAGCTGAACCTAATGTTGTACCAAAAAAAGGAATTAGTAATCCTAACCACATAATCATCACCAAAGTTAGTTTAAACTAATTCCTTTATATTCGTCAATTCAAACGCATATTATATGTAAATCCATGATGCTGAATATAATCCTCTAAGACCCAATCCTTATCATAGATTTCTTTTGCGACTTTCTTTCCAACATACCTAAAGTGCCATGGCTCATTTGTAGCTCCCGTTTTATCACTTGCATTTTCTGGGAAGCGTAAAATGAAACCATATTTATATGCATTTTTCTTAACCCATTCATAATCTGGAGTTTCTCCAAATGTACCATAAATTCCGTCCATCACACCTTGACTCGTTAAATCTACACTTAACCCGCATTGACGCTCACTTGATCCAGGAACAGCAACTAGGTTTGTCGCATAATCTGCATCATGTGTCGCAAAATATTCATCGTAAACCGCCTTTTGTTTTTCATACGAACGATATGAACTCTTAATTACGATATCGTATCCTTCTTTTAAACCATCCTTATACATTTTTTCTAATGCCGTAGCTGCCTCATCTCTTAATTTTCCAGCTTCACTCTCATAAGGAATATTTACCTTTCTTAAGTCACTCGGCTCATAATCACTTCCTACACTAAAGCCATTTTTAATTAAGGCCAATGTATCTTCTGGACTTAATATTGTATATGTACGACTATTTCGCTTACTTGAGTCAATGCCAGGATATGAAACTTTTAAGACCGCCTTTAATGGACTTAGTTCGGAATCTACATAATCTTTAATGTCACAAATTTGTGCTCCTTTGACAGCTAAATATTTCTTTGTCTTTTCATAAGGAATATTTGAAGATATCAAAGTATCCAAAGTATTAATGGTATATAAATCTGAATTTTTAAATAGGAAATTCGTTGTATAGCCTAAATAATTCAAATCTTCCATTCGCTCATAATAAGCATCCACAAAATATACAACCTTGGAAGTCTTATATTTTGTCATTCGATAATACTTGTCATACAACACATAATGCGAATTATTCTTTACTTTATCCCACTTCGCAATGTCGATCACATGATCACAATTCAAAATATCATGAATTTCTTCACTATCTAATTTTAAAACGATCTTTTTGGCAGCCCTATCATATCCTTTGATACTCAAACGAATATTTGTCATATTCGCAATCAATAAACCCACACAAACAATAGGTATCAAAACAAGGATTGCGATGCGCTTCGTATTTACTTTCCTTCTCTTTTTTGCCATAAAATCACCTAGAATCCATTATATTAAATAAGCAGATGAAAGACAATTGAGTTTTGTTTACAAAATATTACATTTAGTATGTAATATTTTTCATACCGTGATACAATAGTCCCTAGAGGTGATATAAATGTTATTTAAAAACGCAACCATTTATACTATGGAGCAAGAACCATTCGTTGGTGATTTTAAAATTGATAAGGGTGTATTTACACAAGTAGGAAAGAATCTAACGCCAGATGAAGGTGAAGACATTCAAGATTTAAATGGTCTATATGTATTCCCAGGTTTGGTTGAAAGTCACTGCCATTTAGGTATGGAAGAAACAGCCATTCGCTTTGAAGGAGATGACGTGAACGAAATCACAGATCCTATCACACCAAATATGCGTGGAATCGATGGATGTAATCCAATGGATGAAACTGTTGAATTGGCATTAAAAGGTGGAGTTACAACCGTAGCTGCTGGACCTGGTAGTGCCAATGTACTTGGTGGTACTTTCTTTGCGTATAAGACAAAGGGTAACTGCATTGATGAAATGGCCATCGAAAATCCAATCGCCATGAAGGCAGCTTTTGGAGAAAACCCTAAGCGTTGTTATCAGGGAAAGAAAATTGATACGCGTATGCAGATCAGTGCCTTATTAAGAGAAACTTTAGAGAATACTAAAGAATACATGGAGAAAAAAGAAGCGGGTAAAGATGTAGCTTATGACCAAAAGCTAGAGGCTATGATTCCAGTTGTGAAAAGAGAGCTTCCATTAAAGTGCCATGCACATAGAGCCGACGATATCTTAACAGCCATTCGTATTGCGAAAGAAGAAAATATTAAAATCACATTGGACCATGTTACAGATGCTCGTTGTATCCTTCCTCAAATCAAAGAGAGTGGATTCCCTTGTATTTGTGGGCCAGCATTAACTCACAAATCTAAATTTGAACTTGCGAACATGTCTTTTGAAACACCAAACGAACTATATAAAGCTGGTATTTTGTTCTCTATTATTACAGACTCTCCTGTTATTCCTCAACAATACCTATCATTAAGTGCAGCTCTTGCCGCAAAGGCTGGTTTACCAGAATATGAAGCTATTAAAGCCATCACAATCAATCCAGCTAAAATCTTAGGCTTAGATAATCGTGTTGGATCTATTAAAGTAGGAAAAGACGCAGACTTTGTCGTTTGTACAAAGAATATTTTGGATACGCAAAATGAAATTAAATCCGTTTATGTAGATGGAAAGAAGGCAGCTTAATGCTTTTTAAAAACGCAACTATCTACACAATGGAACAAGAACCCTTTGTCGGTGACTTTAGAATCGACAAGGGTATATTTACTGAGATTGGAACCGATCTAAATCCAGAAAATGAAGAAGTTCAAGATCTTACAGGTCTTAGAGTCTATCCAGGTATGGTTGAAGCCCATTGTCATTTGGGCATGGAAGAAACAGCCATTGGTTTTGAAGGAAATGATTTAAATGAAATCACAAATCCCATTACACCCAACATGCGAGGAATTGATGGTTGTAATCCAATGGATGAAACCGTTGAAGTCGCATTAAATGCAGGTATCACAACGGTAGCCGCAGGACCTGGAAGTGCCAATGTCATTGGTGGAACTTTCTTTGCGTATAAGACCAAAGGAAATTGTATTGATGAAATGACCATTCAAAATCCGATCGCAATGAAGGCAGCCTTTGGAGAAAACCCAAAGAATTGCTACAAAGGAAAGAGCATCGATACGCGTATGCAGATCAGTGCTCTTCTAAGAGAAACTTTAGAGAAGACAAAGGAATACCTTACTAAAAAAGAATCCGGTAAAGACGTAGACTATGATCAAAAGCTAGAGGCTATGATTCCTGTCATTAAAAAAGAAATGCCATTAAAATGTCATTGCCATAGAGCCGACGATATTTTGACTGTGATTCGTATCGCAAAAGAATATGATATTGAAGTCACATTGGATCATGTTACAGATGGAAGAAGCATTATTCCACAAATTAAAGAAAGTGGTTTCCCATGTATTCTTGGTCCTTGTTTAGGTCATAAATCAAAATATGAAGTTAAAAATATGTCATTTGAAACCGCAAATGAATTTTATAAAGCCGGTATTTTATTCTCTATCATTACGGACTCACCTGTTGTACCCGAGCAATATCTATCTTTAAGTGCGGCCCTAGCCCATAAAGCAGGACTTCCAGAATATGAAGCCATTAAAGCCATCACTATCAATCCAGCTAAAATTTTAAAGTTAGACAACCGTATTGGTTCAATTAAAGCTGGTAAGGATGCCGACTTTGTGGTTTGTACAAAAAATATTTTAGATACTCAAAATGAAATTAAAGCAGTTTATATCAATGGAAAGAAGGAAGCATAATGTTATTTAAAAACGCAACTATTTACACAATGGAACAAGAACCATTTGTTGGTGATTTTAAAATTGATAAAGGAGTTTTTACCGAAGTTGGAAAAGATCTAACGCCAGATGAAGGTGAAGACATTCAAGATTTAAATGGTCTATATGTATTCCCAGGTTTGGTTGAAAGTCACTGCCATTTAGGTATGGAAGAAACAGCCATTCGCTTTGAAGGAGATGACGTGAACGAAATCACAGATCCTATCACACCAAATATGCGTGGAATCGATGGATGTAATCCAATGGATGAAACTGTTGAATTGGCATTAAAAGGTGGAGTTACAACCGTAGCTGCTGGACCTGGTAGTGCCAATGTACTTGGTGGTACTTTCTTTGCGTATAAGACAAAGGGTAACTGCATTGATGAAATGGCCATCGAAAATCCAATCGCCATGAAGGCAGCTTTTGGAGAAAACCCTAAGCGTTGTTATCAGGGAAAGAAAATTGATACGCGTATGCAGATCAGTGCCTTATTAAGAGAAACTTTAGAGAATACTAAAGAATACATGGAGAAAAAAGAAGCGGGTAAAGATGTAGCTTATGACCAAAAGCTAGAGGCTATGATTCCAGTTGTGAAAAGAGAGCTTCCATTAAAGTGCCATGCACATAGAGCCGACGATATCTTAACAGCCATTCGTATTGCGAAAGAAGAAAATATTAAAATCACATTGGACCATGTTACAGATGCTCGTTGTATCCTTCCTCAAATCAAAGAGAGTGGATTCCCTTGTATTTGTGGGCCAGCATTAACTCACAAATCTAAATTTGAACTTGCGAACATGTCTTTTGAAACACCAAACGAACTATATAAAGCTGGTATTTTGTTCTCTATTATTACAGACTCTCCTGTTATTCCTCAACAATACCTATCATTAAGTGCAGCTCTTGCCGCAAAGGCTGGTTTACCAGAATATGAAGCTATTAAAGCCATCACAATCAATCCAGCTAAAATCTTAGGCTTAGATAATCGTGTTGGATCTATTAAAGTAGGAAAAGACGCAGACTTTGTCGTTTGTACAAAGAATATTTTGGATACGCAAAATGAAATTAAATCCGTTTATGTAGATGGAAAGAAGGCAGCTTAATGCTTTTTAAAAACGCAACTATCTACACAATGGAACAAGAACCCTTTGTCGGTGACTTTAGAATCGACAAGGGTATATTTACTGAGATTGGAACCGATCTAAATCCAGAAAATGAAGAAGTTCAAGATCTTACAGGTCTTAGAGTCTATCCAGGTATGGTTGAAGCCCATTGTCATTTGGGCATGGAAGAAACAGCCATTGGTTTTGAAGGAAATGATTTAAATGAAATCACAAATCCCATTACACCCAACATGCGAGGAATTGATGGTTGTAATCCAATGGATGAAACCGTTGAAGTCGCATTAAATGCAGGTATCACAACGGTAGCCGCAGGACCTGGAAGTGCCAATGTCATTGGTGGAACTTTCTTTGCGTATAAGACCAAAGGAAATTGTATTGATGAAATGACCATTCAAAATCCGATCGCAATGAAGGCAGCCTTTGGAGAAAACCCAAAGAATTGCTACAAAGGAAAGAGCATCGATACGCGTATGCAGATCAGTGCTCTTCTAAGAGAAACTTTAGAGAAGACAAAGGAATACCTTACTAAAAAAGAATCCGGTAAAGACGTAGACTATGATCAAAAGCTAGAGGCTATGATTCCTGTCATAAAAAAAGAAATCCCATTAAAATGTCATGCCCATAGAGCAGATGATATGTTAACAGCGATTCGTATCGCAAAGGAATATGATATTGAAATCACCTTAGATCATGCGACAGACTCACAAGTAATCTTAGACCAGATTAAAGAAAGTGGTTTTCCATGTATTTGTGGACCAAGTCTTTGCCACAAGGATAAATTTGAATGTGCCAACGATTCATTTGGAACGCCAAATAAAATGTATGAAAAGGGCATCTTATTTGCGATCACAACCGATTCCCCATTTAATCCCCAACAATATCTGCCATTAAATGCGGCTCTTGCCCATAAAGCAGGACTTCCAGAAAATGAAGCCATTAAAGCCATCACAATCAATCCAGCTAAAATCTTACATTTAGATAATCGTGTAGGTTCGATTAAAGTTGGAAAAGATGCAGACTTTATTATCTGTACAAAAAGCTTGTTGGATTTGACTAACACAATCAAAAATGTATATATTAATGGAATAAAAGCTGTCTAAGACAGCTTTTATTATGTTAAAATGTTGGAGTTGGAGAGATTAATTATGAATATAGTTGAAAAATATGGTGGAACCAGCGTTGGAACAATTGAACAGATTCAGGCCATTGCCCAGCATGCGAAGGCAATGAAGGAAAAGGGTCATAATCTAGTCATTGTTGCGAGTGCCATGGGAAAAACCACAAATAAATTAATTGAGCTGGCTCATAGTGTCACAAACAATCCAAATAAAAGAGAATTGGATTCCCTATTATCTACGGGTGAGCAACAAACCATCACACTCCTTGCAATTGCAATGAATTCAATTGGAGTGGATGCGATTAGCTTAACCGGATATCAAGCTGGTTTTCTTACGAGTAAACATCATTCGCGTGCCTTGATCAAAGATATTGATACAACAACGATTCAATCCCATTTAGATCAGGGAAAAGTAGTCGTTGTCGCTGGTTTTCAAGGGGCTACTGAATATGGAGACATTACAACCTTAGGACGTGGTGGAAGTGACACAACAGCCGTTGCGATTGCCGCAAAATTAGGCTATCAATGCCATATCTTTACTGATGTTGCGGGTGTTTATACGATTGACCCACGCCTATATACACGTGCTAAAAAATTAAAATCGATTTCTTATGAAGAAATGATGCAAATGGCATGTCTTGGAGCTGGAGTATTAGAAACACGAAGCGTTGAGCTTGCGAGTAAATATAACGTTCCCCTTTTCTTAGGAAAAGCTTTGGAAACAGATTTAGAGAAAGGAACTTGGATTATGCATAAAGAATTAGAAGATATGCCAATTACAGGCTTAAGTGTAAAAGACGACTATGCGATCATGCGCTTTATGCACTTACCGAATGATGGAGTTTATTTAGGAAAGCTATTTAAAATGATTTCCGATTTAAATATCAACCTAGACACCATTTCACAACAATTAGACGATGAAGGACTTGCCAACTTTACATTATACTGTTCTGAAGAACAGAGTAATCAAATTATGGAGCATGCCTCAAAGGAATATCCAGTACATCAAATGCTTGGATATATCAAATTATCTTTAGTTGGACTTGGAATTTCTACGCATTCTGGTATTGCGAGTAAAGTATTAAATATCTTAAGTGAAAACAACATTAAATATTATATGATCACATCAAGTGAGATTTCCATTTCACTAACAATTGAAAAAAAAGACAAGGTTCGTGCCGTTCAAACATTAGGAAAGGCATTTGATTTATAATGGAATTACCAGTTAAATTTAAAGAACAAATGAAGGCACTTCTTCAAGATGAATATGAAGATTATTTAAATAGCTTTGATCATGAAAGATACTACGGTTTAAGAGTGAATACACTTAAGATTCCAGTTGAAGAATTCTTAAAGATTTCACCCTTTAAGCTTGAGCCCATCCCATGGACTACAGACGGCTTCTATTATTCTAGTCAAGATAAACCTAGTAAACATCCCTACTATTATGCAGGACTTTATTATCTTCAAGAACCAAGCGCTATGCTTCCAGCACAAATTCTCCCTGTAGCCAAGAATGATACTGTATTAGATACGTGTGCCGCTCCTGGTGGAAAGAGCACAAAGCTTGCTACAAAGCTCAATCATACAGGATTATTAATATCCAATGATATTAGTTCTTCAAGATGTCAGGGGCTTCTAAAGAACATTGAATTATTTGGTTGTGACAATGCCTGGGTAACCAGTGAAGATTTAACAAATATGGAAAAGTACTATCCTGAAACATTTGATAAGATTTTAGTGGATGCCCCCTGCAGTGGTGAGGGAATGTTTCGTAAAGAACCCGATTTAATTAAAAGCTGGATTGAAAAGGATGATACATTCTATCCTCCAATTCAAAAGAATATTTTAAATGTAGCTGTATCCATGTTGAAGCCAGGTGGATCTATTGTATATTCTACATGTACTTTTTCGATTCATGAAAATGAAGAGGTCATTCAAGCTGTATTAGATCAGCATCCGGATTTGCACCTCATGCCAATCGAAAAGGTAGAGGGCATGAAACCAGGTATAAATATGGAAGAGTGTGTACGCCTATATCCTCATAAAATTAAAGGAGAAGGTCATTTTGTGGCTTTACTTTCAAAGGATGGAGAATCTAAATATAAAAAGATAAAACTAGAGCCAAGCGATACATTAGATGATTGTGTTACTGATTTTTTAAGATTGGTTAAATTAAATAAAGGCACAATCAAAGTCAAAAAAGACAAGGTTATTTGGTTAAATACAGATTTTCAAGCCTACAAAGGCTATCGCGTACTTAGATCAGGCTTATTATTAGGTCAATTAAAAGGTAAACATTTTGAACCAGCTCAAAGCCTTGCCCTTGCCCTTTGTCCTGAACAATTTAAAAATGTATTAAACTTCACAATTGAAGATGAGCGTGTTATTAAATATTTAAAAGGTGAAACTCTAGATGTAAAGGATTTAGATTCCAAAACATCAGGATGGACGCTTGTTTGTGTAAATAACTTCCCTTTAGGCTTTGCAAAGCTTTCGAAGGGATCCTTAAAAAATAAATATGCGAAAGGATGGCGTTATCAATGAGACTTGACAAATACTTATCTCATATGGGATTTGGCACACGAAATGATGTAAAAAAACTAATCAAAAACGGGTGGGTTACTATCAATGATGAAACGGTAAAAAAAGCCGACTATAACGTTAAGGATGATGATCGTGTTTGTGTGGATGATGAACCTGTAAGCTATGTGGAATTTGAATACTACATGTTAAACAAACCACAAGACTATGTAAGTGCAACCGAAGATGCAATGTATCCAACGGTAATGGAGCTTATTCAAAGTCAAAGACACGATCTATATCCAGTTGGAAGATTGGATGTAGATACAGAAGGACTTCTACTCATTAGTAATGATGGTAAGCTAACACATGAAGTATTATCACCAAAAAAACATGTTGATAAAAAATACTATGTCGAATTTGATGGAACTCTACCAGAAAATGCCATAGATTTCTTTGATTCTCCAATGGAATTTGAAGAATTTACATCAGCTCCATCTAAGCTTGAAATCTTAGATACAAATAAAGCGTATCTAACGATTCATGAAGGTAAGTTTCACCAAGTAAAACGTATGTTTGAAAAAGCTGGCTGCACCGTTACCTATCTTCAGCGCATTGAGTTTGGACCACTGAAATTAGGAGATTTACCATTAGGTGAATTTAGAGCTTTGACACAAGAAGAAATTGATCAACTAAAAGGATAGTTTTATCCTTTTTTCTTTTGTGCTAGAATGATACTAGTGTCTTAAGTGCTAACATCAGTGGTTTCTTAAAGTAATTGAGAAATGTGGTTCTGGTTTGAAGATGAAAATGATATTGACTGGAATGATAAAGGAGCAGATTGTATTCAATCGATTCATATATATGACGTTTAATTTATCATACAACAAAAGAGACAACCATCTAGGTTGTCACTTTTTTAATTTCTTACATATGCCTTTAATACTTTCACTTCATCACAATCATAAGGTTTAATTGTATATTCTTTTATACTTGCAGGAATAATGAAGGTTTCTGCATAATGCACAATAAACGGTTCAAAATCTCCTTCAATAATGGCACTCTTTCCATCGATCAGATTTAACATGTTTACTGTACCATATGTTTTATGAAATGAATTATCCTTTACTGTATATCTTCTTGTTTCAATGAATTCCAATTCATGAAGACCCGTATGCTCAATCTTACAATCATTTTCCTCTTCTTTTACTTCGTAAGTCGCATTCACTAAATTTTCTTTGACCCACTCTGTCGTGCGATCCCATTGAATAACATGCTTACCATGTTCAATATTGATAGGTCTTGGAAGGCCATCTAAGCCTAGTCTTTGCCAGTCCCACAATTTAAAAGTGAAAATATACGGAGTTGCGCTGATTTCTAGTACCATCGCATTTTTTCCTGAACAGTGACAAGTTCCTGCTGGAATCAAGAAATGATCATGCTTCTTTGCCGGAAACTTATTAATATACTTATCGGCATCAAATACAATTTCTTTTCTTTGTGCAGATTCTAAATCACTAATCATTTCCTCTTTATCAATACCTTCTTTTAAACCTAGATATACATGTGCATCTTCTTTGGCATCCAAAATATAATAACTTTCATCCTGTGTATAGCTCATGCCAAAATTCTTTTTAATATATTCCGTTAATGGATGTACCTGCAAAGATAAGTTTTGTCCTTCCATCGTATCTAGAAAGTCAAAGCGAATTGGAAATTCTGCCCCAAAACGAGAATACACTTGTTCACCCAATAATTCTTTTGGTTGATACAACACTAAATCCATAGCTGGTAACTCAAATGTAACTCCATCATAGTCAAATAGAATACTATTCTCTTCAGGTACTCCATCAAAGCTCCATGCGTAGTTTGATTGATTTGTATCTAAGTTACACACTTCCTTCATCCATTGACCACCCCATACGCCTGGATCAAAGTATGGCACAGTACGAAATGGTTGTTTTGATAATTGATGCAAACTTATCTTAAATGTATCACTTGAAATCATCTTTGGATCATTCGATTTATTTGTATCCACCACATAATCAAAGCTTTCAAATCTTTCAGCCTTATGTTTATCTGCTATACGCCATTCAATAAAATATCCACGCTTATATTTCTTTAATATATCTTCATCATAGTTAGTCGCATTATAATTTGGCATTCCTTTACGATAACGTAATTGAATTTCCCATCGTGCCATATCAAAGTAGACATATATATCGCCATGTGTAATTAAACCTGCACCTACACCATATATAATGACAGAGTCTTTACATTCATTCACTTTATCTTTGGCTTCTTGAAGCTTTTCTTCATTCATAAAATCTAAAAGATTTCCATAATACATCTTGCCAAAGACACGATCATCTGTAAGATTATATTTCATTTGTTCTGTCATAGTTTTGCCATCTTTAAAGATATCATGCATATCGATTTCTAAAGAAAAATTGAATCGTTTGATCAATTCATATGCTTCCTCTTCATCTACGCCTGGATAATAATCAAATACAACAATACTCGAATTATTTATTTTCTGATTTAATTCCTTATATATCTCTTCATAACCACGAAACGCTTTATGATTCTTTATTGTCGTTTTAGGAAAACGATCATATTCTGATTTAAAATTTAAATAACTCATTCGTCCTCCTCAATTCTAATTTCATTATTCTCTTTAAAAACTCTTGCGGTAAACGGATGCTTTTCTACACGCTCATAATCATGTCCTGCATTGGCAGGCCACATGCACTGTACCTTGAATTCTTCATTTCCTGTATTGATCAAACGATGTGCTAAATGCCCATCAATATAGTGTACACTTCCACATTTAACTTTTTCTGCATAACAATGATAGTCTTCATCCATCAATAAAAGAAGACCTTCACCACCCATACCACAATAGATTTCATCACAATCTAAATCATCATGGAAATGTCCACGTGTCATATTACATTCACCATTCACACATACTGGCTGCATAACTGTAAGACCATAGTTTAATCCATCATGTTCATATGTATAAACTTCATACATCACACAATCATCCTCAATGCTTGAATCCACACTCTTATAGAATGTTTTCGCACTCGCATATAGCTTTGTACTCTTCTTAACATCCTTACCTTCAATCACACCATTTAAATAATCATGAAATACTTTTGCGTCTGTTATTTTCATAATTGCTTCTCCTTTTTAAATTGTTATATCATTTACTTCATTATAATTCAATTGTTATAACAATTCAACATAAAAGAAAAGAAATCCCTAAAGATTCCTTAACGCATCCTCTAACTTTGTCTTTTGGGCTGCCTTATCATCCTTCATTTTGATGATTCTTGCAGGACATCCTGCAACTACCGCATTTTCAGGCACATCATCAATCACAACTGCTCCAGCTGCAACAACGGCATTTTTACCTACATGCACCCCTTCAATCACTACGGCATTAGCTCCAACTAATACATCATCCTCAATAATCACAGGGGTTGCACTAGCCGGTTCAATCACACCCGCTAATACAGCGCTAGCACCAATGTGACAATGCTTTCCTACTGTGGCTCTTCCACCTAATACAGCTCCCATATCAATCATTGTACCTTCTCCAATCACAGCACCAATATTAATAATGGCACCCATCATAATAACGGCATTATCTCCAATTTCAACTTGTTCACGAATGAAAGCACCCGATTCAATACGTGCATGAATATCTTTTAGATCCAACATTGGAACCGCACTATTACGACAACTATTTTCCACTTCATATTCCACTTCTGGATTCATTAAAAGTACTGGTTCAATGTCTTTCCAATCTCCAAAAACAACATTGCCAAAGACTTTACATTTTGGAAAAGAAATCTCTCTTTCCGATTTAAAATAAACCTTTACTGGAGTTTTCTTTTCTGCTGTTTGACTATAACGAATAATTTGTTCTGCTTCCATACTATATAGGCCAGCTTTTTGATTGACTACAAATTTAGCTGCCTTTAATGCACCATTCACAAAAATCTGTCTTGAATTGGCACTATGCTTGATTTCTAATGTTTCATTGTCTCCAAAGGAATATACCGTATGCTCTCCAGCTACCGTACCTCCACGAAGTGAATGAATCCCAATTTCATGTTGACGCTTCCCCGTAAAGCCACTACGACCATATACCTTTGTGTATTCATTTTCTGGATCAAGAGCATCCACCAACATTTTTGCTGTACCACTTGGCGCATCCTGCTTTTGATTATGGTGCGTTTCCTGCACTTCCATATCGAAATCATTTTTTAATAATGGTGCAAAACGCTTAAGAATCTGTTCGAATACGGCAATGCCATATGAGAAATTTGCTGAATAAAATAGAGGAATTTCATTTGATACATTCTTTAATTGATTAACTTGTTCATCAGAAAGTCCTGTCGTTCCATAGACAAGTGCACACTTTTTTGTCTGTACAAAATTTAAAACGCTCTCTAAATTATCTGGATGTGAAAAATCAATCACGACATCCACATCTATACAATGATCATCAATTCCTTTCTCAAAACATTGAACAACTTCCATGCCCTGGTTTTACGCCGTTTCCTTTAAAAGCGTACCCATCTTTCCAGTACCTACAATGGCAATTTTTAACATAAGCCTAAATCCTCCATTCTAAATTTCAACTAATTTTTTAGCAATGATAGGACGTGCAAAGCTGGTTCCTAATAAATAGTCTTCATAACTAGCTCCTGTAGCTAAAGCCTTTTCTTCAAGACCATCTAATTCACTTTTCTGTCCAACATCCCCACTTACGGCAATGACTTCACATCCATAATTTTCTTTCAACCAAGGAATCAATACCGATGTATCCAATCCTCCAGAATAAGCTAAAACGATTTTGTTGTATTGCTTTTCATGATAAGTTCCTCCTTGTTAATGTATATGAAAAAATAGTTCTATAAATCCATCGTCGATCACATTCCATATTCATCATCTCCTTAACATAAAAAAAAACGTCCAAAACTATTGGACGTAATAAGCGCGGTACCACCAAAATTTCATCTGCCCCATGCAAATGACACCTCATTCTTAACGCGAATTCACGTTCTAGCCTCAATATTTCGACTAGACCACTCCAGAACACGTTCCAAGAATTTTCTACAATAACTTGCACCAAAATGTTATCTCTCTAGAGAAGAAAACTTCTTGTACTTCTTTCCTTCAAAGTATTTATGAGACTATTAATTTTTTTCTGAAGTTTTCAATCGTATATTTACATAATTTTATATTTCTTTTCATGATATTATAAAATAAAGGAGATGATCATTATGAGTTTTACGATTAAGAATTTCTGGGACAACGATGACGTTAAAGTTATCATTCAAGAAAAAGGATTTACAGTCATTGAGTACCAAAAAGATTTAAGTGTGACTCCTGACAGTGCACAAATGGCATATTTTTCTGGGCTCATGGATATTCGTAGGAAAACACTGATGTGTGATTTGAAAGTTTCGGATGTCACAATTCAACCAGGAGCTATGCAATTTATGGTAGGTGATGTACAGGCTACAACAGGAATCAAAGGAGCTGGTGATTTTCTAAAGAAATCATTCATGGCAAAGGCAAGCGGAGAATCAACAATCAAACCAGAATATACGGGTACGGGAGTATTAGTTTTAGAACCAACTTTTAAACACATTATTCTAACAGATCTAGTGAATTGGAATGGTGGTATGGTCATTGATGATGGCTTATTCATGGCTTGTGAATCTCACATTAAACAAAGTATTGTCGCAAGAACCAATCTAAGCAGTGCTATTGCAGGACAAGAAGGTTTCTTTAACTTATCATTCAGTGCACCTGGTGGTGTTGTTGCCTTAGAATGTGATGTACCACAAAGTGAATTGATTGAAGTCCAATTAAATAATGATGTCATTAAGATTGATGGAAACATGGCTATCGCTTGGTCAAAATCTTTAGAGTTCACAGTTGAAAGAAGTGGCAAAACATTGATTGGTTCAGCCGCTAGTGGTGAGGGCTTAGTCAACGTCTACAGAGGTACAGGTAGAATCTTATTAAAACCAGTTGGTGGTATTACGAGCATGTCGGATGTTGTATTTCCAAAATCTCAAAAATAAAAAAAGCCCATCAAATCATATAAAATGATTTGTATGGGCGCTTTTCATTTGCCGAGTCTTGTTTACATCTCTATTTAATTCTATACTTCAATTATGGATACAACTTATCATTCAAACATTCCAATTGAAACTCTATCACTTTTAAATTGTGATGTTAGAAACTTCAATTTTATTCATCCCATCAAGAACATCTTTTTTGACAATATTGAATACATCCGAAAACTAGATGCTTCCGGTAAAGCTCGTCCTTGTATTTTAGATAATGTAGAACGATCACTGCTTTGCCACACATGCTATCTTGGTTTTGACCAGTTTGAATGTCCCGATTGTGACAACTGGAACATTATCCCTCATTCATGCCATTCCAGGTTCTGTAATGCATGTGGTGTTAAATATGCCAAACAGCTTGCAGCCAAAGCCACTTCTTTTTGTCTTGACTGCCCTCATAGACACATTGTCTTTACTATTCCTGAAGAAC
>ERZ506926.220-NODE-220-length-38261-cov-6.757891_pt1 | contig 38261 bp, 24 predicted proteins | sample MGYA00512903_ERZ506926 | MGnify/ENA metagenome assembly ERZ506926 | reverse complement strand
ACGGAAATTATAACATTTCCACTCAAGGGGAGGCTTTCCTCTTTTATTGTTTCTGGAAAAATTCCCTTACCGAGTAAAATTTTACACTAAGTAGAATCACTTGAAAATTATCATATAAGCTTAGCTTAAATAATAAAAAATCCCATGAATTATTTGACTTTCATGAGATTTCTTATTTGACTTTATAAAGACTATAGGGTGTAGAGTACAGCCATGAGAACTTGTGAGACCCATCCAAAAGGGGTGAAACATCCATGTATCTGTTAAAAAAGATCAATCTCGATGACGCGTGGCAGAAAGAACAGGGGTGGAACGAGGAAAGGAAATCGGGAAGAAAATTCGATGACCGGAAGGAACTGGAATTCTGGGAGAAGCTGGCGCCCCATTACTCGGAGCAGTTCAACCTGTATCGGGATGTGCCGGGACTGAAGGAAAAGATTTTTTCCCTCGTCGGAGAAAATTCTTCGGTCCTGGACCTGGGCTGCGGCAGCGGGAATTTCACTATTCCCCTGACTTCCCATTGCCGGGAAATCCTGGCTCTGGATTTTTCGCCGGCCATGCTGGACCAGCTGACCCTGAAACTTCGGGAAAAAGATATTTCCAATGTGCGTACGGTGTGCTCAAAGTGGGAAGATTTCTCGGAACCCTGGGACGCGGACTACGTACTGGCGGTGAATTCCCTGTACCGGGTGTGCTACATGCGAGAGGCCTTGAAGAAAATCGCCCTCTACGGGCGGAAGGGCTTTGTCATCGTCCGCACCCTCCTGAAGCCCCTCATGTACTCCATCTACGAAGACCTGGGGCTGAACTACAAGAGGAATAACGACTACATGCTCATGCCCCTCATGCTCTGGGACATGGGCATCCATGCAAACGTGGAGTTCATGGAGTACAACAGGGATAAAACCTACGACACCTGGAAAACGGCGGAAGCCGAAATGATCCGGGACCTGGGGGAATTGTCCTATATGAACTTCAACAACCAGCTGGAAGAAAAATTCCTCCACACCGCCGAGAAGGGGGAAAATGGCTACCTCTACCATTCCCGACGGGTGGTGCAGGTAGTATGGTACAAAAGCTGATTTTTAATCAAGACTTTATTGATTTTATATAAATTTAATATTATTATACTGATAAATAGCTCATTTTTTGCTAATTGTATATACGGAACAGGGTGTCTCTGAAGAGACTCAATAGGGAATCCGGTGCGAATCCGGAACGGTCCCGCCGCTGTAAAGGGAGCGCTTCAACAATGTCATTGGGGAAACCTGAGAAGGCATGAAGCGCGATGAACTTAAGTCAGAAGAACTGCCCTGTTCTTTGTTCAGTACCTCCTGCGATGGACAGGGTATGGGTTTGCAAGGTGTCAGAAGCACATCTTTTCTTCGTGCGCCCTTTTCATGCCCTTTCCTGCGGAGGAAGGGGCATTTTTTATTCTGGGGATTTCTTTCCCGGACCCATACTTTTGCCGGATAAGGGTGGAAACACGGCCACACTCCTTGAAAACCGGTCAAAGGGATTCGGAACGGGATGAAATAAATTTTCTATTTCTATAGTTGTTTCAGGGAGGTTAAGTTATGAGTAGAAAGAGGCTTGCAGCACTGGTACTGGCGGGGATTGCCACAACTTTAGCAGGTGGCATCGCTTCTGCCGCAGATTCCAATGTCACTACACTGGATGAGGTAGTTATTAACAGTGATCGGTACAATGATTCGTCCGTCTTGCCGGGGGGAAAGACAGACAGGAAGATTCATTCAGGAATTTACGATAATACCGATGTAATGGATGTTCCGGCAAATATCAATTCCTACACAGAAAAAACGATTAAACAGAGTTATTTACCAGCAAGGACATTCTTCAATGTCGTGACAAATAATCCATCCATCAGTGTAGGCGGTGCATCTACTAATAATAATGTAGAACTTCAGATTCGCGGTATCCCCTTTAATGAACATGATATTACGATTAACGGCTTAACTGGAATGATGGAAATGGGGATTACCCCTTTAAATTGGGTTGAAAGAGTTGATACTATTGTAGGCCCTAATGTTGTCAATGCTGGAGTTGGTGAAAATCAGAGCGTTTCTGGTTATATTGATTTTGTACCTAAAATTGCAAAAGATACTCCAAACTTTGATGTAAGCGAGACTTTCTCTACTCATCGTTTATTCACCCACGCCATAGATTATGGACAGCGCTTTGGAAATAATAATCGTTGGGGAATCAGGATTAATGCTGAGCATTATAATGGGACTACGAGCTTTGACCATGAGACTGTAAAAGGAAACGATTTCTATATTAATGTTGATCAGAAGACAAAATCAAGTAAAACTTCGTTATTATTCGGCTACGATAAGGTAGAAAACCGTGGAATGCCGGAAGTATTAAGCTTTAAAGGAACATGGAATAAGGGTGTAACCCATCTTCCAAGTGCCGATAAAGTAGTAGAAAATTTTATGCCTTCTTGGACCAAGATGGGGCATCAGAGGCATTTGTATATGTTTACACATGAGCAGAAGATCAATGACCATATCCTTGCTTATGTAAAAGGTGGATATCAGAAAGTCACCTGGCCGGATTATTGGGATGCAAAGCCGGTATTACGGAATGATGATGGCACGTATACGTTAGGATCTATTGATAGTGACTGGCAGAGTATCCGTACACGCAGATCATTTAATGGAGGCTTCATCTTTGATTTCAAGACCGGCTCTCTTGCTCATAAAGTAAACTTAGGCTATGAAATTTTTACCAGATCCTATGAAGATATGAAACCTACAAATAGGAATTCGTCTTCTTCCATGATTGGTAATATTTATACGGGTGATTGGTCAAAGTGGAGTGATTCTCCGGTGGATAATGGTGGCAAATACACAAAGACATCATCATTACTTAATCGGAGCTACCTCATTAGTGATACAATTAGTGCTCTGTCTGATAAGCTTAAATTTACTTTTGGTGTTCGCCATCAGGAGTTAACTACAAAAGGATTTAATAAAAATACAGGTAAACAGACTTCCCGCTACAGCAAATCAAAGAACTCTCCACATTTTGGATTGTTATATAAAGTCACCGACAATACTTCTGTTTATGCCAATTATGCAGAAGGTCTCATTAGTGGGGGAACGGTAGCAACCGGTAATCATTATCGGAATGAAGGAGCAGTTCTTAGTCCGGTAAGCACTAAACAGTATGAATTTGGCGTTAAACATGATTTTGGCAATTGGGTTACTGCTTTAGATTATTTCTTCATTAAGCAGCCTGTAGCAATGGAAGATTCCAGCCATTATTATGGGTGGTCAGGCAAAACCCATAATCAGGGGGTTGAATGGAATATTGCCGGTAAGGTTTCTCAGAATTTAACTTTAACCGGTGGGTTCATGATTCTCAATGCCAAATATAAGGATGATACTTCAGCAACCACTGCAGGAAAGCGGGTTTATGGAACACCCAAATTTAATGCAACCATGGGTCTCGACTGGGAGACTCCGGTAAAAGGCCTTGTCATAAATGGACGGATGGTTCATTTTGGGTCTTCCTATGCAGATCATGAAAATCAGATCCGCGTACCTTCCTGGACTCGGTTTGATCTTGGCGCAACTTACGATACGCATATCATGAAGATTCCTTTCACTTTCTCTCTGAATGCATATAACGTATTTGATCGTCATTATTGGTCTTCTACTACAGGAAAATGGTCCCAGTATATGGTCATGTTAAATCCGGGAAGAACTTTCGTCCTTTCTGCAACAGCACACTTCTAATAGCAAGTAATTGCTCAAAGTAAAATTTTTGTTATCTCCTGCAAGTTGCATAGCTTCATCATTAAATTTCTTTAAACCTATTTAATGATGAAGCTTGGCTCATTGGGAGAAATAAATTGAATATGAGAGAGGAATAGGTGCATTATGCAAAGGAAAATTTTAACTGCTCTTATTATGTCCGGAATTGCTGCTTCAATTCTTGGTGGCTATGAGGTGCAGGCATCCAATGTTACTACCTTAGATGAAGTAGTTGTTAATAGTGATAAATATAGAAACAATGCTAATGATGATGTAGCGAAATCTACTCTTCCGGGGGGGATATACCCAAACAGAAGGGGATTTTGGGTATACCGGGAAGAAGTCCACAATGGATGTTCCTTATACACAGGTAAATCTTAGTCGCAAAACAATGGAAACTTTTGGCGAAAATGCTGGTAAACCATTTGCTGCTATGCTTTCAACTGTTCCAGGGGTCAGAAATACTGCTACTGCACTGCACAGCGACTACTATATTCGTGGCATCAAATTAAATGGTACTTCGCTTACTTTAAATGGTGTTCCGCTGATGTTTACCCAGTTCAGCACACCGACATTTATGATTGACCACATTAATGTTCTGGAAGGTCCAAATTTGGGTGTTAGTGGTACGGCTCCAACTTATGAAAGTACCCCTGCTGCAGGTGTAGTTAATATGGTATCTAAAAAGGCTACCGAGGCACCTATTACTTCATATAAACAGGTTTTCTCAGGTAAAAGTGGATTCGCCGAATATCTTGATGTAGGAAGAAGATTTGGTAAAGATAATTCCTGGGGTATTCGTGTAAATACTGAAGTACAAGATGGAAATCCTACCCAGTATGATGCCCACATTAGAGCGAGAGGAATCTATGTGAATATTGATCACAAGAGCGATAAAAGCAATACGAACTTCCTGATTGGTGAACGGCTGTATCGCGTAGATAATGGCGGCAGATGGTTTAAATTTGTCCAGTCAAAGAAATATCGTAGCGGCATTCGCTTTTTACCGTCAGCACCTGACTCCTCTAATGGGTATGGATATGAAGGAATGTCCAAGCGTAATCGTGATTTTGAAATGATTTTGAACCATGAACAGAAGTTTAATGAGCACGTATCTGCTTTTGTGAATGGTGGATATAATTTCAACCATATGTATAGAAACGCTGCACCTGCTTCAAGTCGGTTCTGGATTTATAATGATCAGGGATTACTTGGTGATGGAAACGGAACAGCTGGGGGCTATAATTCCGAAACACCACAGCATTGCTATTATTTCCAGGGCGGATTCAAATTTGATTACGATATCGGAAATGTAAAAAATAATACTATCGTATCTCTTGATAGATCCTATGTATATATGGATAATGGTCGCCTTGGTAAATATATTACTTATAAAGCCGGTGAAGGAACTCTTAATACAGGGTTTAGCGGAGTTCCTAATGTTCCTATTCCTGAATATTCATATTACAGGAGAACCGTAAATCGTTACAAAGGCTGGTCTGTAATTGATAACTTATCCTATGGTAAGGCGGAATTCATGGTAGGTTTCCACAGGCATGATGCAAGTGTTAACACCAAGAAACAGGATGGATCTTATGATAAGAGTGTAAATTCGCATGCAACAATGCCAACATATGGATTTACATACAAACCCAATGATAATATGTCCGTTTACTATGGCCATTCAGAATATTTTGATCAGGGGACTGCAGTATCTGGAATGGCTGGAAACGGAAAACCATACTTGAATGATGGCGATGTTATTGCACCGGCGAAAACCAAAATGGATGAAATTGGTTTCAAGTATTTGAAGAATGGAACTTTAAATACTCTGTCTTTCTTTGAAACCAAGCAGGCACAGACTTTGGACGTTTGGAGTGATAAATCCAATGGATGGTACAAGTGGAACGCTGGACAGCAGAAATACAGAGGCGTTGAATGGACTATTCAGGGGAAGATTGCTCCAAAATGGAATGTATTAGGCGGTCTGATGTATGAAAAAGCAACTCGTGAAAAAGGAATTTCCGATGCAAATGGTCTTTCCTTAAATGGCAAGAAAATCCAGCCTTCCTGGCATGCAACGGCAGCTCTTGAATATAATCCAAATGAACAGTGGACTATTCTGGGACGTGTTGAATATACGGGAAGCAGTGATATGTATCCATTCATGGATACTGACAATTCTGTCAAATTTAGGGTACCCTCATACACCACGTTCGATCTTGGCGCCAGCTATAACACAAAGATTGGTGGAGTAAAGACCACATTTACGTTGATGATCGATAACTTGTTTAACAAGGATTACTGGGTCCTCTACAATACCAATGATCTGCATCTGTCTGATCCTAGAACTGTCTGGTTATCAGCTAAATTCGAATTCTAATATAGTTTACCAATAAAGTGAATCAGGCAGCCTTTTTGTGGGCTGCCTCTTTCCCTCTTTATTGTTTTATTCACAAGGAGAGGTGGAAATATTATGATGAACATTATCAAGTTCATAGTAGCTGCCTTTCTATCTGTAGCACTGACTGTTTCTTTCTCAGGTTGCAATCACAATGGTTCCTTATCAAAAGATGGCGAAATCGTCCTTGCCGCCAGCAGGGATCTGGTGCCGGGACCGGGGGATGGGTACTTTGTCTCTTCCATTCTCAAAGTATGGGAACCGCTGGTGGCTGTCACCAATGATGGCAAGGCTGCTCCCTGCCTGGCGGAGTCCTGGGAGGCCAATGACCGGAAGGATGAATGGACCTTTCATCTCAGGAAAGGGGTCATTTTCCAGGATGGAAGTCCCTTCAATGCGGAAGCGGTGCGGTTGAACTTTGAACGGTACCGGAATATGGGTACGAGATCCTCTTCTTTTTACATCTTTTCCCTTGGACGGTTCTATCCCGGACTGGACAAAGTGGAAGTGGTGGATGATTCTACGATTCGTCTCCATTTCGAAAAGCCCTTTCCCATGCTCATCTACCGTATGGCGGGATGGGGAAGTGCCATGTACAGCCCTTCCTGCTTTGATCCGTCCACCGGTGACTTCACGGGAATGGCCATAGGCACGGGACCTTTCCGTATACTGGAATACGTGCCCGATTCCCATGCGGTTATTGAACGGTTCGATGGATACCATGGAGAAAAGGCGAAGGCCGAGAGGATTCGTATTATTACCATTCCCTCTGTGGATACCCGTTATTCGGCCATGAGGGCTGGGGAAATCCAGGGAGTACTGGATCTTGGCGGGCTGACGCCACAAATGGCGATGGAACTGAAGAAGACCGGAGATTTCCGGATTCATGCGGAGCATTCCACCATTTCCCATTACCTTTCCGTGAATGGAGGCCGTTTCCCCTTTCAGGATGAACGGATGCGGAAAGCCATCAATCTCGCCATTGACAGGAATAAAATCGCCAGGTACTATTTCTGCGGTTTTGCTACGCCTACCCGCAGTTTCCTGAACAGCACGAATCCCTTTGGTCGTGCAGTGGCGCCCATTTACGATCCGGCAGAAGCCAGGCGGCTGGTGCAGGAAGCATCGGGTGGAAAGCCGGTGGAAGTGAAATTCCTGCTGCCCCAGGATACGTCCAGCCGCTATCCCTATAAGGAAGTTACGGAATTTATCCAGGCGGAGCTCAAGGATGTGGGAATCAACATGAACATCGTCATGGCCGATTACCTGACTTCCAGAAAGATGATGAAGGCCGGTGACTATGATCTGTCCATCGGTATCCGAGGGATGGCAAACCTGGATCCCACGCTGCTCCTGCAGGATTTCTTCCAAACCGGTGGAGCTACAAACAAAGCCAGCCATTTCATGTACTCAAACCCGCAGGTGGATGCAGATTTCAAGGCTTTGGAAACGGCCTATTCCGTGGATGAACGGAAGGGATATTATGATGATATTATCGAGGAACTTCTGGACCATCCGGCTATAGTGCCGCTGGTAGAAGACGAAAATATCGCTGTCAGTTCGAAGAAAATCGCCGGTTACGATGCGGCGGTGTATGGTGTGACCCTGGATAAGGTGCACTGGGTGAAGGAGGGAGAGGAATGAAGGATTTCCTGGTCTATGCGCTCCGGCGGATTGTCATGGTGATTCCCTTTCTCATCGGTCTCACCATCCTCGCCTTTGCCCTGGGTGTGCTTTCGCCGGGGGATCCGGCTATTGCGGCGCTTACCATGGACGGTACTTCGGAACCCACGGAGGCGGAGATTCTTGCCATGCAGCATTCCATGGGCCTGGACCGTCCCTACTGGGTACAGTACCTGTCCTGGCTGTCGTCGGCGGTGGTGGGGAATCTCGGGGTGTCTTACCTTACCCATAAGCCTGTGGCGGATGAGCTGATCCGCCGGTTTCCGGTGACCCTCCATCTGGCTATCTGGGCCATGGCCTGGGTACTGGCGTTGGGAATCCCGGCTGGCGTGTGGGCGGCGCTCCGGAAGGACAGCTTCCGGGAAATGGCCCTGCGGCTGGTGGCGCTGCTCTTCATTTCCATCCCCTCCTTCTGGCTGGCCATCGTGATGATGCTCATTTTTTCCGAGGAGCTGCAGATTCTTCCCTCCAGCGGCTACGGCGACGCCATCCACATGGTACTCCCTTCCTTCGTGCTGGCGGCGGGGACAGCGGCGGCTACGCTGAGGCTGGAGGAAACGAGCGTGCTGGAAACCATGGAAAAGCCTTTCGTCCTCACGGAGCGGGCAAAGGGCCTTCCAGCGTCCTGGATCATGGCCCGTCATGTGCTGCCAAATTCTCTGATTCCCGTCATTACCATGGTGGGTACTTTCTTCGGCTCCATCCTCGGGGGCTCTGTGATCATTGAAAATCTTTTCTCCATTCCCGGTCTGGGAAGCTACGTGCTTGCCGCCATCTGGGGGAGGGACTACCCCGTGATCCAGGGCTACGTCCTCATCAGCGGCACCGTATTTCTAGTATTCAATTATCTGGTAGACCTGAGCTACTATGTATTAAGTCCAAAGAGGGGAGGGGGAGCATGAAACTGTTCAGGGAACTCCATGGTCCGTACCGGGCAGCGGAGGTCATCATTCTTCTTCTCCTGTTCTGTGCTGTTTTTGCGCCCCTTATTTCTCCCTATGATCCTATTCTCGTGAATACCGATGAAATCCTGGAGCCCGCTTCTTTGACCCACTGGCTGGGTACCGACGCCCTGGGCAGGGATATCCTGTCCCGCACCATCTACGGCGCCAGGACCTCCGTGGCCTTTGCGGTGACCTCCGCCCTCTGCACCATGGTGGTGGGGCTCCTCCTGGGCATGGCAGGCGGCTATTTTGGTGGCTTTGTAGATAAGGCCATCCAGTGTCTGGTCTGCATTTTCCAGGGCCTTCCGGGGATGAGCCTCATGATCGCCATCGCCGCCATCCTGCCGGAAAACAATTTCCGCATTCTCATCGCATTGACACTCACTTCCTGGACCGGATTCTCCCGGATTGTACGTAGTGAAGTCATCCGTATCCGGGGCGAGACCTACATGGAGGGTATCCGCAGCCTGGGTGGGGGACATTTCTATATCCTTAGGCGCTACGTATTTCCAAATGTACTGCCGGTGGTGGTTGTGCTTCTTACCCTTCGCATCGGCACGTCCCTCCTCTCAGCATCGGCCCTGTCCTACCTGGGCCTCGGCGTGGCGCCGCCGGTGGCGGACTGGGGTGTCATGATCAGCGATGCCCGCACCTATTTCAGGTCCTATCCTCTCATGATCCTGGCACCGGGCATGGGCATCACCCTCTTCTGCCTGGCCATCAACCTCCTGGGCGACGGTCTTCGGGATCACTGGAAGAAAAGAGAAAGAACCAATGGAAGGGAGGGATTTTGATGGAACTGGAAGTGAAACACCTGTCTGTCACATTTCCCTCTGACCGGGGGCCTGTGAAGGTCCTTCGGGACGTGACCATTTCCTTCCCCGCCGGGAAAATTACGGCGGTGGTAGGGGAATCGGGGAGTGGGAAATCCATCCTTGGTGCCGGCATCATGGGATTCCTCCCTTCGGAAACAGAAATCTCCGGAGAAATCCTCTATAAAGGGCAGGACCTGCGGTCCCTTTCGGAAGAAGAAATGAACCGCATCCGGGGCCGGGAAATCAGCTGGATTGCCCAGGACCCGGTGACCGCCATGGATCCCCTCTGGAAAGTGGGAAAGCAGGTGACAGAGGCTCTCCGTTTCTTTAAAAGGGAAAACAGGGAGGACATCGAAAAGAAGGGGCTTTTTCGGCTCTCTTCCTTCGGCCTTCCCGATGGAGAGCGGATCGTCCGCAGTTATCCCCATGAGCTCTCCGGCGGCATGGCCCAGCGGGTCATGGGTGCCATGATGACCATGGATGACCCGGCCTTTCTCATCGCCGATGAGCCCACCAAGGGACTGGACGCCTTCGTCCGTCACCAGGTGGCGGATATGTTCTGCCAGCTCCGTGATCAGGGGGCCGGCATATTCCTTATTACCCATGATCTCCGTCTTGCCCGGCGGATTTCGGACTATACCGCCGTCATGTATGCCGGGGAACTCTTGGAGATGGGGAGGACCTACGATATTTTCAGCCGCCCCCGCCATCCCTATACCAGGGGGCTGCTGGCCGCCCAGCCGGACCGGGGTCTCCACCCCATGAAAGGGAAGCCGCCGGACCTGACAGACCTGGATGATGGCTGTATCTTCAGCGCCCGCTGTCCCTTCTATGATGCCAACCGCTGCGGGAAGGCGATTTCCATGGGCAGGACAGGGGCAGATTACTTTGTGAAATGCGTGAGAAGGGAGGAAGAGCCATGAGCCTTCTGGAAGTCAGACATCTTTTCCAGTGGTTTCATAAAGGCTTTCTGGGCAAGAAGAAAGAGCCCGCCCTCTATGACGTGAATTTCGTATTGGAAAAGGGAGAAACCCTGGGCCTGGCAGGTACCAGCGGCGCCGGGAAATCCACCCTCGCCCGGGCGGTGATGCAGCTCCTCCCAGTGAGCGAAGGGGAAGTTTTCTTCCATGGGGATAATCTCTGCGCCCTCAGACCGGCGGAAATGAAAAAGAAGAGAAGAACCATGCAGATGCTCTTCCAGAATCCCATGGCCTCCCTGAATCCAAGGATGACCATCGAAGAATCCATGAAAGAGCCGCTCCTCCTGTACCATATGGAAGGCAAACTGCCCCTCATATCCCGTTACATGGACCGCTTCAGCCTCCGGGAAGAACTGCTCCCCCGCATGCCTTCGGAACTGTCGGGAGGAGAACTGCAGCGCATCTGCCTCGCCCGGCTCCTCCTGGTGGAGCCGGAACTTCTCATCCTCGACGAGCCTACGTCCATGCTGGACGTATCGGTACAGGCAGAAATCGTGGAAGAACTGCTGGCCATCCAGAAAGAAAGGGGCCTGTCCTACCTCTTCATCTCCCACGACTTGGACCTCCTTCGCTGCGCCTGCCACCGGATAGGCATCATGAAGGAGGGGCGGCTGCTGGAAATACAGGAGACAGAAACCCTCTTTAATGCGCCGGAGAATGGGTACACCAGGGACCTGATAGAAGAATTCCGGACGTTTTGAGGCTGAAGGCCTAGAGCTAGGTCTAGGTCTAGGTCTAGGTCTGGGTCTAGGAGGTTAGGCCCTTTGGGCCAATTCTGTCAGTTTCCATCAGCTATCCTCACCCCGGTGGGGAGCTCCTTCCCAAGGAAGGAGCCTTGTGCAGAGGCAATGGCATGTTATTGATGCAGAGTCATTAGGATTCCTATCGCGGCAAAGCCGCTGTTCTTTAGCCTCCTTCCTTGGGAAGGAGGTGGCTGCGAAGCAGACGGAGGTTAGCTGATGGAAGCGCCGCAGGCTGGTTGTTAGTCTCCCTTTTCCAAAGGGAGATGTCACGAAGTGACAGAGGGATTCTGATGGGCCCTGCGGGCCGTCTCGTCAGTTCCCTATAGCTAACCCCACCCCGTTGGGGAGCCCCTTCCCGAGGAAGGGGCCTACTGTAGAGTCAATTGCACGTTATCTGTTCAGAGGCATTAGGACTCCAACGGCGGCGAAGCCGCTTTTCGCCTCGATCTCGGTCTCGGTCTCGATCTCATATGACCGGAGGTTAGCTGATGGAAGCGCCGCAGGCTTAAAACTTGCTTCCCCCTTTGGGGGAAGTCCCGCGAAGCGGGAATAGGGGTGCATTTTCGGCGAAGCCGCTAGAACTCAATTCTCTTACCTCAAATCTCAATTCTTTTTCTTTTAGGAGTCATTATGAATCCCACTATTACCATTGCCATCGATACCGGCGCTGCTTCTGTGAAAGGCCTTGTCCTTGCGGGCCAGTCTGTCCTGGAGAAGGTTTACCTGCTCCACCGGGGAAATGCGGGGGAGGCGGCTCTGTCTCTCCTGAAGCGGTGGCTTTCTCTCTATAGAGAGTCCGTGGGGCAGGTAGTCTTTACAGGCTCCGCTGGAAAGTTCCTGGCCAAGGCTTATGGACTTCCCTACGTGGAGGAGGAGAAGGCGATCCGCTCTTTCCTTACTTCCCGAGGAATTTCTCCTGATTTTACGCTGGAAATCGGCGGAGAAAGTGCTAAGCTTACCCGATTCCATCCATCCTATGACCGGCGGGAGAACAGGACCTGTGCCGGCGGGACCGGCGCCTTTCTGCAGCATGCGTCCCGTATCCTGTCGATACCCCTCACGGAGCTCGATGGCCTGGCGGAAAAGGGAAAACGGATTTATCCCATTGCTTCCCGCTGTGGTGTCTATGCGAAAACCGACATGCAGGCCCTCCTGAATGACGGGGCGCACCGGGCGGATCTGGCGCTGTCCCTTTTCCATGCGCTGGCGGTGCAGTTCATTGGGGGCCTTTCCTACGGGAGCCCTATTTCCGGGAAGATTCTTCTTTTGGGCGGCCCCTTTTATTTCTTCTCCACCCTCAGGAAGGCGGTCCTGTCCCTGGTGGGAAGGGATGCACTTGTCCTGCCGGACGGAGAGCCCTCCGGCGCTCTTTACTATGGCGCCCTGGGTGCCGCTTCGGCGGTAGAGGCAAAGCCCATTCTTCTTTCACCGCTGACTCGGCCACTGGAGAGAGGAAGAACCATGGATGGGGACTTTACCATGGAAGAAGGGCTCTTTGCCGGCGGACTGACGGCGGAAGCTTTTCACCGGGCCCACGAAATTCCCATGGAAACGGGAGATATTCGCCAGGCGAAGGGCCCGCTGTGGCTCGGTATGGATGCGGGGTCCACTACCCTGAAGGCGGTGCTCATGGATGGAGAAGGGCGCATCCTCACATCCCGGTACGAGCGAAACCGGGGAGATCTCCTCCAGCGGGCGGGGCTCATGATCCGTTCCCTCTATGATGAAATGCCGGAGGGGTCATGGATTGCCGGCGCCGGTGTCACGGGATACGGGGAAGGTCTCATTCAGCGGGCTTTCCATTTCGACATGGGCGAAGTGGAGACCATGGCCCATCTCACGGCGGCCCGCCATTTCTGCCCGGAAGTGACGGCGCTTCTGGATATTGGCGGCCAGGACATGAAGTACATGGAGCTGGAAAAAGGGAAGATCACCCGGATTTCCCTGAATGGCAGCTGCGCTTCCGGATGCGGTTCCTTCCTCGAAACCTTTGCAGAAAGCATGGGCCTCTCCATGGAGGATTTCGTGAAGCTGGCCGAAGATGCACCATCGGCCCCGGACCTGGGCCATCACTGCACGGTCATCATGAATACGGCAGTAAAGCGGGCGGAGGCCCAGGGGGCAGACAGGAAGTCCGTGGCCGCGGCCCTCTGCCTTTCGGTGGTGAAGAACGCCCTGTTCCGGGTCATCGGCCTGTCGGATACGGCGGACATGGGGGACCATATTATCGTAGAAGGGGGCACCTTCTACAACGATGCGGTGCTCCGGGCTTTTGAAAAGATTACGGGAAAGAAGGCCATCCGTCCTCCCATGGCGGGCCTCATGGGAGCCTATGGCATGGCTCTTCTTGCCCGGAACCGTTTTCCCGGAGAAAATCACAGCGCCCTGCCTCCCCGGGATAAGCTCCTTCCAGTGTCCGTGGAGGTCCGGGAAAAGCGGTGCAGCAGCTGCGGCAACCGGTGTCTCGTGACTGCTAGGATATTCAGCGATGGCAGCCGGTTTATCACGGGAAACCGCTGCAGCCTAGGAGAGCTCCTTTTCCCGGGAAAGGAAGAACGGAAGCCTGTCCCCGATATGGCGGAATGGGTAAAGAACCATGTGTTTGCAAGGGCCATGCTGAAATCGCCGAAGGGGAAAGTGGGCATTCCCGCGGTGCTGGACATGTGGTCTGACTTTCCCTTCTGGCGGGGATTCTGGGAATCTTTGGGCTATGAAGTAGTTCCCTCCTTCTACGATGAAGGAGATTTCCGCCGCGCCATGATGACCATTCCACGGAAAGCCAGGTGCCATGGCTGCCGCATCGCCCATGGCCACGTGGAAAATCTGCTCCGCCGTAAGGTCGATTTCATCTGGATGCCCATCCACGGCAGGAGCTGGGCCCATGACGATAACGATGAGCGCCGCCACAGCCTCTATGGGAAAGTGCTGTCCATCTACATGGGCAACGAAATCCGGAGGGCCGGGACCACGCTGCTCTGTCCGAAACTTCCGGAATTTGACAGCTCGGGACTTGCTGAAAAACTGGCTTTCTCTTTACCCCATGAGAATCCCCAAAAAGTAGAAGAAGCGGTCCGAAAGGGCCGGGAAGCCCTCGCTGCCTATGAGACAGCCTATGCCGAAGAAACGGAACGGATTCTCGCTGAAATCCGCCGGACCCGAGAGCCCGCCTTCGTCCTCGCCGGCCGCTCCTTTACCCTGGATCCCCAGATCCAGAAAGGGGTGCCCTATGCCATCACCTCCATGGGCATTCCCGTTCTCACCACCGAAGGGCTCTACCTTATGACCCACCAAAAGGGCCGGGGTGCCGCCCTGGAAGAACGGGAGGTCCTGGAAAAGGGGGTAGAGGAGGTACTGAAACACGAAAACCTCCAGCTCATCCTCCTACACCCCGTAGGCTGCGACCACATGCGGGAAGTAAAGAACGGGGTAAAGGAAAGACTGCTGGAGGCCAACAAATACTACACCGAACTCACCCTGGACCAGGGCAGCAGCATAGGAGCCCTGAAGATACGGCTGAGAACGCTGAAAGCGGAATTGGAGGAAGGGGAGGGGTAGGGATAGATCTAGGTCTAGAAGGCTGGCCTGCGGCGCTGGGGTGGCTGGGCGGCGTGAGCATTGAGCCTTGAGCTGTACAGACCCTGCGGGCCGGTGTCAGGTGAATGAGTGAGCGTGCGAACGTCAGGGGGCTTTTAGCTGCTAGCTGTTAGCTTTTAGGAAGGCTGGTCAGGCCCTTTGGGGCGGATCTATCAGCTCCCGTCGGCTAACCCCAGTCCGGTGGGCAGCCCCCTCCCGAGGAAGGAACCTCGTGCTGAGACAATTGCACGTTATGGATAAAGAGCCATTAGAATCTCAACGGCGGCTTAACCGCGAATTCACCCCAACCTCCCCTCTTTAGAGGGGAAAAGTAAGCAAACTGGATTTGTAGTGAGCGCAACGAGTGAAAATCCAGTGAGACACTTTCATCGTGCAGGTGCGAGTCCTGCATAGGACTCGCAAGCCAGTCGCAAGTTGGCGCTTATGCTGCACATAAAAGCGCCTTCCTCTTGTCGACTGGCCGAGATCGGGGGAGACCGCTTGCGGTGGAGGGGCGCCGATGGGAACTGGCCCTAGTTCTGCAGACTGAGCATTTGTGGCGCAGCCACAACGGAGTAGCCGCAAAATATAAAAGACCACCAGTTGTGAATAGCTTATTCACAGCTGGTGGTCTTTTTGCATTTGTAGAGACAAATAATGAGTGGTCTGTCACAGAAGATTGTATTCAAGGACAATCCAAATATAAAGAGGCTTTTAATCCTTTATGTTTTCTCGTCAGAATAGCAGCATATGTGAAGTTTATAGTAAAGTTTATTGAATCGGTTTCGTGTTTTCTGGCTCAGATGCTTATAAAAAGAATGGGTTATCAGCATGTGAGGCGTATTTCCTGAAGCCATGGCAGCACTGAGATTGGATGCACGGTCCACATGGAGCCCGGACCATAGAGTGAAGGAAGGTAACTGCCCTCTGGCTGGAAGTGTAATGGGGGAGGATAGACCGGCATCCATTGCCAGAACATAGCCAATATCATAATTCCATCCGTTTTGCTGACCAAATTGGCTGCAACTTTTTATTATGCCATGAAATGCTTCGTCTATTTGCGAAAATTGCTCGTAATTTTCTTTTTTACTTCCATCTATTATGATGATGATTTCATCCAAATGGGGCCAGATAGCAAGGCAATCGGGGTTACCAGCAAAGATTTCATTTACTTTATCAAGAATTAAGCTTCTGGCAACTGGTGCTTCGAAAAAGGGGTAAAAATCTTTTATTTTTCGAATAGGCATGATACGAAGAGAAAGGACTATTATCTGCTGTGGTTGAAAATCAGTATTCTTCATAGGGTTGCTCCTTGTCTCTGGCATAAATCATCGTGCAGTATTCTTTGGGGTTTGGGGTGATCAGACAATTGACGATATCCATAATAAAAAGAGGCCCGGAGATTGCTTTATTCTGTTTATCCAGTTGGTCCAGATAATATTCGATGGATCGGGCAATATGCTTGCCCTGTGTGTAAAAAAGCATACATGTCCATACTCCGTTTGGGATAAAATGAATAGTATCTTTCTCATGAAGTTCTGGCTTGTCCATTTTAAGAAAATAGGATAATTCATTAAAATTTCTACTTTTTATATCCTCAGGCATTACGAGGGCCTGCAAGAGGTAATGGGGCCATTTTTCATCGGCAAAATTCTTAAGAAAGAGTTTATTGGCTATATCAGACTCTGATGACTCAAAGGATTTACCTATTTTTGCTTTAGAAGATTGGATAATAAACCACTCGGGTAGATAGGTTTGAAAAAAGTAATGAATAGGATAGCGTTTTGAAAAGCCGTAGTACCAGCTAAAATTATTTATTGTGTTCAGAATGGACTGGGTTTCTTTGACATTACCATTTAGCTTATGAGAAATTTCTTTATATTTCTGAATTACTGCTTCCGGATCTTCAGCCACTATAAAATCGCGAATCTCTTTTAAAGGAATCCCTGCATTTTTCCCAAAGAGAATTCGGGTGAGGGACAATGACTGCTCTGGTAAATAATATCTATAGTGATTCTCTCCGGTATAAGCAGGTTTCAAAAGCCCTATCTTATCATAATGCTTTAATGTATCAATCGAAGTCTGGGTCAGTTCGCTGAATTTATGAATTGTCAGGTATTTCTGATTCTTATCCATTCTATGTTCCTTTCCGGGTTGACTTGTGTGTAACCCACTACTTTATAATAACATAAGATGAGGATTCTGATTTATACTGATATCATGTGTAACTGATTAACGGAAAGGCGTGCTCCATGAGAAAAATTATGATGGCCGCGGTCTTATTGACGTCAGCAGCATTACTGTTATCCGGATGTGATGGTGGTGGGAAGGAAAATGGGGCCGGTTCATCTCAGACAGAACAGTCCATTGTTTCGGAAGAAGGTTTTCCCGTAACCATAAATAATTACAACAGCCAGGGAGAAAAGGTAAAGACAGTTTATCATAAACAGCCTTCCAGAATTATTGCGCTCTGGCAGAACTCCGTGGAAACCATTATCCAGCTGGGAGGGGCTGGGCAGATTATAGCTGCCGCAGGAATTGATAACCCGGCTCATCTGACAGAGGAAGACCGTAAAGTTTATGAAACTCTTCCCGTTGTATCTAAACAGAATCTGAACCAGGAAGCGGCGGTGGCACTTCATCCGGACCTGATTGTGGGGTGGCTTTTTGATTTTACAGGGAAAGCAAATTCCGTAGGTACCTGGAATTTCTGGCATGAAAGAAATGTTCCTGTTTACATGACTATGATGAATAATGCTGACTTTCTGCAAAAGCATGTTGTGGAAGATGAATGCCAATATATTGAGGATCTGGGGAAAATTCTAGGAAAACGGGAAAAAGCAGATGAAATTATCAATGCAATCCATGAGGAACTGAATCAGGATGCTGGTCGAGGTAAGAATCAGGATAAGACGCAGAAGGTGCTGATAATAGGATCTATCAGTAAAGAACTTCACATCTATACGCCCCGTACATTGCCCGGTGATATAGTTACAAGGCTGGGAGGAGAAGTACTGGGAAAGGAAGTGGAAAGTGTAGGAAATACGGAAGTCATGAGCCTTGAAAGTGCAGTCGACCAGAATCCTGACGTTATTTTTATCCAGTCCAAACCGGAGGTAGACCAGCAAAATATAGATATGGTTTATCAGCACCCTGCTTTGCAGAATGTAAATGCTGTAAAAAATAAAAGGGTTTACGCCGTTCCTTTTTATACAATCCGCTGTCCCGGGGTAAGAGTCTTGGATGCAATTAAGCTGTTCGCCGATGGGTTGTATCCGAAAGAGTAAGTATAAAATAAAGTCTGTATAATAACTGTAACTTTTATCATTAACAATAATAATCAAATTCCAAAATTATTTATTAATTTTCTATTGACTCGTGGGTAACCCACTACTTTATAATAATGGACATAACAGTTCCATATTGTTTTAATTCATCGGAGGAAAGAGGGAAAATTTGATGAACAAAAAGGTTTTATCAATTCTGGTGCTTGCAGCCATTGGAGGTTTTATGGCAGGAACAGTACCGGCCTACGCAGAGGAACAGCTTGATGAAGTCATTGTATACGGGGATAAATACAAGAATGGTATTGATCAGGATTCTGCACAGGTAAAGCCGTTGGCTGCCGGACTGGTTGGAACAAAGCAGTCTGTAGGAACATTGGGAACAAAGGACACACTGGATGTTCCATTTGAACAGATGACTTTCTCTAAAAAGGCAATGGAAATGTTTTCCCAGCCTGAAAGAAGTGCTATGGATGTACTTTCCCTTTCTCCATCTGTCCGTGTAACCCATGGATCTATGGATACCAGCCTTTATATTCGAGGATTCTCAGCAGGCAGTGGCAGCTGGGCATTGAATGGAATTCCGGATATGAGCCATCAGATGACCATGCCCACCAATTATATGGATAAAATTGAAGTATTGGCAGGACCGAATATTGGGGTCAATGGGGTTGGTATCTTTATGGCTGGTTCCGTTGGTGGCACTGTCAGTGCTACCACGAAGAAAGCGCAGGATAAACCCATTTATAATGCATCTCTTTCCTGGTCAAGCGATTCTTATTTCACTCAGTCCGTGGATGTTGGCAAACGATTTGGAAAGGATAATGCCTGGGGTGTTCGCATTAATGCTTTGAACTCTACCGGAGATTTGTCAGTAGATGGAACCAGGGACTATAAACGGGATATTGCCATTAACATTGATCATCGGGCAAAGAGAAGCACTACGAATATTTTCTTCAGCTACGATTATGATAATCAGTATGGCAGATCAAATACGATCAGCCTCGGAAAATTATCAGGACTACCAAAAGTCCCTAAGAACACAAGGAACCTTTCCCCCCATTGGTCTAATGATAAATATGAAAATACAACGTTTATTTTTAACCATGAGCAAAAACTCAGTGATCACTTAAGCTGGTTTGGTAATTTTGGATGGCGTTGGGAAGATTATTCCAGCTGGCTGCAGCAGTGGTCCAGCTGTACATTGCAGGATTTTGATGGAAATTATACGGGTACCTATACACAGATGCCGGTCTTCCATCATTACACCTATGCAAATACCGGATTTAAGGGCGATTTCAAGATTGGCAACTGGAAAAATGAATGGTTAGCTATGTTTGATTGGACCAGGTTCTTCCGTGCCAGAGATAATCATGTAACTTCATCCAATAAGTATTCCATCTCCGGTAATATTTATAGTGGTACATTCTCTCCAAGACCGAATGTGGTCTGGGATCCTATTACGGATCACTATAAATCCATTATGCGTGGCTGGACTTTAGTAGATACGATTTCTTCTCCCGATGAACGTCTACATTTCACATATGGGTTCCACGGACATAAAGTGGAGACCCAGAACTATGTCAATGATACTTCCATAAAATCTGATGCAGTGGCTCCGATTCTTGGACTGACTTATAAACTTACTCCACACATTGCTTTCTATGCAAGCCATACAGAAAACTTTGTAGAAGGCAGTACAGTTGCCAATAATTATACAAACCGGGGCCAGATCCTGGATCCTTCTAAGACGAAGCAGAATGAATTTGGATTCAAATTCAAGAACGATAAGACACTCAGCACTTTGAGTTTCTTTGAAATCAAGAAGGCAAATGGTATGGCTGTGCCCAATGGGGATGGAACGGAGCGGTACACACTTGATGGGGAACAGAAGAATAAGGGTATTGAATACTCTCTCTCCGGCGACCTGAATGATAAACTCAGCTACGTATGGGGGATTTCCTACCTTAACTCGAAACAGGTCAAGACCTATAAAGGAAGAAATGATGGCAGGGAAGTAGATGCTATGCCGAAATGGACTTCCGATCTGGCATTGATTTATAATCCGACAGATACTTTCCATGTGATCGGCCGTCTGAGCTATACCGGTTCTTCCTACATCAGAAATACAGCTTCCTATGCTCATTCCATCAAGATTGGTGGTCAGACTCTAATGGACCTTGGGCTTTCCTGGGACACACACTTCGGAAAACAGCCGGTGACGCTCTCTGCATGGTGCTATAATCTCTTCAATAAAGATTACTGGTATGCAGCCGGTGGCAATAATATCGGCCTTGGGGCACCTAGAACCTATGCGATTTCCGCACAGTTCAAATTCTGATTAAGTATATAGAAAAAGGCTCGCAGATGCGGGCCTTTTTCTGATTTACTGGATACTTAGCAGATTAGGATTTTACTTTTATCAAAATTAATACATTAAGCGTATTTGAAATATTGGACTAAAACTATATAATCTAATTAGTGGAATATTAATTTAATAAATAATAACTTATGACCAGATGTGATTATTTTACAGAGAAGTTCTATTTATAGAAACCTATCAATATCGAAAGGAATGTGAAAAATTGGAAGGAATGAAATACTTTGTTCGAGGTGCAGGATTTTTGGCTACGTTCGTGATCCTTTGTGGACTATTGATAGCTGCCCTCTTTTGGGCCCTCTCCATCGGCACGGTTCATCTGAGTCTCGACCAGATTTACGGTGCCATTTTGCAGCAGCTGGAGAGCGGCAGGGCCATCGAGGCGCCGGGGCAGGGGCCGGTTCATGATATCGTGTGGCTTCTCCGGCTCCCGCGGCTGGTGCTGGCAGCTCTGGTGGGGGCGGGGCTCTCGGTGTGCGGCGTGGTGATGCAGGCCATCGTGAAGAACCCTCTGGCGGATCCTTACATCCTTGGTATTTCCTCCGGCGCCTCTTTGGGGGCCACGGCGGCTATTCTCCTTGGAGTAGGTGCCTTCCTGGGACCGAACTTCGTGGGTATCGCCGCCTTCATCGGAGCCATGGCCATATCGTTGGCGGTGCTCTTTATTTCTAATCTTGGAGGCCGGTCATCTTCGGTGAAGCTGCTTCTGGCAGGCATGGCGCTCTCGGCGGTGTGCTCCGCCTTTTCCAGCTTCATCGTGTACTTTGCCAACGACAAGGACGGCATCCAGACCATTACTTACTGGCTCATGGGGAGCCTCGCCGGCGCCCGGTGGAATGAGCTGGCAGTGATTGCGCCTATTGTGATCCTGTCGGTGCTCTTCTTCTGGACCCAGAGCCGGGTGCTGAACCTCATGCTTCTGGGCGATGAGACAGCCATCACCATGGGCACGGACCTCCACATGTATAGGCAGGCTTACCTTCTTGTAAGTTCCCTTATCGTGGGATTTGCGGTGTACTCGGCTGGGGTTATCGGCTTCGTGGGACTCATCATTCCCCACGTGATCCGCATGATCGTGGGGCCGGACCATAAACGGCTGGTGCCGGTGTCGGCACTGGTGGGGGCCATATTCCTGGTGGTCTGCGACGGTCTCTGCCGCATCATCATTCCCCATACGGAGCTTCCCATCGGACTCTTGATTTCCCTTATCGGTGCGCCCTGCTTTATTTATCTCATGATCAGCAAGACCTATGGATTTGGAGGTGGAGAATAATGGAAATCCTGGCGGAAGCGGTGAAGTATTTCATCGGTAAGAAAGAAATCCTGAAGGGTATCGACCTCCACCTGAAGCCGAAGGAATTCCTGGGCATCATCGGCCCCAACGGCAGCGGGAAGAGTACCTTTCTGAAATGTGTGTACCGGGTGCAGAAACCGTCGGAGGGAAAAATTCTTTTTAACGGCCGCCCTCTGGACGAGCTGTCGTACCGGGAGTCCGCCCTCATGCTGGCGGTGGTAGCCCAGCACAACTACTATAATTTCGATTTCTCTGTCCTCGACGTGGTGCTCATGGGACGGTCTCCCCACAAGAAAATGCTGGAACGGGACAATGAGGAAGATTACCGCCTCGCCCGGGATGCGTTGGAAGTGGTGGGGCTCAAGGGCTTTGAAAAGCGGAATTTCTCCACCCTTTCCGGCGGAGAACAGCAGCGGGTCATCCTGGCCAGGGCTCTCACCCAGGGCTCCGAGTGTCTCGTGCTCGATGAGCCTACGAACCATCTGGACATCAAGTACCAGCTGGAAATCATGGATATTGTGAAGTCCCTGAACCACACGGTGATTGCGGCTATCCATGACCTCAATATCGCCTGCATGTACTGCGACCGGCTCATCGCTATCCGTAAAGGAGAAGTGGTGGGCATGGGAACGCCGAGGGAACTCCTGACGGCGGACTTCATCAAGAACCTCTACGACGTGGACTGCGAAGTGCACTACGGCGATAAGGGGCGGATGAATATCGTATATATACCGAGGCATTGGAAGATCGAGGGGGAAGAAGAGCTGAAGGTGTGAGATCGGTGGACCGACTCTGTGTGTAAACGGACGAAGCCTTGAGCCTTTAGCCTTGAGCATTGAGATGGACAGGCCCTGCGGGCGGATTCGCCTGCGGCGAATCAGTGGCTAGTAGCTAGATCTAGTGGCCAGGCGAATAGGCCCTGCGGGCCGGGAAACCCATCAGTTCCCTACAGCTAACCCCAGCCCCGTGGGCAGCTCCGGTCGGGCGATAAAAGGAAGGCTCTTTAATGTGCAGTATAAGAGCCAACTTGCGCCCGGCTCAGAGGTCCTCTGCAGGACCTCTGCCTTCTCAGGGAAGGGGCCTCGTGCAGAGACATTTGCACGTTATTTGTGCAGAGTCATTAGGAACCCATATGCGGCGAAGCCGCTTTAGGTTAGCCTCCTTCCTCGGAAGGCGAGGGCCCTGCAGAGGACCCTCGAGCCGGGCCCAAGTTGGCGCCTTTACTGCACACTAAGGCGCCTTCCTTTCAGGGCCCGGCCGGAATGATGTCTGCGCCAGCAGACAGAGGGATTCTGATGGACTCATGTCGGTGATGTTGGCCATAATTGGCGGCTGGTGTTTCGGCTGACAGAAGATAGATGATAGAAAATAGAAGCGGTCAGGCCCTGCGGGCCGGTTCCATTAGTTCCCATCAGCTAACCCCACCCTGGTGGGAGCCCCTTCCCGAGGAAGTGTTCTGCAGAGGACCCTCGAGCCGGGCCCAAGTTGGCGCCGAAGCCGACGGAGGTTAGCCGTTGGAAACGCCGCAGGCGGGACCTCAACTCTCTTTCCTCAAATCTCAATTCTTCCGAAAATTCCGTTACAGTCATTTACCAGGGAGATTTCTCGACTCATCGTAGCTGTAGCGGCTTTTACAGGTAGAGTCACTTGGTATGCTCACACCGCTCGAAATGACGATGAAGGGAAAGTGTCAGATGGTGCGGTGGAACCGCTGATGAAAAGCCTCCTTCCTCGGGAAGGAGGTGGCTGCGAAGGCGACGGAGGTTAGCTGGTAGGAAATGTTGGAAGCGCCGCAGGCCGGTGTCCTCAATCTCGGTCTCGACCTCGATCTCAACTAGACAGAGGAATTCTGATGGGTTTTGTCGATAATACAGATATTCTATATGATTGACAGTTTCGCTATTAGACGATAGAAGATAGATGAAAGAAGATAGATGCGGTCTGGCCCTGCGGGCAAATGAGATCGAGGCCGAGAACGAGACCGAGGGGACAGGGCCCTGCGGGCCGGAAACCCATTAGAATCCATCACCATCTCTCAGCCCGGTGGGCAGCTCTCTTCTGTGAAGAGAGCCTGCTGCAGAGTCATTTGCACGTTTTAGGGGATAGAGTCATTAGGAACCCATCTGCGGCGGAGCCGTTATCGTCTATTATAAAGCGGCGCTAACTAATCTGTGCGCCGCCACCAACCGACAATCACTTCAGTCACCTCAGCCACCTTCCATCACCCCCAGCCGCAGGCCCTTGCCCTTTCTTCTGCCCCTCTATGGCGTTGCAACCCCGTCATAGTCATTTACCAGAAAGATCTCTCGACTCATCGAAGCTGTAGCGATTCTTGGCAGTAGAGTCACTAAGGCGTTTACCACCGCTCGAGATGACGAGTTAGGTATAGTGTCACATAATGCGGCGAAGCCGCTGGACCTCAACTCTCAACTCTCAACTCTCAACTCTCAACTCTCAACTCTCAAATCTATTTCTCAGGAGGCACATATGAAACGTATCGTCATCATTACCTGTCCAAAATCAGAGGACGTCTGCACCGGAGCCGGGTGCTTTTCTGCTTTGAACCGGCGGAAGGGGGCTTTCGAAAGGTATCATGGGGAAGAGGTGGAGCTGGAGGCCTTTATGAAGTGCAGCGGCTGCGGCCATCTCCTGGAGAATGATAAGGGCCTGGTGGAGAAGGTACGGCGGATTCTCGAAATTCATCCTGACGCTATCCATCTTGGCATCTGCTGCTGCGATGACGGCAGGTCTAAGGAACTCTGCCCGGAAATAGAGGCGCTGGCCGATGTATTCCGGTCTCACGGCATCGAAGTGGTGAGAGGGACCCATGGGGAATTCTGAGATCGAGGCCGACGTCGAGGTGGGACAGGACCGGAAAAGTTAAGAGTGGTGGTGCGCCGTAACATATTTTAAAGCGGTGCGGATTATTGATTCTGCTTACAGCAATCATCTTACGGCTGACAGAGGATAGACGGAAGTTGTTAGACGTGGATAGGCTTTGTTGATCAGCCGCACTGCGGCAAATGCACCCCCTCAGCCTTCGGCAGCTCCCCCGGTGGGGCAATGCTATTCAGTTAAGCGTTTTACACAAGCATACGTTATAACGACGTGTGCTTTTTTTGTGTGTAAAAAAAAGCTTAGGTTTACAAAAAAATATAAAAACATCAAAAAAAGGCTTGACAAATCCTCAAAAATTTGAGGCTCCGCCTGTTAGTAAGGGAACCGCCCCAATTGTTAACAAGGAGGATTTGTTATGATCAATTTTGAAAAGCAAGTCAGAAAAATTTTTAGGAGCCACGTTCAACATGTTATTGACAATCCCAAGTTGTATGGGATTAACCCCAGATTTTTTACCCGGGTACGGAAATGGCCTATTGCACGTATTCTTTTAGTTATGTATAAGATGCAGACCGGCACCTTGCCAGATATCCTTTTCAAGAATTTCATTGAGATGGATGAATTTGGTGACTCAACTCCTTCTGCGTTCATTCAGCAGCGGCAGAAACTCACGACGGAAGTTTTTACCACCATTTTCAGGAATGTCCTCAAAGACCTGCACCGGTTACTTGAGCTTAAGAGATACCATGGCAAATTCCTTATCGCCTGCGATGGCTCAGATTCGCCCATGCCTACTCCAGTGTTACCTGTTCCAGATGACTGCAGTCCATTTGGGAGGCCACAGTACCATATGGATCATGTAAATGCTTTTTATGACGTTCTAAACCATCTCTATCTGGCAATTACGACTAAACCAAAGCTGTCATGCAATGAGCAGCGCGAACTTCTGGAGCTGGCCCAAATACTGTCCCAAGAGCATCCTATCTATAAACCCGAGGATACGGTCATCATCAGTGACCGTGGTTATGAAGGCTATCAGGTCCTGTGTCTGCTTACTCAAATGGGTTTTGGATACGTCATCCGGGCAAAAGGTCCGAGTGCAGGCATTCTTTCAGCCAAAGGGCTTAATCTCCCGGATGGCATCACCAACAAAGAAATAACAATCAATGTCCATGTAAGGCGCAGTGCCAAAGGAATCTATCATAAAGAATCCAGTGAAAAGTTCCGGCCTGAGACAGATGTGATGCTGAGAATCCGCATCGTGTCCTCGGTTTCGCCAAGTGGGGATGTCCAGTATTACCTTACCAACCTGGATATCCAGTCATTTTCTGCCTCAGAGATTGGATGTATTTACAGAAAGCGCTGGCAGGTTGAAACAGCTTTCCGCCATTTGAAATATGGAGTAGGAGCCATCGTATTTCACTCCAAGTTCTTGCTCTATCAGGAAATGGAACTGTATGCGGCACTTACGTTGTATAACTGTGTTGCAGCCATCATAAACCATATTCCTATTCAGGAAATTGATGCACACCACAAGTACCGGTACAAGGTTAATTTCAAAGCAGGAGTCCTGCCCTGCCTGCACTATTTATTCTGTACGGAAGAGCAGGCGAATTCTTTCAATTTGACTAAGCGACTCGAGGCCTACAAAGTAGCTATCATTCACAACAGGCATTACGACCGTGGAAGAATTGAAAAGAAGGTCCATGCCTTCGAGGGAAAACCTACCGGATTCTAAGGAATATTGTCAACTAAGATACCCAAGCTATTATCACGGATAAATCCGAAAAAAATCCGCAATTTTCGGTTCTTTTCGCATGCAAAAATCTAACTTGTAAAAATAACTGATGCAAAAATGGTTGTTTAGGCAAAGCAAAAATGGCGAATTTATGGCAAGTTCACAATAATATTGCATCCCTAAAAGACATATTTTGCTCGTTTTTCTCTTAACTTAATAGCATTGCCCCTCCGGGGGAGCTGTCTGCGCAGGCGACTGAGGGGGTGCATTTAGCCGCGGAGCAGCTTGGAATCCCTGGTGGCTGCGCCACCGAAATGCACCCCCTTTGCCACCTGACGGTGGCACTTCCCCCGGAGGGGGAAGCAAGTTTTCTCTCAGCTTCGCCACCGAAATACACCCCCCTTACCTGCTAATGCGGGGCTTCTATTGGAGTGGAAGTGAGATATCATCCTGGAGACAGCAGGATTATATTCCGATCAGACACATGGAAAATATGATTATCCTATTTGACTGTATGATAGTCATACGGTGTACTCTAATAAAAGAATAATGAGGTTTTATTCTACAATTTAATAGCAGAAGCTTTGCGGGGAATACCGGTGGGAATCCGGAGCTGTCCTGCAACTGTATGGGGAGTTTTGTGGCTGTAGTCTCTTCACAGGAGGACCACGGAGCGATGAACTAAGTCAGGGTGCCGCAGTTTCTGCAAGAATGACGGGTTTGCACGGCACAAATGAAGTCATTGGCAAGGGAAGATTTTTGCTTCCTTGCCGGTGGGTTTGTTGTGCCTTTTTTATGTCCTCAGGAGAAAGGAGTATGGTTATGACAAAGTCCAAGTGGTTAAAGTTCTGTGTGGCCGCAGCTTTGATGGCCGGAGGCACATGTCTGTCAGGGGTGACTGTGGGTGCGCAGACGTTTGACATGACATCTGATGCTTATAAGGATGGCATTACCTATAAGGATCCTGATAAGGATGTGGGTTCATCCAGTGATCCCTGTTACTATGTATATAAATATGACGCTGCCAATAAACAGGTCATCGGCGGTACGGTAACGGTTGCATCCAATAATTACAAGCAGAGCGCATGGTCTACAGGAGTCTATTTCTTCCCGGTCCTTCGTATATCGAGCTCTGACCTGGGGAGCCTCAATGCATCCGATGTGAAGACCGCCATGAATGAACTGGCAAAGAAACTCGTGCTGAATGTAGAGGGTTCCAGTGCCTGGATGGCCACAGGTAATGTACAGATCCAGGTGGTGGATGATGTCAATGCAGCAAATCCAAAGGTGCTCCGGAGTTTTGCCGTTCAGTACAAGGCGAGAACCGGCACCATTGATAATATCGATGGATTGAAGCAGGGCCTTTATACCAGTACCATCAGGAACAATGGTAAAGAAGGAGAATACGAGCTGGGAGGAGATGGCACATGGAAACATTATGGCGCCAATGTAACCCTCAATGTAGATACTTCTAAAAAGACTGATGACAATGTATATTCCGCTATGAGTACCGATGAAGGGAAAAATGTGGGAAGCACTAACGTAAGCGGGAACAGTGTTTACATGGATACCACGGCGGTCACTGTGGATGCTTCCAGGCAGGCCGGTTCAAAAGCCTATGGTATCTATGACAATACGGGATCCACCGCCACATGGGAGTCCAATAATTCCACCTTTACCATTACTGGCGATGAGGCGGCTGGAGGCGTGCTGGCAGAGAACCTGGCCGACGATAAGGCCAGCACCGTTTATGTGAATACCTATAACAGCGGAAGTGGTATCAGCTTCAATCTGAATGGTAAGAAAACCGTCGGCATGGAGGCAGGAAAGAACGGAGCCATTACAGCCCGGACAGATAGCAGCTGGAAAGGAAATATTACGATTTCCTCGCCGAATGGATATGCCCTCTACGCCCATGATGGCGGGAAAATCACATTACCGAAGGTGTCTGTGTCTGCCAATGGCGGTACCGGCCTCTATGCAGAAAAGGGCGGGCAGATTACGGTGAACGACTTATCCGGAAATATCGGTATCATTAAGACCGATGATGATAAGGACAGCCTTATTACCGCAGTGCTTACCGGCGATGTATCTACCAGCCTTGAAGGGAACGTCAATGCCACTGTCAAAGGTACCATGACCGGTGACAATGCAAGTTCCGGCACCCTCACTGTAAATGGTACGTGGACAGGGTCTATGAAAAATGAAAATGGTTCTGTCACCCTTGGAGAAGGGGACGTGTGGAATGTGGGAAGCGATACGGTCGGCCATATGGCTAAGCTGACCGGCAGTGATTCCAACATCCGCCGGGGCTATATCAATATGGGCAGCAAGGATCTTACCATCGATAAATACAGTGGGAACGCTACTTTTGTCTATGGCCATGATGAAAGCAGCCCGGAAAACCTGACCGGCGGCAAGGTCATCATCAAATCGGCGGAACCGCTGACCATTTATTCGGAAGGCATCGGTGATTCCGGATCGACTCAGACCGTTTCCAGTACCATCGATTCTACCATTACCGTAGCCACTTCTGCGGCAGGTATCACGGACACAGATACTGCCAAAAAGGTACTCGATGCACTGGCGGCCAAAGCCTACTACCAGGCTTATACGACAGGGGAACGGAACCTTACGGGGACTGCGGAAATCCAGGAAGGCCTCACCACTTCCTCTATTACTAAGTACCTGGGCAATCTTAGCTGGAGTGATACCGACGGCCAGGGGCGGATAGATTCTGTGAAAGCGCCATACAATCAGATTATTACCGGCGATCCCTCGAAGGATACGGCATATGCCGATGTATATGACCAGGAAAAGCATGTATTTAACTTTAATAAGGACACCGATATTACTATCAAAGTCAGCGAAGATCCGAGAGGAAGATTTTATAGAAGCGGTCAGTTCTATCTGGGGGCTTTGACGAACTGGGGAGACCAGTGGCTCATACCTACCTGGAGTGGCGGCATGATGGGCAACAAGTATTCCGATGGTCCTTCTTTTACGGTAGATATGCATGGTCATGACCTGTCCATCGATATGGAAGCATTCCCACCGGCCGGTACTACCGGATCACAGCCCTACTGGTCCAGTTATGCGATTCTGGTAGTTCGTGAAGGTACGGTTTCCATTGATAACCCCGGTAAAATCACATTGAATGCCAATGCCAATTATTACTATGGCGGCTGCATCCGGGTGTCCGGTAATGAGGATACAGAGAATGGGAACCATCTGATTATTAATAATGACAATACACCGGAACATGCGGTAGTCATGCGTGGCGGTATTGCTACCCCCGCCTATGAACTGGATTACTGGACCATTTCCAATTATGGCTGGAAAACGGCGGATAAATTTACACCGGAACAGATTTATCGATACGATAATACCGTCGATATCAAGGGGCTTGTAGATATTGAAACCCTCACCGGTGCTCCTGCCATTGTAGGGAAGAGCGGCCATATCAGCGTCGGTGGCGGCCGGATCGTGGCGAAGAATTACCCGGCCATCATGACCAGAAGCGATACAACCACCATCAACCTCAATGTGCTGGCTGATGAAGACGGCCATATCCAGGGGCCCGGGTCCAATGAGCTGGTACTCAAAGGGAATGCAGTCACCGGGACGCCCTTTTGGGGAGCAGGCGGCACCATCAATATGGCCTTCGTTACTGACAAGTCAGAATTTGATGGACAGTTCTACGGACATACCGGCGGTGTGGACGGTGCCCAGAACCTGTGGCTTGCCAATGGGGCTGTCTGGAATAACGGTCCCCAGCTCATGCATGTCTGGTCATCCCAAAAGGATAATGCCACCGATAACGCCAGCATCGTGACCAACTTCCACGGCGGCAGCTCCCTGGATAAGGCGGGGAATATCTTCCAGACCAGTGCGAAGGATATTACCCTTGAAAATATGGACGGCTTTGTGAATGTCTACATGAAGCACGGCGATTCTTCTCCTTCCGACTTCAGCAGCCTCGGCAACATCATCGTAGAAAAGGCATCGAAAACCGACGGGGTGAACAGCCACGTACGGATGATTACCTCCGGCGTCACCGCAGCGGACATGGCCAAAGAGGATACGGTGAAGGAAGTGCTGAATGCACTGGCCGGCAAGCTCTACTATACGGCCTGTGTGAATGGCGAAGAGAACCTGGACGCCACCGCAGAGATTGCGGAAGGCCTCACCACTTCCTCCTTCACCTACCGCCTGGGCAATGTGTCCTTCAAGAAGGACAATGGACAGGGCGAGATCACCGGGGATATCACGAAGCAGTATCCGGAAGGCCAGCAGCTGGCTGACCAGACGGAAGCCATCACCGGCAGCGACGCTTCGGAAGAATACTACAAAGAACAGGGTATTCTCAATAAAGACGGCATCTACGATTTCTCCCTGGATCCATCCTCCGTCACCGTATCCAAAGCCACAGCTTCCATCGATGGAAGCGATGCGGCAGCAGCGGTGGCAGCATCGGATAAGGATATCACCATTAAGGCGGACAATACCACCGCAGCCTTCAGCGCCACCGGCAGTGACAGCCTGAAAGCGGCAGGCATGTACAGCACCAACGGGAAGACCATCAACGCCAATGGCGGTACCATCCGGGTAAGTGGAGACGGCAGGGACGATGCGGATGCCCTGCTGGCGGACAACGGCACCATCAACATCAATACCGATGGTAACGGAAAGACCGACATCAAAGGAAACATGACCGCAAAGAACGGAGGCGCCGTGAACATCGGAGCCGCCTCTGGCTCTACCCTGGCAGGGAATACGACCGGCGACGGCACGGTCACCATGAAGCTGGCAGACGGTGCCACCTGGACCGGTGCTTCGCAGAATGAAAATACAAAGGTAGACCTGGGCGGCAGCTGGGTACAGACAGGGGACAGCACCGTAGCCTCCATCACCGGCAACGGCGGCACCCTGGACAAGAGCTCCGCCGATTCCGGTACCACCAATATTGGAAACCTGACGGGGAAGATGAATGTCCTCTACAGCCACGATGCCTATGAACCGTCCACCGTGAACGGCGGGGACACCATCATCGGCACCGCCGGCAGCGGCAGCCAGGTAAACCTCATCACCGACAACAGCGGCCTCAATATGGCAAGTACCAGTTCTTCGGACCGCCAGAAAGTGGATGATACCTTCTCCGCCCTGGCAAACAAGCTGGTATACAAAGCCAATGACGGGAACCTCACAGGCAAGCTGGAAATCGCAGAAGGCCTCACCGGCAGCAGTGCAGCCCTGGATGTGGAAGACATTACCTTCGATAAAGAGGGTCGTGGCCAGTTCACGGGGACCACACAGCCCGTTATCGGCCCCAAGGAAACCCAGATCATGAAAGGAACGAAGACAGCCCTCCTGGGAGCGGCAACGCTGTGGAGGAACAACAATAATGACCTCCAGCGCCGTCTGGGCGACCTCCGCCTGGGCCGGGGAGAAAACGGCGTATGGGCGAAGTACATTGGCGGAAGCAGCCGTATGGACAGCCAGAATACGGAATTCAGCCAGAGCTATGACATCGGCCAGGCCGGGTACGACAGGAAAGCGGGAAGCTGGATCGTCGGTGCCGCTGTGGACTATGGCAAAGGCAAGTCCAGCTACAGCAACGGCCGGGGCAATGAACGGCTCACGGAATTTGCCCTCTACGGCAGCCATGTCAGCGACAATGGCCAGTACCTGGACATCATCGCCAAGACCGGCAGGGTCAAGAGCGACTTCCATGCGGATAACCGGTATGGAAACAGGCTCGATGGAGATTACCATTCCTGGGGCAACTCCCTGTCCGTGGAATACGGCAAACGGTTCGTCCATGATACCGGCTTCTACCTGGATCCAAGCGTAGAATTCACTATGGGCCGGCTGAACGGGAAGACCTTCACCGGTACCAGCGACATCGGAAACATGTACATCCGGCAGCACGCCTTCAATAGCGCCATCGGCCGCATCGGCCTCGGTATCGGCCGCCAGCTGCCAAAGAGCAATGTCTTCGCAAAGTTCGCTTTGGCCCATGAATTCGGCGGCGACTTCAAGACCGACTACTGGGAAGACGGCGGCACACAGAAATCCACGAAAGTGGACCTTTCCGACACCTGGGTGGATATGGAACTGGGAGGCAGCGTAAACCTCGGAAAGAATACCTACCTCTACGGTACCTACACCCACTCCTTCGGCGCAGACCTCACCACCAGATGGAGAGCCGACGTAGGCGTACGGTATACCTTCTGATTTCCTGCGGCTTTATAGGTGATGCACAAAAAGACCTCGCAAGAGGTCTTTTTGCGTGGTAAAAAGCCGCAATCTTGGCTCCTCCATCGGGGGAGCTGGCGCCGCAGGCGACTGAGGGGGTGCATTAGTCGCGAAGCAGCGGAGATCCCGGTGTCTCTGCCACAATAAATACACCCCCTTGCCCGCTTTGCGTGACTTACCCTAAAGGGAAGCGACTCACTGCATTTTGCGCGTCGCTGGCGCTCCTTCAAAATGCGTTCGCTGCCACCCCGAAGGGGGCAGCAAGATTTCCTTGGATCTCCCTCCGGGGGAGCTGCCGAAGGTGAGCACTCTGCATAGAGTGCTCAAGGCTGGATAAGTTGATCGGCCAGCTGACAAAAGGAAGGCGTCTTATTGTGCAGTAAAGACGCCAACTTGCGGCTGGCTTGCAGGTCCTATGCAGGACCTGCACACTTAGCCTGCCCATAAAAGCGCCTTCCTTTTATATCCAGCCATGAGGGAGTGCATTTGCCACGCAGTAGCGGAAATCCAGTGGCTGGTGCCACCAAAATACTTCCCCTTTGTCACCTGACGGTGACACTTCCTCCGAAGAGGCAGCAAGATTCCTGGCTCCCCCGGAGGAGGCAGGAGGCCTCGGCTCCTCGGGAGACAGATTATAATAATTTCATTTGACTGTATGACGTTCATACAGTTTATACTACAGTAAATACATAGGAAGGAAACATCTCGGGGAATTCGGTGGGAAGCCGGAACTGTCCTGCAACTGTATGGGGAGCAATCTGGTGGCAGTCTCTTCACAGGAGCATCAGAGAGCAGGGAACTGAGTCAGAGTGCCGGATGTTTTCACAGTCTGTATATTCGCGCGGTACGAATTGGATGGGAAAAGATTTTGCTTTGGCAGGTCTTTGCATTCTTTCGACCGCGCTTTTTTCATGATGGAGGCGCATGATATGGGCATATTTTCAGCAGCAGTCGATTATTTCCAGCGGGGCGGGGTCTGCATGTGGCCGCTTCTGGCCTGCTCCTTTGTGGTCATCATTATCGGTGTGGAACGATATCTTTACTATAAGGATGCCATATCGAATACGAAGTTCATCCTCACATTCTGCCAGCTCATGAATGAGTCCCAGGTGGAAGAAGCGGCGGCGCTGGCGGAAAAGTCAAAGGGAAAGGCGGCCGAAATCGCCAGGATCATGCTGCCCCAGCGGGTCTCTCTCGGGGGCCGCTTTGATTCTGTGGTCTATGCGCGGGTGGACCGAGCGGTCAATGAACTCCATCGGTATATGAATTTCCTCTCCGTGGTCATCGGACTTTCGCCGATGCTTGGCCTTCTGGGAACCATTACCGGCATGATGTCATCTTTTAATGCGTTGAATGAAAGGGTGCAGAACCCTATTGGCGTGACAGCGGGCATTGGGGAAGCGCTGATTACCACTGTGTTTGGCCTCTGCATTGCCATCGTGGGCATGTGCATCCAGGCCTATCTGTCGGACCGCATCAAAGGGGCTACCCTTGACATGGATGAAATGGCGGGGGCCATGATTGATGAGGCAGAAGCGGAACAGGAAAAGCACTGAGGAGGCCTGCCATGAAGAGAAGAAGATATCGCACCCATGATGAGGAACCGAAGCTCATGCTGAGCCCGATGATCGATATGATGTTCCTCTGTCTGGTTTTCTTCATTGTGAGCACCATGTATATGAGTGATATCCGTACGATCCCGGTCCGGCTTCCTGTGGCGGAGAACTCGGAGTCCGTCAGTAAAAGCGGCTTCTCCGTGACGGTGAAGAAGGATGGCTCCCTGTATCTCGATGATAAGCCTATGGACATGGATACCCTGGTCACCAATGCGGCTATCCAGAGCAGGAAGGATGCATCATTCTCCGTCATTATCCGTGCGGAGGATGATGCTTCCTATAAAACGGTGATCACTCTGCTTGACCGCCTGAAGGGAGCCGGAGTCACCCGTTTTGGTCTGGCCACGAATGCAGGTGATGACCATGAACAGGCGAAATGAGAGACTCACGAAGGCTGTGTCCTGCGCATTGGCGGTCCATATTCTGGCAGCCATAGCCATAGGGTATGCAGGCTGGGAATCCATGAAGAAGCTGCCGCCGGAGGTCATTGAAATCACAGTGGACGCCGGAGGGGGAGGAGGCGGCGGAGGGGGATATGGCGCCAAAACCGGAGAAGCCTCGTCCAAACCCAAAATTCTGCAGGATATGGATGATATCGTGGAAAAAGTAGAAAATACCATCCAGGAGCCCCAGGAAGAAAAGGAAGAACAAAAGGAAAAAGTCCAGGAAGAAACAAATTCGGAAACAAAGCAGGAACAAACTCCGGCAGAACCGTCGGATTCCAATAGTACCGGAAATTCTTCTTCCGATAGCAGCCAGGGGGCCGGATCCGGTACCGGCTCAGGCGGCGGTGAAGGGAGCGGCGAAGGTACGGGCGTCGGTTCCGGTACCGGTTCCGGTGAAGGAAGCGGCAGTGGAAGCGGAAGCGGAGATGGTTCCGGAAGCGGCAGCGGCTCCGGAGAGGGCAGCGGGAGCGGTGCTGGGGAAGGGGCCGGCGTGCCGGTGACGGTACCTACGGTGCTCTCTTCTGCCAAACCATCCTATCCGCCTTCAGCCAGAAATGCGGAAGTAGAGGGGGTCACTTATGTGACGTTCTCCGTAGATGCGGCAGGAAATGTGGTGGGCGCTTCGGTGGCCCAGTCTTCTGGAAACGGGGCGCTGGACAGTGCTGCGGTGGCGGCAGCTTATCAATGGCATTTTTCACCAGCTTTGGACCGCTACGGCCAGCCTTCCCCTTGTCACATTACAATTCCTTTTACATTCTCCCTGCATAATTGAAAAATATGGGTGATAAGAATTTTTCGCTGCGATATAGTACATACACCACTTCAGCATTTGTGAACTCGCCGTAATAGGAAAAGAAGCCAGGAATTGGAATCGTTTTTTTAGGAGGGCGGAGAGCACTGTATGCCTGCGCCTGCAGAGAAAGTTCCAGGTGAATGGTAGTGGCGTTATTGGTTTTCGGATTTCTTGTAAGGGAGCCGTGCCGCAGAGTATAATAAGTGCAACAGAAACATTTCGGGGAATCCGGTGAGAGGCCGGAGCTGTGCTGCAGCTGTATGGGGAGTTTTCCGATGGCAGTCCCTTCACAAGGGCATCGGGAGGCGAGGAACCGAGTCAGGGTGCCGGGATGTTTCCAGGTAAGAATCAGTACATTCGCATGGCACGGATTGGATGATTTAAGCGGTTGGCTTTTTATATCCTTTTTCCGTGCTTTTTATGTGGTTACAGGCGCTCTTAGTGTAACAGGAAAGGAGTGGTTCTATGAAAAAATTATGTATATCCCTTCTGGTGGCAGCCCTGGTGATGGGGGCTTCTCCCGCTTGGGCGGAGGACGCAGCGGCGCCGCAGGCGGATCCGGCGGCTACCAATGTTTCTACGCCCTATCCCACGGTTGATGGGGTGCTGCCGGCGGAGCCACAGCCTCCGGCAGGGGGTGTGAAGGATTTTGAAAATTTCCAAAAGTATGCGGGTGCGGTGAATGACTATATCAAGGCCGCCAAGAAGTATATCGATGGAGCTACTAACGATGCCAATGACATCATTAATAAGAGAAATGAGGCGGTACAGAAAGCACAGCACGTGGTGGATGTGTACAATGCAAGCATCCCGAAGGAGAACAAAAAATAAATGACCGGCGGAGGAAATGCATTTTGAAGCAGTCAGTAAGTCATTATATGATGCCCTATGACAGGGAAGAGGATATAACAAAAATCATAAAGGACCTCAAACTGGAGGGTATTGAAAATCTGGTGTACGGAGAGGAGCTGGCGAAGCATCCGGTGCCTTCTCTCACCGTTGGATGCCATCTGGCCTATTGGCCGGACTGGATGAATTTTTATCTGGGGCGGAGCGATTTATATAAGAAGGATTTCCCTACGGAGAAGTCCCTTGTCGATTATTTCGGCGGTACCACGGTGGAAGCCTGGGAGCGGCGGATCCGGAACAATATCCGGGCAGCCCTGGCGGAAAAACCGGCGTACCTTGTGTGGCATGTGGCAGACTGCAGTGTGGAGGAAATCTGGACACGCCGTTTCCGCTACAGCAGCCGGGAAGTGTTGAAAGCGGCGGCGGAAGTATACAGCGCCGTGGCGGATGAAGTGCCGCAGACAGTACAGGTACTCTTTGAAAACATATTCTGGCCGGGACTCTATACGTTGGAACCGGAGGATGTGGACTATTTCTTCAGCTGTCTTCCGGGAAAGAATGTAGGTATCATGCTGGATACGGGGCACCTTATGAATACAAATTGGGGTATCCGGACGGAAACGGATGGGGCGGATTATGTCTGCAGCATCGTGAACCGGCTGGGCAGTATGAAGGACCTTATCAAAGGTATCCACCTGTCCTGTTCCATTTCCGGTGACTACCAGAGGACCCATGTGGGTCCCCCGCCGGCGAAGATTACTCCTGAAATCATTGGCCGGCACATCATCAGCATCGACCAGCACCGGCCGTTTACGACGGATGCGGCGAAGCGGATCGTGGATACAGTGGAGCCGGAATTCCTGACCCATGAACTTTTCGGGCCAGATTTCTCTATACCGGTGGATAAGGTTACAACGCAGAGAAACGCGATAATGGGATGGTAATGGGATTGGAATATTGACTATACCGTCAAATTGCGGTTTGTCGAGCTGTTGGAGAGGTGCAGATGGGTAGAGCCATTCGCATGGAGCTTCTAGCTGCTAGCAGCTAGAAGCCTCCGCACGAATACTCTATCCGTAAGCATCGCCCTAACAGCTCGATAAACTGAAATTGGCAGTGCGGCCATTTTCCTGTAATAAAAAGGACTGTGATTGCTCACAGTCCTTTTTGTTATACCCCTAAGGAACGATTATTTCTTTTCTGCCTTCGCAGCCAGCTCCATATCGTAGGATTTCTGGATACGGACGTAGTTTTCGCGGCGCTGTTTTGCGTCTCTTTCTGTCTTTTCGAAGAGTTCTTCTGCTTTGTCAGGGAAGAGTTTGGCAAGGGATGCGAAACGGACTTCGCCCATGAGGTAGTCCCGGAAGTTTCCTTTCGGTTCCCTGCTGTCCAGATGGAAGGGGTTCTTTCCCTGTTCCAAAAGGGTGGGGTTGTAGCGCCAGTTGCACCAGTAACCGCATTCCACAGCTCTCTTTTCTTCTTCCGAAGATTTGCCCATGCCTGCTTTCAAACCGTGGTTGATGCAGGGCGCATAGGCGATAATGAGGGACGGTCCCGGATAGGCTTCTGCTTCGCTGATGGCTTTGAAGGCCTGGTTCATATCAGCACCCAGGGCGATCTGGGCTACGTAGATGTAGCCGTAGGAAACGGCAATCATGCCCAGGTCTTTCTTCTTGGTCTTCTTGCCGGAAGCTGCGAATTTGGCAATGGCAGCAGCCGGGGTGGATTTACTGGACTGTCCGCCGGTATTGGAGTACACTTCGGTATCCAGTACGAGGACGTTCACGTCTTCGCCGGAAGCCAGTACCTGGTCCAGACCGCCGAAGCCGATGTCGTATGCCCAG
>ERZ506926.132-NODE-132-length-51678-cov-6.974934_pt1 | contig 51678 bp, 50 predicted proteins | sample MGYA00512903_ERZ506926 | MGnify/ENA metagenome assembly ERZ506926 | reverse complement strand
CCTGAAAAACGACGATAGCCGGGAGAAAATCGCGCTGGGTCAAGCGTGGCGTACATCAGCGGGCAAGGACTATCGCTATTACATGGTATTTGAGAATGAGGAAAACCTCTTGCCGGGTGCGGTGAGCATGGGCCAGTTTATCGACACGGTTAAGGCGCTGTAAGGGAGGTGCGTGTTTTGAAACTGCCGTATGAAAACGAACTGTATGAGCTGCGAAAGTGGATAGACTTTACAAACGCAAACTTGCAGATGCAGTTTCTCCACACACCTCAGGAAATTCAACGCGTCCATCAATGGATCAATGCAATTACGATGGGAATACAAGCGGACTATCCTTTTTATGCTGCTACGCTACCCCGTATTGCAAGTATTCTCTTCATAGATAACGGAATGGGAGCATTCATCTTAAACCAAGCTGCTTTTGGAGAGCTTGTAATTATTATTCGCCATATCGAAGCAGAACCCGTCGTTGTTCAGTTCTGGTCTGCAATTCATCCGCGAATTGTGAATGTCTCCCATGAGTTATATGCAGATGGTCATTGTTCAACCGCAGCAGAAAAGGCGGTCAAAGAAGTGGAATCTCGTCTGCGCGAAAAGTTTTCGGAATTAAAACCCAGCGCAGCAGTTCCCACGAAGATTGGTGATGTGATTGGCGCACTTATGAGCGAGAACGGCGCTTTCAAATTCTGTGACACAACTACCACCAGCGGCAGGGACTACCGACGCGGAATCCACTCTCTGTTTGAAGGAATCATGGCAGCCTATCGCAACCCTGCGGCTCATGCTAATCTTCAATATGAAAAACGTGAGGCTATGGAGCAAATCATGCTGGCAAGCCAACTGATGTATGTGTTAGACAAGCCACAATTATAAAGAGACTGATTCAAAGGAGAAGCAGATATGGATAAGATGACTCAGATTTTAGACATTCCCTCCATTAAAAATGATACAAACTTCTGGATGGTAAGAGCTAAGCGAGGCTTTTTCTTTGACGAGTTCATAAGGAATGAGTTTATTGCGATAGGTTGGAACTCAGTGACAAAGGCTATGATTAGTCAAAATCTTACTCGAAGTCAGTCAGACAGATTAAAAGCCTCGATAAAAGCTACATATGATGAAAGTAAGCCCGGAACGTCACTCAATAAGTGTATTCGTTTTTGCTATGAACTCAAAGCGGGAGACATTGCAGTTATTGTAGATAACAACAGGGTTGCTTTTGCATACATTGGAGAGTATTACGAAGAACAATCTCCAACCCTCACAGTCGAATTAGAAAAAGAGGTTCATCAGCAGATCGAAAAGGCAAATCCAAATACTGATACATTTACCTGCCCGTATATTAAACGAAGGAAAATCACACTGATTAAGGTGCTGACTGCTGATGATACAATAAGTCCGTATTTACAGAGTGCTATTGCGAGAAACTGGCATAGTTTAAGTGATTTGAACGAATACGCAGAACTGGTGTTGAGCGGATGCTTCGATACAGTTCTATTTAAGGATAAGCTTACTGTTACTTTTCGTGTAAAGCGAAAAGAAGAAATTAACGTTCTTGACCTCGCTAATTTTGTTCTGTGTGCTGCGCGATTATTATCGGACGATAAGCCGGAAACAGTTCAGGTCAAAACCACTCTTCATTCCCCTGGTGACGTAATTCTTCAAATATGGAATTTTGCACAGGAAAATGCGTTTCCTCTTTTAATATGCTATATGGCTATTTTTGGTGGAAAAGCGGGAGATTATGAATTTCATTCTATAATCGGCGTCATCAAAGGAATTATCAATCATAAATATGACGAAGACAAGAAGAAAATCGAACTGAGAAAGCTGTCCGCAGAGGCTGATTTGGCAGAGCAGCAGGCATTGAAGCAGAAACTCGAGAATATCGAAACTATGCGAAGACTTCAACTTTCCTCTGTGGACGCTTACGCGGAGCCTCTTGCTACTGCTGCAAAAAATCTTGCAGTTCAGCCAAGTTCTGCGACTATTATAGATATAACAAAAATTCTTAAGTCTCAGCAGGAGGATCAGCCGCCGCAGTAATCTATATAATAGCCGCTCAGTCAATGCTTACACAAACTCTTCAAAATCCGGGTTGACATCTGCTCGGATTTTGATTATACTATACTTAACCCGAATTGGAGGTTGAACAGCATGAAACAACTGGGTATGCGCCTTCGCGCATTGCGGGAAGGCATTGGTTTATCCCAATCAAAATTTGCCGACGTGATCGGTTCTACGCAGTCCAGCATCAACCGCTATGAAAACGGTCAGGCAACACCGACAGTTGAGCTTCTGCGCAAGTATGCGGACTATTTTGACGTTTCAATGGACTATATTTTTGCCCGCTGCGATGATCCGCACGGCAAGCTGTATGAGACAAAACCTCCGGTTGACGCGAACAATCCTGAACTGAGAAAGTTCGTTGAAATGTGTTTTGATCCGGAATCACCGATGAACGAAAAGCTGAAAGAGGCAATGCTGAAAATGCTTGGGGAGGCGAAGATATGAGCAATGAATTAACCCATAATCCGGGACAGTTCGATGAAGTCATCTATATCATCGACAACGCCCGCAGCCGCGCCATGAAAGCAGTCAATGCAGAGCTTATTCAGATGTATTGGAGCGTCGGTGCGTATTTGTCTGAGCTTTGTTCTGCATCAAGCTTTGGCGATAAGATCATTGACGAAGTTGCCGCATACATTACGCAAGAGAACCCCAACATCAAAGGTTTCAATCGTCGCGGTCTCTATCGTATGAAGCAATTCTACGAGACCTACAAGGACGATGAATTTGTGACACCACTGGTGACACAAATCAGCTGGACAAACCATCTGCTTATTATGTCTGGCTCCAAGACGGCAGATGAACGGCATTTTTACATGGCGCTCTGTGCGAAGGAACATTATTCCAAACGCGAGTTGGAGCGTCAAATCGGCACATCGTACTATGAGCGTTCAATGATTTCTGCCAAGAAGCCGATGCCTGAATCCGTTTCGCATGATGTGCGTGAAAGCATCCTCGATACCTATGTGCTTGAGTTTCTGGACTTGCCGGAGCAATTTTCTGAAAAGAATCTCCGTAAAGCAATCATCGAAAATCTGAAGCAGTTTATACTTGAATTTGGTCGGGACTTTACCTTTATCGGTGAGGAGTACCGTGTTCAGGTCGGCAATACAGATTTCTTCATCGACTTGCTGTTTTATAACCGTGCGCTTTCCTGCCTTGTCCCGATTGAACTGAAAATCGGAAAATTCAAGCCGGAACACATCGGGCAGATCAATTTTTATCTCGAAGCACTTGACCGCGATGTGAAGAAGCCAAATGAAAATCCAAGTGTAGGCGTTATTCTTTGCGCCAGCAAGGATGACGCGGTTGTCGAATATGCTTTAAGCCGCAGTATGTCGCCCACGCTTGTTGCAGATTATCGGCTTTGTCTTCCCGACAAGACGCTTCTACAAAACAAGCTGCGTGAACTGACAGAGCTTGCGTTGGAAAGTGGCGAAGGCAACGAGGGTGATGAAGAATGAACGCTGTTATCTACGCCCGCTATTCCTCAGACAGCCAGCGCGAAGAATCCATTGAAGGTCAGCTCCGTGAGTGCCGGGAATATGCTGAACGCAACAATATGACCATCGTTGGAACGTATATTGACCGGGCATTATCTGCAAAAACAGCAGATCGACCGGAGTTCCAGCACATGATCAAGGATAGCGCAAAAGAGTTGTTCGAGATTGTGCTTGTATGGAAGCTCGACCGCTTTTCCCGCGACCGTTACGACAGCGCTCACTACAAGCACATTCTGAAAAAGAATGGCGTAAAGGTTATTTCTGCGAAAGAGCATATCTCCGAAGGCCCGGAGGGTATTATTCTGGAAGCAATGCTGGAGGGCTATACCGAGTTCTATTCTGCTGAACTATCAGAGAAAATCCATCGCGGACAGAAAGAGAACGCGCTGAAAGGGAAAAACAACGGCGGTGGCGTTCCGCTCGGCTATCTGTTGGACAAGAAAGCGCAGAAGCTTGCGATTGATCCTACGACTGCGCCATTAGTGGTTGAGGTATTTGAGAAGTATGCTGACGGTAAATCGGTTCGTTCTATTGTTGAGGATTTCAATGCCCGCGGACTTAAAACGAAAAGGGGACAGCCGTTCAATATCAATAGTTTCAGCTCTCTGCTGAAAAACCGCAAATACATTGGCGAGTACCGTTATCAGGACGTTGTGATTGAGGGCGGCGTTCCTGCTATCGTTCCGGAAGACCTGTTCAACCGTGTGCAGGAACGCATGGAGAAGAACCGCCATGCTCCCGCAATGGCAAAAGCAAAAGAGGACTATCTGCTGACAACGAAGCTGTTCTGCGGTAAATGTGAGCGCATGATGGTTGGTGAAAGCGGCAAGAGCCATACCGGCGCTATGCACTATTATTACAAATGCAGCGGTGCGAAGCGCCTGAAGGATTGCGACAAGAAGGCTGTTCGCAAAGACTGGATTGAACGTGTTGTTGTCCGCCTGACCATGCAGCGCGTCATGGATGAAGAGAAGATTAACAGGCTCATCGATGCAATTCTTGTTATGCAGGAGCAGGAAGACATAACAACCCCTGCGCTTCGCTCACAGCTTGCGGAAACCGAGTCCTCCATTGGAAACATTCTGAAAGCAATCGAGCAGGGCATTTTCACGCCGTCCACTAAACAGCGGCTTGATGAGCTGGAAGCACGGAAAGAAGAAATCCTTGCGAATATCCAGACCGCCGAACTGCAAAAGCCAAAGCTGACCCGCGAACAGATGACGGCATGGTTTGAGCAGTTTCGCCATGGTGATCCAGCAAACCGTGATTTTCAGAAACGCCTGATTGATACATTTGTAAACGCCGTGTATGTGTTCGATGATAAACTGGTCTTGACCTACAACTATCAACATGGGACGCAGACAATCTCACTTGACGAGATCGCATCGGCGCTGAGTTCGGATTTTGATGGGGCTACTCCACCATAATGTGGAGACAAAAGATGTCTCCTGCGAAAAGCCCGAATATATCGGGCTTTTTTGCTGCCCAAACGGCGATTTTTCTCTGTACCGAAACACAGATGCAAAATCGCCGCTTTCCCTAATGAAGTACGCAGTAACAGTGCTCCGCTGCGGTATGGCCCGGCCAGTCCGGGCGGCCCCACAGTCACCCCAACCAGCACACAGAGGCCGACTTTGTTTGACAAACCTACATTTCGTGCAAATTCCCCGCTGGGACCGTCCCGTCTCCCGGCGGGCTGCGGCCCGGGGCAAAAAGAGGGTTGACAAACCGCCGCAGCGGTGGTAGAGTACGGGTAATACAAAAACCGATGAGTAAGAGGAGTACCCGCAGGGGAGCCTTTCAGAGAGCCGCCGGTGGTGGGATGGCGGCAGGGGAAGCTGCGGCGAATGGACTTTACGAGGGCGGGGAGAAAGCCATCACGGCCTGTAATACCCGACGGCATCCGCGGCCGTTATCCCGGCGGAGCGCATGATGGTGCGCGCAGAGTGGGCGCTTTAGCGCCAATGTGGGTGGTACCGCAGGTTTTTATGTTCACAAGCAGCCTGTCCCACGGAGAAGATTCCGTGGGACAGGCGTTTTTTATTTTTTGAAAGGAGTAAACAGCATGAAGGACATCCCCTACAAGATCTACCTTGCCGAGGAGGAAATGCCCCGGTATTGGTACAATGTTCGGGCCGATATGAAGACGAAGCCCGCGCCGCTGCTGAACCCCGCCACTCTGCGTCCCATGACCCAGGCGGAGCTGGAGCAGGTGTTCTGCCGGGAGCTGGCAGCCCAGGAGCTGGACGACCGGACACCCTATATCGAAATCCCCCGGGAGGTCCGGGATTTTTACCGGATGTACCGTCCCTCCCCCCTGGTTCGGGCCTATTGTCTGGAGGAAAAGCTCCGGACTCCGGCAAAGATCTACTACAAGTTCGAGGGCAGCAACACCTCCGGCTCCCACAAGCTCAATTCCGCCATCGCCCAGGCTTATTACGCCAAAAAGCAGGGTCTGCGCGGCGTCACCACGGAGACGGGAGCCGGCCAGTGGGGCACGGCCCTGAGCATGGCCTGCGCCTACCTGGGGCTTGACTGCCGTGTGTTCATGGTAAAGTGCTCCTATGAGCAGAAGCCCTTCCGCCGGGAGGTCATGCGTACCTACGGTGCCTGCGTCACCCCCTCCCCCTCGGATACCACCCAGGTGGGCCGGGATATCCTGCGCCGGTTTCCGGAGACCACCGGCTCCCTGGGCTGCGCCATCAGCGAGGCAGTGGAATACGCCGCCGGCCGACAGGACTACCGCTATGTGCTGGGCAGCGTGCTCAACCAGGTGCTGCTGCACCAGAGCGTCATTGGTCTGGAGACAAAGCTGGCCCTGGATAAATACGGCGTGCATCCGGACATAATCATCGGCTGCGCCGGAGGCGGGTCCAATCTGGGGGGACTCATCGCCCCCTTTGTGGGGGAAATGCTCCGGGGTGAGGCCCGGTATGAGATCATCGCCGTGGAGCCCGCCTCCTGCCCCAGTCTGACCCGAGGCCGGTTCCGCTACGATTTCTGCGACACCGGTAGGATATGTCCCCTGGCGAAAATGTACACCTTGGGCAGCGGCTTCATTCCCGCCGCCAACCACGCCGGTGGCCTGCGGTACCACGGCATGAGCAGTACTCTGTCCCAGCTGTACGCCGACGGGTATCTCACCGCCCGCAGCGTGGAGCAGACGGCGGTATTCCAGGCAGCAGAGGCATTTGCCCGGTGCGAAGGCATCCTGCCTGCACCGGAGAGCAGTCACGCTATCCGTGCAGCCATAGACGAGGCCATCCGCTGCCGGGAAGCCGGCCTGGAAAAGACCATTCTGTTCGGCCTCACCGGCACCGGTTACTTCGATATGGCGGCCTACGGCCAGTACAACGATGGCCGGATGACCGACCACGTCCCCTCGGAGGAGGAGCTGCAGCGGGGTTTTGCCTCCATTCCCTGCTTCCCCGGCAACCTGTAGCCAAACCCCGAAGCACGCCCTCCGGCTGAGGCCGGAGGGCGTGCTTCCCGATCCGTCTTATTCACTCTCTGGCGGTTATTTTCCCTGGGTGATCTGCTCACACAGCCACTGGGAGAAGAAATAAGCGTATTTGCCATAGGGGTGGACGCCGTCGCCGGTGTATTCCGGCAGCATGAAGCCGTCGCTGCCGCAGAACAACTCGTCCGAGTCCAGGCAGCGGATGCTGTTGCCGTCGGCCAGGTCCGCAAAGCCCTTGTTCACCGCCGTCAGGCGGCTGTGGGCAAAGCTGGGATTCCCGGCGGCAATGTCGGCGGTGACGCCGTAAACCTTCAGAATGTAAATGGTGGCGTTGGGCTGGAGCTGGCGCAGCTGGTCCAGGTCCTCCTGATAGGCGTCGAACAGGTTCCCCAGAGGATACCCGGCCTCGTTGAGGCCCAGCATGATGAAAATATGGCTGTACTCCCGGGAACGCAGCAGCGACGCCAGGTCCGTGGCGCCGAAGTCCTTGTCGGAGGCGGTGGTGGAGAACATCTTGAACACCGTCATGCCCACGTCGGCGAAATAGTCGGCATTGCCCAGCCGGGCATAGTTGGCCACGTTCACCATCCGGGAGTCGCCGATGAACAGCGCATCGTCGAAAAAGCTCTCGTCCTGGCCGTACACGGCATTGGTGACCACCACCGGTGGCTGGGGCTCCGGCTCCGGTTCGGGGTCCGGTTCAGGCTCCGGTGCCGGTTCGGGGTCCGGCTGGGGGTCCGGCGCAGGCGCATTTTTGGCCGCCAGCATCCGCTGCCAGTCCGTGTCGTCCCGCAGCATCAGAAACGGCACCGCCACGGCCCATTTGTCGTCGTAGCCTCCCACATATTTTTGCAGCTGCCCCTTCATCACCAGGCCGCACACGGCGGCGGCGATGCCGGTGACCACCAGGATAAAAGCCAGCGCCAAGGGTCGGAGGTTGTGGATATGCTTCATGAGAATTGCCCCCTTAGAACGAGAAGTACAGAAACGGATCGTTGGTGGCCACAGACATGCAGTATACGCAGGCCCAGAACAGCACCGCCAGGATCACCGTGCCCAGCCAGGAGCTGCGAATGCGGTTCCACAGCTTCTCCGGTCCCGGAGTGGAGAACACGATGCCCAGCACCAGCAGCCACCAATACTGTTTGCCGTATTGCAGCCAGTCCCCGGCGTTGACGGCCACCCCCCGGGACACGATGGGGAACAGGCGGCCCAGGTACACGCCGATGCGGCCCACCGACGGGATGGCGAACAGCAGCCAGCTCAGGGGGATCATCAGCACCATGTAGACCCGGGACAGCACCCGGCTCTTATCCAGCACCCGGTCCCAGCCTGCCCGCTCCAGAGCGATGAGGACAAACAGAAACAGGCCCCACAGCAGGAAATTCAGAGTGCTGCCGTGCCACAGGCCCGTCAGGACCCATACCGCCAACAGGTTCAGATACGTCCGGGCTTTGCCCTCCCGGCTGCCGCCCAGGGGAATGTATACATAATCCCGGAACCAGGAGCTGAGGCTGATGTGCCACCGGCGCCAGAAGTCCCGCATGGACCGGGCAGCATAGGGGTGCTCGAAGTTCCGGGGCAGGCGGAAGCCCAGCATCCGGCCCAGCCCCAGAGCCATCCAGGAATAGCCGCAGAAGTCCAGATACAATTGCAGGGAATAGGCTGCGATGCCCATCCATGCCAGAGGCGTGGACACGCTCTCGTAGCCGATATTGCCCACCTGGCGCCACAGGCCGCCGATCTGGTTGGCCAGCAGCACCTTCATGGACAGACCCAGCACGAAGTCCCGCAGTCCGCTGTCGAAATCCTCCAGACCGGGCCGGGGCGGGGCGGACAGCTGCTGCTGCAGGGACAGCGGGTCCATCAGAGGGCCGGACAGCAGCTTGGGAAACAGCAGCACGCCGGTGAAAAACAGCAGGGGCTTCGTCTCCGCCGTCACCCGGCCCCGATACACGTCGATGAGATACGCCGCCAGCTGGAAGGAATAGAAGCTGATGGCCAGGGGCAGCGTCACTCCCAGACCCAGGAGCCCCGCATATTTGAAGAAGAACAGGCAGCCGAACAGGGCCGCCAGGCCCAGCACCAGCAGCCCCCGGCTTTTCCGGGGCTGCATCCCCCGGCCCAGGAAATATACCAGCGCCGCCAGGCCCAGCAGCGGAGCCAGGCACCAGGGCCTTTTCCACACGCCGATGACGTAGAACACCAGGCTCCCCAGACACAGCAGCGCCGCCCGCCAGCGGGCGGGGACCAGATAAAACGCCGCCAGAAACAGCGGCAGAAACGCGAAAACAAATGCAAGCGTATTAAATCCCATGATGGTTTTCCTCTTTTTATCTCCGCAGGGCCGCAGCCCCGGCTGAACTCACAGAGCATATTATAAGGCCGGGCCGGAGAAAATGTCCAGTTAAAAGGCGGAAACAAAATGTTACAAATTATGACAAAACCAACTGCGGAGGCCGTGGGGAAAGGCACGGAAAAGTTGCGGTTGACTTTTTCGGAAAATACGCTAAGATGGAGGGTAGAAAGGACACGCGATTCTGTCAAAATTGTAGGAGGTCACCAGATATGAAATTTTCCAGCAAGGTCCAGAAATGCGGCCTGTCCCCTATGCGGAAGTTCCACCCCTACGCTGTGGCGGCCCAGGCCAAGGGTCGGAGAATCTATCACCTGAACATCGGCCAGCCGGACATCGAGACGCCCAAGGCGTATTTTGAGGCCGTGCGGCATTTTGACCTGCCGGTGCTGGAATATGCCCCCTCCCCCGGTATGCCGGTGCTGGTGGAGGCCATTCAGAAATATTACGACAAGCTGGACATGCACTTCGACGCCGGGGATATCCTCATCACCAACGGCGGCTCCGAGGCGCTGCAGATTGCCTTCAACTGCATCCTGGACGACGGCGACGAGGTTCTGATTCCCGAGCCCTTCTATCCCAACTACAACACCATGGTCCGCACCTGCGGCGCGTCCATCCACCCCATTCCCACCAGCCCCCACGAGGGCTACCGCTACGCCGACCGGGCCCGGGTGGAGGCGGAGATCAACCAGCATACCCGGGCCATCGTATGCACCAACCCCGGCAACCCCACCGGCGTGGTGCTGACGCCGGAGGAAATGCGGATGCTGGTGGACGTGGCCAAGGCCCACGACCTGTTCATCATCGGCGACGAGGCGTACCGGGAGTTCGTCTACGCCGGGGAGCCGCTGCAATCCCTGGGCCAGTTCCCGGACGCGGCGGAAAACGTCATCGTCATCGACACCGTATCCAAGCGGTTCTCTGCCTGCGGCGCCCGCATCGGCTGCCTCATCACCCGCAACCGGGAGCTGATGGCCCACGCCATGAAGTATGCCCAGTGCCGCCTGTCGGTGCCCACCCTGGACCAGGTGGCCTCCGCCGCTCTGTACGACGTGGGCCCGGAGTATTTTGCCGCCGTGCGGGAGGAGTATAAGCGCCGCCGGGATACGGTGATGCAGAAGCTCCAGGCCATCCCCGGCGTCATCTGCGAGTGTCCCAAGGGGGCGTTCTACGTCATGGCCCACCTGCCGGTGGACGACGCCGACACCTTCCAGCGCTGGCTGCTGGAGGAGTTCGAGGACAACGGCGACACCGTGATGTTCGCTCCGGGCGAGCCCTTCTATGCCACCCCGGGCCGGGGCCGCAGCGAGATCCGCATTGCCTATGTGCTGAAGCAGGCGGATCTGGAGCGGGCCATGGACCTGCTGGCCCTGGGCATCCGGCGCTACAACGCCCGGTAAAAAGCGTGTCAGAAAAAACACCACGAAAGGGAGGACCACATCGTGACAAGAGACGAGCTATGCCAGGCTGCTGTGGCCATGCTGGACCGGGCCTATATCCCCTATTCCCACTTCCCGGTGGGGGCGGCTCTGGAGTGTGCCGACGGAACGGTGTTTACCGGCTGCAACATTGAAAACGCCGCCTACGGCTGCACCATCTGCGCCGAGCGCACCGCCATCTTCAAGGCCGTCAGCGAGGGGCACCGGGACTTTGTGCGCATCGTCATCGCCGGACGGAGCGAGGACTACTGCGTGCCCTGCGGCTCCTGCCGCCAGGTGATGATGGAGTTTGCCCCGGAGATGGAGGTCATCTGTCTCAACGGCCGGGGCCAGGCCAAGAGCTTCCGGCTGCGGGAGCTGCTGCCCTACGGCTTCGACCAGAGCTGGCTGTAAAAAAATCATCGCGCGCCGCCGGTCTGTGCTTTCCGCGCAGGCCGGCGGTTTGTTATCCCTTTTCTTCGGGTTCCGGCATTTTTTGCGCCATGTTCCTGTTAACATAATTATGTGGAAAACCCTGTGGATAATGTGCAAAACCCTTGCGGATACCGGATACCGGCCCGGTTGCAAAAGAATTATGGGGACCCGGCCTGCGTAACTTTTTGACCCGGCAAAACATTTTTGCCCCGTCCGGCGGCGGCACTTGCCAGACGGGGAGTTTTGCGTTACAATAGATTATATAATCGGAGTTTTGGCGGCCTTGACCGCCGGAGGGAATCTATGGCCAAGAAAAAAGTATACGACAACGACAGCATATCCAGCCTGAAGGGTGCGGACCGGGTCCGGAAACGGCCCGGCGTCATTTTCGGCTCCGACGGGCTGGAGGGCTGCGAGCATGCGGTGTTTGAGATCATGTCCAACGCCATCGACGAGGCCCGGGCGGGCTTCGGGCGGCTCATCACCGTGACCCGCTTCCTGGACAAGTCCATCCAGGTGGAGGACCAGGGCCGGGGCTGTCCCGTGGACTGGAACGAAAAGGAGGGGCGGTACAACTGGGAGCTGGTGTTCTGCGAGATGTACGCCGGCGGCAAATACGACCCCACCGGGGAAAACTATGAGTTCTCCCTGGGCCTGAACGGCCTGGGCTCCTGCGCCACTCAGTATGCCAGCCGCTACATGGACGTCACCGTCTGCCGGGACGGAAACGAGTATAAGCTCCACTTCCGGCGGGGCGAGATCGCGGGTCAGATGGAGGTCACGCCCCTGACCCGGAGGAAAACCGGCACCACCATTCGCTGGCTGCCGGACCTGGAGGTGTTCACCGACATCGACATCCCCCTGGACTATTACCGGGATGTGATGAAGCGGCAGGCGGTGGTCAATGCCGGGGTCACGTTCCGGCTGCGCAGCGAGGTATCTGCCGGAAGGTTCGACACCCAGGACTTTCTGTATGAAAATGGCATCCGGGACTATATTGCCGAGCTGGCCGGGGAAGACCCCATCACCGAGCCCGTGTGCTGGGAGGCGGAGCGACAGGGCCGGGACCGGGCGGACAAGCCCGAGTATAAGGTGAAGCTGAACATTGCGTGGTGCTTTTCCAACCGGGTGCACCTGATGGAGCACTATCACAACTCCAGCTTCCTGGAGCACGGGGGCAGCCCCGACAAGGCCACCCGCCTGGCCTTTGTGGCGGCACTGGACAAATATCTCCGGGACAACAACAAATACACCAAGGGCGAGAGCAAGATCACCTTCCCTGACGTGCAGGAGTGCCTGCTGCTGGTCAGCAGCAACTTTTCCACCCAGACCAGCTACGAGAACCAGACGAAAAAAGCCATCACCAACAAGTTCATCCAGGACGCCATGTCCGAGTTCCTGCGCCAGCAGCTGCAGGTATATTTCATCGAGAATCACGACGCCGCCGAGCGCATGGCAGCCCAGGTGCTTATCAACAAGCGCAGCCGGGAGACGGCGGAGCGCACCCGCCTGGGCACCAAAAAAAAGCTGACGGAGAAGATCGACATTGCCAACCGGGTGCAGAAGTTCGTGGACTGCCGCACCAAGGACGTGGACCGGCGGGAGATCTACATCGTGGAGGGCGACTCCGCTCTGGGCGCCTGCAAGCAGTCCCGGGACGCGGAGTTCCAGGGGCTAATGCCCGTCCGGGGCAAGATCCTCAACTGCCTGAAGGCGGACTATCCCCGGATCTTCAAAAGCGATGTGATTACGGACCTGATGAAGGTGCTGGGCTGCGGCGTGGAGGTGCAGGGCAAGGCGGCCAAGGAGCTGAACCAGTTCGACCTGGGCAGCCTCCGCTGGAGCAAGGTGGTCATCTGCACCGACGGCGATGTGGACGGCTTCCAGATCCGGACGCTGATCCTGACCATGCTGTACCGGCTGTGTCCCACCCTGATCCGGGAGGGGTACGTCTACATTGCGGAGACGCCGCTGTTTGAGATCACCTATAAGGAAAAGAGCGCGGAAAAGACGTGGTTTGCCTACTCCGAAAAGGAGAAGGCCGACATCGTCCGCCAGCTGGAGGGGAAGAAATTCACCGTCCAGCGATCCAAGGGACTGGGCGAAAACGACCCGGAGATGATGTGGCTGACCACCATGAATCCGGAGACCCGGAGGCTGGTGAAGGTACTGCCGGACGACGCCGAGGAGACGGCCCGTGTCTTTGACCTGCTGCTGGGGGACAACCTCTCCGGCCGGAAGGACTATATCGCTGAAAACGGCTGCCGCTATCTGGATATGATCGACGTGAGCTGAGGGGGTATTATGTCTATTTTACACTTTTCGGATATTTTAGAAAAAGCCGGGTTAGACCCGGCCAAGGTGAAGCTGATTCGCCACTCTTTAGGCGATAAGGATTTTTCTAAATGTTATTACTCTGAGCCGCAGATGGTATGGGAGTACACCCGCATCCAAAAGCCCGGCTTCAGCAAGGGGTACGACTACTGGTGCGTGTTCGTCAGCGGGGAGGGCACCACCGCCCGGCTGTTTGCCTGCTACAAGGTGAACGGCGCTGTATCAGCCACACCGGATTTGGAGCCGGCGGGCTTCCCCCTTAAGGGGCGTTTTGAAGGAAAGTATGATTACTTTGACCTGGAGCCCGTTGACAATCTCAAGGAATACGAGCATCGCCTGGTGATTAAGTGGGGCAAGGCCGCACTGTCGTGGCACCAAAAGGGCACCACGGAGAAGGATGTTTGGGCTATTGACTCCCCGGTCAAAAAGCCGTTTATCGGCTATGACAAGGTCGTGCTTACTTATGCCGAGCTGAAGGAAGTTGTGGAAAACAAGGATGTTTACGAGCTGTGGCAGGCAGCCTTGTCTGCGGTGAATGCAGTATATCTGATCGTAGATACCAAGAGTGGGCAGCAGTATGTCGGCTCCGCCTACGGAAAGGACGGTCTGCTGGGCCGCTGGCGTGTTTACGCAGATTCCCTCCATGGGCATAACAAGCTGATGAAAGAGCTTATATGCGACCATCCCGACCGCTATCAGTATTTTCAGTTTTCTATCCTGCAAATTCTTCCTAAAACGCTGACGGATGACGAAGTCATCCATACGGAGAGCTTGTGGAAGGAAAAACTAAAGTGTATCCAATTTGGAATGAACGATAACTAAGGTGCGTAGGGGCGGACAGAGGCTCGCCCCTACGGATGCGCGGCGGCCCCTCACAATAACCCCACAACGAAAGGAACCCGTTTCCTATGGCAAAGAAGAAAACAGAACCCAAAGCCGTTCACCGGCCCGCAGACCCCAATGTGCTGGGACTGCGGGGGACGGTGGTGGAGCAGCCCATCACCCGGACTCTGGACGAAAACTATATGCCCTACGCCATGAGCGTCATCGTCTCCCGGGCCATTCCGGAGATCGACGGCTTCAAGCCCTCCCATCGCAAGCTGCTGTATACCATGTACAAAATGGGACTGCTCACCGGCGGACGCACCAAGTCCGCCAACATCGTGGGTCAGACCATGCGCCTGAACCCCCACGGCGACCAGGCCATTTACGAGACCATGGTGCGCCTGGCCAAGGGCAACGAATCCCTGCTGCACCCCTTTGTGGACAGCAAGGGCAACTTCGGCAAGGTGTACTCCCGGGACATGGCCTATGCCGCCAGCCGGTACACCGAGGCAAAGCTGGCCCCCATCTGCGCGGAGCTGTTCCGGGACCTGGACTGCGACGCCGTGGACTTTGTGGACAACTACGACAACTCCATGAAGGAGCCGTCCCTGCTGCCCACCACCTTCCCCAACGTGCTGGTGTCCGCCAACCAGGGCATCGCCGTGGGCATGGCGTCCCAGATCTGCGGCTTCAACCTGGGGGAGGTGTGCGACACCACCATCGCCCTGCTGAAAAACCCGGACCACGACGTGGCCTCCACACTGCTGGCTCCGGATTTCCCCACCGGGGGCCAGATCATCTGCGACCCGGCGGAGCTGCGGGAGCTGTACCGCACCGGCCGGGGCGGCGTGAAGGTCCGCTCCCGGTGGCGGTATGACAAGCAGGCAAACCTCATCGAAATCTATGAAATCCCCTACTCCACCTCCATCGAGGCCATTCTGGACAAGGTGGCGGAGCTCATCAAGGCCGGGAAAATCAGCGAGATCAGCGACATGCGGGACGAGACGGACCTGTCGGGCCTGAAGCTGGCCATCGACCTCAAGCGCGGCGCGGACCCGGAGAAGCTGATGACCAAGCTGTTCCGCCTGACGCCCCTGCAGGACACGGTCAGCTGCAATTTCAACATTCTCATCGCCGGGATGCCCCGGGTCATGGGTGTGGGGGAGATTCTGAACGAGTGGACGGCCTGGCGCACGGAGTGCGTGCGGCGGCGGGTGTATTTCGTGCTGAACCGCAAAAAGGACAAGCTGCACCTGCTGCTGGGCCTGAAGCGCATCCTGCTGGACATCGACAAGGCCATCGCCATCATCCGGGAGACCGAGGAGGAGGCCGAGGTCATCCCCAACCTGATGATCGGCTTCGGCATCGACCAGGTCCAGGCGGAATATGTGGCGGAGATCAAGCTGCGGAATATCAACAAGGAGTATATCCTCAAGCGGGTCCAGGAGACCGAGGACCTGCAAAAGGAGATCGCCGACCTGGAGGACACCCTGCAAAAGCCTGCCCGGATCCGGAAGATCATCGTGGGCGAGCTGGAGCAGGTGCGCAAAAAGTACGCTGTGCCCCGGCGGACGGAGATCCTTTACGGTCACGAGGTGGAGGAATACGTGGAGGACGACCAGCCGGAGGATTACCCCGTGACGGTGTTCCTGTCCCGGGAGGGGTACTTCAAGAAGATCACCCCCAAGTCCCTGCGCATGAGCGGGGAGCAGAAATATAAGGAGGGCGACGGCCTGCGCCAGCAGGCGGAGACCGGCAACAACGCCGAGATCATGTTCTTCACCGACCGGTGCCAGGTGTACAAGACCCGGGTGTCGGAGTTCGGCGACAGCAAGGCCAGCGTCCTGGGCGACTACCTGCCGGGCCGACTGGCCATGGACGAGGGCGAGCGGGTCATCTTCATGGTGCTGCCCGGGGACTATTCCGGGTGCCTGCTGTTCTTCTATGAAAACGGCAAGGCCGCCCGGGTGGAGCTGTCCGCCTATGCCACGGTGTCCAACCGCCGGAAGCTGACGGGGGCCTACTCCGACAAGAGCCCCCTGGTGAGCATCCTGCCCCTGCCGGAGGACCGGGAGCTGGCCCTTGTGTCCACAGAGCCCCGGGCGCTGCTGGTGCACACGTCCTTGCTGGCCCCCAAGACCACCCGAAATGTCCAGGGCGTGGCGGTGATGACCCTGAAGCCCAAGTATCACCTGGACCGGGTGCTGCCGGCGGAGGAAAGCGGCATCGTGAATCTGGCCCGCTACCGCACCCGCACCATCCCTGCCGCCGGCGCCATCCTGAAGCCGGAGGACCGGGGCGAGGAGCAGCTGACGCTGCTGTAATGCGAAAATCGGGCGGTGCGCCGGGGACGCCGCCCCCTACGCACCATATAAAGCGTTTTCCGCCCCCCGACCGATATCCCTGCGTTTTTCCATACAACAGAAAGAGAGGTGTCCCCTATGTCTGCTGCCAAAATTCTCAAGCGCTACGCGCTGATTACCGTGGCCTGCGGCCTGTATGCCCTGGGCTTCAACTGGTTCTTTGTGCCCAACCGCTTCACCGTGGGCGGGTTCACCGGCGTTGCCCAGATCATCAACCACTTCCTGCCCATGCTGCCGGTAGGTACCGTGGCCCTGGTGCTGAACATCCCCCTGTTCATCCTGGGCTGGCGGAAGATCGGCCGTGATCTGCTGATCTCGTCCCTGTACGCCACCGCCGTCAGCTCCCTGATGATCGACGTACTGGCCTCCCTGTATACCTTCCCGGCCATGGATCCCATTCTGGCCTGCATTTACGGGGGCATCGTGGTGGGCATCGGCTGCGGCATGCTGCTGCATGAGAGCGCCACCACCGGCGGCACGGAAATGGCCGCACGGCTCCTGAAGCTGAAGTTCCAGGGACTATCCATCGGCAGCCTGTGTCTGGCGCTGGACGTGGCCGTGACCCTGGGCTATGCCCTGTGCTTCCGGGACCTGTCCCGGGCCATGTACGGCATTGTGGCCCTGTATATTCTGTCGCTGCTGATCGACCGGGTGGTGTACGGCCCCAACGCCGCCAAGGTGGCCTATATCATCAGCGAGCAGTATGAGGCCATCACCCGGGAGCTGCTGCAGCTGGACCGGGGCGTGACCCTGCTGGAGGGCAAGGGCGCCTGGAGCGGCAAGGACAAGCGCGTGATTCTGTGCGCCTTCGGTCGCCGCCAGGTCATCCCCGTGAAGAAGCTGGTCCAGGCCGTGGATCCCAACGCCTTTGTCATTGTCTGCGACGCCCATGAAATTCTGGGCGAGGGCTTCGGCACCTATGACCCCACGGGCCTGTAACGGAGGGGCGGCCATGAGAAAAACCGTGCTGGCCGCCGTTTTGACGGCGCTGACGCTGCTGCTCTCCGGGTGCGGCTCGCTTCTGGAGCGGGACTACAGCGTGGTCCGGCCCCACAGCTCCACCTACTACGAAAGCGAGGACCGGTCCGTTCTCCGGGCAGAAAGCTATCAGGACCTGGTGAACGACCTTCTTCTGCTGCTGACCGGCGGGGCCAAGGAGGGCACCGTCTGGCTGTATGCCGGGTCGGAGCCTATGGACGCCTCCGCCGCCGCAGAGCGGGCCTGCAAGGAGGTGCAGCAGGAGACGCCCCTGGGGGCCTATGCCGTGGAGTATCTGACCTATACCGTGGACGACAGCGCCCGGAACTACACGGCCATCCAGCTGACCATCGGCTATCGCCGGACCCCGGAGCAGATCGCCTCCATGGTGTATACCACCAGCATCTCCGCCCTGCACGACCTGCTGACCTCCGCCGCCCGCAGCGGAAGCGGCGAGCTGGTGGTGCAGGTGGGGTATTTTGACCACCAGGAGGAGCAGGTCCGGGCCATTGTGGACCAGGTGCAGGCCATGGAGGCCCCGGAGGAAAAGGAGCCCTGGACCGTGAACTTCTATCCCGAGGGCGGCGACGTGGGCATCATCGAGATCATCCTGAAAAAAAGCTGAAAAAAGCAGAACGCAGGGGTTGACAAATCCCGCCAGCCGGGTTATAATCTATCTTGCGTTTGCGGGCGTAGCTCATCTGGTAGAGCGCGACCTTGCCAAGGTCGAGGTAGCGAGTTCGAGCCTCGTCGCCCGCTCCAAACAGAGAAACGGCCTGAAAAAGCCGTTTCTCTTATATGGTGACATAGCCAAGTGGTAAGGCAAGGGTCTGCAAAACCCTCATTCCCCAGTTCAAATCTGGGTGTCACCTCCATAATGTCAGGGTTCTGAGCAGAGATGCTTGGAACCCTTTCTTTTTTGCGCTGAAAAGTTGCATAATTGCAATGGAGAGGCTCTGAGCTTTCCCCGAAAATCCATTCTTGAATGAGGGTTTGCAGAAAGGAGCATCCCATGAGAATGCGGAAAATCGTCGAAGCGAAGGAACGCCCTACACTGGAGGCTGCGGCGAAGGAGTTTCTTGCTGTCAAACAGGCGCAAATGCTCAGTGATGAGACGATGCATGACTATCAAGCCCAGCTGGAGCGTTTTGTCTGCGGCAGCAGGAACAGCACGGAATACTCTCTCCTGGAGCAGGACACACTGGCCTTTTTTGCCGCGATACCTGATACCAGCCCTGCACGCTATAACAAACCGTACCAGTACATCAGCGCCTTTTTCAACTGGATGGTGCGGCAGGAGTATATTCCGAAAAATCCTATCACGGCCAACGAGCTGAAAAAGCGCCGCGATGAGGGGAACATCAAGCCGGTTTCCGTAAGTGATTTGCAGCGCTTTATGAATTGCCTGGATAGAAAGAGCTATACAGGGATGAGAACGTATACCATTGTGCTGGTGATGATGGATTGCGGCATCCGCACAAAAGAATTGCTTGGATTGCGGGACAGCGATTTCAATGCGATGGAGCATACGCTGAGAGTCAGTAAGACCGTGGCAAAAACGAGACGTGAGCGGCTGCTGTATCTAAGCCCGCAGACGGCAAAGGCTGTCGCAACTTTCATCCGCATGAAGCCGGAGGAGTGGGAGAATTGGCTGTTTCCTAATTACGAGGGCAGCCGCCTGACCACGACCTATCTGGACAAAGACTTTGCTAAGGTCAGCCGCCTGAGCGGCGTCAAAATCACGCCGTATCAGTTGAGGCATAGTTTTGCCACGCTGTATCTCCAAAATGGCGGAGACCTGTTCACACTGCAAAAGCAGATGGGACACAGTGACTTGCGGATGACCAAGCGCTATACCGAAATAGACGATGGCTTTCTGCAGCTGCAGCATACGGCGTTCAGTCCGGTCAACCTGCTGGGCCAGAAGCAAAAGGTTATTAAGGTCAACTAAATATGCAAAAAGGGGGAGCGTGGGTACTCTCCCTTTGCTGTTGGGGGGAGGCTTTGTAAACAAGTTGAGGAGCTGACGGGGATCAGTAAGAGTACGCTGATACGGGCGAGGAAAAAATTGCGTTAAACACGATAATTTCCTGGAATCCCCGTTATATATGGGTTATCGTCAGGTGTGGGGTTTGCGGCTATAGTATTTGATCGTCGCTCGAGGGGGTATATGTCATAATATCTTGTACTTGGCAGTCCAGAATACGGCATAGGTCATTGATCGTTGTTGTATTTAAAGGCTTATTCTTACGCAGCTTATCGATCGTAGAGCTGGAAATGTGATGATTTTTGATTAGTGAGTAAGTAGATTCCTTGGATGCTTTCAGTGTGTTCCAAAAGGCGGCATAGCTTATCATGCACATTCCTCCATAAGATGTTGTATTTATCTTAGAATGTGCTTGCGGTATTGACTATAGTCGCTAAAAAGACTATAATGTGAGCGGTATCCAAAATACATGATACGGTGAGGAGAGAATATGAAAAAGATAGGAAAAATCCTGACAGCAATACTCTGCGCGGGGACGTTACTCCTGCTGACTGCGTGCGAATGCCGTCATGAGTGGGTGGAAGCCACTTGCACAAAACCGAAAACCTGCACTAAATGCGGGGAAACAAAAGGCGAAGCAATAGGTCACAAGTGGGAAGAAGCCACTGTAGATCGCCCCAAAACCTGTAGTGTATGTGGCTTGACAGAGGGTGAGCCGAAAGAGATGAATGTTACCGCAGAGCATACAAAAAGCGGTTATGATAACGCGCTTGCCTATGCATCCCAAAATGGCTATGAGGCAGATTACGCTTATAGGGACATTTGCAATATGATGACAAATCTTAGCAACGCGCTGGACACCGGCGATGAAGACAACCGATTTAAGTATACGTATCAGCTATTTGGTGACTTTACGCTGAGTGACGATGAATATAGGCAGCGGCTTAATGATTTGGAGAAATACGTCCTGCCTGAAGGTGATGCATTCAGTGCGCTGATGCGCAAATTCGCTTCTATGAGTTCAATCAAAGGGACAATTACTCCATCTGAGGTAGATATAAGTGCGCCCGACCTCGCCAATGTGATCAACGAGATGAAAATTCGTCCGGAGATTTTGGGAGGCATGTTGGCTATGCTGGATATGTACGACTATACTTGGATAAAAGAGGATGAGCCTAAATTGCTGCAATTTACAGATACCGGATTTTCCTTCCATTGGGAGGCGCTTTCGGATTATACACTTGATTTGGGATAAGGGGGTAGAATGATGCAAAAGAATGGCTTTACCTGCCAATTTGAGCGCAGAGGGATCCGTCAGATTTGGCAGGGATCGTTCGCTTTGTTGGCTGCATTGCAATAGGGGCCGGTATCCTTCTGAAAAGGCCTACTATAGAGTTTATTGGTTCTTGTACATTCATACTTTCGGCATTGATTTCAACTGTAACTGTTATCATTGTATTTGGGAGAGATTTCCGGTTTATATACGTTGTCCCAGAACTTTTGGCAGTTTTATCATTTGCCGCGTATTCAGTAACGCTACGATTTAGACGCATCCAGTTCCTCTGCGGGGTATCCGTAGCCGCTATGATCATGTCGGCAGCAATCAAGATAGCGATGATTGACATATATCTTACCAGCACTTTCATTTTGGCATTATCGCTTTTTTCTGCAATATTTGTAACAAGCGGCATACGGTTGTCAGAAGGAAAGGCACCGACAAACGGGAAAAAGGGTACAATTCCTTTAGGAAAATCTTCTATGGAACGCATTGCGGAGCTAAAGAACCTTCTGGATGCCGGGCTGATCACAGACGCAGAGTTTGCCAAGAAGAAACAAGATATACTGGATACAATAACAGACCGTTGAACGCAAACAGGCCACGAGGACGCTGCATCCCCGTGGCTTGTTTTTCATTTGAACTCAGATTATTTGTGTAGTAATTTTGTCTTCTATGAGCGCCAGCGGATTGAGCAGACAGTCAACCTCAAACCCCGCCGGAAGAAACGCGTAGGGGAAAATTCCTCTGTTTTTAATAAGGAGCGATTTAGTTATAATAAATCAATACGCAGATGTATCAAATCTTGCCTAAAAGACCGCTTTCGCAAACTGTAGCATGCGGATTGTATTTTTCTACCAGTGCATCCAATAGTATTCTGTTTCCGGCAGACATTTGCGGGCTACAGGTAACCTCCATTTCCTCAAAAGCCTCCGATGCAATATCAAGGTTATAAAATCTGAACGGCGGAGTCTCAATCCCGTGCAGTAGTCTGTTTGCAGTCAGATTAAAATTCAACTCCATTGCTTCCATATCGGACTTAAAATCGAAAGGAATAAATGTCATAATGTACCGCCATTCTTTTTGAAAGGCCCAGTATGTATTTTTGTGTCGCCCCAACTTGTCCAACTCTAATGTCATTTTATTGCCTGTTATATGAGAAATCACCGGCTCTAGTTTTTCAATCTCATTCGTGTATGTAACCTGCTCGAGGATTTTTCCATTGTACGCTTGAACTGAATAGTATCCTTTAGCCATCAGCTCTGACATATCCAAAAATGTGGGCAATATTCCGTTGAGCGATTTCATATCTGCTGCTTGCAAGCCGGTTTTTTCAACAATATCTGAACCCTTTGTTCCATGCCACACAAATGGATTCTTCCTCATTTTGATTCGGACTCCCGCTCTCGGATCGGTGTACATTCTCCACATTGGAATGCTCTCATCAGATTCTTCTGTCCAAGAACTGATAAACACAAATTTTCCCAAGTTCTCCACATCAGCTGTTTTCTGTTCCTGCAAGTCATCCATCTTATCCAGGGGATTAAGGCGAATTTGTCTGGACTTTAATATTAACGCAAGGCTTTCAAGAGAAGTGTATCTGTATAGGTACTCAATATTGCTCATTTGTCGGCCTCCCTTTTTATATGCAGTCTTCTCTTTTTATATTTTGACGCTGAACCGGATTTGCACAACCGAATTATACAATATTTTACCTGCAAGTTAAAGAGGTTTTGCAAAAATATATAGATAGCTAGTGGCGTATACACATTTTTCAAGTCCTTTTCAGAATCAATCCTCCTGCTTTTTCGTCCATAAAACGAGCTTATCCGTCTGGCTCAAGGGATAAAAGATAAGGGCCACGAGGACATTTTATACCCGTGGCTCACACTTTGTATGATGTCTTATATAGCTTTCGCCCCTGGCTCATCGGAGGCTGACGCCCGGACTGCGTAATTTTTTTCATTCTCGCATTCTGCGCTCCGAATACAAGAATGAAATGAAATTCCTTGTCCCTTCCTCCCGGATATAGCACGCTGTCGCTGCTATACCCGTCCGGAATAATTCACTTTTTCTTTGCTTTGGTTTCACAATGGGAACAAAAACGTGAAAAGTTGGATTTCCTTTATAAGTCAATTTCTATCCCATCCGGCACAACTGATTCCCCGGTTTCCTGGCGGGTGATTATAATCTGACCGGAACCGTTTCGCCCACATCTGGCAAGCTGAAACCCGATATGCTTTAATGCTGCTCCCAAGTTGCGTATCGGAAGCGACATACCCGCAATTCTATTTCCATATGGTTCAAGGCGGCGATTGATAAAGTTTCTGATCGCCTCTGCATCCCCTCGTTGGATCTGACGGTTCAAATAGTCGTGCAAAATCAGATAATTTTCCACAATTTCAGCTACTTCGTCATCGGACGGAGCAGAACCGCCATACAGATAGATGGTGGAGTATGGAAACCACTGCTTAAACAACTGACTGCCGCAATCACCTGCCTGGTTGACCGGGTCTGACCAATGCTTAATGTATTCGGAAAAGTCGCGAACACCCCTTGTATATTCCTGGATTCCGTGTATTCTTCCCTCGTATACTTCAAATCGTCGGGATATGGTGCTGTAACAAATGCAGGAAAACATTTTTTCAACGGATGCAATGAGCCGATCTTCGATGGAGAATGCGCGTTCTGTGCTGTTTCTGTTGCAGTAGTTGTTCAGGTAATCCTGATAGGTCTGGTTTACGGCTTCCACGCAATTCCTGTTGATATCCGCTGTAAAATTGGAGAGATAGTCGCAGGTCTGCGCGGCATCGCGAATGATATAGAGGGTACGGAGTCCGTTTCTGACACGTCCGGCCATTTGAACCAAATCCGCCGCATAGTGACTCTCGCAATACATGGCGGGAATGTCCTTGTCGTTGATGTTGATTCCTTCCTTGCCCTTTGAGGTGGTAAAGAGAATACGGACATTGGCAGGCAGACACTCTTTTGTTTTGAGGGACTCAATAACAGCGGCTTTCTTCTTCACCAGGGTTTCCGAAAAATGCATATCATCCGCATTATCTGCATAGAGAACGCCTATATCATCCTCACTGATTCCATGATTGGTGAAGTATCTTATGTGGCTTGTCATGCTTTTTATGGTGTTTACGAAATAGACCACTCGATCGTTGCCTTCTGAAAGCATGGACAGTATTTTTCGCCTTGCAAAACTCCCGGAGACAATATCGACTCTTTCAGGGGTGACATGGCGGCACTGCTGGAAATAGTCCACAAGGTGTACGCGATGCGCCTGATCATCCAGAAGCCACTGTATAGGAGACAATGTGCCGGTCATAAAAATGAATTTGCACTTGCTGGGCTGCTTGATTGCGAACCGGATGAACTTCTCTATATAGAAGGGATCGTTTGCAAAGGTTGCATCTGTGGACAGCGAATGGCATTCGTCCAGGACAATCAGGTCAAACTTGTTCCAAAGATAGGTCTGACTGTCTGACGGGGAGAAACGATTGCGCACGAATTTTGCAAAGCCGAAGTTGGTGCAGACCACACAACGGGTTATATCGGAGTACAGACACTCAAATTCCCATTCTGACCTGTCCAACAGTTTATCCAAGTCTATCCAGCGGTCAGCACCTAACTTTTTCGCCTGGGCATCCGCTGTGATCTGGCGGGAGGTAATCAAAAGGATGCGCTTTCCTTCCTGAGCCAGTTTCCGTATCCAGCCGTTCTTTCCGCTGCCGACGCCGGAGTATATCTGGATAAAACGATATGGCGCAATGTCGTTCTGGTAGCTGATTACATCGGATAAATACCGATCGGGCATAAAAAATCACCTCACACTCATATATTACACCTTCACGACAGCGGCGGCAACTATGATAATGGAAAACAGGCAGGAATATCGTATTTGGAAGCAAATTCCTTGCATATTCCGACGAATAACTGTGGAGAAAAATCGTCACAAAAGGCAGTGCGCAGGACAGCATCCTAACGTGTGTCTTGTATATTTCTATGTTGCCTGTGGTTTTAAGCACCCCCTTTTGGGCGCGGGTGCATAGTCCATTCCTGCACCCGGTTTTCTCTGGAAAATCAGATGAGGGTTTGTTGACATGACGGGAGAAATGCGGTATAATATTATTGCAAATCCCCAATAAAACTGCTCAATATCTTTATATTTGGAACAAAAAAAGTGACATAGCCAAGTGGTAAGGCAAGGGTCTGCAAAACCCTCATTCCCCAGTTCAAATCTGGGTGTCACCTCCATAATGTCAGGGTTCTGAGCAGAGATGCTTGGAACCCTTTCTTTTGGTTGACTTTGTAAACCAAAAGAAAGGGAGAGCGTGATCGCTCTCCCCTTTCCTATATCTACCACTATATCTATTATATCCGGGATACCGGCATCAACTCTCCGGCTGGTTGGAAACGATGAAATAGGGCTGCGGGCTCTGTCCGTCCTGCGTGGGGCGCAGGGTGATACAGCCGCCGGAATAGTATAGCTTCAGCAGGCCATCGTCCGTGCGCTCACCACCGGTCAGCGTCACCGTATTCAGGCCCGTATCCGTGTGGGTGGCGTACCAGGCGTCGGCCTCTTCCCAATAGAGCAGGTTATCCAGCCCCATTTTCCGGGTATCGTCCAGGGAGATGTCAAAATACTGCCGGAGAACGTCATCCATGGCCGCCCGGGGCGCCCGGAAAATGCCATAATTCTCTGCCGCAGGTTTCTGCTCCAGCACCCAGTCCCGCTCCCGATCGGTCACATAGCACTGTCCATAGATCAGTCCCGCGTAGCCGATGCCATCGTAGAACAGACGGCGCAGATTCACGGCCTCCGCCCCTTCATAGTAGCTGGTGCAGGCCTGGGCATACCAGCTGCCCGGGGCAAACAGCTCCTGGAGCTCCTGAAGCTCCGCCTCCGTCAGCTTGTTGGACTCCGGCCCCGCATGGGCCGTACAGCCCATCAGCATCACCATACACAGCAGGGCCGCAAGCAGGGGAAATAAATGCTTTTTCATCTTCATTTACCTTCCTTTCTAATCGAGATCATACCGGAAAAGGGATACTCTGCAATCTCGTTGCTCCGGGTATATTTGTTCATGACCACAGGCACTACATTGATCATATTGGCTTTGAATCAGTTAATCATAAGCAACCCCCCAATTTTCTTATAGTATATCACGCAAAATGTAGTGAAGTCAACTACAAAATAGTTCGCAAATTTGTAGTCCTACACTGCCCTTACCCAAAAACTCGGAATCGTGCTTGCAAAACCGGCAGAACTTGGGTATAATAGTTTGGATAAACTGCGGTATTATGCCGCCTGAGGTAAAGAGGAACAACACATGAGCACCATCATCACCTCCGTGGACCGGCACAGTCCGGCGGAGCGGGCCGGGATCACCCCCGGGGAGCAGCTGCTGACCATCAACGGGCACCAGATCATCGACGTGCTGGACTATCGCTTTTACGGCTACGATACCGACTGCTGCCTGGAGCTGCGGGAGCCTGCGGGTACCGTGCGCACCGTGTCCCTGCGCAAGCCCGAGGGCCGGGACCTGGGCCTGAATTTTGACACCGTCCTCATGGACGATATGCGCTCCTGCGCCAACCACTGCATCTTCTGCTTCGTGGACCAGATGCCTCCCGGTATGCGCAAGACCCTGTATTTCAAGGACGACGACGCCCGGCTCAGCTTCCTCCAGGGGAACTACATCACCCTGACCAACCTGACGGACCGGGAGGCTCAGCGCATCATCGACCTGCGCATCAGCCCCATCAACGTCTCCGTCCACACCACGGACCCTCAGCTCCACTGCACCATGCTGGGCAACAAAAACGCCCTGCGCTCCCTGGACTATATCCGGGCCTTCTGCAAGGCAGGGATCGTGATGAACGGGCAGATCGTGGTCTGCCCCGGCTGGAACGACGGGGACCAGCTGCGCCGCACCCTCCGGGACCTGACGGAGATGCAGTTTTCCAGCTGCTCCCTGGTGCCGGTGGGCATCACCAAATACCGCCAGGGCCTGGCTAAGCTCCGGCCCGTGGATGCGGCCACCGCCGCCGAGATCATCGACATCGCCGACGAATACGGCCGGGAGAATCTGGAGCGCTTCGGCACCCGGCGCTTCTTCTGCGCCGACGAGCTGTACCTGCGGGCAGGCCGTCCCCTGCCCCGGGCAGAGTATTACGAGGGCTACCGTCAGCTGGAAAACGGCGTGGGCCTCATGCGCTCTCTGGAGGATGATTTCCTGGCGGGCCTTGCCACTGTGGACGTGCCCGTTCGCTTCTCCCCCTTCACCATCGCCACCGGCACGGCGGCGGCTCCGTTTCTCCGGGGCCTGGTGCAGCGGGCCCAGGCGGACTATCCCGGGCTGCGGGGGCAGGTCATCGCCGTGGAAAACGACTTCTTCGGCCACACCATCGACGTGGCGGGCCTGCTTACCGGGCAGGATATCTCCGCCCAGCTGCGGGGACGGGACCTGGGGGATCGGGTGCTGATCCCCATCCACATGATGCGCCACGGCGAAACCGTGTTTCTGGATGACTACACCGTGGAGCGTCTGAGCCGGGAGCTGGGCGTTCCCGTCCAGGTGGTGGACGAGGACGGCTTCGCCCTGGTGGACGCCATGTTCGCGGCGGAATGACCGCCGCATCCAAATAGAAGGAGGTAAATCCCTATGTCCAAGCCCCTGATTGCCATCGTGGGCCGGCCCAACGTGGGCAAGTCCATGCTGTTTAACAAGATCATCGGGCGGCGTCTTTCCATTGTGGAGGACACCCCCGGCGTCACCCGGGACCGCATTTACGGTGAATCCGACTGGAACGGCCGCAAGTTCACCCTGGTGGACACCGGCGGCATCGAGCCCAACACCGACAACCAGATCCTGGCCTTCATGCGCCAACAGGCCCAGATCGCCATCGACAACGCCACTGTCATCGTCCTGGTAACGGACATCAAGACCGGTATGACCGCCGCCGACCAGGAGGTGGCCGGAATGCTGCAGCGGTCCAAAAAGCCCATCGTTCTGGCAGTGAACAAGATGGACTCCACCGGCGTCACGGACCCGGAGTTCTATGAGTTTTACAACCTGGGTCTGGGCGACCCCATCGCCGTGTCCGCCGTCCACGGCCACGGCACCGGCGACCTGCTGGACGCCTGCCTGCAATACTTCCCGCCGGAGACCGACGAGGAGGAGGACAGCGACGTGATCCAGGTGGCCATCATCGGCAAGCCCAACGTGGGCAAGTCCAGCCTCACCAACCGCATCCTGGGGGAGCAGCGGGTCATCGTCAGCGATGTGGCCGGCACCACCCGGGACGCCATCGACAGCTATTTTGAAAATGCTACCGGCAAGTATAACTTCATCGACACCGCCGGTATGCGCAAAAAGTCCAAGGTGGACGACGCCATCGAGAAATACAGCGTCCTCCGGGCCACCATGGCCATCGAGCGCAGCGACGTGTGCCTCATTATGATCGACGCCCAGGACGGCGTCACCGAGCAGGACACCAAGGTGGCGGGCCTGGCCCACGACGCCGGAAAGGCCTGCATCATTGTGGTGAACAAGTGGGACCTGGTGGAAAAGGACGGCAAGACCATGGACCGCATGCGGGAGGACATCCGCCGGGACCTGAGCTATATGCCCTACGCCCCCATTGTGTTCATCTCCGCCATGACCGGTCAGCGGGTCAGCCGGCTGTTTGAGCTGATCAACTATGTCCGGGAGCAGGCGTCCATGCGCATCACCACCGGAATGCTCAACTCCGTCCTGGCCGATGCCCAGACCCGGGTCCAGCCCCCCACAGACAAGGGCCGCCGCCTGAAGATCTACTATATGACCCAGGTGGGCATCCGTCCGCCCCACTTCGTGGTGTTCTGCAACGACAAGAAGCTCTTCCACTTTTCCTACCGCCGGTATCTGGAAAACCAGATCCGCAGCGTGTTCGGCCTGGAGGGCACCCCCATCATCATGACCGTGCGCCAGAAGGGCGAGGAGGATAGCTGACGTGTCTGTGGTATTTACCGTGGCCCTGACGCTGCTGGTGTCGTATCTGCTGGGCTGCTTCAACGGGTCGGTGATGACCTCCCATTTCATCATCCGGGACGATGTCCGCCAGCACGGCAGCGGCAACGCGGGCCTGACGAACTTCTACCGGACCTACGGCGCCCGGTATGCCCTGTGCGTCATCATCTGCGACATGGGGAAAACCGTGCTGGCCTGCCTCATCGGCGGATATCTGATGCACTGGGTAGTGGGCGACTGGACCCTGGGCCTGCTGATTGCAGGCATCGGCTGCGAGCTGGGGCACATGTTCCCGGTGTTCTTCGGCCTGCGGGGCGGCAAGGGCATCCTCTCCGGCGGCGTGCTGGTGCTGCTGCTGGACTGGCGGGTGGCTCTGATCGCCTGGGGCCTGTTTGTGAGCCTGTGGCTGCTGACCCGCTATGTGTCCCTGGGCTCCGTGGCCGCCACGGCCAGCATGCCGGTATCCGTGTTTTTCCTGCTGGGCCATAACTGGCTGTATACCGTCCTGTCTGCGGCGATAGCGGCCCTTGTGATCTGGTGCCACCGGGGCAACATCCAGCGGCTGCTGTCCGGCACCGAAAAGAAGTTTCATTGGCATGTCGACGCCCCGGCCGGGGGCGAGGACGGCCCGCAAGCATAAGGAGAAAGAGAGAGAGCATTCGTATGAAAAACAATCAGCTTCGCCAGGTGGTGTTTCCCATTCTGGCGGCCTTTATCTGGGGCACGGCCTTCGTGGCCCAGGACGTCTGCGCCGACGCCATGGGCGCGTTTACCTTCAACGGCACCCGGTATTACATCGCCGTGCTGTCCCTGCTGGTGGTTCTGGCCGTTTCAAGCGGCTTCAGGAAGGACCGGCCCCAGCTCTCCCCTGCGGAGAAGAAGGCCCAGCGCAGGCAGCTGTGGCTGGGCGGCTTCTGCTGCGGCACGGTGCTGGCCATTGCCTCCAACTTCCAGCAGGCAGGTCTTGTGGCCGGTACCGACGGCGGCAAGGCCGGGTTCATCACCGCCCTGTATGTGGTGCTGGTGCCGGTGTTCGGCCTGTTCTTCCGGCGGAGGGTCAGCCTGCCGGTGTGGATCGCCGTGGCTCTGTCCGTGGGCGCTCTGTACCTGCTGTGTATCAAGGGCAGCTTCTCCCTGGCCCCCGGCGACCTGCTGGTGCTGGTATGTGCCATATGCTTTTCCGTACATATCCTGGTGATCGACCATTTCACCGCCACCTGTGACGGTGTGAAGCTCAGCTGCCTGCAATTCCTGTTTGCCGGCACCTGGTCCACCATTCTGGCCCTGTTTTTCGACACCATCAGCTTCCAGGTGCTGCTGGACTGCATCTGGCCCCTGCTGTATGTGGGCGTGTTCTCCTGCGGCGTGGGCTACACCCTGCAAATCCTGGCTCAGAAGGGCTCCAATCCCACGGTGGTCACCATTCTGCTGAGCCTGGAGAGCGTGTTCGCCGTCATCGCCGGCGCCGTTGTCCTGCACCAGCAGATGACCGCCCGGGAATATCTGGGCTGCGTGCTGATGTTTGCGGCCGTGATCCTGGCCCAGATCCCCATGCCCCAGAAAAAGAAGGCCACGGCGGAATAACCGTCTTCCTATCAACACACAGCGCCCCCTGGAACCGGAGAAATCGGTTCCAGGGGGCGTATGCTTCTATTCAGGCTGCTGCTCACCGTCCTGGGCTTCGGCGGACGCCCTGCGCTGCCGCAACGGCAACCTGAACATCGCGCCTTCTCCCATTCCGCCCCTTGACAGGGGCATTTTTCTCTGTTATAATAAGCAACGCTTGTTGCGCAACATGAGTTTTCATCATGAAGGGAGGAGCATTTGTGCCGCCGAAGGTCAAATTTACCCGGGAGGAGATCATCCGTTCTGCTCTGGATATTGTCCGGGAGACGGGGCCGGAGGGCCTTACCGCCCGGAGTCTGGCCGCCCGGCTGGGCTGCTCCGTCAAGCCCATTTTCGGTCTGTTCCGGAGCATGGAGGAGGTGCAGCAGGAGGTTCTGGCCGCCGGATACCGGCTGTACGGCCAAACCATCGCCCAGGCCATGGAGGCCGGGAAATATCCCCCCTACAAGGCCTCCGGCATGGCCTACATTGCCTTTGCCCAGCAGGAAAAGCCCCTGTTCCGGCTGCTGTTTATGCGGGACCGCAGCCACGAGGACGCGTCTGCCCGTCTGGGAGACGATGTGGAGCCCCTGCTGGACCTGATCCAGCAGGCCGCCGGCATCAGCCGGGAAAGCGCCCGGATGTTCCACCTGGAGATGTGGATCTATGTCCATGGCATCGCCGCCATGGCGGCCACGTCGTTTCTGGACTGGGACACGGAGCTCATCAGCGCGTCGCTGACCGACGCCTATAGGGGCCTGCTGGCTCGATTCAAGGAAAAGGAGGCGCAGGAATGAACGCCGTTGAAATACAGGGTCTCACCAAACGCTACGGGGCCATCACCGCCGTGGACAGCCTGGACCTGACGGTCCGTCAGGGGGAGCTGTTCGCCCTGCTGGGCGTCAACGGCGCAGGCAAGACCACCACCATCAAAATGCTGTCGTGCCTGACCCGGCCCGACGGCGGCGACGCCCGGCTGCTGGGCCGCAGCATTGTGTCGGATGCCGCCGGGGTAAAGCGCTGCATCGGCGTATCTCCCCAGGAGACCGCCGTGGCCCCCAATCTCACCGCCCGGGAGAATCTGGCGCTGCTGTGCGGCGTCCACGGTCTGTCCCGGCAGGAGACCGCCGCCCGCACAGAGGAGCTGTCCCGGGCCCTGGAGCTGGATCCCATTCTGGCCCGCCGGGCCGGGAAGCTCTCCGGCGGCTGGCAGCGGCGGCTGAGCATCGCCATGGCTCTGATCGCCCGGCCGGAGATCCTGTTTCTGGATGAGCCCACCCTGGGGCTGGACGTGCTGGCCCGGGCGGAGCTGTGGGACGTGGTCCGCCAGCTGAAGGGCCGGATCACCGTGATCCTCACCACCCACTACCTGGAGGAGGCCGAGGCCCTGTCCGACCGGGTGGGCATTATGAAGGACGGCCGGCTGCTGGCCCTGGGCACGCCGGAGGAGCTGAAGCGCCAGGCCGGCTGTGACAGATTTGAGGACGCGTTTATCGCCATGGTAAGGGAGGCGGGAAGATGAAGCTGCGCGCACTTTGCCGCCGCACCACGCTGGAGCTGGTGCGGGATCCGCTGACGCTGGGCTTCGGCCTGGGCTTTCCCCTGGTGCTGCTGCTTCTGCTCAGCGCCATCCAGGCCAACATCCCCGTAAGCCTGTTTGAGATTGACCGCCTGACCCCGGGCATCACCGTGTTCGGTCTGGCGTTTGTGGCCCTGTTCTCCGCCACTCTGGTGTCCCGTGACCGGGAGAGCGCCCTTTTGCAGCGGCTGTACACCACGCCTCTTACCGCCGGGGACTTCATCTTCGGCTATATGCTGCCGCTGCTGCCTATGGCGGCGGTGCAGGTGGCAGTCTGCTACCTGGCGGCCATTCCCCTGGGACTGACGGTATCGGTACGGATGCTGTGGGCGGTGCTGCTGGACCTGCCGGCGGCGCTGCTGTTCATCGGCCTGGGCCTGCTGTGCGGCAGTGTGCTGAACGTCAAGCAGGCAGGCGGCATCTGCGGCGCTCTGCTGACCAATCTGACGGCCTGGCTGTCGGGCACCTGGTTCGATCTGGAGCTGGTAGGCGGCGCCTTCAAGCGCATTGCCTATGCCCTGCCCTTTGTCCACGCGGTGGAGCTGGACCGGGCGGCTCTGGCCGGAGACTGGGCGGGGCTCACGCCTCATCTGTGGTGGGTGCTGGCCTATGCCGCCGCAGCCCTGGCCGCTGCCGTGCTGCTGTTCCTGCGTCAAATGAAAAAGCAATAGAAAGCAATAGCAAAAAAGCACCGATGCCGCGCATCGGTGCTTTTCCTATGCAGGACTCAGAACAGGCGCTGCTTCCGGGCAATGACCTGGCCGTCCACCTGCAGCAGCTGCTTGCCGGTGGGAGTGAACTCCGTTTCCACATCGTGACCGCTCACCCGGGCGCGGATGGTATAGCCGGTTTCCACGACGCCCTCCTGCCGTCCGTAGACCCTTCCGTCCACGATCAGCTCCGTCAGCCCATAGCTGCGGCGGACCTCGATCTCATGGCTGCCGTATGCGGCGGTCAGCAGAGTCCGGTGCTTCCCCTCCGCCGGCTGGCCCAGAGAGGGACTGTTGGGCCGTTCCCCCATGGACGCGTCGTAAAACTCCGTATTCTGGGGCAGCGGCTCCGGCGTCTCCCTCTGCCCCTCCGGCTCCTCCATGGCCTCCCGGCCCCGGCGGACGCCCATGGCCAGATACCACAGCAGCAGGCCGTGGAACACCACATCCAGGATGCTGGACGCCTCGAAGGCCGTCACCAGGCCCGCCACCAGCGCCGCCGTATCCACGGAGAACAGCACCAGCGCCGCCGTCAGCCAGCCCCGCCGCTTTTTGGACAGCAGCCAGCACAGGAAATACACCGCCATCACCAGCACCGCGCCCGCCGCGCCCAGCACCAGCCACTTGGCCTCCCCGGTAAAGTCATAAAAGCCCCGGGCAAACACCGCCCAGATGTAGGCGGCAAAATCCGTGAACAGATAGTATCTGTCCGACCCCGTCAGGGCCAGAAGGGTATTTACCGCCGTCAGGACCAGCATCGCCAGCAGATTGCCCCGTGCGGCCTTGTATACCGCCCCCGCAGTTTTGTTTTTCATCTCTCGTCTCCTTTTATTCTCTCTGTATTTACAAAGCACGCCAGCTCTCCGGCCGCAGGCCGTGTCCCATAAGTCCCTCCTGCACCTGCTGCCGCAGAGCAGGCAGGTCCCGGTTCAGGGTTCCCTTCAGGGTCAGATAGTTGGATGCATGGTTCATCCGGAACACGCTGCCCGGGCTGTCCATATGGTCCAGCAGCAGGGCCGTCTCCTGCAAAATTTCCGCCGGACCCAGCACCTGGAAGCTGCCCTCCCGGACCCAGCGCTCCAGCGGCGTTCCCGGCTCCACCATCAGCGTCAGCAGGCCGATGTATTCCGGGTTCATGGCGCTGAGGGCCCGGGCGGTATCCACGGCGTGCTCCCGGAGCAGCTCCCGGCTGCCCAGGCCCGAAATGGCCGTCACCGACAGGGCAAGTCCCGCCCGCCGGGCCTTCTGCCCTGCCGCCACGATGGCCGCGGCCGTGTGCCCCTTCTGCATCCGCTCCAGCACCGCGTCACAGCCGGATTCCAGGCCCATATACACCATTTTCAGGCCGCTCTCCCGCAGCCGCCGCAGCTCCTCCTCCGTCTTGACCTGAAGACTCCGGGGCGAGGCGTAGCAGGTGACCCGCTGGCACTCGGGAAACAGGCTGTACACCATGGCCAGAATTTCCAGCAGCTCATCGGTTTTCCGCATCAGGGCGTCTCCGTCGGCCAGAAAGACCCGCTCCACCCGGCGGTATACCTGCCGGGCCAGGCGGAAATCCTCCCGGATCTCCTCCATAGGCCGCAGGGCAAACCGCTTATCGTCATACATATCGCAGAAGGCGCAGCGGTTATGGCTGCACCCATAAGTCACCTGGATGATGAGGCTGTATGCCTCGCTGGGGGGACGGTAGACCTTTCCCTTGTATCGCATGGGCAATTCCTCCTTTTCCCCGCTATTATCGCATACTTTTCCCGGTTTGAAAAGAGCCAGGGCCGCCAAAGAACAAAAAATCCTCCTCCATCGGAAAGGAAGATAGTTACGAAAGAAACCCATCAGGGGTGTCTTTCGTTTGCAATCACAGGTTTTTCAGAACTTTTTAAGTTCTGAAAAACCGCACGAGGCTTGTCAAAAAGACTTTTTGACAAGCCTCAGGGTCTATTTCGCCCTCCGGCGGCATAAGCTGGACCAGCTTCAACAAACGAGGAGGAATTTTATGGACAACAATTTCAACCGTGTGCGCCTGTGCGGCCGGGCCGCCGGGGAGCCTGCCCTGTCCCATATAAACCACGGCGAGCACTTTTACCGCTTTCCCCTGTCGGTGGAGCGGCTGTCGGGCCAGGAGGACCTGCTGCCGGTGATCCTGCCCCGGCGGCTGCTGGAGGAGCACCCCGTACATACCGGCGACACGCTGACCCTCACCGGTCAGCTGCGCTCCTTCAACAACCGCAGCGGCCAGGGGCCCCGGCTGGTGATCTCCGTGTTTGTCCGGGAGCTGACTCCCGGCGGCGCGGCCCCCTTTAACCAGATTCAGCTCTCCGGCGTGCTGTGCAAGGCCCCCTCCCTGCGGCGGACGCCCTTGGGCCGGGAGATCTGCGACCTGATCCTGGCAGTGAACCGCCGGTACGGGCGGGCGGACTATCTGCCCTGCATCGCCTGGGGGGCCATCGCCCAGCAGACGGCCCGGCTTCCGGTGGGTTCCCGCCTGACGGTGGAGGGCCGGGTCCAGAGCCGGGGCTATACGAAAACCGTGGACGGCGTAGGCCAGGAGCGCACCGCCTATGAGGTATCCATCATGCGTCCGGCGGAGCCGGAGGAATTTTTGCTGTAGAGCCGCCGTTTCCCCTCCCGGGTCAGTTGATTTCCCCGGCAAATGGTGCTATCCTATTGTTGAATACAGAGAAACAGAGGATCGCATCTATGACATGGACCCATCACCACGCCCATCCGGCCGTCCGTCGGGACGTGGACATGACCCAGGGCAGCATCACCCGCCACCTGGTGGAGTTCGCCCTGCCGCTGCTGGCCGGCAACGTGTTTCAGCAGCTGTACAACATGGTGGACACCTGGGTGGTGGGCAACTTCGTGTCCAACGAGGCGTTCTCCGCCGTGGGCACCGTGGGGCCCATCATCAACATGCTCATTGGCTTTTTCATGGGCCTGTCCAGCGGCGCAGGCGTGGTCATCAGTCAGTATTACGGGGCCCATAAGCCGGACAGAGTCCGGGACACCGTCCACACGGCCATGGTGCTGACGCTGGTGCTGTGCGGGGCGTTCACGGCCCTGGGTCTGGCCCTGATCCCGGCCATGCTGGCCCTGATGAACACCCCGGCGGAGGTGCTGCCGGAGTCCACGGCCTATCTGTCCATCTATTTTTCCGGCATTACGGGGCTGCTCATCTACAACATGGGCTCCGGCATTCTCCGGGCAGTGGGCGACTCCCGGCGTCCCTTCTACTTTCTGGTGGTGTCGGCGGGGCTGAACACGGTGCTGGACCTGGTGTTCGTGATCCGCTTCCGCATGGGCGTTGCAGGCGTTGCCTGGGCCACCATCATCGCCCAGGCGGCGTCGGCGGTGCTGGTGCTGGCAGTGCTGCTGCGGACGGACAGCTGTGTGCGCCTGGAGCTGCGGCGGCTGCGGGTCCATTGGGACATGCTGGGCAAGATCATGCAGGTAGGCATCCCGGCGGCTCTGCAAATGGCCGTCACCGCCTTCTCCAATGTGTTTGTCCAGTCCTATATCAACCGCTTCGGTGCGGACTGCATGTCCGGCTGGACGGCGTATACCAAGATCGACCAGCTGATGTTCCTGCCCATGCAGTCCCTGGCCCTGTCTGCCACCACCTTCGTGGGGCAGAATCTGGGAGCCGGGAACGCCCAGCGGGCCCACCAGGGCACCCGTCGTGCACTGGCGATCTCCCTGGCGGTAACGGCGGTGCTGATGGTGCCGGTGCTGGTGTTTGCGCCCCAGCTGACGGCCTTCTTCAACCGCAAGGCGGAGGTGGTGGCCTACGGCACCCTGCTGCTGCGGTACATTTCGCCCTTCTACCTGCTGTGCTGCATCAACCAGATCTATTCCGGCGCGCTGCGGGGCGCAGGCAACAGCCAGGTGCCCATGGTCATCATGCTGGGCTCCTTCGTTGTATTCCGCCAGATCTATTTGTACATCATGTCCCACTATATCAGCAACGCCCTGCTGCCTCTGGCCATGGGGTATCCCGCCGGATGGCTGGTGTGCAGCGCCGCCACCCTGCTGTATTACCGCAGGGCCGCCCTGGGCCGGCGGCGGCTGGTGGAGGACAACTGACCGGCAAAGGAGCGAATGGTCTATGCAACAAATCACGGTATCTCTGGGGCAGCGGTCCTACCCCATTGAGATCGGCCCGGGCCTGCTGCGGGAAGCCCGCCGCCGGCTGGAGACTCTGCCGGTTAAGCGGTGGGCCGTTATCGCCGACGAGAACACCGCCGCCCTGTACGCCGGGGCCCTGGACCTGCCGGTATACACCTTCCCCGCCGGAGAGGGCAGCAAGCGTCTGGCGGTGTATGAGGACCTGTGCCGCCGGCTGCTGGCGGACGGCTTCACCCGGCAGGACGGCATCGCGGCCCTGGGCGGCGGCGTCACCGGTGACCTGGCGGGCTTTATAGCCGGTACCCTGCTGCGGGGCGTAGCTCTGGCCCAGCTGCCCACCTCCCTGCTGGCCCAGGTGGACAGCAGCGTCGGCGGCAAGACCGGTCTGGACCTGCCGGAGGGGAAAAACCTCATCGGCTGCTTTTACCAGCCCCGGCTGGTGCTGGCAGACACGGCGTGCCTGGCCACCCTGCCCCGGCGGCAGCTGTCCTCAGGCATGGCGGAGGTCATCAAGTGCGGCGTCATCGGCGACGAGGCCATTTTGCACCACCTGGAAACGGCGGAGCAGCCGAATCTTCCCTGGCTGGTGGCGCGCTGCTGCCGGTATAAGGCGGCGGTGGTGTCCCGGGACGAGCGGGACGGCGGCGGGCGCCGGGTGCTGAACTTCGGCCATACCTTCGGCCACGCCTATGAGGCCGCCGGAGGATACGATACCCGGACCCACGGCGAGGCCGTGGCCGCCGGGATGATGCATATGCTGCGCTGGCAGGTGCGGCACGGTCTGGGCGGCGGGCAGCTGCTGGAGCGGCTGACCCCCCTGCTGCGGCGGTGGGACCTGCCCACCCGGCTGCCCTGGGACGGGGCGGCGGACTATCTGGCCCGGGACAAAAAGCGCGGCGGCGACGGCATTACCATCGCCGTGGCGGAGCGGGCCGGCCAGGGCCGTCTGCTGACGGTACCCCTGGCGGCCCTGATGGAGGACGTATGATGGACGTGCGCTTGCTTCCGGCCCCGCTGCGGGGGGCGGTGACGCCGCCGCCGTCCAAAAGCCTGCTGCACCGGCAGCTGATCTGCCTGGCCCAGGCGGGAGAGTTTCCCTGCCCGCCGGACCCCTCCGACGATGTGGAGGCCACGGTCCGGGGGCTGTGGGCCTTGTATCACGAAAAGGCCCCCGTCATCGACTGCGGGGCCAGCGGCAGCACCCTGCGGTTTCTGCTGCCCCTGGCCATGGCCCGGGGCCAGGTGGGCACGGTGTTCACCGGCACGGAGCGGCTGCTGGAGCGGCCCCTGCCGGGGGACTGGGGCCTTGCGGCCACGGCGGGCGGTCTGCGGGTGACCCGGGCGCTGTCCGGCGGGCAGCTTCCGGTGGACGGGACCCGGACGTCCCAGCTGCTCTCCGGGCTGCTGATGGCCCTGCCCGGTCTGGCGGCAGACTCGGAGCTGGTGCTGACCGGCCCCCTGGCCTCCCGCCCCTATGTAGACCTGACGCTGGCGGTGCTGCGTCGCTGCGGCGTGCACATCGGCCAAACGGATTGCGGCTTCACGATACCGGGTGGGCAGCGCTTCCGGACCGTGCCCCTGGACGCGGAGCCGGACTGGTCCGCAGCGGCCTTCTGGCTGGCGGTAAGGGCCCTGGGCTGTGCTGTGGCCATCACGGGCCTGCGCCGGGACTCCCTCCAGGGGGACCGGGCGGCGGCGGCCCTGTGCCGTTGTCTGCCGGAGGAGGTAGACCTGACGGATATCCCGGACCTGCTGCCGCCGCTGGCCCTGCTGGCGGCGCTGCGGCCGGGAACGGAAACCCGCTTCACCGGCGCGGCCCGGCTGCGGGATAAGGAGAGCGACCGCCTGGCGTCGGTTTCGGCGGCGCTGACCGCCCTGGGAGGCCGTGTCCGGCAGGAGCCGGAGGGTCTCACCGTATGGGGCGTGGAGCGGCTCTCCGGCGGCGAAGCCGACAGCTGCGGCGACCACCGCATCTCCATGCTGTGCGCCTGCGCCGCCCCCTTCTGCACCGGCCCGGTGGTTCTGCGGAACGCCGGATGCACCGCCAAATCCTATCCCGGCTTCTGGGCGGACTACCGCCGCCTGGGCGGGCAATTCGAGGTATTGTAACATGCTGGATTACACCATATTCGGAGAGTCCCACGGCCCCGCCGTGGGCGTTCTGGTCACCGGCGCGGCCCCGGGCCTGCCGGTGGACCGGGAGCTCATCACCCGGGAGCTTCAGCGCCGGGCCCCCCATGGCCCCCTGGCCACCGCCCGGCGGGAGCCGGACCGGCTCCGCATTCTCAGCGGCGTATACAATGGACACACCACCGGGGACCCCATCTGCCTGATTCTGGAAAACCGGGACGTCCGCTCCGGCGACTACGCCGCCCTGGCGGACAAGCCCCGCCCCGGCCACGCCGATTACGCCGCCCATGTCCGCAGCCGTGGCTGCAACGACCCCCGGGGCGGAGGGACCTATTCCGGCCGCCTGACCGCGCCCCTGGTGGCGGCGGGAGCCATGGTAAAGAGCTGGCTGAAAGCGCAGGATATTGAAATAAAAGCGCAGCTTATTGATGAAAAAGAGCTGCGGCAGCAGGCGGAGGCGGCCAAGGCCGCCGGAGATTCCGTGGGTGGTCAGGTGCGCTGCACCGTCACGGGCCTTCCGGCGGGACTGGGCGGTCCCGGCTGGCGGGAGGCGGTGGAATCGGAGCTGGCCCGTCACCTGTTCGCCATCCCGGCGGTGAAGGCCCTGGGCTTCGGCGACGGCGCGGCCCTGGCCGCCCTGCGGGGCAGTCAGGCCAACGATGCCCTGCGCACCGACGGGACCCGGGTGTGGACCGTCACCAATCACAACGGCGGCATCAACGGCGGCGTCACCAACGGCATGCCGGTGACCTTCACCGTGACCTTCAAGCCCACCCCCTCCATCGCCATCCCCCAGGACACCGTGGACCTGGCCCGCATGGAAAACTGCACCGTAACGGTTCAGGGCCGCCACGATCCCTGCATTGCCCTGCGGGCGGCCCCCATTGTGGAGGCGGCTGCGGCCCTGGCCCTGTGGCGGGTGCTGGACCCCCAGGCGGGCGATCTGGACACCCTGCGGCTGCGGCTGGACGGCATAGACCGGCAGCTGGTGCAGCTGTTTGTCCGGCGGCAGGAGCTGTCCCGTGACATCGGAGCCTATAAGGCCGCCTGCGGCCTGCCGGTGCAGGACCCGGAGCGGGAGGCCCAGGTGCTGCGCAGCCGGGGCGACCTGGCCCCGGAGCGCCGGGAGCAGGTGGAGCGGCTGTATGAAACGCTGATGGCCCTGAGCCGGGAGGAGCAGTCGTGAGAAACCTGATTTTCGTGGGCCTGCCCGGCAGCGGCAAAAGCACCGTGGGCAGGCTGGCAGCCAGGACCCTGGGGCTTCCCTTCGTGGACGCGGACAAGGCCCTGGAGCAGGCGGAGGGCCGCAGCATACCGGACATTTTCGCCGCCGGCGGCGAGTCATATTTCCGCACTCTGGAGACCCGGGTGCTGACGGACCTGTGCCGCCGGGAGGGCATGGTCCTGGCCACCGGCGGCGGGGCGGTGCTGCGTCGGGAGAACCGAACGCTGCTGAAGGGCAGCGGCCTGGTGATCTTTCTGGACCGCTCCCCCTGGGCCATCCGCCGGACCCTGCGGCGGCAGGGCCGCCCTCTGCTGACGGATGATGACGCCATCTTCCGCCTGTATCGCCAGCGGCGGAGCCTGTACCGGGCCGCCGCCCACCATGCCGTCAACAAGCCCACAGCCCGTCAGGCGGCGGAGGAGGCCGTCCGGCTGTGGAGAGAGGAGCAGCAATGAAATTTCTTGTTCTCAACGGTCCCAATCTGAACCTGCTGGGCAAGCGGGAGCCCGGCGTCTACGGTACCGGCACCTACGCCGGCCTCTGCGCGGAGATCGCGGCCTATGCCGCCGCCCGGGGGATTCGGGCGGATATCCGCCAGAGCAACCATGAAGGGGTGCTCATCGACGAAATTCAGGCCGCTGACGGAGTGTATGACGGCATCGTCATCAACCCCGGGGCCTATACCCATTACAGCTACGCCATTTACGATGCCCTGCTGGCAGTCCGCGTTCCGGCGGTGGAGGTGCACATCAGCGACATCAGCCGCCGTGAGGCGTTCCGCCGGACGTCCGTCACCGCCCCGGCCTGCCGGGGCCAGATCGTGGGTCACGGCTTCCGGGGCTACCTGGAGGCCATGGAGTTATTGGAAAGCATACACAAGGAGGATATGAAATGAAGCTCTGTGTGATCGGCGACCCGGTGGGTCACAGCATGTCCCCGGTGCTGCACCGGCGCATGCTGGCCCTTTCGGGGATCGAAGGCGACTATCAGGCCGTCACCGTCACCCGGGAGACGCTGCCGGACTTTATGGCGGCAGGCCGGGCCGGGGAATGGGACGGCTGCAACGTCACCATGCCCTTAAAGCAGGAGGTCATCCGCTATCTGGACCAGCTGAGCCCGGAGGCGGAGGCCTGCGGCGCGGTAAATACGGTGTGCTTCCGGAACGGGCACACCGTGGGCTATAATACCGACGCCCCCGGCATCCGGGCGGGCTTTGCCGCCCGGGGCGCCTCCCCCACAGGCCGGGCCCTGGTCATCGGCAACGGCGGCGCGGCCCGGGCGGCCCGGTGGGCCCTGGCAGACCGGGGCGTCATCACCGCCGCCCGCCGCGGCGGCGACGTGACCATGGACCAGCTGCCCCAGGCCGCCCGGCAGTGCCGGGTGGTGGTCAATGCCACCCCCCTGGGCATGGAGGGCTTCCCGCCCTTTGCGGATCTGTCCTTCCTGGACAGCCTTCCCGCCGGCGCGGCGGTGTTTGACCTGATCTACGCCCCCCGGAAAACGGAGCTGTATCAGGCGGCCAGGGCCCGGGGCCTCATCGCCATCACCGGCATGGAGCTGCTGGTGCAGCAGGCCATTCTGGCCTTCAACCATTTCACCGGCGCGGGGCTGGAGCAGGAGGCCACCCGCCGTGAGCTGCTGGCCCTGGTAAACGAGACATAAAAACACACGCCGCGATCAAGCTGATCGCGGCGTGTTTGCGTGCGTGTAAGCACAAGCCTGCGGGGCCGTGGGGGCCGCGTTATAACCTGCACCGATTCAGCAGGTGGGTTGTCTCCAGCGTGCTTCGTAGCTTCCAACTTCCAGCCGCAGACGGCAGCCGGGAGGCCTGCTGTTCACATACTGATCCGACATCCCCTATAACAAAATGTGAGGATAAAAAAGGCCCGTCACACCCGCAGGGAGCCGTCTTTCGACGACACCCATAGTATAACAGACCCGACGGGAAAATAAAAGGGGAATCGCGCAGATTTTCCCTTCCATTTTCCGGAAGCTGCCTCCCCTGTTCAGCATTTTCACGAAGCCGCTCTGCGTTGCACAAAACCCTTCTCAAAGCGCAAAAGACGCCCTCACAGGGCGTCTTTTGTATGCGTTATGCCGGATGGGGGCACCATAGACCGGGGATCGGGTCAGGAATTTTCGTCATCCTCATCCATCAGCTGCTCCATAAACAGGTCATACACCCGCTGCAGCTCCTGGTCGCTATCCAGGGTGGTCAGCAGCTCCTCGCCGTTTTCCATCACGGACTTCAGGATCACCAGGCCGAAATCCTCGGCGGCTGCCTCGTCGGTCTCGTCGTCCACTGTGGGGAAAAATGCCATATACGTCTGGCCGTTGTCCTCCAGGGCGTCCACATATTCCAGCTCGATGTCGTTGCCGTCCTCATCGGTGAGGGTGATGAAATTGGGGCCGAATTCTTCGCTCATTGCCGTTTACCTCCTGATTGGTATAGCTTTCCTTTGTATCATACCCGATTCCGCCGGAAAAAGCAAGGGGCGGCGCGGTCTTTTGCCGTCCGTCGTTTTGCGCCGCTCAAATACAGTTTTTTGGCGTTTCTTCCTCTATTTCCATGCAAAATCGGTGCAAAAGTTTTATTTTCCGGCAAAACAGAGCTTTTCAGCAGTTGACAGGTATGGTACAATAGTTTTTATTATGGAATAAAATGTTTTTTTATCTGCCGCCACAGGTGCGGCGCATATATTCCAGTAACAGAGAAAGGAAGGTGCCCTGTCCATGAACAAAGACCATCAGCCCAAAAAGACAGAGCAGAGCGCCAGAACAGGGAAAAAACCCGGAAAGGGCCGCCGCATCGGGCGGACCGTCGGTATTGTCCTGGGAACCATCCTGCTGGTCATCGTGCTGACCTCCTCCATTTTCGTGGGGATCTTCATGACCTACGTCAACACGTCCCTGAAGGGGCATGTGGAGGTGGACATGTCCGAGTATGACCAGAAGGTGTCCACGGAGCTGTACTATCAGGACCCCGAGACCAAGCAAACGGTCATGTACCAGACCCTGTTCGGCGATGAAAACCGCATTTGGGTGGACTTCGACTCCATCCCCAAGGTCCTGCGTGACGCCACCATTGCCATTGAGGACAAGCGCTTCGAGACCCACCACGGCGTGGACTGGCACGGCACCCTGCGGGCCGTGTTCAGCACCCTCACCAACGGCAATACCCAGGGCGGCTCCACCATCACCCAGCAGCTCATCAAGAACGTCACCGGCAATAACGAGAACACCGTCAAGCGCAAGGTGACCGAGGTGTACCGGGCCCTGGCCCTGGAGAAGGACTACAGCAAGGACGAGATCCTGGAGATGTACCTGAACACCATCTATCTGGGCAACCAGTGCTACGGTGTGCAGACGGCGTCCCGGATGTACTTCCACAAGGACGTGTCCGAGCTGAACCTGGCTGAGGCCGCCTGTCTTATCAGCATCACCAACAACCCCTCCCAGTATGACCCCCTGCGCAGCGACTGGACCCGGGAGCAGAACCGCAACCGCCAGCTGGACGTGCTGGACGCCATGCTGGCCCAGGGCAAGATCGACCAGGCCGCCTATGACGCCGCCAAGGCCCAGGAGGTGGTGTTCACCAACGGCTACACCAATCTGGGCAACTATGTCGGCCCCCAGGAGGAGGACGACAAAAAGCCCGCCGTGGTCAGCACCGCCAACAACTCCTATTTCACCGACGAGGTCATCACCGACGTGGCGGAGAAGTTTGTGGAGCTCTTCGGCCTCACCGATGATCCGGCAGACGCCGACGGCTACGTCCGCACCGCCTTTGAAAAGGCCGTCAGCAAGGTTTATAACGGCGGGTACAAGATCTACACCACCCAGAATCCCAAGATCCAGGATATTACGGAGTCCGTGTTTGAAAACACCAACTATGCGAGCTACACCGACTCCAAGGGCGAGCCCCTCCAGGCCGCCATCACCATTGTGGACCCCTATACCGGCGACGTGGTGGCCATGGTGGGCGGCACCGGCGCCAAGGAAGTGGACCGGGGCTGGAACTGGGCCACCTCTGCCCGGCAGCCGGGCTCCGCCACCAAGCCCGTGTCCGTATACGCCCCGGCTCTGGATGACGGCACCATCACTGCCGCCTCCGCCATCGACGACTATCCCGTCCGGGACCTGCCCGGCTACGGCGCGTGGCCCTCCAACTCCGGCAGCGGCTTCCGGGGCCTGACCACGTTCTACACTGCCCTGGTCCGCTCGCTGAACACCTGCGCCGTGCGCACGGTGGAGCAATACGGCACCTATAAATCCTATACCTTTATGGTGGAGAAGCTGGGCTTCACCACCCTGACCCAGGCCGACAGTCAGCAATCCGGCAACATGGGCCTGGGCGGCTACGAATACGGCGTCACCACCGAGGAGATGGCCGCGGCCTATGGGGCCTTCGTCAACGACGGCGTGTATACCCCGCCCCGGACCTTCTACCGGGTGGAGGATTCCCAGGGCAACCTGGTGTGTGAGAACAACAAGGAATCCCATGTGGCCATGAAGCAGACCACCGCCTACATCATCCGCCAGACCCTCAAGAGCGTCATCACCAGCGGTACCGGCGGCGAGGCCCGGTTCTCCGGCATGACCATCGCCGGCAAGACCGGTACCACCGACGAAAACCGCGACCGCTATTTCGCGGGCTTCTCCCCCTATTACAGCGCCGCCGTGTGGACGGGCTATAAGTCCAACGAGCGGTTCTCCGAGTCCCTGGGCAACCCCTCCGCCGTTCTGTGGCGCGAGGTCATGCGCCGCATCCACGACGGGCTGGAGAACAAGGATTTCAACAGCTGCTCCGGCCTGACCCAGGTCACCGTGTGCCAGGACAGCGGCCTGCTGGCCACCGAGGCCTGCACCCACGATCTGCGCGGCAATCGCGTCACCACCGTCACCGTGGCGGCGGACACCGCCCCCACCCAGACCTGTAATGTTCACAAGATGGTGCGCTACTGCAAGGATGGCAAGCACCTGGCCACGGAATACTGCCCTGCCAGCAGCGTGGTGGAGATTGCCGCCCTGGATTGGAACCGCGAGATCATCAGGAACATCAAGGCCCAGGACGACGAATATCTGCTCCAGACCCTCACCGGCAAGGACGGCGAGCTGTGCCCGGTCCATAACAAAAAACCGTCCATCTTCCCCATCCCCGGCAGAGACGACGATGACGACGACGGGGGCTCCGGCTCCTGGCAGGACTGGTGGGACAAGCTCCGCCCGTAAAGCGGCATAAAATCCCAGCCTGCCGGAAATGGACGCTCCAGGCAGGCCGCTGTAAAGCTCCATGCCGCGGATATTGAGGCGGACGTTTACAACGGCGCGGATACGGAAGCAGTCCATCGTCAGCAGACACGAAACGTAGGAAGCCACCGGTTCTGTTCGGAACAGAACCGGTGGCTTCCGCTTGCCAATGAGACCTTCTTCCGGTTGCAGGCCGGAGAAAAATCGTGTATGATAAAGGGGAACGACAAAAAAGCGAGGTACTTCCCATGAAGATCATGGCCATTGACTACGGCGACGCCCACACCGGCATCGCCATATCCGACGCCACCGGCACGCTGGCGGGGTTTTCCACGGTCATCAACAGCCGCCGGGCGGAGACGGTGGCCCAGGAGATCTGCGCCCTGATCCCCCAGCATGGGGTCACGGAGCTGGTGCTGGGCTATCCCAAGAACATGGACGGCACTGTGGGTCCCCGGGCAGAGAAGGCCGCCGCCTTCGGCCAGACGCTGCGTCAGCTGACGGGGCTGCCGGTGACCCTGTGGGACGAGCGGCGCACCACCATCGACGCCCACAACATTCTGTTCAACAACGGGCAGAACGCCAAAAAGCGGAAGAAAACCGTGGATGCCGTGGCGGCGGCCCTGATGCTGGAGGGCTATCTCACCCGGAAGCGGCTGGAGGCGGAGAGATGACCGTGCTGATTATCGGCGGCGGCGCGTCGGGCATGGCGGCGGCCCTGACGGCGGCCCGGGCAGGCCACCAGGTGGTGCTGGCGGAGCGGCAGGCCCGGGTGGGCCGGAAGCTGCTGGCCACCGGCAACGGCCGCTGCAACCTCACCAACGAAAACGCCCGGCCGGACCGGTATCACGGAGAGGATCCGGATTTCTGCCGGTTCGCCCTGGAGGAGCCGGAGCTTTCGGCGGCGGGAACGCTGGCCTTTTTCCGGCGCCTGGGCCTGGTCACCGTCACGGAGCCCGGTGGCCGGGTGTACCCTCTGAGCAATGCGGCGGCATCGGTGCTGGATGTGCTGCGGTTCGCCCTGGAGCAGCAGGAGAATATCCGGGTGCGCACCGGCTGCGTCATCCGCCAGCTGAAGCGCCGGGAGGGACAGTTCCTGGCCCGGACGGAGGAGGGCGACACCATCACGGCCCAGCGGTGCATCCTGGCCGCCGGCGGCGCTGCCGGAGGAAAGCTGGGCGGCGGCATGGACGGCTATCAGCTGGCCCGGCAGCTGGGCCACCACCGGACGGCTCTGTATCCCTCCCTGGTGCAGGTGTGCACCGACCCCACCTATCCCCGGGGCCTCAAGGGCGTGAAGGCCCAGGCTGCCCTGACTCTGACCCGGGAGGGTGAGACGCTGACCGCCGGTCAGGGAGAGGTGCTGTTTACGGAATACGGCGTCAGCGGCCCGGCGGTGTTCGACCTGTCCCGCCAGATTTCCACCGGCGGCGACGGCATCGCCCTGCACCTGGATTTTCTGCCCGGGTGGAGCCGGGAGGATACCCTGACCTGGCTGCATAGCCGGCGGACGGCCCTGTCCCGGCAGGAGGCCGGTGCGCTGCTGACCGGCAGCGTCCATCCCCGGCTGGGACGGGTGCTGTGCAAGGCGGCGGGCATCAACGGCGGCGCGGCGATATCGGAGGTAACGGACCGCCAGCTGGAGGCGCTCTGCCGCCGGGTGCGGGACCTTGCCCTGCCCGTCACCGGCACCTGCGGCTTTGACCAGGCCCAGGTCACCGCCGGCGGCCTGCGCACCGGGGAGTTTGACCCCCGGACCATGGAAAGCCGATTGACGCCGGGATTTTACGCCTGCGGCGAGGTGCTGGACGTAGACGGCGACTGCGGGGGCTTCAACCTGCAATGGGCCTGGGCCTCGGGCAGGCTGGCAGGCCGCCTTCTGTCAAACACATCACTATAACAGGAATATAGGAGAATTTGCCTATGCAGCGCCAAGCGCTATGGAATAGACTGTACCTGTCCGGCATCGACGGCCGGGCGGCGGACCTGGCCCGGGAAAACGGGCTGGGCCTGGAGATCGCGGCGTTCTGCTATGCCCCCAATCTGGAGGACCCGGCGGTGCTGTCCGCCGTCCGGGCGGATATGGCGGGGCTTCACCGCTTCTGGCTCCACGCGCCCTTTGCCGAGCTGTGCCCCTGCGCCATTGATCCTCTGGTGCGGCAGGTAACGGCCCGGCGGTACCGCCAGGCCATCGCCCTGGCCCGGGACCTGGGCGTCCGGCAGCTGGTGATCCACGGGGGCTTCGTGCCCCAGGTGTACTTTCCGGAGTGGTACGTGGAGCAGTCGGTTCTCTTTTGGCGGGAGCTTCTGGCGGAGCTGCCGCCGGATATGACCATCGCCCTGGAAAACGTCATGGAGCCGGAACCCCGGCTGCTGGCGGACATTGCCCGCCAGGTGGACGATCCCCGGCTGGGCCTGTGCCTGGACGTGGGCCATGCCAACACCTTCGTCAGCCGGGTGCCGCCTCTGGAATGGGTGGCCCCCATGGCCCCGTGGCTGCGGCACGTCCACCTGCACAACAACGCGGGGCACAATGACCTCCACGACCCCCTGGGCCAGGGGACCCTGGCTATGGAGCAGGTGCTGGACACGGTGCTGGCCCTGTGCCCCGCGGCCACGTTCACATTGGAAAATCAGGACTGCGGCCCGTCTCTCGACTGGCTGCGGCAGCACGGATACGGAGCGAACACATGACAAGGCAAGAATTGACAGCATATATAGAGTCCATTCTCCCGGCAGACCGGGAGGCCATGGACGCCGCCCGGCGGCGGCAGGCGGAGCTGGCCAAGCCCCCGGGCAGCCTGGGGGCCCTGGAGGACATGTCCATCCGGCTGGCCGGCATCCGGCGAACGCCCCGGCCCCGGATCGACCGGTGCCGGGTAACGGTGCTGGCGGCGGACAACGGCGTGGTGGCGGAGGGCGTATCCTGCGCCCCCCAGTCGGTGACGGTGCAGCAGGCGGTGAACATGACCCGGCACAAAACCGGCATGTCCGCCCTGGCGGCGTACTTCGGCGACCAGGTCCAGGTGGTGGACGTAGGCATCTGCGTGCCGGTGTCCTGCCCCCAGGTGCTGGACCGGAAGGTCCGCTTCTCCACCGGCGACATTGCCGCAGAGCCCGCCATGACGGAGCAGGAGGCCCTCCGGGCCCTGTCCGTGGGCCTTGACCTGGCCCACATGGCCAAGGAGGAGGGCATAGACGCCGTGGGCGTGGGGGAAATGGGCATCGGCAACACCACCACCTCCGCCGCCGTGCTGGCGGCCCTGACCGGGGCCTCCGTGGAGGACGTAACGGGCCGGGGCGGCGGCCTGACGGATGGGGGCTTCGCCACGAAAAAGCGGGTGCTGCGGCAGGCCCTGGCCCTGCATCATCCGGACCCCGGCGACCCGGTGGCCGTTCTGGCGGCGGTAGGCGGCCTGGACCTGGCCGCCATGACGGGGCTGTTTCTGGGCTGCGCCCATGAGGGGCTGGCGGCGGCGGTGGACGGATACATCTCCATCGTGGCGGCCCTGTGCGCCGTGCGGCTGTGCCCCCGGGTGCGGGATTACCTGTTCCTGTCCCACGCCTCCTACGAGATCGGCTACCGGCTGGCAGCCCGGGAGCTGGAGCTGGAGCCGTGTCTGCTGCTGGGCATGCGCCTGGGCGAGGGCAGCGGGTGTCCCCTGCTGTTCCGGATATTGCAGGGGGCCTGCGCGGTGCTGGACGGGATGGCCACCTTCCCGGAGGCGGCCATTGAGGACGAATATCTGACCCCCATCCGGCAGGGGGACGCATTTACGGTGGACAAATCATGAGGATCCTGCTTCTGGGCGGCAGCAAAAGCGGAAAGAGTATGCTGGGCCAGCGGCTGGCCCGGCAGCTGGCCGATGGCGGGCCCATGATCTACTGGGCCACCCTGGAGCCCCGGGACACGGAGGACCGGGCCATCGTCTGCCGCCACCTGGCGGAGCGGGAGGGCTGGGGCTTCCAGACCCTGGAGCGGGGCCGGGAGCTGCCCCGGGGGCTGGCGGCGGTGCCGCCGGAGAGCGCCGTGCTGTTCGACAGCGTCACGGCGTGTCTGGCCTGCCAGATGTTCTCCGGCCCATCGCCGGACGCCGCTGCTCCGGAGCGAACGGCGGAGGAGCTGCTGGCCGTCAGCCGGCGCGTCCGGCACCTGGTGTGCGTGTGCGACGAGATCTGGCGGGACGGCGTGACCTACGAGACCTGGACCGAGACGTATCGCCGGGGCCTGGCGGCGGTGTGCCGGGCCCTGGCGGCGGAATTTGACGCCGTGGCAGAGCTGAGTGCAGGCTGCGTGCGGATGTGGAAGGGAGAGCTGCCGGATGCGTGACTGGATATACGGATTTTTCATGGCCTGGGGAATGTTTCTGGCCATCCCCTGCCCCAAAAAGCTATGGAGCGAAACGGCCCGCCGGAAAATGCTGGTATGCCTGCCGCTGGTGGGCCTGCTGGTGGGCGGCATATGGGCCGGTGCGTGGCTGCTGCTGCGGGGCGCGCCGGGGCCGGTGCGGGCGGCGGTGTGCGCCGCCGTGCCGTGGCTGGTCACGGGGTTCATGCACCTGGACGGATACATGGACGTGTGCGACGCGGTGCTGTCCCGGCGGGACCTGCCCACCCGCCGGCGCATTCTGAAGGACTCCCACTGCGGGGCCTTCGCCGTGATCTGCCTGGTGCTGCTGGCCCTGGGCCAGTGGAGCCTGTTCCTGTCGGCGGAGAGCATTGTCTGGCAGGCGCTGCTGCTGATCCCGGCGGCAGCGCGGGCCTGCGCCGGGCTGGCGGTGCTGGGCCTGCGGCCCATGGACACCAGTCAATACGCCGCCATGGGCGCGTCCCGGGGCGGCTATCTGGCGGCCCTGGCGGTGCTGCTGGTGCTGGCGGCGGGACTGCCCCTGTGGCTGTGGGGCAGCTTCGCCCCCCTGGCGGCGGCAGCGGGCTATGGCCTGGCGGTGTGGTACGGCTACCGGAATCTGGACGGCATGTCCGGGGATATCTCCGGCTTTGCCCTGACGCTCGGCGAGCTGTGCGGCTGCGCGGCAGCCATTCTGTGGAGGTGACGGCATGGATCTGATCATCGGCGGCGCGTACCAGGGAAAGTGTACGTTTGCCGCGGAAAAATACCGCCTGACGGCGGCGGACATCTGCGACCTGGCAGCAGACGCTCCCTCCCCTGCCCGGTGCTATGTCCACCTGGAGGCCCTGACCCGACGCGGCCAGGCGGCAGAGGCCCTGCCCCTGCTGCTGGCGGCGGAGGTGGTGGTGGCCCGGGAGATCGGCAGCGGCGTGGTGCCCATAGACGCCGGAGAGCGGGCGTGGCGGGAGCGCCACGGGCGGCTGCTGCGGCAGCTGGCGGAAAGCGCCGGTCATGTGTACCGGGTATTTTGCGGATTGACGGAGGAATTGAAATGAAGCTGACCCTTCTGCGCCACGGGGAGACCGACGGCAGCCGCCGGGACCTGTACTACGGCGCGGCGGATATTCCGGCCCTGCCGGAGTCCCTGGCGGCCCTGCACGAAAACGCGGCGGCCTATCCCCGGGCCGCCCGGTACTACACCAGCGGCCTGCTGCGGACGGAGCAGACCCTGGCGGCGCTGTACGGCGACGTACCCCATGTGCAGCTGCCGGGCCTGCGGGAGATGGACTTCGGCGATTTCGAGATGAAAAGCTATCAGCAGCTGAAGGACACGCCGGCGTATCAGGCGTGGATCGCCGACGTGGAGCACAACCCCTGCCCCCACGGGGAAAGCGCCCCCCAGGTGCTGGCCCGGAACCGGGCCGCCATGGACCGGGTGCTGGCAGCCGGGGAGGATGCGGTGTGCGTCATTCACGGCGGCGTCACGGCGGGGCTGATGATGACCTGGTTCGGCGGTGGGCGGTATGACTACTCCGTAAAGCCCGGCACGGGCTTCACCGTCACATTTGAAAACGGCCGCCCTGTGTCCTACATCCGTGTGCCGGAATAATCAAAACCTCCGGCCAAATGCGGGTGGTCGTAAGACAGTTTCAGTCCCGGCAGTAATGTCTGCCGG
>ERZ506926.123-NODE-123-length-55112-cov-6.923552_pt1 | contig 55112 bp, 60 predicted proteins | sample MGYA00512903_ERZ506926 | MGnify/ENA metagenome assembly ERZ506926 | reverse complement strand
CGGTGCAGCCATTGGCACAACGGTTGTCAGCAGAAAGAAAAAGTACAACAGATAACAAAGCACCTTAACCTATGCGGCGGCTATCGGGAACGGTAGCCGCTGCAATCTTTAGCTCATCCACGGCATCTGTATACCGTCCGGCTGCAATCAGCTTGTTGCGAAAACGGTTCAACCCGTTGAGAGCGAGTCGCCACTCTTGCCGATTTAGCTCAACATAGTGTTTTCGTTTCATTACGATCCCTCCTTAATGTTCTGTAATTATTGTAGCAAAAGGCACGGCTGGAATCGAATATGTGGAAAAAGAAATCACCGAGAAAAGCCCGTAATAGGCTTTCTCGGTGATTTTCCTTGCCATTGCTACGCCGCCTGAAAATACAGGCAGCTGCCGCTCTTATCTGCGAGCCTTGTCGTAGGGGATGCCCTCCGCCTTGGGGGCACGGGACTTCTTGGAGGTGAAGGCCAGCACCAGCAGGGTGATCAGGTACGGCAGCATCCGGTACAGGTGGGCGCTGATGCCGATGTCGGCCAGCAGGAACACGCCGTCGCCGTTGATGTCGATGCTGGCATATGCCGCGGCGATGCACTTGAACAGGCCGAACAGCAGGGACGCGCCCGCGATGTTCAGAGGCTTCCAGTTGCCGAAGATCATAACGGCCAGAGCCAGGAAGCCGAAGCCCGCCACGTCACCGTTGGAGGAGCAGTTGGCCGTGGTCATGGCGTACACAAAGCCGCCCATGCCCGCCAGAGCGCCGGAAATGGTGACGCCGGCATAGCGCATCCTGTAGACGTTGATGCCCAGAGAGTCCGCCGCCTGGGGATTCTCGCCGCAGGCCCGCAGACGCAGGCCGAACTTGGTCTTGTACAGGATGACGGACAGGATGATAAACAGCAGGATGCAGATGTAGGTGGCCAGATAGATCTTGTTCAGGAAGGTTTCCCCAAAGAAGCCCCAGTCCACGCTCTTGTCCACGCCGAAGGTGGACTTTTTCAGCATGAACCAGCTGGCAGAGTCGCCAGTGGCCATTTGCAGGGTATTCTGGTTGGCGATGATGCGGATCAGGAACAGCACCAGAGCGGGGGCCATCAGGTTCAGCGCCGTGCCGCCGATGGTCTGGTCCGCCCGGAGGTTGATGGACGCAAAGCTCAGCAGCAGGGAGAACACCGCGCCCATGGCCGCCGCCACCAGCATGGTCAGCAGCTCCAGCCCCTGAAGGGCCACCCAGTCGCCGGCCTGCTTGGCGGCCAGCACCGCCTCGGAGCCCTGCATCAGCCGCACGAACAGCACGCCGATGAAGGCGCCGAAGATCATGATACCTTCCAGGGCCAGGTTGATGATACCGCTGCGCTCGGCGAACACGCCGGCCAGGGCCACGATCATCAGGGGCACCGCATAAATAAGCGTCTGTTGGATCAGGAACGTCATGCCTGGTCGCCTCCTTCCTCCGTCTGAGCCGCTATCGGCTCTGCCGGTTCCGTGGGTTCCTCCGCCGGTTCCTCCGCCGGTGCGGCGTCCGCCGCCGGGGCGGCAGTCTCCTCCACATGGGCATGGGGCTTTTTCTTCCGGGACAGCATCATGCGGATGGCCAGGGAGAAGGCGGACAGATACACGATGACGGAGATGATCACGTCGGTGATGTATTCGTTATAAGCCGTCAGGTTGGTCAGCTGCTGGCCCACGATGTTCAGCATGGCCATGAAGATGCCGGTAAACACCACGGCGATGGGGTTGTTCAGTGCCAGCAGGGCCACGGGGATGCCGTTGAAGCCCACGGCGGGCAGGGACTGATAGGTGGACCAGTAGAACTCCGTGTTGCCGGACAGCCAGTACAGCGCAGCGCCGGCACCGGCCAGCGCACCGGCGATGGCCATGGACAGCACGATGTTGCGCTTGTCCCGGATACCGGCATAGCGGGCGGCGTGGCGGTTGGCGCCGCAGGCCTTCAGCTCATAGCCCAGGGTGGTCTTGTTCATCAGGATGTACATGGCGATGGCGATGACAATGGCCACCAGGATGCCGCCGTTGACCTGGGAGCCGGGGAACAGCATGTCCAGACCCAGCTTGGGCGTGGCCACGCCGTTGAAGGTGGTCTTATAGATGTAGCCGGACTTGGTGCTCTCGGTGAGGTTCTTGAAGCTGCTGATGTCGAACATCCAGGTCACCAGGTTGGCGGCGATCCAGTTGGTCATGATGCACGCCAGCACCTCGTTGATGTTCAGCAGGGCCTTTACCAGGCCGGGGATCGCGCCCCACAGAGCGCCGGACAGGCACCCGGCCAGGAAGGCCAGCACCCAGATGACGCCCACGGGCACGGACTCGGAGGGGATGGACAGGGCCACCATCAGGGTGACCATGGTGGAGATCAGATACTGACCGGGGGCGCCGATGTTGAACAGGCCGGTCTTGAAGGCCACGGCCACGGAAAGTCCCGTCATGATCAGGGGCGTTGCCCGGAACAGCATGTTGCCCAGGTTCACGGCGTTGAAGCCCCAGGTCAGGGTACCGGCGGCGTCCCGGCCGGTGCTGAAAATACCGGCAAAGATGATGCGGATACCGTCCCACGCGCCGGTCAAAGAGATCTTCTCATTGCACAGGCCCACGATGAGCACGGCGATGCCGCCCACCAGCAGACCCGCCAGAATGGAGATCAGGGATGAGAGCACCTTTTTGGTGCCGTCTTTTTCGTAAAGCGCTGCCAGTGCGTTCTTTTTCATGCCTGGTCACCTCCCATATCGTCCCGCTTGGCGCCGGACATGTACAGGCCCAGCTCGGCCACGGTGGTGGTTTTCGGATTCAGCTGGCCCACGAGCTGGCCCTCGTACATCACCAGGATGCGGTCGGACAGGCTCATGACCTCGTCCAGCTCCAGAGACACCAGCAGCACCGCCTTGCCGCGGTCCCGCTCGGCCACCAGCTGGCTGTGGATATACTCGATGGCGCCCACGTCCAGGCCGCGGGTGGGCTGCACCGCCACGATCAGGGACTTATCCCGGTCCACCTCGCGGGCGATGATGGCCTTCTGCTGGTTGCCGCCGGACATGCTGCGCACGATGGTCACGGGGCCCTGGCCGCTGCGGACATCGTATTGGTCAATAAGCCGCTGGGCATATTCCCGGACGGCGGCGTTCTTGATGAAGCCTGCCGTCTGGAACTGGGGCTCCAGATACCGCTGGAGCACCATGTTCTGCTCCAGGGTAAAGTCCAGGATCAGGCCGTGCTTATGCCGGTCCTCGGGGATATGGCTCATGTTTTCGCCCCGGTGGCGGATGGAGGCGTGGGTAATGTTCTTGCCGCACAGCTCCACAGTGCCGCCGGTGATTTTGTCCAGGCCCGTCAGGCCCTGGACGAACTCCGTCTGACCGTTGCCGTCGATGCCGGCGATACAGACGATCTCACCGGCCCGGACCTCCAGGCTCACGTCGTGGACGGCGTCCCGCTTGTGCTGATGGGAGGCCACGCACATGTGGCGCACCCGCAGCACGGGGTCCTTGGGCTGGGCGGGCTCCTTCACCACCTGCAGCTGCACCGGGCGGCCCACCATCATGTTGGACAGCTCCTGCTTGTTGGTGTCGCAGGTGTTCACCGTGCCCACATAGCGCCCCTTGCGCAGAACGGTGACCCGGTCCGCCACGGCCATGATCTCGTTGAGCTTGTGGGAGATGAACAGGATGGACTTGCCCTCCTTGGTGAGGCTGCGCATGATCTCCATGAGCTCGTCGATCTCCTGGGGGGTCAGCACGGCGGTGGGCTCGTCGAAGATGAGGATCTCGTTGTCGCGGTACAGCATCTTCAGGATCTCCACGCGCTGCTGCATGCCCACGGTGATGTCCTCTACTTTAGCGTCCAGGTCCACCCGCAGGCCATACCGCTGGGACAGGTCCTGCACCTTCTGCCGGGCTGCCTTCTTTTGCAGGAAGCCCATTTTGGTGTCCTCCGCGCCCAGGATGATGTTGTCCAGGACGGTGAACACATCGATGAGCTTGAAGTGCTGGTGCACCATGCCGATGCCCAGTGCCGTTGCGTCGTTGGGGTCGTTGATCTTCACCGGCTTGCCGTTTTTCCGGATCTCGCCCTCCTCCGGCTGGTACAGGCCGAACAGGACGGACATCAGCGTAGATTTGCCGGCGCCGTTTTCGCCCAGCAGGGCGTGGATCTCACCCTTGCGCAGCTGCAGGGTGATGTCGTCGTTGGCCTTAATGCCGGGAAACTCCTTGGTGATGTGAAGCATTTCGATCACATACTGGGGAGATTGCTCCATGCCGCCACCTACTTTCTCTCATTTTCTGTCTGCCGCAATCGTTTCCGAGGCGTACAGTATAACAAGTTTATTATAACGTCCAATGCAGGGAATTGCAAGAACGAACCGGAAAATAGGGCGGTATTCACAAAAATTGTCTCCCTCTCTCCGGCAAATAGACGGAAAAAACGCCGCCCAAGCGGACGGCGTTCTTTCCGGGAGCGTGTCAAAATTTTTTTGACACGCTCCGTAGCATTTTCAGAACTTCCATAGAAGTCCTGAAAATGCGGTGATTAAAAACGAAAGACACCCCTGATGGGTTTCTTTCGTAACTATCTTCCTTTCCGAAGCCGGCGACCACCGCACTTTTTGACCGTCTGACGGAAAAAACGCCGCCCAAGCGGACGGCGTTCTTTCCGGAACAAAAAGAAGGAAAACAATAAAAGGATGGAAAGCGGATTTACTTGTGATCCACGGAGTACATGTGCTCAATGAGGCACAGGATCTTATCGGAATAGCCGATCTCGTTGTCGTACCAGGAGACCACCTTTACGAAGGTGTCGGTCAGGGCGATACCGGCCTTGGCATCAAAGATAGAGGTATGGGTGTTGCCCAGGAAATCGGAGGACACCACAGGCTCGTCGGTGTAATCCAGAATACCCTTCAGCTCGCCCTGGGCAGCCTCCTTCATGGCGGCGCAGATCTCGTCGTAGGAGGCGGGCTTTTCCAGATTCACGGTCAGGTCCACCACGGACACATCCAGGGTGGGCACACGCATGGACATACCGGTGAGCTTGCCGTTCAGGCTGGGAATCACCTTGCCCACGGCCTTGGCGGCGCCGGTGGAGCTGGGGATGATGTTGCCGGAGGCAGCGCGGCCGCCGCGCCAATCCTTCACGGACACGCCGTCCACGGTTTTCTGGGTGGCGGTGGTGGAGTGAACGGTGGTCATCAGGCCGTCGGCAATGCCGAAGTGATCATGCAGCACCTTGGCAATGGGGGCCAGGCAGTTGGTGGTGCAGCTGGCGTTGGAAACGAAGGTCATGTCGGAGGTGTAGGTGTCCTGGTTCACGCCCATAACAAACATGGGGGTGTCGTCCTTGGAGGGGGCGGACATGACCACGTGCTTGGCGCCGGCCTCGATGTGGCCCTTGGCCTTGTCCTTGGTCAGGAACAGGCCGGTGGACTCGATGACGTACTCCGCGCCGATCTCCTTCCAGGGCAGGTTGGCGGGGTCGCGCTCGGCGAACACGGGGATGGAGCGGCCATCCACAATGATGGCGTTCTCGCTGGAGGACACCTGGGCGTCGATCTTACCGTGCATGGTGTCATACTTCAGCATATAGGCAAGGTAATCAGCGGGACACAGGTCGTTGATGCCCACGATCTCGATCTCGGGGTGGTGCAGGCTGCACCGCAGGACCATGCGGCCAATACGACCAAAACCATTGATACCGACTTTGATGCTCATAAATACAGCTTCCTCTCTGTGATGGAATATATCAAACATATGGTACGTTTAGTATTATATGCGAGAATTCTGGAAAATGCAATACCCGCTTGCAAATTTTTTTATCTTTTAGCAGGTTGCGACAAATATCTTGTGTTTTTCCTTTGCGTTTGATATAGTATGGTATAAATTCGCATGACAGCCAGATCATTCCGGGGATAAGTCCTATGGCTTCCCGGAATCGTATACAGGGGAAGGAGGCTGTATCATATGGAGTACAGCGAAACGGAAAAGCAAATGCTCCGGGAGATCCTGCCGGGCATCGCCACACAGCTGCGGGGCTCTCTGGCCAACATCCACGCAGCCCTGGGACGCCTTGCCCCGGAGCAGGCGCGGGACGCCAGCGCCGACACCGACCGCAGTGCCGCCATTCTGTGCCAGAGCTATTACCGCATCCTGCGGGTGGTGAACAATCTGTCCGACGCGCCTATGCTGGCAGAGGAAAAGCCTCTGGATACGGAAAATGTGGAGCTGGTGCGCTTTCTGGACAGCCTGTGCCGCCAGGGGGAGGCCCTGGCCCAGCTGATGGAGCTGCGGCTGACCTTTACCTGCCCGGAACGGGCCCACACCGTGGCTGTCAACCGGGAGTATCTGGCCCGGCTGTTCTGGAACCTGGTGTCCAACGCCATGAAATTCACTCCTCGGGGCGGGACCGTGGACGTGTGCCTGCGCTCCGGCCAGAGCTGCGTGCTGCTGTCGGTGAAGGACAGCGGCTCCGGCATTCCGCAGGACAAGCAGGCCCAGCTGTTTGACCGGTGGCAGCACAGCCATATGGACCTGCCGGCCCATGGCCTGGGGCTGGGTCTGCCTCTGTGCCGCCGCATTGCCCAGGGCCATGGCGGCAGCCTTGTGGTGTCATCCCGGGAGGGGCAGGGCACCTCGGTGACGGTGCGCCTGCCGGACCGCCGCAGCGGCGTGACCCTGGTGCGGGACATGCCGTTCCACTATGCCGGCGGCTTCAACCCCACGCTGGTGGAGCTGGCGGACGCCCTGCCGTATCAGGCGTTCACCAAAAACTATATTGAGTAATTTTTCCCGGTTTTACCGGATTTATGCACAGGAGGTCTGGCGTGGAAGGAAAACGCGTATTGGTGGCCATGTCCGGCGGCGTGGACAGCAGCGCCGCGGCGCTGCTGCTGCTGCAGCAGGGGTACGACTGCGACGGAGCCATGCTGCGGCTGTATAACGGGGAGAAGGCGGGGACCTGCTGCTCTGCCGACGATGCGGACGATGCGCGGTCCGTGGCCTACCGGCTGGGCATGAAATTCTATGTGTTCAACGAGACGGAGCGCTTCGCCCGGGAGGTCATGGACCGCTTTGTGGCGGAATACTGCGCCGGGCACACGCCGAATCCCTGCATCGACTGCAACCGCTGCCTGAAGTTCGGGGCCCTGCTGGACCGGGCTCTGGTGCTGGGGTATGACTATATCGCCACCGGGCACTATGCCCGGGTGGACCGGGACCCGGACACAGGGCTGTACCGCCTGCTGCGGGGCCGGGACCGGCGCAAGGACCAGAGCTATGTGCTCTATCAGCTGACCCAGCACCAGCTGGCCCATCTGCTGCTGCCGGTGGGAAACTATGACAAGCCCGCCATCCGCGACAGTGCCCGTCAGGCGGGGCTGCTGAACGCCGACAAGGCGGACAGCCAGGATATCTGCTTCGTCCCCGACGGGGATTATGCGGAGTTTCTGCGGGAGTATGGCCATGTGGCTATGGAGCCCGGGGACTTTGTGGACCAGGACGGTCATGTGCTGGGCCGCCACAAGGGCCTTCCCTGCTACACCACCGGCCAGCGCAAGGGCCTGGGGGTGTCCGCCGGGAAGCATGTGTATGTGGTGCGGAAAAACGCCGCCGACAACACCATCCTTCTGGGCGACAACGAGGATCTGTTCACCGGCCGCCTCACTGCCTGCCGGGTGAACTGGATTGCCGGGCAGGCCCCGGCGGGCCCCATCCGGGTTACCGCCAAAACCCGGTACAGCCAGACGGAGGCGGAGGCCACGGTCACCCCCCTGGAGGGGCAGCGGATAGAGGTGGTCTTTGACCGGCCCCAGCGGGCCGTCACCGCCGGCCAGGCCGTGGTGCTGTACGACGGGGATCAGGTGCTGGGCGGCGGCGTCATCGAGGACTGACAAGCAGATACCCACACGCGCAAAAAATCCCTTGACCGTGCCGGTCAAGGGATTGAGCTTGTCCAAAAAGGGCAATGCCCTTTTTGGACAAAAGAGATTTCGCTCCGAACCGCGCGTCCAAATGGGCTTTTAAGCCCATTTGGACACACTCTCTCCGCGCAAAGTATTTTTCGCGACGTACACGCCGCCGCGAAAAATGAATTGGATCTGATTCGCGGCCTGCGGGCCGCGAACTCTGCGAGGCTTTTGGGCAACCTCAAAAATCCCTTGACCGTGCCGGTCAAGGGATTTTTCAGCTGTTACAGGCTCTTTTGGCTTACAGATACTTGCGCATGCCATCAGTAGCCACGGAAGCGTCGGCGGTAAGGGTCACGGTGAACTTCACGGTGTTGGCGTCGCTGAACTTGTCCAGCCAGCACAGGAACTTTTCCACGGCGGTGAAGTCCTCGCTATGTACGATCTTGCAGAGGTTGTCCACATAGACGTGGGAAATATCGTAATTGCCCGCATACAGACCGCTGATGAAGCCCCGCAGGCACTCAAAAGAATCCAGGTGGTATTCACCAGCATTGACCAGACGCACGCTGGACTTGATATCATACGTCATATCAGCGCCGGGCTCGATGCAGACGACACAGCCGCCCTCCTCGGCCACGGAGGCATGAACCAGCTCGATGAGCTGCTTGGTCTTGCCTGCGCCGTTGTCGCCCATAATCAATCTAACCATAAGAGATCACTCCTTTTGCATATATGTATACCATACCATAACTCGACGGAAATGGCAATGGGAAAATATACGGTTTTTTACCGGCCCAGCTTTTCCCGCAGGGCCTTGCCCATGTCCTCATAGCCGGGCTTTCCCAGCAGGGCGAACATATTCTTCTTGTAGGCCTCCACGCCGGGCTGATCGAAGGGGTTCACGTCCAGCAGATAGCCGGACAGGCCGCAGGCGTATTCAAAGAAGTAGATCAGCTGCCCCAGGGTGTCTGCGTCCAGTGCCCCGCAGCGCAGGATGATGTTGGGCACGCCGCCCTCCTCGTGGGCCAGCAGGGTGCCGTCCATGGCCTGGGTGCGGATAAAGTCCATGGTTTTTCCGGCCAGGAAGTTCAGCCCGTCGCCGTCGGCGGCGTCAAAGGGCACCGCGCTCTCCCCTGCCTCCGGGTCAAAGCGCACCACCGTTTCAAACAGGTGCCGCTCGCCCTGCTGGATATACTGCCCCATGGAGTGCAGGTCGGCGGTAAATTCCACGCTGGCGGGGAAAAGTCCCTTGCTCTCCTTGCCCTCGGACTCGCCGTACAGCTGCTTCCACCACTCGGACATAAACCGGAAGGCAGGCTCATAAGCCGCCAGAACCTCGATCTTCTTCCCGGCGCGATAGAGCTGATACCGGGCTCCGGCATACTGCCAGGCGGGATTCTGCTCCATATCCCCGGCGGTGCAGGCCTCCTGCATCCGGGCCGCGCCCTGCATCAGCCCCTGAATATCCACTCCGGCCACGGCGATGGGCAGCAGGCCCACTGCGGTGAGCACGCTGTACCGTCCGCCGATGTCATCGGGCACCACAAAGCTCTCATACCCGGCCTGGACGGCCAGGGCTTTCAGCGCGCCCTTGTGCCGGTCGGTGGTGGCGTAAATGCGCTTTGCCGCCCCCTCCGGGCCGTATTTCTTCTCCAGCAGCTCCCGGAAGAACCGGAAGGCCACGGCAGGCTCCGTGGTGGTGCCGGACTTGGAGATGACGTTCACGGAGAAGTCTACCCCCTCCAGCAGCTCCATCGTCTCCCGCAGCTGCCGGTCGGACAGGCCGTTGCCCACGAAATAGATGTTGGGCGTGTTCTTCCGCTTCAGATTATAGTTGGGGGAGCACAGGCACTCGATAACGCCCCGGGCCCCCAGATAAGACCCGCCGATGCCGATGACCACCAGGGCCTGGGAATCGCTCTGGATGCGCCGGGCCGCCGCCTGGATGCGGGCGAACTCCTCCCGGTCGTATTCCTGGGGCAGGCGCACCCAGCCGGTGAACTCGCCGCCGGGGCCGTCGCTCTTCTGCAAATGATTGTGGGCAATGCGCAGCCGGGGCGCCAGCGCCGCCTCATAGGGCAGCGCGATAAAATGCCGCATGTGGGTCAGGTCCACCTGGATCATAGAGATTACCTCCTATGTGTATCGGATTTATCCATCATCTCGTATCTTACCGCTTTTCCCGGGAAAATACAAGGGGATACCCGTCGAAACGGTGAAAATCTTATCACCCGCAGAAGCACATGGTCCGGGCCAGGCGCAGCAGCATCTGCCCGAAGGTCAGCTTTTCCACGGTCTCCGCCGCCCGGATGGGGACCTCCAGCACCGTCTCCCCGTTCTGGGTCACCGTCAGCGTACCCAGCACGTCTCCCTGCCGCACCGGGGCCTCCGCAGACTCCGGCAGGGTCACGGTCTGCTCCAGCCCCTGAAGCCGGGATTTTTCCGCCAGCAGCAGGCCCTCCGCCGGGTCCACCCGGGGCTGCACCGTTCCCTGGGCCCCCAGCTGCACCGGCACCGGCGGCAGCGGCTCCTCCGGAGACGCATGCACCAGGCCGTAGGTGGAGAACCCGTAGTTCAGCAGGGCCTTGGCGTCCTCGAACCGCTGCTGCCCCGAGGGGGATTTCAGCACCACGGCGATCAGCTCCATGCCCTCCCGCTCCGCCGTGGCGGAGATGCAGTATCTGGCGGAGTCCGTGGAGCCGGTTTTCAGTCCCGTGGCTCCTTCGTAAAACCGGATGAGCTTGTTGGTGTTGGACAGCTGAAACTGTCCGTCCCGCAGGGTGTCCATCCAGATGGTGGTAAACCGCCGGATGTCCGGGTGATTCACGATCAGCTCCCGGGACATCACAGCGATGTCCCAGGCGCTGGTAACGTGCCCCTCCGCCGGAAGGCCGGTGCAGTTGACGAAATGGGTGTCCTGCATCCCCAGCTCCCGGGCCCGGTTGTTCATCCGCTCCACAAACAGCTCCGTGACCCCTGCCGTCTTTTCCGCCAGGGCCACGGCGGCGTCGTTGCCGCTGGACACGCACACCCCCTTCAGCAGGTCCTCCACCGTGATGCTCTCCCCCTCGGACAGGAAGATCTGGCTGCCTCCCATGGAGGCGGCATAGGCGCTGACGGTGACGGTATCGTCATAGGACAGGGTCCCGCTGTCGATGGCCTCCATCACCAGCAGCAGGGTCATGACCTTGGTGACGCTGGCTGGCTCCATAGCCTGGTGCTCATTTTTGGCGTACAGCACCTGCCCCGTTTCCTTCTCCATCAGCAGCGCCGCCTCCGCCTGCACCGGCAGCTCCACGCCCCAGGCCCTTCCCGGCCACAGCACCAGCAGCATCAGCAGGAGCATTGCGCCCCCGAGCCATTTTTTCATCATAAGCCCCTCCCCTGTTTTTTCTTCACTGTATGCGCGGGGCCGGAAAACAAGAACGTCCCCCGCCCCTATCCCCACAGATACCGGCTCACAGGCCAGGCCAGCAGGGCAGACAGAGCGGCCTGGGCCGCCTTGGCAGCCAGATACGGCCCCAGAGGCAGATCCGTTCCGGACAGCACGGCGGCAGACTGCCCGTGAACCGACAGGCCGCCCCATCCCAGCAGCGCCGCTGCCCACACGAAGCCCGCGGGCGTGGCGGGCAGGGCCAGGATCCCCTGGGTCAGCTCCACCGCCCCGGACAGCAGCGGGTGGGACAGCCCCGTCAGCCGTGCCGTCAGCCGCAGCGCCGCCAGGAAAAACACCACAAAGCCGCAGATCTGCACCATGGCCCCGGCGGCATCCCGGACGGATCGGACAAAGGCGTCGGCAAAGGCCGGGGGCCGCACCCCGGCGGCATCCCGGCTCGGCGGCAGCGGACGGCGGGGCAGCACCAGAGCGATGCCCAGGGCTGCCAGCATGTGGACGGCCCACAGCAGTCCCCCGGCCCAGAGACTGCCGAAGCAGCCCAGGCCCGCCACGCCCAGAATAAACGCCGGGCCGCAGTTGTTGCAGAACAGCAGCAGGCGGCAGGCCTCCGGCCGGGAGATCCGCTTCTCCCGGTACAGCTGGGCCACGGTGCGGGCTCCCACAGGATAGCTGCCCACCAGGCCCAGCAGAAACGCCCCGGCTCCGGCGGGGCCGCAGCCCAGCACCCGGGCCAGCAGCATCCGCCCCCGGCCCGGAGCCGCCCCGGCGTCCAGGGCCGTCAGCAGCCCCGATACCGCCAGAAACGGGAACAGCGCCGGAATCACCGACCCGGCGCACAGGGCCAGTCCCTCCCGGACGGCCCGGGCCGTGTCGGCGGAGCACAGCAGCAGCACCCCCAGCGCAGCCAGACATCCCAGCAGCCCCAGCTTTTTCCGCATGGCCGTCACCTCCCGCCTGAGTGTATGCCCCCCGCCGGTGGGACATGCAAGTTTTTTCCCGGGGACGCATAGAGTTTACGGAATCGGAAGAAAGGCGGTGGCAGCGGTTTGGAAAAGGGATGGCTGACCCGGGCGGGACAGGCGGCCATGGAGCGGCTGGACCTGCCGGGGGATATCCAGCCGGGGGTGCCGCGGATGGAGCTGGTAGGCGACCGGGAATTTTTCATGACCCAGCACCGGGGCGTGCTGTCCTACACCACGGAGACGGTGGACATCGGCGGCGGAGACACGACGGTGCGGGTCATCGGAACGGACCTGCAGCTCATGGCCATGACGGAGGGAGAACTGCGTCTGCGGGGACGCATCGCCGCCGTGGAGCTGCGGCGGCAGGGAGGGGACCATGTATAAAGCCGTGCTGAACTTCCTGCGGGGCCAGGTGCTGGTCCATATTGAAAGCGGCTGCCCGGAGCGGGTGGTGAATCTGTGCGCCGGGGCGGAGGTCCCCTTCTGGGACGTGCGGTGGCTGTCGCCGGTGGAGCTGACCCTGCGCACCACCCGCCGGGGACTGGCCCAGGTGCGTCAGGCGGCCCGGCAGGTGGGCGCAGCGGCCACGGTGCGGCGGGAGCAGGGGGCTCCCCTGCTGGCCCGGCGGCTGCGGCGGCGGTATGTGCTGCTGGCGGGCCTTCTGCTGACGGTGCTGCTGGTGCTGGAGGGAAACTTTACCATCTGGGAATTCCGGGTCAGCGGCAACGAGACGGTGCCGGACGAGGTGATCCTGCGTGCTCTGGAGGACTACGGCATCACCATCGGCACCCGGAGTCTGGACATCGACCAGAAGGACATGCGCAATCATGTGCTGCTGGAGCTGAAGGACGTGGTGTGGCTGGCGGTGAACGTGAAGGGCTGCGTGGCCCAGGTGCAGGTGGTGGAGCGAGTCCGGGGCCAGGCTGTGGTGGAGGACCGGCTCACCAATGTGGTGGCCCGGTGTCCGGGCCTGGTCACCCGGGTGGAGGCCCTGGGAGGCCAGGCCATGGTGCTGCCCGGAGCCACCGTTACCCAGGGGCAGCTGCTGATCTCCGGGGCGGTGGACCTGGACAACGGAGGTCTCCGGTGGCAGCGCGGCATGGGCCGGGTGTGGGCCCGGACCTGGTACGAGCTGACGGCGCAGGTTCCCCTGACAGTGTCGGAAAAGGGCGCTCCGGTCTCCTCCCGGACCCGGTATGCCCTGGATATCGGCAAAAAACGGATAAAATTCTATGGAAAGGGTAGCACACTGGGGGCAGACTGTGATAAAATAGTTCGGTATCACCCCGTGACCCTTTTGTGGGGCCTGCGGCTGCCCATTACGGTGGTGTCGGAGACGGTGACGTCCTGCGGCGGTACGCCGGTCCGCCGTCCGGTTCAGGAGGCCCGGGACGAGGGTGAGGCCCTGCTGCGAGACCGGCTGACCCGGCTGCTGGCGGATACCGGCACGGCGGAAAGCGTCCGGGTGGACGCGGTGGAGCAGGGCGGCTGGCTGACGGTGACCCTGCGGGCGGAGTGCCTGGAGGAGATCGGCCGGGAGGTCCCGCTGACGGACGACTGAAAAATATGGCTATACAATCTGGATATACAATAGGGAGGCATGCCCAATGGAACAGCGCATCGGCATCGAGCGCATGGAGGAGGCCATCAATCTGTTTGGCTCCTTTGACGAAAATATTCGCCTGCTGGAATCGGAATTCCAGGTAACGGTGGTAAACCGGGGCGGCGAGCTGGTGATCTCCGGCGAGCCGGAGAACGTCATGCTGGCGGAGAAGGCGGTGCAGGCCCTGCTGACCCTGTCCGCCAAGGGCGAGAGCATCAGCGAGCAGCACGTGCGGTATGTGGTGGGCCTGTGCCGCAGCGGCCAGTCCGAGCGCATCGGGGAGCTGACCCAGGACGTGATCTGCATCACGTCCAAGGGCCGCCCCGTGAAGCCCAAGACCATCGGCCAGAAGCAGTATGTGGACGCCATTCTGAAGGATACCGTCACCATCGGCGTGGGCCCTGCCGGCACCGGCAAAACCTATCTGGCAGTGGCGGCGGCGGTGGCCGCCTTCCGGGACAAGCAGGTCAACCGCATCATCCTGACCCGCCCCGCCGTGGAGGCCGGAGAGCGGCTGGGCTTCCTGCCCGGCGACCTGCAAAGTAAGGTGGACCCGTATCTGCGGCCCCTGTACGACGCCCTGTTCGATATGCTGGGGGCTGAGACGTACCAGAAATACCTGGAGCGGGGCAACATCGAGGTGGCCCCCCTGGCCTATATGCGGGGCCGCACCCTGGACGACAGCTTCATCATCCTGGACGAGGCCCAGAACACCAGCCGGGAGCAGATGAAAATGTTTCTGACCCGCATGGGCTTCGGCTCTAAGGTGGTCATCACCGGCGACATTACCCAGATCGACCTGCCCGGGGACAAGCCCAGCGGCCTGAAGGAGGCCATGAAGGTCCTGAAGGGGGTGGAGGGCGTGTCCATCTGCCAGCTGGGCAAGGCCGACGTGGTGCGGCATGTGATGGTCCAGCGCATTATCGAGGCATATGCCCGGTTTGAGGAGAAAAAGAAATGAGAAAGACCCACTATATCCCCGTCACCGCCGACGTGCCCGGCGCCGCCAGCGACGCCAACTGCGCCCTGATCCGCCGCACCATCCGCACAGCTCTTTCCGCAGAGGGCGTCACGCTCCCCTGCGAGGTGGACGTGCTCCTGACGGACGACGACGGCATCCATCAGATCAACCGCGACATGCGGCAGGTGGACCGCCCCACCGACGTGCTGAGCTTTCCGGAGTTCGGCCTTGTCCCCGGCCAGCACCCGGGCCCCGGGGACGCGGATCCCGGCACGGGGCTCATCCCCCTGGGGGACATGGTGCTGTCCATGGAGCGGGTGTCGGCCCAGGCCAAGGAATTTGGCCACTCTAAGCGGCGGGAGCTGGCCTATCTGGTGACCCACTCGGTGCTGCACCTGCTGGGCTACGACCATCTGGACGAGGGGCCTATGAAGGCTCAGATGCGAGGCCGGGAGGAGGCCATCATGGCCCTGCTGGGCCTGGAACGGTAAGAAAAAAAGGAGAACTGCCATGAAAACACGAAGCGTATGCGCCCTGCTGCTGGCGCTGATGCTGCTGGCCCTGGCGGGCTGCGGCAAAAAGGAGGATCATCCCCAGCCGGAGGACCCCAACGTCACCCAGGAGGAGAAAGCGGTGCCGGTGCACCTGGTGTGCAGCAACGGCTCCATTACCCTGCGCTTTTCCCTGGAGGAGGGCCACTGGCTGTGGGCCGACGACAAGACCTTCCCCCTGGACGAGAGCTATGCCCTGGCCCTGCTGGAGACGGTGCAGGGCATCGAGAGTCTGCCGCCTGTCACCACCGCCGCCCAGCTGGCGGACTATGGGCTGGACAGCCCCACCAAATACGTCACCGTCACCGACAGCCAGGGCGCATCCGTCACCTATCGCCTGGGCAAGGAGTCCGACGGCAGCGTGTATGCATACCGGGAGGGGGCCGAGGCCACGGTATACGCCGTGCCGGACCTGATGAGCCAGATCGGCCGCAGCATCTATGACATGATGGCCCTGCCGGAGCTGCCCCAGCTGACGGCGGAGAATGTCACCTCCCTGACCGTCACCGCCGGAGAGCGCACCCTGACCCTGACTCCTGCGGAGGGGGCCTGGACCGCCGACGGCCGGGATGTAACGGATCAGCTGGCGGACCTGACCGCCTGGCTGGGGGACATGCACCTGGCGGCCTGTGTGGACTGGCGGCCCAGCGCCGGGGCAGCGGCCCTGTGCGGCCTGGACAAGCCCGCCGTGACCCTGACGGCGGCATACACCCACGCCGGGTCCGACCGCAGCCTTACCCTGACGGTGGGCGGCCAGCGGGGCGCAGGCTACTGCGTCACCGTTTCCGATGACGATACGGTTTATCTTATGAGCGCGGAGGCTCTGGCCCCGCTGCTGACCCTGGCCCAGTCGGGCCTGGAATAAGAGGAGGCGCCCCATGCGGCTGCTTGTGATCGAGGATGAAAAGCGCCTGGCCCAGAACCTGGCGGAGCTGCTGCGGCGGCAGGGATACACCGTGGACGTCAGCAGCGACGGCGTCTCCGGCTACGACAACGCCGTGACGGATATCTATGACCTGATCCTGCTGGACGCCATGCTGCCGGGGATGGACGGCTTCACCCTGCTGCGGAGGCTGCGCACCGGGGGCCATGCCGTGCCGGTGCTGATGCTGACGGCCCGCAGCGACGTAGCCGACCGGGTCCAGGGCCTGGACTGCGGCGCGGACTACTATCTGACCAAGCCCTTCGAGCCCGACGAGCTGCTGGCCTGTATCCGTTCCCTGCTGCGCCGGGGCGGCGGCGAGGCCAAAACCGACGATGCCATTGCCTTCGGGGACCTGCGGCTGGAGCCGGGAACGTTCCAGCTGTCCTGCGGGGAGCGGTCCCTGCGGCTGAGCCGCCGGGAATACGATATGCTGGAGCTGCTGCTGCGCAGCCAGGGCCGCGTGGTGCCCAAGGAGCAGCTGCTGCTGAAGGTGTGGGGCTATGATTCCGACGCCGAGGACAACAACGTGGAGGTATACATCTCCTTCCTGCGGCGGAAGCTGACCCATCTGCACTCCGCCGTGTCCATCCGCACCCGCCGGATGGTGGGGTACTATCTGGAGGTGGAGGCATGATCCGCCGCCTTCGCTGGAAGATCGTGGCCATCAACATGGCCATGGTGACGGCGGTGCTGCTGGCGGTGTTCGCCGGGGTGCTGCTGTCCAGCCGGGCCGCCGTGGAGCGCAGCGTGAACCAGCGGCTGCTTCAGGTGATCCAGACGGGGCGGTATGACGCGTCCCTGCCCGGCCAGGGGTCCGCCCCCTGCTTTGTGGCGGACATATACCCCAGCGGCACCGTGCGCCTGTCCGGCAGCAGCTATTACCAGCTGGATGACCAGGACGCCGTGGCGGACATTGTCACCGCCTGCCTGGAGCAGGGCAGCGAATCCGGCGTCCTGCGGGCGTATCACCTGCGCTATCTCCGGGCCGACGGCCCCCTGTATACCCGCATCGCCTTTACCGACGCCGCCCAGGAGGATGCCACCCTCCGGGCGGTGGTGAAAATGTGCCTGATCGTAGGCGTGGCGGCCCTGGCGGTGCTGCTGGGATGCAGCTGGCTGCTGGCGGGTCTGGCCGCCCGGCCTGTGGCCCGCTCCCTGGACCAGCAGCGCCGGTTCCTGTCCGACGCATCCCACGAGCTGAAGACCCCGCTGACGGTGATCCTGTCCTCGGCGGACCTGATGCAGCAGACGGATGTGCAGCCGGATCAGCAGCCCTATGTGGACAATATCCGCTGGTCCGGACGGCGGATGAAGCGCCTGGTGGAGGATATGCTGACGCTGTCCCGGGCCGACGACGGGCGGCTGAAGGCCGCCATGACCCCGGTGGACCTGTCCGACGCCATGGAGGATACGGCCCTGCGCTTCGAGCCCGTGGCCTTCGAGGCCGGACGCCGGCTGGACTATGACATTGCCCCGGGCATCGCCGTCACCGGCAGCCGGGACCAATTGCAACAGGTGGCGGGGGTCCTGCTGGACAACGCCATCAAATACGCCCCCCAGGGGGCACAGGTCCGCATGACCCTGGTCCAGGCGGACCGAAAGGCCGTGCTGACGGTGGAAAACGGCGGCCCGCCCATCCCGGCGGAGGTGCTGCCCCACCTGTTCGAGCGGTTCTACCGGGCCGACGGCAGCCGCACCCAGGGAGGCTTCGGCCTGGGCCTGTCCATTGCCCAGGCCATCGTCCGGGAGCATCAGGGGACCATCCGCTGCGAAAGCGACGCCCGCTCCACCCGTTTCATTGTCACTCTCCCGCTGGGCGGGAGGAAATAACCATCTGTCAGAAGAAGGAAATACCATGTTTGATCTCATCATCCGGGGCGGCGCCGTGTACGACGGCACAGGCCGTCCCGCCCGTTGGGCCGACGTGGCGGTGTCCGGCGGCAAAATCGCCGCGGTGGAGCCGCTGCCCCAGGCCCAGGCCGCCCGGGTCATCGACGCCCGGGGCAAATGGGTAACTCCCGGCTTTATCGACATCCATCGCCACGCCGACGCCGCGGCCTTCCGCCCGGGCTTCGGGGAGCTGGAGCTGCGCCAGGGGCTCACCACCATCGTCAACGGCAACTGCGGCCTGTCCTGCGCTCCGGTGGGGCCGGAAAATCTCCCTGGCATCCTGTCGTATCTGGAGCCTATCTGCGGCCGGGTGCCGCCGGAGGCGGCACAGGAGACTCTGGCGGGGTATTTTGCCGCCCAGCCTGCCGCTCCCCTGCACACGGGGATGCTGGTGGGAGCCGGTACCATCCGGGCCAGCGCGGCCGGGTACCAGGTCCAGCGGCTGGAGCCGGCGCATTATGCCGCCATCCACCGGCGGCTGGAGCAGGCCCTGGCCGACGGAGCCCTGGGCGTATCCCTGGGTCTGGGCTACGCGCCGGAGTGCTTCTATACCACCCATGAGCTGATCCGGGCCCTGGCCCCCCTGGCGGGGCAGAGCATCCCCATCACCGTCCACATGCGCCAGGAGGGCGGCGGCGTGGTAACGGCCGCCCAGGAGATGGTGGAGGTGGCCCGGGCCCTGAAGGCCCCGGTGCATATCTCCCACCTGAAGGCCATGGGCCGGGACAACTGGCGCGGCAAGGTGCCCCAGGTGCTGGCCCTGCTGGACCGGGCCCGCCAGGAGGGGCTGGACCTGTCCTGCGACGTGTATCCCTACACCGCCGGGTCCACCCAGCTGCTGCACATTCTGCCGCCGGAGTTTCTGGCCGGGGGCATGGAGGCCATTGTCCGCCGTCTGGGGGACCCGGACCAGCGCCGCCAGCTGGCCCGCCGCATCGAAAGCGGCGATGGCTTCGACGATATCGCCCGGCTGGCTGGCTGGGACGGCATTTTCCTCACCAGTCTCCACTGCCCGGAGGATCACCCCTACCAGGGCATGAGCCTTGCCCGGATCGCCGCCCTGACGGGCCAGGACCCCCTGACCTGCTGCTGCGACCTGCTGGTGCGGGAGCGGGGAGAGATCACCATGATCGACTTCATGGCCGACGAGGAGGACATAGCCGCCATTCTGCGGGACCCCTTCTCCAACCTGATCTCCGACTCCACCTATCCCACCGAGGGACAGCCTCATCCCCGGGTATACGGAACCTTTGTCCACCTGCTGACCCGGTTCGTCCTGCAGCGGGGCGACCTGACGCCGGAGGCGGCCATCCACAAGATGACAGGCCGTCCGGCAGCGGTGCTGGGCATGCCTGACCGGGGTGTGCTGGCCCCGGGAGCCCAGGCGGATATCAACATATTTGCCCCGGAGGACCTGCGGGAGCCCGGGACGTATCAGGACCCCTGCCGCATGGCGGAGGGGATGGACACCGTGCTGGTGGCCGGCGCCCCGGTCATCGACGGCGGCGTATACACCGGCGCCCTGGCCGGACGCATTGTCAGGAGGTAATCGTATGCTGGAAGCACTCATTGAAATCGTTCGCCGGGCGGGGGACATGGTCCTCTCCGCCCACGATATCCAGAATGTCACCCGGGAAAAGCACGGCCCCGCGGACCTGGTGACCCAATATGACGAGGCCGTGCAGGCGTTTCTGCGCCGGGAGCTGCTGCGCCTGCTGCCGGAGGCGGATTTCTTCGGCGAGGAGGGGGAGCATCCCGCCCTGACCCGGCCCTGGGTCTTTGTGGTGGACCCCATCGACGGCACCACCAACTTCACCCGCCGCATGAACTACAGCAGCATCTCCGTGGCCCTGGTCCACAATGGCCAGACGGAGTACGGCGTGGTGTACAACCCCTATGTGGGCGAGCTGTTCGCCGCCCGGCGGGGCCATGGGGCCACCCTCAACGGCGCCCCCATTCACGTCAGCGGCAACGACGTGCCCCATGCCATTGTGATGTGCGGCTCCACCATCTATGACCGGACGTATACGGACCGGAACTTCTCCATCCTGCGCCGGCTGTATGACCGGTGCCTGGACTACCGGCGCTTTGCCTCGGCGGCCCTGGACTGCTGCCAGATCGCGGCAGGCCGGGCGGAGATCTTCTTCGAGTGCCGCCTGTCCCCCTGGGACTATGCCGCCGGGACGCTCATCGCCCAGGAGGCCGGAGCCACCGCCACCCGCCTGGAGGGCGGCCCCATGGACCCGCTCCACGCCGGGTCGGTGTTCATCACCAACGGCGTGTGCCACAGCGTCCTCTCCGAACTCCAGCAGTAAAAATGAAAAATGGCTGCCCTCCTCGGGCAGCCATTTTTCGTATTTACCGGATCATACCGGCGCGCAGGAATCCTGGTCCACGCCGCTGCGGTACTCGTTGGGAGACACGCCGATCACGTCCCGGAAGGCCCGCGCGAACTTGCTGGCGTTGTCATAGCCAAACTGCCCGGCGATGTCCAGCACCGTCCGGTCCGTGGACCGCAGCAGCTCCGCCGCGCCGTGCATTTTCTGCAGGCGCAGCCACGCGGCGGGACTCCGGCCGTAAACCCCCTGAAAGCTGGCTCTGATCTGGGCGGCGGAGGCCCCGAAGTGCCGGGACAGGTCCTGGGTGGTCACCTTGCTCTCGGTGTTGGCCAGCAGATAATCCGCCGCCTTTCTGGCCAGAGACACCTGTCCCCGGGTCAGCCCCGGGACCGCCTGTGGAACGGGAGACACCTCCAGAGCGCTGAGAAACAGCAGCAGCTCCAGCACCTTCACCTTCAGATACCCCTGCCGCAGATCCTCCGGCACATGGTACAGCTCCGAGAATACGTGCTCCACCCGCCGGGAGGACCGTGCGGCGAAATACCCCCCGGCAGCGCAGAATTTCTCCGCCAGAGCGGCGGGCTGCACCTCCACGTCCTCCAGAAAGCAGGACAGACACCGGGGCGCCCGCCGGGGATCCACGGTAACGGTAACGCCGTGATAGTGCCCGGTGGGAAACGTGGCCGCGGTGGGCAGCACGTCCTGCCTTGCCACGGACAGGTCCCCCGGAGCCAGGTAAAAATACCGGTCCCCCAGGCGATACTCCATGCGTCCCTCCCGGCAATGGCTGATCTCCAGAGCCCCGGGGGCGGCGGGGTCCATGGGACAGGACCCGGCGTGGACGTCGTGATAGCGGATGTCGATGCCCGGAAACACCGGATAAAGCGTCACCGCCGCCCGGCCCCCGTCCGGGGTCTCCCGGCGGACGGTGCGCTCCGGCAGCGGTGCGGCGTCACGCAGACATGAGTGCGTCATGCCTTACTTTTTCAGGCGGCCCAACAGGCCGCGGTTTTCCACGGGACGGGACACCACGTCCAGGACCTTGTAGCCGGTGGCGTCAATGACCTGGCGCAGCTGCGCCTGATCCAGGGCCTCCTGGGACCGGATCACCGTCCGGCCCTTGCTGTGGGACGAGGACACCTTCCTCACCTGGAAATGGCTGCGGATGGCGTCGTTGATGTGCCCCTCGCACATGCCGCACATCATGCCGTCCACCTTGACAATGGTTTCGATCATGGATTATTACCTCCTTGGAAAATGCAAAAGCAGTTTACTCCGCCGCCCGCAGCCGGTCCCGGAGCTGGGGCAGCCGGTCCTGGGACTGCGCCAGGATGGCACAGGCCGCCGTCTGACAGGCGTCCTCCTCCAGGCCCAGCGCCTCCTGCATCCGGCGGCACAGGGGGCCGAAGCACGCGGCATAGCCTGCGGCGGCGCTGCGGCCCTCCCGGGTCAGATACACCGTGCCGTACCGCTCCTTTTCCACCAGGCCCGCCTGGCAGAGATTCTGGAGCATGGAGTGGGCGCTGGGCTTGGACACATTCATCCGGGCGGCGATCTCCACGGAGCGGACGCCCTTGCCCTCCCGGCACAGGTCGTCCAGAACCAGCAGATATTTGATGGCGGCCGGCGTCATGCCCGGCGTGCAATTAGACATATCTAACCTCCTGGGTGAAGGGGCGGGGGAAGACGCGGAGCTGCCCACGTCTCCCCCCGGGTAAGAATCACGGCTGGCTGTGATGGCACTGGCCATGCATGGCGCAGTGGGCGCAGCCCGCGCCGCAGGAGGACTTTCCCTGCTTTTTCTGCCGGACCAGGCTGCGGATGATAAGGACTACAATGGCTAACAGGGCGATGCTGATGAGAATGGTGGAGAGGTTTGCGCTGATCCAATGCAGCATGGGTGATCACTCCTTTTCAGAATTGGTAGCTTGCGCTGCTCAGACCTTGGCGTTGAGCTTGGTGGCCTCCTTATAGGGGCGCACCAGCATATAGACCATCAGGGCCAGGGCCGCCAGGGCGGCGATGAGGCCGATGACGTTCAGGTTGCCGGTAAACACATTGCCGAACTGGTTGATCATCAGGCCGACGAGATAGGCAAAGCCACACTGATAGCCGATGGCGAACCAGGTCCACTTGCGGTTGTTCATCTCCCGCTTGATGGCGCCGATGGCGGCGAAGCAGGGGGCGCACAGCAGGTTGAACACCAGGAAGCTGAAGCCGCTGATGCCGGTGAAGGCCGCGCCGATGTTCTGATACACGGTGCCGTCGCCGCCGCCATACAGGATGCCCAGGGTGCCCACGATGTTCTCCTTGGCCACAAGGCCGGTGATGGAGGCCACGGCAGCCTGCCAGTTGCCCCAGCCCAGGGGCTTGAAGATCCAGGCGATGACGCCGCCGATGGCAGCCAGGATGGAGCTCTGGATCTCGCTCTCGTCCAGCATACGGAAGGTGCCGTCCACCCAGCCGAAGTAGGTGGTGAACCACACGAAGATGGTGGAAAGCAGGATGATGGTGCCGGCCTTCTTGATGAAGCTCCAGCCGCGCTCCCACATGCTGCGCAGCACGTTGCCAAGAGTGGGCCAGTGATAGGCGGGCAGCTCCATCACGAAGGGAGCGGGATCACCGGCGAACATCTTGGTCTTTTTCAGCATGATGCCGGAGACGATGATGGCGGCCATGCCGATGAAGTAAGCGGAGGTGGAGACCCATGCGCTGCCGCCGAAGATGGCGCCGGCGATCATGGCGATGAAGGGGACCTTGGCGCCGCAGGGGATGAAGGTGGTGGTCATAACGGTCATCCGGCGGTCGCGTTCATTTTCGATGGTACGGGAAGCCATGACACCGGGCACGCCGCAGCCCACGCCGATGAGCATGGGGATAAAGGACTTGCCGGACAGGCCGAACTTGCGGAACACGCGGTCCAGCACGAAGGCGATACGGGCCATGTAGCCGCAGGCCTCCAGGAAGGCCAGCATCAGGAACAGCACCAGCATCTGGGGCACGAAGCCCAGCACCGCGCCCACACCGGCCACGATACCGTCATTGATCAGGCCGCTGAGCCAGTCGGCGGCGCCGGCAGACTCCAGACCATTGCTGACCAGCACGGGGATACCGGGGACCCACACGCCGTAGTCGGCGGGGTCGGGGGCGTCAAATCCGTTTTCAGTGAGATACTTCACGGCGTCCACAAAGGTCATCTGCACCACGTCGTCCCTCTTATCTGCGCCCTCGGGCAGAGTGTCATAGTAGGCGGTCATGGTGTTGATGGCCAGGGTCTCCTCGTCCTCCACGTCCACGGTGGCGGTGTCGGAGGTGGGCTGGAAGCTCTTCATGTCGCTCAGCAGGGTCTGGGCGTCAAAGTCCTCGGCCTCGGGGTCGATCTCCGTGCCCAGGAAGGCGTCCACAGCCTGCACGGCGGCGGTGTATTCGTCGTTGGTCTCGTTATAGGCCTTGGAGCCGATGCCCAGCAGGTGCCAGCCGTCGCCGAACACGCCGTCGTTGGCCCAGTCGGTGGCGGGAGCGCCCACGGCTACCATGGCGATCCAGTAAACCAGGAACATCACCACGGCGAAGATGGGCAGGCCCAGCCAGCGGTTGGTGACCACCTTGTCGATCTTGTCGGAGGTGGACAGCTGGCCCTTGTTCTTCTGCTTGTAGCAGCTCTTGATGATCTCGGCGATATAGACGTAGCGCTCGTTGGTGATGATGCTCTCGGCGTCGTCGTCCAGCTCCTTTTCGGCGGCCTGGATGTCCTGCTGGATGTGCTGCATCACGTCGGCGGGGATGCTGAGCTTCTGCAGCACCTTGTCATCGCGCTCAAAGATCTTGATGGCGTACCAGCGCTGCTGCTCCTCGGGCATGGTATGCACGGCAGCCTCCTCGATGTGGGCAATGGCGTGCTCCACGGGGCCGGAGAAGGTGTGCATGGGGATGGTCTTGGTCTTGCCCTGAGCGGCCTTCACGGCGGCCTCAGCGGCCTCCATCACGCCGTCGCCCTTCAGTGCGGAGATCTCCACGATCTCGCAGCCCAGCTGGCGGGACAGCTCCTTCACGTTGATCTGGTCGCCGTTCTTGCGGACCACGTCCATCATGTTCACGGCGATGACCACGGGGATGCCCAGCTCGGTCAGCTGTGTGGTCAGATACAGGTTGCGCTCCAGGTTGGTGCCGTCGATGATGTTCAGGATGGCGTCGGGCCGCTCCTCGATCAGGTAATTCCGGGCTACCACCTCCTCCAGGGTGTAGGGGGACAGGGAGTAGATGCCGGGCAGGTCCATGATGACCACGTCATCATGCTTCTTCAGCTTGCCTTCCTTCTTCTCCACGGTGACACCGGGCCAGTTGCCGACGAACTGGTTGGAGCCGGTCAGTGCATTGAACAGGGTGGTCTTACCGCAGTTCGGGTTGCCCGCCAGGGCAATTTTGATCTGCTTTTCCATATGATTCTCGTATCTCCTTTCCGGGATTATTCCACTTCGATCATTTCGGTGTCCGCCTTCCGCAGACTCAGCTCATAGCCGCGGACGGTGACCTCCATGGGGTCGCCCAGAGGGGCTACCTTGCGGACAAACACCTGGGTTCCCCGGGTGATGCCCATGTCCATGATGCGGCGCTTCACGGGACCCTCCCCGTGGAGCTTCACCACCTTGACGGTCTCGCCGATCTTGACGTCGCGCAGTGTTTTCATGTGGGGTTCTCTCCTTTATCTTTTATTTGTTGTTTTTTTCAGATCATGATCTTCCGGGCCATTTCCTCGCTGATGGCGATGCGGGCCTCCTTGACCTTCACGATCACGTTGCCGCCCAGGGCGGCCACCACCGTAACGGTGCCCCCGGCCACAAAGCCCAGGTCCTCCAGGTGCTTCTTCACCTCGGCATTGCCGCCCACCCGATGGATGAGATTTTCTTCGCCGATGTTGGCTAATGTCAGCGGCATCATAGCTGCTTCCCTCCCTGCTGTAACGGTTAGCGTTCGCTAACCGTTCGTGGAAAAATAATGGTTAATCTACCTTAACCCCTTTCCGAAGAAAAAGGTTAAGCTCCCTTAACCGCTGCATAGTTTAACACCTCTAACATTTGTTGTCAACCCTTTTTCCGGAAAAATCTTTTCTTCCTTGCAATTTTGGTTAAAATATGCTAACCTATATATAATCTTACTGGAAGGTTGGTACTGTTTGCCATGCAGATCTTAAGAGCATCGGAGGATTACCTGGAAACCATGCTGATGATGAAGGAGAAGCATGGCTACATTCGCTCCATTGACATTGCGGAGTATCTGGGCGTGACAAAGCCCAGCGTCAGCTACGCCACCAAGCGCCTGCGGGAGAGCGGCTATATCACCATGGACAAGGAGGGGCTCATCACCCTGACGGACACAGGCATGGCCATCGCCGCCAGCATGCTGGACCGGCACAAGACCCTGACGCAGTTTCTTATCCATCTGGGTGTGGACCCGGAGACCGCCGAGGCCGACGCCTGCAAGATGGAGCACGACATCAGCCAGCAGACCTTTGAGGCCATCTGCCGCCACGCCGGCCGGGCAGAATAAGTCCTCCGGGTAAATCCACATTTCCGCCACCCCATTCCCGGGTGGACAGTGCCGTCCGCCCCGGCGGATACGGGCACCGGCATGCTCTCCGTTCGGATTCGCAAAAAACGTCCATTTTTATTGAAAAGTTCGTTCAAAAGCGTATAGTGGTTTTGTATAAGTATCGGAACATTGTGGCATATCGGAAAGGAGACGGACCATGAAAAAGCTCTTGCCCCTTCTGTTGGCGCTGTGCCTGACGCTTTCGGCCTGCGCCGCCCCGGCGGCTGTGCCGCTGCCCGGCGATTCGGTGACCGCCGTCACCGTTACCTACGCCGGAAAAACCGTTACCTGCACCGACCCGGCCCAGGTCCGGGCCATGACCGACGCCGCCCGGAGCCTGGAATTTGTTCCCACGGACGCCTCCGCCGCCGCCCCCGGCGCCATGTCCATGGAGCTGACCTTCACGGACAGCAGCGGCAGCGCCGTGACCCTGACCCTGCCCCTGACCCAGTCCGGCGGAAAAGTCTATGACGCCGGAGCAGACAGCATTGGAATTTTTGCCGAAATTTTAGGCGAATAGGTTCAAAAAACAGCGGGACGCCCAAGGTATTTCCACAGCCTTGGGCGTCCCGCCTTTTCTCGCCTTTGTCCCGGGACAAACCGCCGGTTTTCCGGGACGTCCCGCTCTGTACCGGGACGGTTTTTTCCGTCAGGGGTTCAGGTGCCGCTTGAAGTTGCCCAGGGTATGTACCCCCTCCTGGACCATGAAGAACGCATGGGGGTCCACCTTCCGGACCTCCTGCTGCAGGGTCTCGATCTCATACTTGGACAGGCAGATGCAAAGGATCTGCACCTCGTCCCCGGTATAGGCCCCGTGGCCGGACCAATAGGTAATGCCCCGGTCCATTTTCCGCCCCAGCTCCCAGAAGGGCTCCAGATCCCGGAGCTTCGTGACGACCAGCACCTGGGTGGTGATATTCTGCTGATGGACCCGGTCCACAAACAGGGCGTTGAACACCGTGTAAATGGCGGAATAAATGGCCGTGGGCGCGCTGAACAGCACCAGACACATGGCATACAGCACCGCGTTGAACAGCAGCGAAAACCGCCCCACCGTGAAGCCCTTGGTCTTTTTGGACAGGTACAGCCCCAGAATATCCAGGCCGCCGCAGGACGCGCCGCAGGTCAGCACCAGGCCGTTGGAAAAGCCCGCCAGAATGCCGCCCACCAGGCAGCTGGTGAGAACATCCGAAATAATGGGCGTGGCCGGAATGGGAATAATGGACAGAAACACGGAGTTGGACACCGTGCACAGGGCCAGCATGGCCACAAATGAGCGCCCCATGGTCTTATAGGCCAGCAGCAGCAGCGGCAGATTCGCCGCCAGATACAGCGTGCCCGCCAGGTCAAAGTTGTCAAACCGGATGCCCAGCTTGGTATCCAGCAGCGTCCGGATCACCTGGCACAGGCCCAGCAGACCGCTGGAATACAGGTGCTGGGGCACGATAAACAGATTGATGGCCAGGGCCAGCAGCAGCGAGCCGAACAGCGCCGCCCCCACCCGGGGCCATCGATTATGCAGAACCTTATCCAACATACCGGAGATAACACCCTTTCTTACTCTCTATGGCGCGGCCTCCTGTCCGCCGTTCGGACACGCCGCCCAAATTATCCACACAGTATAGGCATTATAAGGTTTTCCCCGGAAAAGTCAAGGCTTTTCCGGGGAAATAATCACATTTTTACAGGCTGTACCGCAGGGAACGGTACAGCTTCATGGTGCTGTTGGACAGGGTCCGGGAGACGGTGGACTTGTTGATGCCCAGCTCCCGGGCGATGCTGCTGACCGTCATGCTCTGAGAATAGCGCATGCGGAGGATCTGGCGCTGACGGTCCGTCAGATCCTGCTCCACCGCCATGGGCAGATTCCGCAGCAGCCGCTCGATCTGGAGACGGTTGTCGTCCCGGTTCTCCCGGGCCCAGAGCTGCAGGCTGGCCATGTCCAGCGGATCATAGGGGATGCCGGCCATATCAGATGCGGTATTTTTCACGTCTTATGTACCTCCTGTCGTAATAGTGGGCGGTGTGCTCCGCCAGCTCCCGGGCCTCCCGCAGCAGGGGCCGCAGCTCCTGCTGCCTCTGGCGGAGGGTCTGGGCCGCCTGGGGGTCTCCCTCCGCCAGCTCCTGCTGCCGCAGCTCCCGGAGCCGCCGGGCCACCGTCTCCGCCTGCCGGGCGTATTGGGGCGAAAGTTCCTGTAGCGTCATAAAACTGCCTCCTCTCTCCTGTGTGCATGGGTAAATGCGGATGATCGCCGGATCTATGCGAAAAAAACCTGCCTTCGGCAAAAATTTTTGTTGACAAAGCGGGACAAGTCTGGTAATATAATCTTCGCTGGTCAGACGCTGGTGTAGCTCAGCTGGTAGAGCAGCTGATTTGTAATCAGCAGGTCGGGGGTTCGAATCCGTCCACCAGCTCCAATTTCATACATGGGGGATTTCCCGAGTGGCCAAAGGGGACAGACTGTAAATCTGCTGGCAACGCCTTCGGTGGTTCGAATCCACCATCCCCCACCAGGACTTCCGGATGCAGTCGCATCCGGAAGTCTTTTTTTACCATCCGGCGGGCTGCCCCTACCTGTCCCGGGAATTTTCCGAAGGATTGCAGGAGGGTTGCCCTTTTTCGGGCAACAGGCGGAAAAAAACTTCCGCATGGGTATAATTGGGAGAAAACCCGCCGAAAAAACGGGGAAATTTGGGCGCTGCGCCCATTGCACAGGGGCGGCGGCTGTGCTATAATGCCGTGGCATTATGTGGGAAAAGGACGATTTTCATGACGGAAACGGTACTTTTTATATTGGAGATCATCGGTACGGCGGTTTTTGCCGCCTCCGGCGCTCTGGCCGGGCTCCAGCGCCAGCTGGATGCCTTCGGCGTGGTGATCCTGGGCGTGTGTACCGCCTGCGGCGGCGGCGTTATCCGGGACCTGACCCTGGGCATTACGCCGCCGGTGATGTTCTGCCAGCCGGTGTATGCCCTGGTGGCCATGGGTGTGTCGGCCCTGGTGTTCCTGCCCGCCGTGCGGCATCTGCTGGCGGTAGAGAGCCGGGCCTATGAGCTGGTCATGCTGTGGCTGGACTCCATCGGCCTGGGCCTTTTTACGGTGGTGGGCGTTCAGTGCGCCTTTCAGCAGGCGGAGAACTATAACCTGTTCCTGCTGGTGTTTGTGGGCGTCATCACCGGCGTGGGCGGCGGTGTGCTGCGGGACGTGCTGTCCAACCAGAAGCCCTACATCTTTGTCAAGCACTTCTATGCCTGCCCCACCCTGATCGGGGCATTGCTGTGCGCCCTGTGCTGGCAGCATCTGGGAGATATCCCCTCCATGCTGCTGGGAGCGGCGGTGATCCTGGTGCTGCGGCTGTGCGCCGCCCACTTCCGCTGGGGCCTGCCCCATGCGGCGGACCTTCCGGAATAACCGGCGTTTGTCAAAAAGGACTGTGCCTGCCGCGAAAGCGGCAGGTTTTTTTGTCTGGTGCGCCAGAAATCTTGAGACTGACGCTACTATATCACAAGAATCTTGGTGTGTCAAGCCCATTTTAACAAGTTTCTTGTTAAAAGTATTGACAAAAACCAACAAACGTGGTATGCTGACAGCAGAATCGCGTCGAACCGTGTCGAAGGAGGGCAGAACCATGAGCTTTGGCGAACAGCTGCGCAAGCGCCGGGAGGAGCTGGGCATATCCCGGGCGGAGCTGGCGGACCGGCTGGGAGTATCCCGGTCCGCCATAGGCAATTATGAGACCGGCGTCAGCGCCCCCAAGGAGGAGGTACTGCTGCGGCTGTTTGACGCCCTGGGCGTGGACCCCAACTATCTGTATCGGGACGCCTACCGGGCCAATGGCGGCATTCGCTCCAACGAGGAGCAGGCCCTGCTGGAGAGCTATCGGCGGCTGAGCCTGGCCGGGCGGCAGACGGTCCACACCATGGTCCGCGCTCTGGAGGGCATGCAGCAGGAGCTGGAGCAGGCCCAGCCCCAGCAGGCCCCCCGCACCATCCCCCTGTATTTCAGCCCCGCCGCCGCCGGATACGCCGCCCCGGTGTTCAGCGAGGACTATGAGACCATCCCCGTCACCGGACAGGTGCCCCGCGGGGCCGAGCTGGCGGTGCGTATCCAGGGCGACTCCATGGAGCCTCATATTCACGACGGCGGCGTGGTGTATGTGAACCACGATCCCCTGCAAAACGGCGACGTGGGCATTTTCTGCGTGGACGGCGAGATGGTGTGCAAGCAGTATTACCGGGACCCGCTGGGCATGGTCTATCTGTTCAGCCTGAACCGGCGCAGGGCCGACGCCGACGTGCTGCTGCCCCCCAGCAGCGGCCGCAGTCTCACCTGCTTCGGGCGCTGCATGCTGCACAGTCTGCCTCTGCCTCAATAATTTTTGGCTAATGTGCCAATTCCCTTCGATTATATTTGACTTTTTGCATAAAAGCCCTTACAATAAAAACGCCCTTCGTCATGAAGGGCGTTTTTCTGATAAAAAGGTGGGGAAGACTATGAAAATTCTGCTGCAAGTGGCATTGGTATTCGGCATTTACTGGGTGGGGCAGGGCATCGAGGCGGTGCTGCCCTTTGCCTTTCCGGCCAGCGTCATCAGTCTGCTGCTGCTGTTGGTGCTGCTGCTGACAGGCGTGGTGCAGGTGGACCACATCCGGGAAAAGTCCGACTTTCTGCTGGGGAACCTGGGCTTTTTCTTCATCCCCGTGTCGGTGAGCATCATGAACTATGTGGACCTGCTCTGGCAGCACGCCGCGGCGTTTCTGACGGTGTGCGTGGTGTCTATGGTGCTGACCTATGGGGCCACGGTGTGGGCCGTGCGCCTGACCCAGCGGCTTATGGACCGGGGAGGGAAGCGGAAATGATGCAGGAGCTGTTTGCCCAGCCGTATTTCGGCGTGCTGCTGACGATAGCAGCCTACTGGGCCGGAATGAAGATCCAGCACAAGACCCGGCTTGCCATCTGCAACGGCATGCTGCTGGCGGTGCTGCTGGTGATCGCGGTGCTGCTGGTGTTCCACATCCCCTATGAGAGCTATTACCAGGGCGGGGCGCTGATCAATCTGTTCCTGGGGCCGGCCACGGCCTGTATGGCAGTGACCATCTATTCCCAGCGGAGGCTGCTGGCCAAGCATTGGCTGCCGGTGCTGGTGGGCTGCACCGTGGGCGTGGTGACGGCCATGGGCAGCATTCTGCTGCTGTGCCGCCTGTTTGGCCTGGACCGCGCCATGACCATGTCCCTGCTGCCCAAATCCGTCACCATGCCCATTGCCACCGTCGTATCCCAGGGCCACGGCGGAACGACGGCCATTACCGTGGCGGCGGTGGTGGTGACAGGCATGCTGGGGAACCTGTGCGCACCGCTGCTGGTGAAGCTGTTCCGGGTAAAGGACCCCATGGCCGTGGGCCTGGGCATCGGGGCGTGCAGCCACGCCATGGGCACGGCCAAGGCCCTGGAGCTGGGCGAGACCGAGGGAGCCATGAGCGGCCTGGCCATCGGCCTGTGCGGGATCCTTACCACGGTGCTGGCGCTGTTCGCCGGGTTTTTCGTGGCATAACCATTATCCAAAGCGGGGGCGCTGTGCGCCCCCGCTTTTTGCTTCCCTAACTTGTCAAAAAGGTTTCAAATGTATGGAATATTTGGCGAATATTTTTGATTTTTTTGTTCCGGATGTTCAAAAGAGACTGGGTGCTCCTGAAAATTCTTGTGCACCATTTTGCACAAAAACAGGAGACATGGCCCGGGGAGCTTTGGTATAATATGGATGGAACAAAAAGACCGTCCCACGGCTGGACGGATATAGAAAGGGAACGAATTATGGCTATCAAGATCGGTATCAATGGTTTCGGCCGCATCGGCCGCGTGGTCCTGCGCATTCTGGCGGAGCAGCCCGATAAGTATGAGGTCTGCGGCATCAACCTGCGGAAGGCAGACGTGGACTATATGGTCTATCTGCTGAAATATGACTCCGTGTTCCGCCGCTTCAACGGCACCGTGGAGCACGAGGGCGGCGACCTGGTGGTCAACGGCCACAAGATCCGGGTGTTCAGCCAGTCCGACGCGGCCATGATCCCCTGGAGTGAGTGCGGCGCGGAGTACATCATCGAATCCACCGGCGCCAACAACACCACGGAGAAGGCCTCCCGCCACTTCAAGGGCGGCGCCAAGAAGGTGCTGCTGACCGCCCCCGCCAAGGACGAGGTCACTCCCACCTTTGTATACGGCGTCAACAGCGAGCTGTATCAGCCGGACATGATGGTCATCTCCAACGCCAGCTGCACCACCAACTGCCTGGCCCCCCTGGCCAAGGTCATCCATCAGGAGTTCGGCATCGAGCAGAGCCTGATGTCCACCATCCATGCCTCCACTGCCAAGCAGAAGGCCGTGGACTCCCGGGGCGGCAGCGACTGGCGCACCGGCCGCTCCATCCTCAACAACATCATCCCCACCTCCACCGGCGCGGCCAAGGCCGTGGGCCGGGTGATCCCCAGCCTGAAGGGCAAGATGACCGGCATGGCCTTCCGCGTTCCCACCGCCGACGTGTCCGTGGTGGACCTGACCGCCCGCCTGTCCCGCACCACCACCTATGCCGAGATCTGCTACGCCGTCCGCCACGCCTCCGAGACGTATATGAAGGACATCATCGGCTATACCACCGACCAGGTGGTGTCCACGGATCTGATCGCCGATCCCTGCCCCTGCGTCTTTGACGAAAAGGCCGGCATCATGCTGGACCACGATTTTGTGAAGCTCATCGCCTGGTATGACAACGAGTACGGCTACAGCAATATGGTGGTCCGTATGCTCCAGCACATGTACGACGTCGATCAGGCTGCCCAGGCCAAGTAAAAAAACCTGCATACAACCATACAAACAGGCAAAGGGCCGCCCGGAAGGGCGGCCTTTTGCTATTTCTGATCCTCCTCCGCCTGGCGGGCGATGTCCAGCAGCCAGCGGACGGCCTCCAGCGGGTACCGGCCCCGGGCCGTCTCGCCGGTAAGCATCAGGGCGGACGCCCCGTCCAGCACGGCGTTGTATACATCCAGCACCTCCGCCCGGGTGGGCGCGGGGTGCTCCGTCATGGTGTGCAGCAGCTGGGTCACCACCAGGAAGGGCTTCCCCGCCCGGCGGCACCGGGCGGCCATGTCCTTCTGGGCCCCAGGCAGCCGCAGCAGCCCCAGATTGCTGCCCAGGTCCCCCCGGGCCACGGTGACTACGTCGCAGGCGTCCATCCACCGGGGCAGGGCCTCCCAGCCCAGGCGATCCTCCACCTTGGCAAACAGGGTGAGCCGGTCCAGGCCCCGGGCATGCAGGGCCTCCCGGACCTCCTCCAGCTCCCGGCGGCGGCGGACAAAGGGCTGCATCACCGCCGTGACCCCCTGCCCTGCCGCCGCGTCCAGGTCCAGCAGGTCCTGGGCCGTCAGCGCCGGGCGGAGAAGCTCCACCCCGGGCAGGGTGATGCTCTTGCGGCTCTCCAGCACCCCGCCCCGGGTGACGGTGCAGGTGACGGCCCGGCCGCAGGACTCCGCTCGCAGGGCCATCAGGCCGTCGTCCAGCAGGATATCCCGGCCCGGCCGGATGGCCGCCAGAATATCCGGCTCCACCGGCAGGCCCCCGGGGCCCAGGGTAACCCTCTCCCCCGCCGTCAGGGTCATGGGACGGGACAGGGGCCCCATCCGCAGCTCCGGACCGCGCATGTCGACGATCAGCTCCGCATCCCGGCCCGACGCCTGCCGGGCCGCCTGCACCGCATCGGTCCAGGGGCGGCAGGCAGCCAATGTGGTATGGGACAGGTTCAGCCGGAAGCCGGTGAGGCCCAGGCCCAGCAGGTCCGTCAGCAGCTCCGCCCGGCAGCAGGCAGGGCCCAGGGTGGCGTAGGTTTTCACGGCGTATCCTCCTTGTGAAAATGGTCGTATACCGCCCGGGCGGCGGCCTTGGGCACCACCGCCTCCAGCTGGGGCAGCTCCGCCTGGGCAATGGCCCTGACGCTTTTGAAGTGCTTCAAAAGGGCCTTCTTCCGCACGTCCCCTACCCCGGGGATGCCGTCCAGCCGGGAGGTCAGAGCGGACTTCGTGTGCTTTTCATGGTGATAGGTAATGGCGAAGCGGTGGACCTCCTCCTGGATCTGGCCCACCAGGGCGAACAGCGGGGGACTCTGCTGGATGCCCAGCTCCTGGCCCTCCGCCGTTACCAGCGCCCGGGTCCGGTGGCGGTCGTCCTTCACCATGCCCAGCACCGGCACCGTAAGGCCCAGGCGCTCCAGCACCCGGCAGGCGCTCTCCGCCTGGAGCTGGCCGCCGTCCATCAGCAGCAGGTCCGGCAGAGGCGCAAAGTGTTCATCGCCGTCCAGATACCGGCGGAACCGGCGCTCCAGCACCTCCTCCAGGGCCCGCAGATCGTCGGCGTGGTCCAGGGTCCTGATCTGGAACCGGCGGTAGTCCCGCTTCAGAGGCCGCCCGTCGGCAAACACCACCATGGAGGCCACCATGTCCTGACCGGCGGTGTGGGAAATATCGTAGGATTCCAGCCGCCGGGGGGGCTGCGCCAGCCCCGCCAGGGCTCCCAGCTGCTCCAGGGTCTTGCCGGTGCGCTCGGCATCGGAGGTGATGCGCTCCACCTCCTCCCGGGCGTTGCGGCGGGCCATGCGCAGCAGCTCCGCCCGCTCCCCCCGCTGGGGCACCCGCAGGGTCACCCGGTGGCCGCAGCGGCCCGTCAGCAGGGCGGCGAAGGTGTCCATATCCTCCGGCTCACAGGGCACCAGGATCTCCCGGGGCAGGGCCTGACGGCCCAGATAATACTGGCTCAGCACGGCGGAGAGGATATCCGCCTCCTCCTGGTCGGCGGCGGCGGAGAACACCTCCACCTCCCGGCCCAGAAGATTGCCGTCCTCAATGTGCAGCACGGCGCTGCCGCAGCGGACCTGGCCCGGATACACGCCCCACACATCCGTGTCGGCGCAGACCCCGGCGATGACCTGCTGGGTCTTGCCCAGCACGGAAATGGCCCGGATCCGGTCCCGCAGGGCGGCGGCCTTTTCAAAGTTCAGCTCCTCCGCCGCCTGCTCCATCTCCTGGCGCAGCTCCGCCGTCAGCTGGCGGTAGTGGCCGCTGAAAATGCGCACCGCCTGGCGGATGCGGGCCTGATACTCCGCCTGACCGGGGCCGTCCGGGCGGCAGAAGCCGTCGCAGCGGCCAATGTGGTGATTCAGGCAGGGCCGCTCCCTGCCGATGTCCCGGGGAAACTGGCGGGTGCAGATGGGCAGGCGCAGGGCGCCGCACACCGCCTCGATGGCCAGGCGGGTCTCACGCCGTCCGCCGAAGGGACCGAAGTATTTCGCGCCGTCGTCAGCGGTCTTTCCCACCAGGGAGAAGCGGGGATAGGCCGCGTCGGCGTCCAGCCGCACAAAGGGATAGCCCTTGTCGTCCTTCAGCAGGATGTTGTACCGGGGCATGTGGCGCTTGATGAGAGAGTTCTCCAGGATCAGGGCCTCGAACTCCGTGGACACGAAAATGGTATCGAAATGATCCACCTGGGACACCATGGCCCGGGTCTTTTCATTGTGGGAGGCAGTATCCTGGAAATATTGGCTGACGCGGTTTTTCAGCTTCTTGGCCTTGCCCACATAAATCACCTTGCCGGTTTTGTCCATCATCAGATAGACCCCCGGGGCAAGGGGCAGATCGTTGGCCTTCTGCCGCAGCTCGTCCTTGGTCATGGCGGCGCTCCTTTCAGGGTTTTCCCCAGTATACCACGTTTTGTCCCGGAAAGATAGTTTGCATTTTTCCCGGGGACAGGTATAATAGAGGGGAAAATACACCGCTAAGAAAAGAGGGAGAATCCGTATGTATAACCAATGGAACAGCGCCAATGTGGACCAGCTGGTGCTGCGGAAGGGAGACGGCTGCGTGCTGTACAGCGGTCCGGAGGGCCGGGTGGTCCGGGATGACCACCTGGTCATGAGCGATATCGCCGACGGACCGGCTCTGGCGGCGCTTCTGCGCCGCCTGGGGCTGGAAAACGGGGGGCTTTTCTGCATCCCCCAGGGGGCCAGTGACGAGGCAGCCCGGGCCTTTGGCCTGAAAAAAGGCGTGCCCTGCACCCAGTGGGTCTATGGCGGCAGCCAGCCGCCCCGGGTCCCCCAGGGGGACGTGCGGCCCATTACGGAGGAGTACATTCCCCTGTGCGCCGCCCACTATCACCCGGAGGACGACGAGGCGGCATATCTGCGCAGCCGGATGGAGGCGGGGCAGCTGTGGGGCCTGTTTGAAGATGGGCAGCTGGCGGCTTTCATCGGTGTGCACCACGAGGGCAGCATGGGCATTCTGGAGGTGCTGCCGGAGTATCGCCGCCGGGGCCTGGCCATGGCCCTGGAGGGCTGGCTGATCCGGTGGCATCTGGAGCGGGGCTGGACGCCCTATTGCCATGTGTATGAGGACAATCCGGCCTCCCACGCCCTGCAGAAAAAGCTGGGGCTGACTCCCGCGCCGGACCCGGTGGTGTGGTGCTGGCGGCCCCATGAGGACGGGGAGGCGGACCAATGACCGCCGTTGTGGCCGTGTGCGAAAACGGCGGCATCGGCAAGGACGGCGCACTGCTGTTCCACATCCGGGAGGACCTGCGGCGGTTCCGGCAGCTGACCCTGGGCAAAACCGTGGTCATGGGCCGGAAAACCCTGGAGAGTCTGCCCGGTGGCCGGGGGCTGCCGGACCGGCGGAACCTGGTGCTGACCCGGGACCCGGAGCTTTCTGCTCCGGGGGCGGAGGTGCTCCGGCGCCTGGAGGACGTGCCGGAGGACGCGGTGGTCATAGGCGGTGAGAGCGTGTACCGGCAGCTGCTGCCAAGGTGCGGCACGGTGTATGTGACGAAAATCTTTGCGTCGCCCCAGGCCGACGCGTTTTTTCCCGATCTGTCCCGGGACAGCGGGTGGACAGAAGCGGAACGGAGCGAAATGTATACCTCCGGCGGGGTGCGGTTTCAATATGTGACCTACCGGCGGAGATAAGAACGAAGGGAGCGATTCCATGGCAGACCTGGGCACCAACGTGCGGTATATCAAGGGCATCGGTGAAGTCCGGGCCAATGCCCTGGAAAAGCTGGGCATCGCGACCCTGGGGGACCTGATCTCCTATTTCCCCCGGGGGTATGAGGATCGGACCGCCGTCCGGCCCATCCGGGAGCTGACGGCCGGGGAATGCGTGTGCGTCCGGGGTATGGTGGCGGCAGACCCCACGCCCCGCCGCATTGCCGGAGGGCGCACCCTGGTCAAGACCCGGGTGGTGGACGACAGCGGGTCCATGGATCTGGTTTTTTTCAACGCCCAGCATCTGGGCAGCTCCCTGCGCATGGGGGAGACGTATGTGTTTTTCGGCAGGGTGGAGGACGATCTGCGGCACAGGCAGATGATCAACCCCCTGTTCGAGCCGGAGGGGCGGCAGCAGGTCACCGGACGCATTATGCCCATCTATCCCCTGACCGCCGGAGTGACCCAGGGGCTTATGGCCCGGGCAGCCCGGCAGGGGCTGGACGCCTGCCGGGAGCTGCTGCCGGACGTGCTGCCCGACGGCATCCGCCAGGCCCACAGCCTGTGCTATGTGAATTACGCCTATGAGAACATCCACTTTCCGTCGTCGCCGGAGGCCCTGGAGGTGGCCCGGCGGAGGCTGGTGTTTGAGGAGCTGTTTCTTCTGACCTGCGGCTTGCAGCTGCTGCGGCAGCGGCGGCGGGATGTGGCGGGACCCGCGTGCCATCCCATGGATATGGAGCCCTTTTACCGGCGGCTGCCCTTCGCCCTGACCGGGGCCCAGCGGCGGGCCATTGCCGACGCCGTGGGGGACATGGTGTCCGGCAAGCCCATGAACCGCCTGTGCCAGGGGGACGTGGGCAGCGGAAAAACCATGGTGGCGGCGGCGTGTATCTGGTTCGCCGTGGAAAACGGGTGGCAGACGGCGCTGATGGCCCCCACGGAAATTCTGGCCCGGCAGCATTATCAGGGTCTGGCGCCGCTGCTGGCGCGGTTTTCCATCCGATGCGCCCTGCTGACCGGGTCCACCCGGGCCAGGGAACGGCGGGAGATCCTGGCAGGGCTGGCGGATGGGACCATTGATCTGTGCATCGGCACTCACGCCCTGCTGACGGAGGACGTGCAGTATCAGAAGCTGGGCCTGGTGGTAACGGACGAGCAGCACCGGTTCGGCGTGAACCAGCGGGCGGCCCTGTCCCAGAAGGCGGAGGACCCCCACCTGCTGGTGCTGTCGGCCACGCCTATCCCCCGGACCCTGGCCCTGGTGATCTATGGCGACCTGGACGTGTCGGTGATCGACGAGCTGCCGCCGGGGCGGCAGAAGGTGGACACCTTCGCCCTGGGAGAGAGCTACCGGCCCCGGGTCCAGGCGTTTATCCGGAAGCTGGCGGCGGCGGGACAGCAGATCTTCGTGGTGTGCCCCCTGGTGGGGGAGCCGGACCAGATCCCCGACGAGCGCAAGGCCGTGACGGCCTACGCCAGGCAGTTGCAGGAGCAGGTGTTTCCGGACCTGCGGGTGGCGGTGCTCCACGGAAAGATGAAGCCCAAGGAGAAGGAAAAAGTCATGGCAGCCTTTGCCGCCGGGGAAAGCGATATCCTGGTATCCACCACCGTGGTGGAAGTGGGCGTGGACGTGCCCAACGCCACGTGTATGGTGGTGGAGAATGCAGACCGGTTCGGCCTGTCCCAGCTGCACCAGCTGCGGGGCCGGGTGGGCCGGGGCAAGGAAAAAAGCTACTGCATCCTGCTGTCGGACAGCCGGAACGAGGAAACCCGGGCCCGGCTGAAGGTGATGACCCAGACCAACGACGGCTTCGTCATCTCCCAGGAGGACCTGCGGCTGCGGGGGCCCGGCGACTTCTTCGGCCAGCGGCAGCACGGCCTGCCGGCCATGAAGATCGCGGACCTGAGCTGCGACATGCGGCTGCTGGACGAGGCCCAGACGGCGGCCCGGCAGCTGATGGAGCGTGACCCGGAGCTGACGGAGCCGACCCATCAGGCTCTGCGGGACCGCATCCGCCAGCTGTTCGACACCAACGCGGATATGCTGAACTGAGGAACATACTTTGGAGCAAGCGTTCACGCCCCATGTGGTGGAGCTGGTGACGGGAGACAGCGGCGGCCCTGGCTCCGCTGGCCGGGCTGCCCATGTATGAGGAGCTGAAGGCTCTGACAGAGGAAATATTTCCCGCGCAGCAGATGTGACCTGAAAAAACGCCGCCCGGCAGAGCCGGACGGGGACAGCTGTGAATAAATCCATTGCTTTTCATGACGGCAAAAAAACAACGGGTATCCGGCTTTCACCGGATACCCGTTGTCAGCTTGTCAAAAATCCTTTTTGACAGATGCCCATGCGATGGCAGCGGGATTTTTTTGTTTATTCCCCCCGGTCTGCGCGAATCAGCAGCCGCAGAGCCTCCACACCCACCTCCACGGCGGAGGTGGTGTCCTCGCTCATATCCTGGTCCAGTCCGGCGGCCTCCCGCTCCTGGTTCCAGATCACGTGGAAGCAGCTGCCGCAGCGGCAGCCCAGGGCATCGGCCACCACAAACAGGGCGGCGCTTTCCATTTCGCTGGCCTTCACATGCAGGCGCTTCCAGGCCTCCCATTTGTTCAGCAGCTCATAGGAAACCGGCATTTTGGCCGGACTGTGCTGGCCATAAAACGCGTCCTTGCACTGGACCACGCCGGTTTTCAGGGACTTGCCCAGATTCTTGGCCGCCTGCACCAGGGCGCAGGTCACATCGAAGTTGGCCACGGCGGGATACTCAATGGGGGCATACTCCCGGCTGGTGTGCTCAAAGCGGATGGCGCCGGTGGCCACCACCACGTCGCCGGAGCGCACGTCCAGGTCGATGCCGCCGCAGGTGCCCACCCGGATAAAGGTGTCTGCGCCGATGTTGTGCAGCTCCTCCATGGCGATGGAGGCGGAGGGGCCGCCGATGCCGGTGGAGCACACGGAGACCTTTTCTCCCAGCAGGGTGCCGGTATAGATGGTGAATTCGCGATTCCGGGCCACGAAATGGGCGTCGTCAAACAGGGCCGCGATCTTCTCGCACCGGCCCGGATCGCCGGGCAGAATGACGTAGCGGCCCACATCGCCCTCCACGCAGTGGATATGGAACTGTTTGTCCAGCTTTTGCATAGATGCGCCTCCTTAATGGTGGTTCAAATTACAATGTTCGGTTATTATACCACATATTGCCGCCGTGCGCAAATGAATTCCTCCCGGGCGGGGCGCGTTACATAACGCCCATGGCCCGCAGGGCGGCGGCGAAGCAGAAGATGGTTCCCATGGACAGCACCGAGCTCCAGGCCACCACTTGCTGGGCCAGCTGCTCGTCCCCGCCGATCTCCTGGACCATCACCGCGCTGGTTACGGCTACCGGTGAACAGAAGATGGCCACTATCGTGGGCATTTCCACCGTGGTCAGCCCCAGCGGCTCCCGCAGCAGCAATACCAGTGTCAGAACGATCAACGGGACCACCACCAGGCGCATGGACACCGCCGCCAGGATCTTTTTCCACAGGCCCTGCACCGCATCGAACCGCAGCCGGGCGCCCAGGATCAGCAGCACCAGCGGCGAGGCCACCTTAGACAGGTCGCTGCATGCCTTGTAGATGGACGGCAGGCTGCTGCGCAGAGAGAACACCGGCTGGCCATCCACCTGCGGCAGCAGCTGCCGCACCAGTACGGTGACGAGACCCGCCAGCGCGCCCAGGATCAGAGGGTTGCGGAAGATCTGCCGCGCCTCCTCCCGCCAGGAGATGGATTTGCCGTCTGTGCTGTATGCCGTCAGCATCAGCACTGCCAGCATGTTGAATACCGGCACGCACACGGAGGTGACCAGCGACGCGAAAATCAGCGCGTCCTGGCCGCCCAGGGCGCTGGCCAGCGGGATGCCCATAATGACCTGGTTGGCCCGGAACGTGGCCTGGGCAATGACTACCCGCTGCGCCCGTTCCCGGGCAAACAGCGGCGCCACGGCCACGCCCAGCCCTGCGGCACCCACAATGCACAGCACGATGAAGCCCAGCAGACGCCAATTCAGCACCGACAGGTCCTCGATGGCGTATACGTTCAGAAACAGCTGCACCGGCAGCAGCACATGAAAGCAGAAGCTGTTGAGCTGCCGGTAAAAATCATCGCTCCAATGGGCAGAGCGCCGCAGCCAGCAGCCCAGGGCCATGGTCAGCAGCAGCGGCATAATGGCCCTGCCCGCGTATAAAAGGATCTCCAGCATAATCGTTTTCCTCGGTTCCTGATTTCGAGGGACAGTATAGCAGATTATTCCCTGTTTTTCTACCCTTCCCGTAAAATTCCGTCCTGTGGGCGGCGGGCCTTGCAAATCCCGGAAGAATATGGCATGATAGAGAAAAACCACCGGGGAGGACACCATATGGACACGGAAAAGCTATATGATCAGGATGCATTCCTGCGGGAATTTGACGCCGTCGTCACGGAGTGCTATGAGGGAAAGGACGGCTCCTGTCTGGTGACTCTGGACCGCACGGCCTTTTATCCGGAGGGCGGCGGTCAGCCGGCGGACCATGGCGTACTGGGCGGCGCGGCGGTGCTGGACGTTCAGGAGCGGGAGGGACGGGTGCTTCACACCTGCGACCGCCCCCTGCCGGTGGGCCGGACGGTCCGCGGCGTCATCGACTGGGGCCGCCGCTTTGACCACATGCAGCAGCATTCCGGCGAGCACATCGTCAGCGGCATGCTCTGCGCTGCCTTTTCCTGCGACAATGTGGGTTTTCACATGGGTGCGGATACCGTCATCATCGACTATAACGCTCCCATGACCTGGGAGCAGGTGCTGGAGGTGGAGGACCGGGCCAACCGGTATATCTGGGAAAATCACCTCTTCCGGGCGTACTATCCCACGCCGGAGGAGCTGGCCGTCCTGCCCTATCGCAGCAAAAAGGCAATAGAGGGGCCGGTGCGCATCACAGAGTTCCCCGGGGCGGACCGCTGCGCCTGCTGCGGCACCCATGTGGCCGCCAGCGGCCAGGTGGGATTGGTGAAGTTCCTGTCCTGCCAGAAGCTGCGGGACGGCGTGCGGCTGGAGCTGCTGTGCGGCGGCCGGGCCATGGAATACCTGTCCCGGTGCTGGGACCAGAGCCGCCGGATCGGCCAGGCGCTGTCCGTGAAGCCCCAGGCAGCCTTTCCGGCAGTGCAGCGGCTGGAGGAGCAGCTGCGGCAGAGCCGGGAGCGCTGCGCCGCCCTGGAGGAGCAGGTGTTCCGCCAGACAGCGGAGCAGTACCGGAACGCCGGGGATGTGCTGCTGGTGCAGCCGGACATGGAGCCGGACAGCGTCCGCCGTCTGTGCGACGCCGTCAGCGGTACCTGCGGCGGACGGTGCGCCGTATTTGCCGGCACCGGCGGCAGCTATCGCTGGGCCGTTATCCATCCGGGACAGGATCTGCGCGCCTTTATCCGGGACATGAACCAGGCTCTTCATAGCCGCGGCGGCGGCCGGGACGGCTTCGCCCAGGGCAGCGCCGCCTGCACAGAGGAGGAGCTGCGGGCCTTCTTTGCCCAATGAAAATCGAAATCACCCCGGACCATGCTGCCTGCATGATCCGGGGTGTTTTTATCCGTATGGGTCACAGCCATGTTTCGGGGGCTGCGGCGTCCAGAAACAGGGCCAGAGACAACAGGTCCGCACTGCCGCCGGGGCTCAGATGCCGGGCGATGAGATCGTCGTCCAGAGCCTCCAGCGCCGGAGCCAGAGCATTCTCCGGCAGGGCGAGAAGTGCCGACGCCGCCTGCTGCACATAGCGCAGGCCCTCCGGACCGCCGCGATAGACCAGGGTGCTGTCGTCCAGCCGGGACATGGACCAGGTCAAGGCCGCCAGGGCACCGGATCGGGACAGAAGCTCCCGCATATGCCGGGCGGTGGGAAAGCCGGATATGGCCTCCTGCCGGACGCCGCCGCACTGGGCCCGGACGGCGCTGCCGTGGGTACCGGAGGCCGGCGGCAATGCGTCGGCGATGGCGGCCGCCGTGTGGAAGGGATCGCCGCCCTCCGTCAGGCTGCGGCCCAGGGCCGACAGCAGCAGGGCAAAGCTGTACAGCGCCCCCTTGTGGGTGTTGACGCCGCCGGTGGCCGTCAGCATGGCATGCTCCGCCTCCCGGCCCAGTGCCTGGAGCTCCGCCGGAGAGGCCCCTGCCATGCCCAGGGACACAAAGCGGCAAAAATACGGCTCCAACGCCGCCGCGCTGCGGCGGAACAGGGGCAGGTCCATGTCATCATGGGCCCCGGTGTTACGCCGGTCCACCAGGCCGGGCTTGGGGGTCAGGCACACCTCGTCCTCCAGGGCCTGACGGGCCAGTTGGGCCAGGTGACCGGCGGCAAAGCTCCGGAGGATATCCTCTGTTTTGGCCCGGATGGTGGCAAGGCCGTGGGCCCGGCTGCGGGAGCACACCGTCACGGGGCCGCCGCAGATCAGGCACCGGCGGCTCTGGGGCCGGGACAGCTTCTCCCCGACGGGGGACAGCACGTCCAGGTCGTACAGCCGGCCCACGGGGGCCTGCTCCTCCAGCCGGAGGCACAGGTCCTTCACGGTTCCGGCGGGGCGGTGGTATACCAGCAGGGCCTCGGGGCCTGTGGGGGCGGCGACGGACTCCCGGTGCACCGGCGCACCCAGGTCCCGGTCCAGGGCCGCAAGGCCCGCCTGGAAGGCCAGGCGGACCAGAGGCGTGTCCTTGACGGGACCGGCGATATTCATGGTGAAGGACAGCAGCGTGCCGCCGTACTGCCGGTGCAGCGCCTGCTGACGCTGCACCCGGCGGTCACGGGCAAGGAGCACCTGCTCCAAGGTGATCTCTACAGTATGCATAGGTTGTCTCCGGTACCAGAGGTTGGATATCGGCCAGGCGGCCCTGGCGCAGCAGCTGCCGGACCCGGCTGGCGCTGATGCCCTCCAGCCGGGGAATTTCAGTGACGGAGATGCCCCACCGGGGCAGCAGGTCCTGCATCCGGCGGTTATACCGGGCCGTTACCGGGGAGTAGGGCTCCTGGCCCACAAAGCGCCGGGTGATGCCCAGGGCCGGGGCGATGCGCTTGCCGAACAGGGTCAGCTCCAGGTCGCAGCGGGCCTGCTCCGGGTCGCCCTGTAAAAAATACGCAGGGAAGGTGGCCCGGGAGATGATATAGTCTCCGCCGGGGACCACGTCCACGTTGGGCAGGTCCTCCGTGCCCCGGCGCACCAGCTCCAGCCGGTCTGCCGCCGGAAAGTCACCGGTCTCCTCGCTGAGAACAAATACGTACAGATGGGGGCAGCGGGCGGCGGCGTACTCCACCAGATGCCGGTGGCCCCGGGTGAAGGGGTTGGCGTGGCACACCACAGCGCCGCTTTCGCCGTCATACGCCGGGAGAGAAGCAAGATAGCGCTCCACGCCTCCCCGGCGGTGCTCCATCATCAGCATGTCCGCCGTTTCCGCCACGGGGAAGAAGCCCAGGCTGCGGAACAGGCGGGCATTTTTCGGCTTGGTGTACAGAAACGGATGGGCTGCGCCCCGCTGGGCGGACTGGCGCAGCAGGGCGGTGACGATCTGGGCGCAGGCTCCGTCACCCTCGGCCTGGGGGGCCACGGCGATCTGCTTGAGGACCCGTCCGCTGAGAGACCCGCAGGCCAGTATGGCCCCGCCGCCGGAGAGCAGCAGGGCCGTACAGTCGGCGTCCCCCTCGTCCCGGAGCCCGGCGGAGGCCAGAAAGGCCTCATACGCCGGGCGCAGGGACGGCGGAAGCGCCGTTACGATGCGCAGATCATTCATCCTCGTCGATCTGACGGACCACATCGATGATGGTGTTGTCACGGTACATGACCACGCCCACGATACGGTCCTTATAGCGGATGGGGTCGGGCACACCCACGATTTTTTCGGCCCGCTGCTGGAGCTGCTGGATGGTGAACACATGCAGCCCGGCCTTTTTCAGCTTTTCCTTCACGTCGGGGCGGCGGGGATTCACGGCAATGCCCTGGTCGGTGACCACCACGTCCACCACGTCGCCGGGGGTGACCACGGTGTTGACGCGCTTGACGATGGTGGGAATGCGGCCCCGGGTCAGAGGAGCCACCACCACAGAAAGGCTGGCACCCTCCGCCGTGTCGGGATGGCCGCCGATGGCGCCGCGGATCACGCCGTCGGAGCCGGTGAGGACGTTGACGTTGAAGTCGGTGTCGATCTCCAGGGCGGAGAGGATCACGAAGTCCAGCTGGTCCACGGCGGCGGCCACCAGATGGCTGGCGTAGTAGCTGGCGCCGATCTGATGGTGGAAGTGGTTGTTCTTCAGGCTCTTGGCGGCGTCCAGGTCAAAGCTCTGCACGTCCAGGATGCGGTCGATGAGGCCCTCCTCGTGCATGGCGGCGATCTGACCGGTGATGCCGCCCAGGGCGAAACGGCAGTGGATATTCTGGTCGATCATCTTCTGGCGCAGGAAGCGGGCGGTGGCCAGGGATGCGCCGCCGGAGCCCATCTGCATGGAGAAGCCGTCGTACAGATATCCGGCGGCCTCGATGACGTTGGCGGCGGTCTTGGCGATCAGCAGCTCCTTGGGGTCCTTGGTATAGCGGGTGGCCCCGGACATGATGCCCTTGGGGTCGCCGATGTCGTCGGTCATGACCACATAGTCCACCTCGAACTCAGGGATGGCCCAGGGGGCGTTGGGATATGCCACCAGGTGGTTGGTAATGACGATGACGTTGTCGGCATAGGTGGCGTCGGGCCGGGCATAGCCCAGAGAACCGCAGGCAATGCCATCCTCACCGTCGCGGCTGTAGCCGTTGGCGTTGCCGTAGGGGTCACAGGAGGGCGCACCCAGGAAGGCCACGTCGATGTGCAGATCGCCGGACCGGATGGCGCTGGCCCGGCCGCCGTGGGACCGGAATACCACCGGACAGTCGATGAGGCCCCGGGACACCTGCTCGGCCAGCTCGCCGCGCATACCGGAGGTTTCGATATGGGTGATGACGCCATTCTGGATATGGCGGATCAGGGGGGCGTGGACGGCGGCCAGGGAGCTGGCGGCCAGGGTCAGGTTTTTAAAGCCCATTTCCGCCAGCTTATCCACCACGGTGTTGATGATATGGTCGCCGTTGCGGAAGTGGTGGTGGAAGCTGATGGTCATGCCGTCCCGAAGGCCGGTGCGTCGGATGGCCTCCTCCAGGGAGGGCACCAGCTTGTTCTGCCGGGTGGACCGGGCCTGGAATGTGGCGGTGTTCTTCTGGCGGGCACCGTGATACAGCCCGTGGTTGCTGATCTCACCGATATGCGGGATTTTTTCAAGCTCGATCATGTCAAATCTCCTCCACTTCGTCGATCTTGCAGCCGGCCTCGTACAGGTCCAGCAGGCGGCGGGCCCGGGTGACCACGGGCTTGTCGATCATCTTGCCCTTGAGGCTGGCCACGCCGCTGCCCCGGGCGTTGGCCTCGGCAATGGCGTCCATAATGGCCCGGGCCTTGTTCAGGTCCTTCTCGCTGGGCATGAACACATGGTGCAGCGGCTCGATCTGGCGGGGATTGATCACGGACTTGCCGTCGAAGCCCAGCTTTTTGATGAGGGTGGCCTCAGCGATGAAGCCCTCCTCGTTGTTGACGTCGGAATACACCGTGTCCAGGGCGGCAATGCCGGCGGACCGGGCGGCGTTGAGGATCATGCAGCGGGCGAACAGCAGCTCGATGCCGTCGGAGCGGGTGGTTTTCAGGTCGGTGACATAGTCCTCGGCACCCAGGGCGATGCCGATGAGGCGGTCGCTGGCGTGGGCAATCTCGGCGGCGTGGAGCACGCCGTTGGCGCTTTCAATGGCGGCCATCATACCGGTGGTGCCCACGGGAATACCGGCCTGGCGCTCGATGCGCTCGATCTCCCGCTCGCAGTCGATAACGTCCTGGGCGCTGTCGGTCTTGGGCAGGCGGACCACCTGGACCCCGGCCCGGACCACGGCCTCCAGATCCTGGACGCCCAGGCCGCTGGACAGGTCATTGATGCGCACCACGGTCTCCTTGGTGCCGAAGTGCAGGGTCTTCAGGGCGTTATACACCAGAAAACGGGCGGAGTCCTTCTCGGTATAGGCCACGGAGTCCTCCAGGTCGAACATGATGGAGTCGGCCCCGTAGATGTGGGCGTCGCGGATCATGCCGGGGTTGTTGCCGGGCACGAACATCATACTGCGGCGCAGTCTGTCTTTTACATACATGTTACTTGACCTCCCATTCATAGGCGTCGGACTGGGCGGCGCGGAAGATGGCGGTGGTAACCCGGGCGCGGACGGTGCAGTCCAGGGCACCCTTGTCCACGGCGGTGACCTCGGCGTTCTCAATGCCGTAGTGAGCCAGCGTGTCACGGATGACGGCCTCGATCTGACGGCCGAACTGCTGCAGGACGTTGCTGGTGAGGCTGATCTGGATGCCGCCGGACTGGGCGGGCTCCAGGGTGATCATGATGTCGTTGGACTCCATGGTGCCGGCGGTGGCGGTGATGAGCAGGTTCATATGTCTGCCCCCTTTACAGCTTCGCGGCCAGACGGTCGTGGATGGCGGAGATGAATTCGCCGCTGGTAACGGCGGTGACGGGGGTGCCCTCGTCCACCAGGCCCACCAGGTCCTTGGTCATGATGCCTGCGCCCAAGGTCTCAAAGCAGGCGGCCTCCAGCTTGTCGGCAAAGGCGGACAGGTCCGGGGTGCCGTCCAGCTGGCCCCGCTTGCGCAGCGCGCCGGACCAGGCAAAAATGGTGGCCATGGGGTTGGTGGAGGTCTGCTCACCCTTCAGGTGCTTGTAATAGTGCTTGGTGACGGTGCCGTGGGCGGCCTCATACTCGGTGGTGCCGTCGGGGGAGACCAGCACGGAGGTCATCATGGCCAGGCTGCCGAAGGCGGTGGACACCATGTCGCTCATCACGTCGCCGTCGTAGTTCTTGCAGGCCCAGATGAAGCCGCCCTGGCTGCGGATGACGCGGGCCACGGCGTCGTCGATCAGGGTATAGAAATAGGTGATGCCCAGCTCGTCGAACTTGGCCTTATAGCTCTCGAACTCCTCCTCGAACACCTTCTTGAACTCACCGTCGTAGACCTTGGCGATGGTGTCCTTGGTGGAGAACCACAGGTCCTGACGGGTGTCGATGGCGTACTGGAAGCAGGCCCGGGCGAAGGAGCGGATGCTCTTTTCCTTGTTGTGGGCGCCCTGCCACACGGCGGGGCCGTCCACCTTCTGAACCAGCAGGGTCTTTTCCTCACCGCTCTCGCCCCGGAAGGTCATGGTGCACTCGCCGGGCTCGGTGGTGTACATGTCCACGCTCTTGTACACGTCGCCGTAGGCATGACGGGCGATGGTGATGGGCTTTTTCCAGTTCTTCACCACGGGGTGGATGCTGTCGATGAGGATGGGGGCCCGGAACACGGTGCCGTCCAGAATGGAGCGGATGGTGCCGTTGGGGCTTTTCCACATCTGGGTCAGCTGGGGATATTCCTCCATGCGCTGCTTGTTGGGGGTGATGGTGGCGCACTTCACGGCCACGCCCAGGCGGCGGGTGGCGTTGGCGGCGTCCACGGTGACCTGGTCCTGGGTCTCGTTGCGGTGCAGCAGGCCCAGGTCATAATACTCGGTCTTCAGGTCCACGAAGGGCAGGATCAGCTGGTCCTTGATCATCCCCCACAGAATGCGGGTCATTTCGTCGCCGTCCATCTCCACCAGGGGGGTAACCATCTTGATTTTTTCCATTGCCGTATTTCCTCCTTATTTTGTCCGAAAGCGCCTTACATTCTGGCGGCGTAGTAGTTCATCAGGCAGCCGTCCAGGATGATCTCCTTCTCGTCCTGGGTCAGGCCCCGGACGTGGAGCAGCAGATCGTGAACGCTGCCGTCGCGGCAGATGACCTGGGCGGGGATATCCTCCCGTCCGGCCTCGATGGCGGCGCGGATGCCGGGGACAAACACGCAGTCGCCGGGCTGATAATCGAAGGGCGTGCCCTGGTCGATGGTGAAGGGCAGGATGCCCCAGTTGATGCAGTTGCTGCGATAGCGCTTGGTGGCGTACTCATAGCAGATGTTGGCGAAGCCGCCCAGCACCTTCTGGCAGGAGGCGGCCTGCTCACGGGCGGAGCCGTCGCCGGGCTTGTTGGCGAACACGCAGGAGCCGAACTGGGTGGTCTGGGCCAGGGCCTGGGCGTCGCCCACGCGGCCCAGGGTCTCCAGCAGGGAGGCGGGGACCTGACCGCTGCGGCGCTGGGCCTCCCGGGCGGCTACATCCTTGGCCCGGGGCACATACTCCGGCACCCGGCGGGACAGGGTGAACTCCGCCAGACGCAGGGGGTTGGAGCGATAGGAGGAGGTCTCGCCGGAGGGGATCAGCTCGTCGGTGGTGGTGACGGGATCGTGGATCACGGCGGCCAGCTCCACCAGCAGGTTCTCGGTGAGATTGTACATCTTGGGCCAGTCGGTGATGTTGGGACCCATGACCAGCTCCACGCTGGGATCGGCCTTGCCGAAGCCGTAGTACAGGCGGTTGTCATACACTTCCTTGTCGAAGTGGTACTCGTGATGAATGGGGGTGTATTCCACGTCGGTGGCGGCGGTGATGCGTCCGCCGTTGGCGGCGGTGGCGGCGATGGACCGGGCATCCATCAGGCACACGGCGGCAAACTGGCCCTCGCCGGGCTTGGAGCCCTCGCGGTTCGGGAAGTTGCGGGTCGTGTGGCGGATGGAGAACTCGCCGTTGGCCGGGGTGTCGCCGGCGCCGAAGCACGGGCCGCAGAAGGCCGTGCGCACGATGGCGCCCGCCTCCATGAGGTCGTAGATGTAGCCGCGGCGCGTGAGCTCGAGCGCGACCGGCTGGCTCGTGGGGTAGACGGACAGCGAGAACTCGCCGCAGCCGATGTTGGCGCCCTTGAGCGCGCGGGCCGCCTGGACGACGGAGTCGTAGTTGCCGCCGGAGCAGCCGGCGATCACGCCCTGCTGGACGTGGAGCTTGCCGTCGACGACCTTGTCGAGCAGGCTGAAGTTGACCTTCTTGCCGCCGATGCGGGCCGCCTCGACCTCGACCTCGTGCAGGATGTCCTCGAGGTTCTCGTTGAGCTCGTCGATGGTGAAGGCGTTGGACGGGTGGAAGGGCAGCGCGATCATGGGCTTGACCTCGGAGAGGTCGACCTCGACGCAGCCGTCGTAGTAGGCGACGTCGGCGGGCGCGAGCTTGCGGTACTCGTCGCCGCGGCCGTGCTCGGCGAGGAACGCATGGGTGTCCTCGTCGGTGGCCCAAATGGACGACAGGCAGGTGGTCTCGGTGGTCATGACGTCGACGCCGTTGCGGTAGTCGGTCGTCATGCTCGCGATGCCGGGGCCCACGAACTCCATGACCTTGTTCTTGACGTAGCCCTTGGCGAAGACCGCGCGGACAATGGCGAGCGCCACGTCGTGCGGGCCGACGCCGGGGCGCGGGGCGCCCTTGAGGTAGATGGCGACGACGCCGGGATAGGCGACGTCATAGGTGTCCTGCAGCAGCTGCTTGGCCAGCTCGCCGCCGCCCTCGCCCACCGCCATGGTGCCCAGGGCGCCGTAGCGGGTGTGAGAGTCGGAGCCAATAATCATCTTTCCGCAGCCGGCGAAGTTCTCGCGCATGAAGGAGTGGATGACGGCGATGTGGGGCGGGACGAAGATTCCGCCGTACTTCTTTGCCGCGGAGAGGCCGAAGACGTGGTCGTCCTCGTTAATGGTGCCGCCGACGGCGCACAGCGAGTTGTGGCAGTTGGTGAGCACGTAGGGGATCGGGAACTTCTCCATGCCCGAGGCGCGTGCCGTCTGGATGATGCCGACGAAGGTGATGTCGTGGCTCGCCATGGCGTCGAAGCGAATCTTGAGCATGTCCGGGTCGCCCGAGGTGTTGTGCGCCTGGAGGATGGAGTAGGCGATCGTGCCGCGGCGGGCATCCTCGGCCGCATCGGCGATGCCGGCCTCGGCTGCCCGGCTTTCGGGGATGACCTCGTCACCGTTGCGCAGGAAGACGCCCTCGTCGTACAGCTTGACCATTAAAACCCCGCTCTCCCCCGGGCCTCCCCGGGACTCGTGCCTTCACGGCGCCGGGGCCGGCGCGCGCAGATAAACATGAATCCATTATCCACAACGAGTTTGCGCGCGCGTTTCCAAACCGTCGCGCGAGGTGGATGCGATACGATTCCGACGGAAAACCACGAGGGCGGGCCGACGTGCCCGCCGCGCAAGGAGCGCCGAGGATGAGCAGAGAAGAGAAGCGCCACCCCAACCTGCCGCCGATCCCAAAGAAGCTGGGAGGCGGGCGCGCAGGCTTCGGCGCCATCGCCGCAAAGAAGGGCATGGGCCCGAACAAGGCCTGCGGCCACAAGGGCGGCATCTGCCGTCAGGGCTCGAAGCGGGGCTGACGTGGATACGCAGCAGACCTGGGAAGACACCCGGACGATCCCCGGCACCCTAACCAAGCAGGACATCTACGACCTGCTCGATGCGCGCGGCATCGAATACGAGGCGGTCGAGCACCCGCCGGTGTGCTCCGTCGAGGAGGCAGACGCGCTGGCAAAGCTGCCCTTTGCCGAGCACGAGGCGAAGAACTTCTTTCTGCGCGACCCCAAGCACCGCGAGTATTACCTGGTTACGGTCCCCGACCACAAGAAGGTCGACCTCAAGCGCGTGCAGGCAGAGCTGGGAAGCAAGCGCCTGAGCTTCGCGTCGGCAGACGACCTCGCCGAGAAGATCGGCATCTACCCGGGCGCCGTCACGCCCTTCGCCGCGCTCAACGCCGAGGGCGGCAGCATCCGCGTGGCGCTCGACGCCGACTTCGTGCGCTGGGGCTGGATCGGCTGCCACCCCTGCAGCAACACCGCGAGCGTGCACCTGCGCGTGCCCGAGCTGATCGCGCTTCTGGGCGACGCGGGGCACGAGGTCGAGGTCGTCGAGCTGTAGGGCGGCGTTCAGCGGCGGGCGGAAGCTAAATCGTGAGGCTATAAGGCCGCGGCCGCGCTCGCCCACGGCCGGATCTTCGCGAGCTCAGGCGCCAAGGCGCGCTTTGCGACCTCGGTGTCGTAGGCAGCCTGCGCACGAAGCCAGTAGCCGTCGGAGAGGCCAAGGAACCTGCAGAGCCTCAGGTCGGTGTCGGCCGTGACCCTTCGCTTGCCGAGGACGATCTGCCCGATGCGCTGAGCGGGAATGCCCGTCTCCTTTGCAAGGCGATACTGCGAGATGCCCATCGGCTCGAGAAACTCCTCCTTGAGCAGCTCGCCCGGGGTGACGGGTGCGATCCTAATGTCCATGAGTCCTCCTCTATCTGTGATAGTCGACGACTTGGACGTTATCCGCAACCCCGTCGCGCCATTCGAAGCAAAGCCTGAATTGATCGTTGATTCGAATGCTGTACTGACCTTCTCGATCGCCTTTAAGGGCCTCCAGACGATTACCCGGAGGAACTCTGAGATCGTCCAAGGTCGCCGAGATCTGCAGCTGTCTGATCTTGCGAAGCGCGACCCTCTCGAAGCTGATGAACGACGGCACGCGGATACCGTGGGCCAAGTTATACGTCGCTGTGCCTGCGTAGCTTGCAATCATAGTATCGCCTCACGTTAATATTGTCAAACGTTACGTCTGTTTTGCAAGTTCAATAGTATCATGAGAACACATGTTCTTACTGTTAATATTCTTAAGAATTCACTATGACAAAGGAGTCCTCTATGAACATATTGGTCCTGGTCCCGGCAAACGACGAGCACAAGGCGATGCTCGAGGCTGCGGCCCCGGAGGCGAGCTTTGTGTACACGAGCCCCGACGCCGCGACCGACGAGGAGGTGGCCGCGGCCGACGTCATCGTAGGCAACCTCGCCGCCGACCGCCTCGGCACGGCGGCGCGTCTGCGCCTCATCCAGCTGAGCTCGGCCGGCTACGACGACTACGTCGCGACGGGCACCCTGCCTGCGGGCGCCGCGCTCTGCTGCGCGACGGGCGCGTACGGACAGGCCGTCTCGGAGCACCTCTTTGCCTCCGTGCTGGCAGTCATGAAGAAACTCCCCGGCTACCGAGACCTGCAGCGCAGCCGTCGCTGGGGCGATCTTGGCGAGGTTCGCTCCCCCGCCGGCGCGAACGTCCTCGTGCTCGGCGCAGGCGACATCGGCACGCACATCGCGACGCTCTTCGCGGCCGTCGGGTCCCACGTCACCGGTGTGCGCCGCAGCTCTGTGGCGGCCGAGGCGCCGTTCGAGCGCATGGCCACCATAGATGAGCTGACGGAGCTGCTGCCCGAGGCCGACGTCGTTGCGTCGGTCCTGCCGAGCACGCCCCAGACACGCGGCATCGCCGACGCGGGCTTCTTTGCCCGTATGAAGGAGGGGGCCATCTTTGCCAACGCCGGCCGCGGCGACCTCGTCAACCAGTCGGCGCTTCTCTCGGCGCTGCAGTCGGGACACCTCGCAGGCGCGGCGCTCGACGTGTGCACGCCCGAGCCGCTGCCCGGCGACGACGCGCTGTGGACCGCGCCGAACCTGCTGCTCACGCCGCACGTCTCGGGCTTCTATCACCTGCCCGTGACGCTTGACAACATCGTGTCCATCGCGGCGGGAAACATCCGCGCCCTTCTTTCCGGCGGCGAGCTGCGCAACCGCGTGCTCTAGGCGGGAGGCGGCGGGCCGGGCACGGCGCGTCACCTTTCTTGCCCGCCGGCCCTTCTTGCCACCAAATAATCGATTAGCAACCGAAACCGGTGCAAAAAGCCAGAAAGAAGGACTTTTGCGCCGGTTTCGGTTGCTAATCGACCAATAGAACGACCCCCCACGCGAAAAAATCCTCCCATCTAACGCCCGGGCAAGGAGGCCTTGGCGATTGCTGTTCAACGGTTGAACAGCAAAGGTTGAGTCGAGGAGGTGAGCACGTGGAGGATTTGCATGGATGGACGATTTCGCAGGTAGAAAACCTCATTGGCCTCCCTAGGCGCGATATTCAGCGTTGCTGCTACACCGGCAAAGGCGGCGTCGCGCTCCTCTTTCCTTCCGACAGCACTTGGGGCCGCCGCGTCTACTCCCCCGATGACCTCGCGCGCCTGTACCTCGTCGCCCGCATGAAAGACCGGGGCATGAGCCTGCCCGAGATCAAGCGGGAGCTCGACGGCAGCGAGGCGGCGGGAACCGGCGACGACGTTCTTCTGGGCGACTGCGCATCCCGCCTCGTCGAGGCACGCGAGCAGGTCGAAAGCCTGCTTTTGTCCGCCCAGGTGCTTCTATGCTCGGACGACCCTCGTGCAATCAAGTCTTTGATTTCTAACTATATTTGCCGTTCAGCAGGAGCCAAGCTTGACTGTTCAGACCTCCTTGAGCGTCTTCAGCTGTTTGATTTCGACAACACATCATCCGAACTGAGGATATTTACGCTTCAACTGCTCGACACTCCCGGCTTTGCCTTAGCAATCGAGCTCTGGCTTGGCCCTGGCAGCGCCGAGCTTCTTGCAGAAGGCATCGGCAAAGCAAGTGCTCACGACAAACGGAAGGAAACAGAATGGACGCAGGCAAAACCAAGGAAATCATGAACAATAAGGTGGGCTTCTTTCTGACCAAGCCGAAGGTCTTGGTCTACGGCATCGTTATCGGGCTCGTAGCGGGCATCGTCTGCCTCTCGAGCATCTTTCATGCCGGCGAGCAAAGGGAGCCCCAAGCGGACACGCTTAGCCCCTCGATCGTCTTTTCGCGCATCGTGTCGAACAACGAGCTGGTAAGCGCCACACAGCAGTACTCGATCGTGGATAAGTCGGTCGACAACAACGTGCTGTTCGGGATCATCCACATTCCCTTTACCGAGAACAGCTTCTGGTACCGCTACTGCGGGACCATCAAGGTCGGCGTCGACTTAAAGAAGGCGAGCTACGACACATCGGCGGACGGCCGGACCATCACCGTTTCCCTCGAGCAGCCGTACATCATCTCCAACACGCCCGACATGGATAAATCCGGCGTCCTCAGATCGGAAGAGCGTCGTGT
>ERZ506926.70-NODE-70-length-76343-cov-6.511090_pt1 | contig 76343 bp, 67 predicted proteins | sample MGYA00512903_ERZ506926 | MGnify/ENA metagenome assembly ERZ506926 | reverse complement strand
AATAAGAACGCCACATTCCTTTATGCAAGCTGCTTTCATTTTTTGCAAGCAGGTTTTATAATTTGAAATAAATCATTTCACATAACAATCGATTTAAATATGGCAAAGAATAATAACCATCATTATAACTGTCAGGAATTCCATAAACATATAATAAATCAGCATACTCCTTTAAATAATCTTCTTCTTGAACAAAGGCAATGATTTTTATTTTACGTTCCTTTGCATAATCTAAAATCTCTTTTTGAGCATCAGAAAACCATTCCTTATATACACCAATAAAAACAATAGTATCATTATGATCTAACTGGTTTAGATACATCTTTTCAAACTCATAAAAATTAATCAAATATGCCGGAATATCGTTGACTAACATCTCTAACTGCAGCGTATAAAAATCCGCCAGTTCATGACTATCACCAATAAATGTAACACTTTTTGAAGTTTTGAGTAACTTAACAATTTCTTTTAACTTATCAATATCTAAATTTAATTTAGTCTGTCTTAAGTTAGCAAGACCATCAACATATAAAGATTCACTCATATTTTCAATCGTCGTCCGCATAAATCTTTGAGTATGAGAAATAATTCGGCGCATTTTAACATCCCTAGTAAACAACTCAAATTCATATTTAAAAGCCTGAAAGGATTCAAAACCAGCTTTATTGATGAAACGACTAACTGAAGCAGGAGAAATATTAGCTTCTTCTGCAATCTTCTCTAATGATAATATTTTAATATCCTCAATGTGATTAATAATCGTTCTAGCAATATTATAATCATTACTATTTGCGATTCTTTCATTACAAAATTTAATAAAACTAAAACAATCATTCTTCATCTTTTTTTTCCTCCAAATTATCTTTATATTTTTATAATACAACAAAATTAACCTTAAATATTTAATTTTATCTTAATATTACAACTTTTTCACACAATTATTGCTTTATAATTTAATATTTGCTAATGTTAATTAAAAGGTGGTATCAACATATAATGAAAAACAAACTGATCTTGTTATCAATATTATCTGTGGCATTAGTTTCATCGATTAGAGGCTCAATAATTCCAGGAATGAATTTGTTATATCAAGAATATTCTGCTTATCCTATGTCTACTGTCTCTTTAATCATCACGATTCCCTCTATAGCTGTTATCCCTACCTCATATTTTTGTAGTAAGTTTGTTGGAACAAAAGTTTCTTATCGAACTATATTGATTGCGATGAACGCTGCTCTTTTATTTGGTGGGACTGGTCCATTCTTTATTGACGAGCTCTATTCAAGATTATTTTTACGACTGCTCTTTGGTATTGGAATCGGAATTGCCATTTCTTTAAATAAATCCATCATTTTAGAATATTACACTGATAATCGTCAAATCAAGTATTTAGGTTATACAACGATCATTTCCAGTCTAGGTGCAATCTTCTTCCAAACATTAGTTGGCTATTTAAGCAAGATTTCAACTGACTTTATGTTTCTTGGTTATTTACCTTTAGTAATAACACTTATTCTATCTTTTTATATTCCTGATATTCCTTTAAAAGCACCATCCAAATCAACTATCAAAAAAGAAAAAAACATCAAACTTCTCACCATCAGTATTTTCTTTCTAATCTTAAATATGCTGATGTCATCGATTGGTATTAATTTGTCAACTTTGTTTGCTACGAAATCATTTGCAGACATAGCTGTAATAACAGTCCATGCTAATAACATTAATTCTATTTGTTCAATCAGTTCGGGTCTATTATTTAATAAGATATATAATAAATTCAAGAATAATTTCCTCCCCATTTCCTTATTTCTTTGCGCTTTATCTTTAGCAATTTACATTTTTGGGAAAAGTTACATCAGCATGTATATTACTTCGGGAATCTTCGGCTTTACCTATAATACCATTATTTTATATATCTTCTTGATTGCAGCGCAGACCGCTAAAGAAAAGGGTAATGCAGCTGTGGGCGGATATATGGGAATAGCTGCTGGAATTGGTGGCTTTCTTCCCTCATTTCTAGTTTATCTTTGTCAATTATTCTTTAATGAAAGTATTTATTCTGTTTTGTTTATTGCTATCATGTTTTTAGTTTTTGTCGGATTCATCACTATTAAGTTTTTACCTGCAAAAATAAAATCGTAACATTTAATTTTAAACAGGTGCAAAAGAAGAATTCCTAGGAATTCTTCTTTTAATAAATATTCTTTCTTTTCTTTATGATTACAAACAGACCTGCCATGATCCCAATTAAAGAGATATAGAGACTCATTAAATTCTCATCCCCCGTATTTGGGACTACTGGCTTTTTGTCAACTGGCTTAATCGAGTTAATTGGAGTAACACTGCCCTCTTTCTTTTCAAGAGTATCAATTGCATCATTAATTGCTTTTGCCATAGCATCAACTTCAGCTTGCTGTGTAATATTTTTTCCACGAACTACAGCATTTATTGCTGCTTCTACTTTGGAAAAATCTTTATAATCATCCTTGTTTAATTTTTCAGCAGCTACAATAGCCGCATCAACAGCCTGATAATCAGCATCTAAATAAGTTAGTTCATTTTTTGCTGCTAAAAGTGCCTCGTACAATGCATCGCATTGTTCTTTAGTAATATTTTCAACATTATAGCCACTAATTGCTGCATCTAATGCTCGACTGAGTTTCGCATAAGAGTCTAGTGTATAGAGCTTTGCATCTAACACCTGAATTTCATTGATTAATTCTTCTAATATTTGAAGTGAATATGTTTTTGTTAATTCTGGATAAGCACAGCTCATTGCATAATGCTGCCAAGAAGCATGCTCTTGGTTTCCAACATCTGAAAAATTTCCATTTGGTTGATATGTTTCAGGATAAACACCACCAGGAGTGGAATGATCTAAAATAAAACTAGCTAAATAATCTAACTTTTCATTATCGTCTTTTACGCGATTAAACATAATTTCCCATGCTAACCCTTTACCAATAATATGATTTCCACTTTGTTGAGTATCAAAATCATAGACAACATCTAACATCTTATAATCATCATAATCTTGACTATCATATTTTGCATAAATATCATAAGTATTTTGCATGATTTTTTCATCCATTGCATACCATTGAGCTGCCATTGGAGCCCAATTGACCCATGACATTCCTTTAATAAACTTCATGTTATTATCAATATCATATAATTCAGCATAAATTTTAACTCCATCAACTTCAGTTGTTAAATATTCATTGATTCCCTTTGTTAAAGTTGCGGAAGTATCAGCCCATTTAATTGCTGAATCACTATCGCCAAATTCTTTTGCTAAAGCACTTAGTTCATACAAAGCTTGTGATGCAAATACATTTGTAATTAAATCATAAGATTTCCAATATCTTCCCTCACGTGAATGCTCAAAACTGTCATTTCTCATTAAATTATATTCGTCACTTATGTATCCTTGATCAATATAATAATTTGCAAATCTTTTAATAATTGGATAGGATTTTTTGATAAACTCTTGATTTTCTACCGTCTTTTTACATCCATTAACAAATTGAGCCCACGCATGGATCAACATATAATTCCCATCAATTTGAACATGATTGGATAAAGTATGAAGATTGGATTTATATGCAACATAGCCTGCCTCTCCAGCTACTGCAGTCCCGTTATATAATGTTACTAAATTATCCACATTTTTACTTCCATACCAAGTAATTGTATTATCACTATTTTGTGGAGCTTTAATTTCTAAATAATAAGATTGCGTTTTATCGACTTGTTCCAACGATAAACTAAATTCTAAATGTACCATTTGCCCACTTGAAGATAGCTTAGAAATATCAATCGCAGCGTCATCTACTTTGATTGCTTCTGCACCATATCCTTTATATAAAGTTGCAATAGCAATTCCCTCTTCTAAATTATTTTTACCTAACAATACATCTACAGCCGTTACATATTGATCTAAAGATGGAATTTCCTGAATCCCAATATTTTTATCTCCAATTGTCATAAGCGGTACTCGATAATCACCCGAATATAATGGTAGGATATCTAACTCAAAATCAAAATCATGACTATCCCAATTATCACCATTTAAACTATAGGCGCTTGCTTTAAGAGCAGGGTTATAATTCCATTGTACATAATCATTATTTTCAGCCCATAAAACAAAATAATAATCTTTATCGGCAGCGACTTTAACTTCTTTTCCAAAATCAATTTGATAATTTTGTACTCCAGCTTTTTCAATTGCTATCTCCCCTGAAGCAATAGCCTTACTATTTAAACTTTCTCTTAATTCACCAATCAAATTACCACCTGCCACGTTAGCATCAGCAGTAAAAGAAACGGCTTGAATTGCATCACCATTTAATGAAATTTTTTGAGCATATGGTGATTGAGCAATATTAACTTCTGAAAATACTTCCGCTGCAATAACATAACCAGTTTGTGACCAAACATTATTTTCCCAGTTCATAGATGCTACAGAACCCGCAAACATTGAAGAACCACAAGCAATAACTTGACCGCTGGTTGTTGTAATATGAACATAATATTTTTGTCCTGGTGTCACAGGAATATTTTCTCCAAAATCAACTGTTTGCCAGCCATTACTTGATACTGTTTGTGAAATAGTTTTTATTGTTTTTGCCTCATTTCCAGGTTCAGTTGTCAACTTAAAAGTAACAGGAGCACTTCCGGTTAAATAAACTCGAAACGAACAGATAGAATCACTATTTGGCACAAATGCAAAAGCAGAATTATTAGTAGTTGCATTAATTAAAAATAAAGCAATCGAATGATCTGTATTTGACATAAATGAATTATCTGTTTTTTCATCATCATTTCCGTTTAATTTAAATGCCGGATATGCGCTTTCTGCAAAGCCGCCTAAAACCGGAACATCATAATTATAACCCATAATAGCATTATCCGCAGGTTTCCCATCAGCCTTTCCGAACATAGCAATACCATTATTAGATTGTACAAAGAAATGATAAGTTTCTCCTTTTTTTACAGTAATTGGCTGGTCAAATGTAAATGTCTGCCAGCCACTAGCAGTAACTGTAATCTCTTTACTTATCAACTCTGTTGAAGCATCTGTAATATTTGTTCGCAAACTTCCAGTTAAAACATCATTTCCAGTAGAATTAGTGAAAATAGAAATTGATGTTACTTTATCACTATCTGTTTGAAATGCTACTCCACCACCGTTATTTGGTCCTTTTAACCCAAATAACGCATGATCAGAAAAAGTCTGTGAAGTATATAAATTTTGTGTCTGTGCTGTTTCTCCCTGGGATAGATAGGAGTTCCCAAATTCTTCATCTTCATAATCAGGAACGATATGCTGAGCATAATCTGCCCCTAGTCCTTGTTGATAGCTCAACAAAAAATTTAATACTTGCCTTGATTTTTGATAATCACCATAAGCATTTTGTGCCATTACTTGAATCGAACTATCACGAATAAACATTCCCTCATAAGCCCCTGTCAAAGAAGTCGGTGCATAACCCCGATTCGTAATTCGATTCGTTAAATTAGCATATGTATTCTTATACATTTCTTTAGCCGCATCGCTTGTCCCTACATGTTCAACTGCAAAAGATGGTGTTCCTAATAATGAAATTACCATTCCAGCAGTTAAGACAATAGTCATTATTTTTTTTAACTGTTTCTTCATCTTCCTCACCTCTCTAATTTGTGTGTTGTTTACTCAATGTATATTGTCTACTTTTATTATTCCCTCCTTTTAGAACAGGTATTTTAATCAAAAAGACAAGACTAAAAAGTATTACACTTTTTTGGTCTTGCCTACCTAAAGTAACAACCCACTAGTATATCTTTAATATACTATTATTTATTATCATTTTAAATCTGTCTATACAATTTTGGCACAATATTTCATTAAATAGTATAATTCTGGTACATTGTTTCACTATCCCACTAAAAAAGAAGTGATTTTAGAAACCGTTCCCTTTAAATAACATAATTTTAAACAAATAAAATAATCTAGCCTAGAATTTCGCCATTTGATTCAATCACTTTTTGATACCAGTAAAATGAATCTTTTTTCTTTCTTTTAAAAGTACCATTACCTTTATCGTCCAAATCCACATAAACAAAACCATATCTTTTTGCCATTTCTCCTGTACCCGCCGATACAATATCAATACACCCCCAGGTCGTGTATCCGAGTAAAGGAATTTGATCTATCTCTACTGCCTTTTTGAATTCAACAATATGACTACGCAAATACTCAATACGATAATCATCATGAATCGCTCCATCTTCTTCAACAATATCATAATTACCCATTCCATTTTCGACAATGAATAGTGGTTTTTGATAACGGTCATATAATTCATTTAAAACAAACCTAAGACCTTTGGGATCAATAGGCCATCCCCACGCAGTTTTTTGTAAATAAGGATTGGGTGATGCTTGCTGCCCTCCTGTCGTTGTTGTATTACTTGCATCACAATCAAATGCTGTTGTACGATAATACGAAAAAGCTAAATAGTCAGATGTATTTTCTTTTAGCACCTCATCATCACCCAGCTCTTTTTTTAAAGTGAACTTATATTCATCAAAAATACTTTGAGCATAATTAGGATAATATCCTCTCATCGTGATGTCTGAAAACATCAACGCTTTTCTTCTAAATTCATATGCTCCAAATACATCTTCTGGTTTGCAAGTCATAGGATATATTCCTGATAAAGCACACATTGTCCCGAGCATAAAATTAGGATTTATTTTTCTAGCTATTTTATTTGCCTTAGCACTTGCCACTAATAAATGATGAATTGCCTGCAGCTTGATTCCAGCATCCTCAACAGGTGTTTCCCCCTGATTAGAATTACTTTTAGTCTTCCTATTATTTGATGCAAGACCTAATGTCCAATATCCACCTAAAACATTAATCTCATTTACTGTAATCCAATATTTGACTTTTGTTTTCCAGCGTTCAAACAGTGTAGAAGCAAAATTCAAATAAAATTCTATTAATTTACGATTTATCCATCCACCATATTTTTCAGCCAAATTCAATGGCATATCAAAATGAAGAATTGTCACTAAAGGCTCGATGTTATATTTTTTCAATTCATCAATAACAGCATCATAAAATCTTAGACCATCTTCATTCGGTTCTTTGTCATCACCATGAGGAAAAATACGTGTCCATGAAATAGATAAACGATATACTTTAAACCCCATTTCTGCCATTAATTTAATATCTTCTTTATAACAATGATAAAAATCTGTAGCATTATGACTTGGATAATATTCTGATTCCTTAATAAATGGGTGAAATCCAAATGGAATACATTCCCCAGCCTGAATACTTGTAATATTACCATTATCAGCTTTACAATAAATTCTTCTAGGATTTTCTTGATTTCCATCAGTTAACATATCGTGAACAGCAATACCTCTTCCCCCTTCTTGCCATCCCCCCTCATATTGATTTGCAGCAGTTGCGCCACCCCATAAAAAATTTGTAGGAAATTTCATAATCATTCTCCATTCATATTTTTATCTTTTTCAGATTTTTCTGTTGCATCTTCAATTGCCGCCTGTTTATTTGATACTGAAACAAACGGAACCCAGACAAAGAAAGTTACAACTAAAATGATTGCCTGGATAATAATTCCATGTAATCCATAGCTTATAAACCCTGTAATAAAAATCGGTAACCCAGGAGGGCAATCCACAATGCCACATGTCAAAAAGCCTATATTAGTCGCAAAAATAGCAATTAACGCAGCAATCGCAGAGTTACAAATAAATGGAATAGCAAAAATTGGATTTAATACTAATGGTAAGCCAAAAACTACCGGTTCATTAATACCACAAATACCTGGAACAATTGAAAATTTAGCAATTGCTTTATGATCTTCACGTCTTGAAAATAATAATATAGCTATTAATAATGACAGTGTGATTCCACCACCGCCTACAACAACAAAACTTGTCCAAAATCCCCTTGTTAAAATATTTGTTGCAACATGTCCTGCTGAAACCGCAGCAATATTATCTGCCAATCCAGCAGCTGATAATGGACCTCTAATCCCTTCGATAACCATTCCTCCATGAATTCCAAGAAACCAAAATAGTTGATTGACAAGAGATAATACCACGATTCCAATCGTTGTATTTGCTAATGCTTGTAATGGAATTTGAATAATGTTATAAATCCATACATTTAAGTAATTACCAGTGAACGATTCGAATAAACATCCACAAATAGCAAACAATGCAATAATAATAAAAATTGGAATTAAAATATTGAATGAACGTGCTATTCCTGTTGGTACTGAATCAGGCATCTTTATTTTAATGGCATCTATTTTTGATAATCCCTTTAATAATTCTATAGCCATGATTGATATGAGCATAGAAACAAATAAGCCCTGGGCCCCAATAACTCCTGAACCCAAACCACTGATTATAATAGGATCTTTCAATCCCTCAACAGCCGTACTAATGGCATTAGGACATACTGCTAAATATGCTAATAACCCTATCAATCCACTTTCTAAAGTTGGCAACCCTTCTCTTTGTGCCAATTTAGTACCGATTAAAAAAGCAATAGGTAATGCCATACATGAAATAGTAACAAAATTCATTGCTGTAAAAGCTGGTGATAGCTTTATTAACCATGGAAACCATTGTGCTAAACCACTAGTCCCCGAAACTAAAATATTTAACATACTTCCAAATGAACCAATAATAATAAAAGGTACATACATCGTAAAGGCATCCTTGATTGAGCCAAGATATTTATTTGCTTCAATCTTAGCAGAGAATGCTAATAAACCATTTTGTAATTTTTCAGATAACTTCATTTTATCTCCTCTCTCCTTTTCCAAAAAATATAAGTTTTCATTCCTGCAGTAAACTATTTTCTTATATTCCTTAGCTATAATTATAAAATGAGTTATTATGGAACTCCATGCTTTTAATTTCTATTTATTTGTGGAAGTTATCAAAAAATAAATATTACATATAAATTATAAGGAATCTCATTAAGTATAAAATTTGTATCGTGCTAATTTATCTTTGTAAAATAAAAATAACTGCCGATTTAATCCGCAGTTACCCTATCTTCTTATTAGATAGTTTAGTAAAAACAGCTAGTTATTATCGTTCTAAAACCGTTTCGATTTCTTCAAAAATCGCAATAATTTCTTCATAGGTTTTCTTTCTGATGATCCTTTTAACATATAAAGGATTTTTAATCATATAAGCTAATTCATGATACAAATTTAATATTTTTGAATTTATCGGTTCTCCTATCAAGGGAACAATTATTAATTGAACCCTCTTTTCATTCCATAGAATTGGCTTTGATAAAATACCAATAATTACTTCTGTTTGATTATTTGCACTTATTCCATTTAAAGATAAAATAGAAATCATATTATCTAATTCATGATTAGCTACCTTATCATTTTCAATTATTTCTTGAATTATATTTTTATCATAATTAGTGCTATTGATTATAAATGATATAGCTTCTTCCTTAGTATCCGCATTGATTGATGTTAATACCATTCGCTTATCTATATAATCTCTTATCTTAAATACTTCTTGATCACACAGTATTGTTTCAATTCTCTTTTTATCATTATCACTAAAAAAATAATTGACTTCAATACTTGGTACAGAAAAATCACGTCTTAGTGGAATACTGGATATTAATAAATTAATATTTGTAAAATCATAATTATTTAACTCAATATAATCAGCTGTCTTAACCTCATTAATATATTTTCCATACATCTCTTTAATTTGATAAGCCAATGTATGAGCTGTCCCTCTTCCTAGACCACTTACAACTAAAATATTTTTCTTGTTTTTTATTTGCGTACGCAATAAAGCTAGATTCATATGTAATGCAATATAACCCATCTCATCTTCACTAAGGCGGTTGCCATGATAATCACTGAATTGATCACAAGCTGTTACTGCCATTTGATAGGCAAAGATATTTTGCTGTTTAATTTTATCAATTAACGGATTATGAAGCACTACATTATACCGCGAACGAACCTCCAAGGGGATTAAATGTAATACTAATTGTGATTTTAATTCTTCATCTTGAGTTAAATCGATTCCCCATTTACAGTTAATATTATTAATCATATTATTGACTAACTTATTAACATCAAAATCTTCGATAATGCGATGGATACTTTCATCAAAATGACAAATAATTCTTTTTGCTGCTAAATGTATAGAAAGTGATACTATTTCTTGATCTTTCATTTCTATTGTCAATTCATCATTAATTAATTTTGCCAATTCAACAGCCACTATACTATCAGTCCAGCGAGCTATATCGATAACCATCTTATCAGTTGATTTTAAAAATATTCCTTTTTTAATTCTTTTTAAAGAGATATAAATATCAATTATAAAATTTTGAACTGAAACTTCAGACATTGATATTTGATATCTAGTTAATATTCTATCTACAATATCTTCAATCTTCAAAATCAGCTGGAGCTCATCATTGTTAAATTGTGTTCCAGGAAACCCTTCTCTTTGATCAATATGTGTAATATAAATCTGTGCGAGGCAGAGTCTTTTATTAAACTCCCTGCCTTCTACCCTCATTCCATAATGAGGTTTTTGTAATAATATTAAATCATATTTTTGAAAAGCCTTTCGTACGGATTTAATATTTTGTGATAATACCGACTGAGAGATAAAAAGCTTTTCACATAGAGCTTCTGCCTTGACCCAACCATTATTCTCAATCAGATATTTTTGAATCCATTCCTCTCTTTCTGTCACACTATAAATTGAAAAATCGTTAGTATCATTAAAAGAATTACATAAATTTATAAATTCTTCAATATCGTTAATTACCAGCTTAATACCACGAGATGGAGTGACTTCTATATAATTATCTGTTGCTTTCATATCACAATTCAAAGATTTTATATCTTTAAGTATGGTTTTTGTACTAACATTATTCATAGCACTTAATGTTTCAGAAGTTACATATTCCTCTGTTTCTTTTAAATATTTTAATATTTGGTAGTTTCGCTTATTCATAGTAGCATTATTATATCACAACATATACTTTGTCTCTATCAAATTAAACCAAACATGACCCTCATTTTTTATCACTCTGAATTTCCATAGAAAAACTGTAATCTCTAAAAGAAAATTATTTTTCATTATAGTTTCCTGATAAAATGATAATAGTAAATGGTCTTCTTTAAAATATATCATCTATAATTATATTCAATTTACTTTCAATTCTATCAGCAGCTTTTTTAACAATTTGATTTTCATGGTATAGATAATTAATAACTAAATTCTGCATATAAAAGATAAAGATTATGATCAGAAAATGTACTGTTTTTTTTACAGTCTTTTGCGCTAATGTAAATTTATTTTATCTATGCTTTATAGTATATAAAATATCATATCGTAATTAATGATAATCGATTTATATTTTTTCTACATAGGGATTTACACATTTTTATACAAAATATTTGCAATGCCATCAACATTGATCCGATAGTTCTTATTTAGCAGTCTCTTAGGCACAATAACTATTCCACTCCGTCTTTTATTAGAAATACAAAAAAGCGATAAACAATTTACATGTTTATCGCTTCAACACATTCAATATGGTGCGGGTGACAGGAGTCTAGCTTTTCATTTTACTCACCCATTATTTATATCCTCGTTCTCTAACTTGACTATATTATACCATTGTGTAGAACGATACACAACACTATTTTTAACTTTTTTTCTTCTTTATTATACATTTTTCCATGAAATTTATCAAATTGAATTTAACTTACTTACTTTTAAATACCAACTCTTTAAATGACTCTATAAATTCTTGCTCTTGCTGATTAGGATTTTCAATACTATCTAATTTTTCTAAAAAATCTACAACTACTGCACCTAGCCTAATATCTGCTTCAGCATAAATATTTGATAGTCTATTTATTTTCTTTATACCATTTTGCTGTGCATTAGGAAAAAGATGTGCATAACGATTTAATGTCTGATTCCTATCCCTATGTCCTAATCTCTCGCTAATCACCATAACGTTCTCATTAATACTAATCCATAACGAAGCACTACTATGCCTAAAATCATGAATTCTAATCTGTTTTACCATTGCATCATTGCAATACTTATTCTTTTTTTTCTCAATTGTAGTATCGGCAAGTGGTTTATCTATACCAAATACATACTCATTCATACTAAAATCAAAATGCATCCTTCGATCTAAATAATAGCTGTAAAGTTCATCTTCCAATTCTTTATTCATCAGTATGTGCCTATTCATCTTATTTTTAGGCTTGTTTACAATATGTGTACCATCATCATTTATACGCTCTAATGACCGGGTTATTGCAATAACATGTCTATTAAAATCAATCTGCTTCCATATCAGTGCCTTTGCCTCACTCTTTCGACAACCTGTATAATATAAGAATTTATAAAATCTTCTATAAACTGGTTCGTCTACTACTCTTATAAATTTCTTAAACTCATCATATGTCCAAAATAACATTTCTTCAGTTGGTGAATTGTCAACCATCCTTTTTACATTATTAAGTGGATTGTTTTCCATCAATTCCTCAGTAACAAAATATTCAATAATATTATATAAAATAGATCTTATTTTATTTGTATTCTTAATTGTTTGACCCCTATCCAACATCCAGTTTTGCCAATCAATAATTACTTTTTTATCAATGTTTTTAATCTCTAGATCTTCAAAAAAAGGTAATATATGTATATCAATCTTTTGTCTATATGTCTTTAAAGTATAATTTCTAACTGTACCTTTTTTACTATAGTAATATGGTTCTATCATCTCTTTGAATAATAATTCTTTCATCATAAATCCCCCCATCAAGAATAATATTAATTAATCGATTTTGTTATCTTTGAATTTAAATGACTTTTTACAAAAAAACTGCAAATAGCAGTTTCAGTATAAATTATCTTCCTATTTCAAAAACTTCTATTGTAATCCACAATCATGCTCATTCTCACCTCCTTTTGTGCATGAATATGTTAACATTTATCCAAAATCTAATCATATAATCTTTTAAAGGATTATCTAATATAGGAATTATGTATAACCTCATTCATCTCAATTTTTCCTTCAAGCCATTCTATGGCCATTTCTCTATCTTTTATTGTTTCTATATTAGGTAAACCAACATCGCCATATAAAAAGTCGTAACAAACATAAAGTCGTTCCTCAATATCATAGTACATAAAGCTATCTCCAAATTTTTCATTGATCTTTTTATAGTACTCTTTGTCTTCCAATTTTGCTGAATCAAGCCGATTAGTATAATCTATAAATTCTTTGCTCGATATCTCATAATCTTTTGTTTTATCACAATCATATTGATTTTTATCCATATTTTGAATATTTGATAGTATTGCTTCTTTATACTCCTCATTAGACATAGGTTCAACAGTTTGATCCATTTCATACAATATTCTATCTAATTCTTCTAAACGATTGCATGCATCAAAAAAAGCACGCTTATATCTTTCTATATAGTTATATTTAAATTCTCCAGAATTTAATAGCTCTAATTCTTTGCTTTTCAGTGCCAACTCCTTTTCTTTCAATTCATTAGCCCTCAGAAGTTCCTTTGATATTTCTGTTAATGTGGCTTCCATAATTTCTGCAAACATAATATCTCTAACTGTTTCAAACAACGCCATTCTTCTTACCTCCTCATATTATGAAAAACTGACTTGAAACCCTTCACCTGTTGGGTTCACAGAAAATCCTTTTACCTTTCCACTACTAAAAATCTCTTCAGCATAGGAATTCGCTTGATTATACACATCTATACTATTACCTGAAAAAAATTTATCAAATTGTGAAGGAATATTTTCCTGTCCTGACTTTGAATTATTTGAATTATTAGATTTATTAGTAGTAACATTATTTTCTGTATTACTGTTTGTAGATTTTTCAGTAACTTTTGGCTTTTCTTTTATATTGATACTCATCTCTGCCGAAACATGATTACCAGCTTTGTCTTTTACACTATAAGTAACAACATGATTACCGGGCTTAGAAGTATCAATTTGATTATAATCAACTTTTTCTACAAGATTTCCATCTATATTGTCTTCTGCCTTTTCAATATAGTCTTTAAGATCAATATTTTGACCATACTCTAATGTTAAATTCGTTTTATTTAACACTAAGACTGGTTCAATATCATCAATAACTTTCACAATCAGCTTCTTTTTTATGGATTTTACTTTATTAGAGAGTTTATAAATAACCGTGTATTCCCCAGGTACTTCAAATTTTTTATTCTTTGGGAGTGTTAAGTCATACCTTTTATCATACTCTTTTATGTAATCACTAGGATTAAAAGATTTTGACATCCCTATTTCAACTTTATCAGCTTTTAAAGTCAGGTTAATATCTTCAAAGTACAATGATATATAATCCCTGTTAATATATACAACTGCTATCAGTGAAGAAAGTACTAAAACAAAACTCACAATTAAAATTATGAGCTTTGTTTTTTGTTTATTGATTTTGATTCTTTCATCCTCATAAACGCCCTGCATTTCAAACAGATGTTCACGCAAAGATCTCATCGACTCAGCTGGTATATCAGGGTCAGATATTGAAGATGGATCTACATCATATTTTAAGCATAAATAAATTTCTTCCATTTGAAGATAATCTAAATTTGTATTAGCCAACCACTCAAGATTTAATCCGTCTTTTTCTGCCTTCCGTAAAACATTCATTTGTAGTGGTGAAAAAGCAAGATGTTTCAAATCTTCTAACTTAGTCATCATTAAACCACTCCATCTTCTAAACCTGGTAATTTTTCTTTCTTTTCTTCTTGAGTGACCTCATGAATATAATTGTTATCAGGGTTATCCATATTTTTTTCTTGCCTATCCTCATCTATAAGATTATTTGATGACAACTTATAGTTATTAATACTATTAACAAACTGTATAAAATCCAAATCTGATAAACTGTCAATGTGTGCCTTAATCTCATTCCATAAATCAAATTCTACAGGCTCCGGCCTCTGACAACGTGCAATAATCAGTCTAAAGGCTTCATTTAACAGTTGATCATCAAACTCTTCAAATGAAATTAAATTTTTCTTTTTACAATCTAACTTTTCCAGCTCTTCCTTTAATAGCTTATTTTCTTTGTTCAGCTGCTCAATTTGTCTATCTTTCTCTGATAGATTATTAACAATATTTTTGCTATTTGCTGTTGTACCTATTCCAACATTTTTTCTATTTCTTTCTGGTATAGATGTAAAATCAAAATCCAATACCGCATTAATAATCATCGAATAATTGAAAACTGCTGTATCTTCAAGAATATTTTTATTCCATACAGTATCACAAAAACTACATCTTATATACTTGTCTTTAAATCTACATTCTAGAAAATTAGAGCCATCAAAAACGGTCTTAAAAAAAGTTGCGTTAAATAGACATTTTTTAAAATTAGAATTCCAAAATTCAATTGATAAATCATTAATATAATTATCCGTCTCTTTATCGTTTTCAAAAACACATTCGATAAACTCACATTTTACAAATTTATTATTTTTTAATTCCTCAATAACAATCGTTTCATGCTTATATATCTTATTTTCAATGGTTTCTACTTCAATCGGTACTACTTCATCCGATTTTAAAATTGTTTCTATACTGCTAACCTCTTTTTGTTCACTAGCCAATACTCCTTTAACAGTCGAATAATTAGGCTTGCTCTTATCTGTATCAATTTCTATATCGTAATAATTTGAAAGCGGAAATATACTCTCATCCAAAGTACTTTCTTCGACCCTACTTCTAATGAATAAGCACCCAGAAAATATACTTCCAATAAAATTAGATCTTACAATCTCAAAGTCATCAAAATTACAATTAATAAATTTAATATTTGGTACATCACAATCTATAAATTTAACTCCCTTGAAAAAACAATTAATAAATACTGTTTCTTCACATTCAAACTTTCTAAAATTAATGTATTCAAAATAACTATTCTTGACCGCAAATCTTTTTCTATCTTTCCCTACAATTATGCGATCAGCAAATGTTCTTGACTCACACTCAAAGTCACTTGCATTAGTTTCTTTATCTTCACATAGATTTAATTGTTCCAGGTTTAAAGTCATATAATTATTGTATTTGATATTATATTCTTCTCTAATTTTTTTAGCTTGTTCTTTTTCATCCCAGCTCATTTTTACTCACTCCTTAATTTCTTGCAAATTTATCAAATTTATCTGCTTTACCATGTCTTTTTAGATATTCATATTCAATGTTAAATAATTCTACATCTGGCTTTTCAACTATAGGTAAATTCAAATAAAACTTACTCTTATCAAAAAATACGTATTTATCATACGGAAGTAACCTAGTGTAGTAAGGATTCTTATGTCTCTGTCTAAGAAACAAAATTTCTCCCATTTTAAAATCCTTAAGACGTTCCGGGGTAAAAATACGTTGATCTTCATATTTTCTCATATCCTTATTCCAAACACGCTCACTGCCTGCCTTTTTAGATATTTCTTCAACCGTGCTATCAGAACCAGATAGTAGATAAATTGTATTTGTAAAATTACCTTTAAGTGTTTCCGCCATTTTTCCATAATGTTTTTCCAGTTGTTCTAGTCCTTGAATAATTGCTGTTAGTCTAATACCACGTGATCTAGCAGCTGTCAACATTGCATCAACATCAGGTAATGCTGGCATATTACCAAATTCATCTAAAATCAAATTAATAGGTACTTTTAATCTTAGATTAATCTCATCCCTTGCAGTACGTACAAGCACTTCATATAGTTGTTTGATAAACAGTGTAACCAAAGGATAGTATGTTTTCTTTTCATCATGAACAATCAGGAAAATAGCAGTCTTTTCACTACCGATTTGACGAAAATCAAAGTCACTATGACTTGTTATTCTTTGAATATCTTCATTAGCTGTCAAAATACTCAACTTGTTGTTAAACTGAGATTCAAATCCAGTCGATGTATCTCCACTTGATCCTACATACCCTTCCAGATAATTAACACTGTAGTCGGTTATACTTCTTTCCGAGTCAAGAAAAGCCTTCAGTATTGTTTTAGAATTTCTTATACCTGGCAGCTGCTTCTTTCCAATTTCAATAATTTTTTTGAATGAAGTCGCATTCATGTACTCCACCTTACCCTCTTCGCACATTAGGGCACCGCAGCCAACAAGCATATCCCTAGCCGTTTCAGTCCAGATTGGATCTTTAGGATTTTCCTCTAAACAGATTGTATTGCAGGCATCTCTTAATAAGTCCATTGCTTTAGAATAATTTGGCTTGGGTTTTCTTAATTTATTTTCAATTTCTTTTGTATCCAGCCCAAGCAATTCATACTCTAATATTCCATTTTTATTTTTAATTTTCCATTCTTCATATTTTTTTATATATATTTCATCTGCTTTTTTCCATTCATCAAATGCAAGTTTAAATGGATTCCAGCAGTTGCTAAATTCAGGATCAACAAAATTTATTACAACAGTGTTGAACCCATTATCTTTAAATTTCTGTAAGGTATGTTTTGCGAGTTCTCCCTTAGGATCATTCACGACTACACTTTCTCCACACATAGCACACAACTCTAAATATTCATTTACAAAAGTCCATGTTTTTCCTGATCCAGTAGTACCTATAACCAAATTATGAACATCACCTGGATCAACATAAATACATTTTCTATTTCCTGTAATTGGAAATCCAGCACGTACATAACATTTCTTATCACCAATATTCCAACATTTAGCAGGAATCAATACCTTTTGTGTATTATTTAAGATAGGGATATCTTTTGTCCTTTTATTTATTTTATCAATAATTGGTGTCATTTTGATTTTTAATGCTTGTTTTGACATTCTATGTTCAACAAGTCCAGTTTTATTAAAATCAACTCTTAGTAAAGATTTCTTTACATCTCTTGTTCTATCAATTTTAGCGTATTTAAGCTGTTCATTTTTTGTAAGTCGTCTTTTTTTGACATCATCTCTAAAAAATATTCCGTAAATAATTTCAAACCATACTAAAAAAGCAAAAAAAGATAATAATAAAAAAAACTTGTTACCATCTAGGAATAACAAGCTGTAATCGAAAATATATTTAAAATCAAAATCATTTAATACAAATAACTTAATTAACTGCATACCTATAAAATCAACAACTACTTTGGTTAATACAAATGAAATAATACTAACGACTATTTTTTTCATTAAATTCCCTCCCCTCTTGTTCACTAAGCAAACCATTATCTCTCAGCCATTTATAATATTCTTTATGCGCCAATTCCTGGTTAATACGGCAATACCTGGCACTAAGATTAGACAATCTTTTCAATGAATATCTCGTCCTGTATGTTTTTTGATAACTATTACTGTGCTTTAAAAGGTATTGAGCATATTCATTTCCCTGATTAGCGGACTTTTTTAAATACTCTTTAGCAAGATTATTATTTGCTTTTACTCCATCGCCAGTTAAATAAATTTTGCCAAGTAAATATTGTGCATAACTATTATTACTTTGCTTTAACAATTTAATTGCCTTACATATATCCTTATCTAAATATTTGCCATCCATATATTCTTTCGCTAATGCTATCTTTGCATATTCATATCCTATTTCAACAGATTTATTTAAATATTTTAACGCTCTATCCGGTTGATTATTCTTTTTATAAATAATATACATTTTATAATACGCATACTCATTAGTCTTGCATTTATTAAAGTACTGAACTGCCTTAGTCCAATCCTTTTTTACAATTTCCCCGTTACAATATATGTTCCCAAGTAAATAGTTGGAGGTATCATTATTAACATCATGGAGATACTTAAGTGCTGTCTCATACATTCCAATATATCCTTCTTTTAAGTATATCTGAGCCAACAATAGTTTTGCATTAGTATTTTCAAACTTTACAGCACGTTGCAAATATTCGACTGCTTTATTGATATCCTGTCCACACCCTTTACCAAGATAGGTCATCTGGCCAAGACGGTATAACAAGTTATCATCTCCATGTTTTTCAACCATTGATTTAAACTCATTGTAAGCAGTCTTATAATGAGTTTCAGCTTTTTCTAAATCAACCTTACAGGCAATACCTTTTTCATAATGATGTGCAACTTCATAGTTGGCATAAGCGTTATTTCCTTCAGAAGATTTTTCAAAATAATAAAGTGCCATTTCGTCATTTTTTTCAATACCCAAACCATATTGATACATTCTTCCTAAAGAATAATAAGCGTATTTATTATTGCTGCTTTCAAAATATTTCATAGCATTTTCATAATTAATCTCAGTTCCAGTGCCATACAAATAAAACTTACCTAAGCGGTATCCTGCATAGCTTCTAATAAATTTATCGTTTATATTTTCATCAAAAATACACTTAAAACCTTCTAAAGATCTTTTGTACATAATATTGGACTTTTCGTCTAATTTATTAGATGAATATAATTTTCCAAGCAATTCTAGTGCAAGAACATTATTTCTACCAGCCTCACTTAAAAGCATCTGCTCAGCTAAATGCAGTTCACTTTCATTTTTACTGCTGTAAAATAGGTTTGCTCCTTCTTTATAGCTTTGACTCCATTCTAAAATGAACTCATTTTCATTTACTGCTCTATCAGCAGTTTCCAAAATATCTGAATAATTCTCAATTAAATCATCAACAACATCAGTATTACTATTTTCAATGATATTTTGCTCTACATTATCAATCATTGATTTTTCTAAACTGCCATCATTTATGTTTATTTTTTTCTTACTTTTATTTGTTATCTTGCGCTTATAATTTTTCAATATATGATTACCTATTTGTGAACGAAGTTTTTCAAGTTCTGTAGATTTAATATTTGATATATTTGTATTAACCTGTCTATTCATCAGATCTTCAAGCTGCTCTAATTTTGATAGATAAATATTAAATTCCTTTTGAACGTCAGCATCACTCAGAACTTTATCAATCAGACTATCAATTAATTTTTTGTAAGGAAGCATATTACATGAATTATATGCCAGCCTGCCTTGTTTGGGTAAAATCTTATAAAGTTCATTCATTGAAACTTTTTCTTTTTCAAGTACTCTGCTGTCAATTACATTCATAAGATTTTTAAAATCAACATCTTTTGATTTAAAAAATTCATTAACACTTACTTTTAATTCTTTTTCGAACACTGCACGTTTAAGTATTTCTTTAATAAATGTAGATTTAAACTTTCTTAATTCTGTTGGTGTCAGCTTACCTCTTTCACGTGTTTTATCTTTTTCAAGAAAGCACAGATGAATATGCGGATGAGTTGTATCGATATGATAATTTCCCCACCATAGCATATTATCATATTCTAAATTCATTGTTTTAAAAACTTCCGGTAGTGCTTTTAGACATATATCATACCAGTCATCAGCAGTGACAATTCCAAATTCACTAAGCTGCTCAAAACTTGAAACAGATACTACAGTATCCCACCATAAATCTCCAGGTTTAGAAAAAGCCTTTCTCAATTCTCTTCTAAATTTATCGTGTTTATTTTTATCTAGCCATCCCATAGAAGAAAATGTATATTCGTTTTTATCAGATGTATAACCAAAGAAACCACCATCATGTAAACTTTCATCTTTGCAATCTACATTCTTTTCTTCCTGTTCAGTATACTCAAAAAAACCGATTAGAGACTCTGTACTTATCTTTCCTTTGAATCTTGATTCATCAGGTGCATCAGCACCATATTTTAAAAATCTCACATCACCTATAATTGGTGCATTAGACTTTGTCATAAAATACCACCTCTCAACAAAAGAAGAACAAATATTCTACCTTTGTTTATTGCTATTGTTATTCCTCTTTATCTTTAACAGCACATGATCAGTTGCTATTTGCATTTGTAATATTATCAAGAACTTTTTTTACCGTTTCATCCAATTGACTTTCTGTTATGCCATTAGTGCTAACTATCAATTGTTTCAAAATAAGAATTTCAAATATCAGATTATTAAAAAATTCATTATTAAGACTTTGATATTGCTTTAGCACTCCCTTCAAATATGTCTCTTGTTCTTTATTTAATAATCTGAATGCATCTCTAGTTCGATACGAAAAAAGAAGTTCAACTGCATCTGTTATAATGTCAGTTTTAGTTACATTTGTATCATCATTATATTTTGACTGTTCATTTTTTTTATCATTAATAAGATAATTAATTTTATTGTCTATATCGCTATCTATCCGAATACATATTGCTATTTTTTTCATTCAATTTATCCTCCACATATATTTGAAATCTTGATTTGGCGTTTATTATCCGTTTGATTTCTTCTATATTATCAACATCTTTTAAATTAGTAGTTAATAACTTGATTATCGTATATTCCAGTTCTACTATTTCTCTATAAACTATTTCATTCTCATTATTATAACACTTTTTTTGAGAGGTATTTATATTGTCATAAGCAGTCGAAATTATATCTGCCATAACTTTTGTTTTACTTATCCTCTTGTCATTACTTTTATAAAATTTTGTTAATTCGCTCAGTTTAAATAATGTTTCATTATCAAACCTAAACGATACAGCTTCCATTGCCATTTTTATTCACTCCTTCTATAAAACGATACTATTTTACCTGTATTGCATTGTAGGCTTTTTTTGTATTTCATACGTATTACAAAAATGCAATACATTTTTATACAAAAAAACTGAGCGTTGCTCAGTTGTTCAAGCGAAAGATGCAATACAATTTTTTTAAATTGTATAAATCTTTCTCTTAACCTGGTAAGAAACCGACTGTATTGCACCTTATGTATTGCAGTTAATCTAAATATCAAATAAAAACACAGCCATCAACAAAGTACCTGATGATTGTATTTATCTTGTTTTACCATTTTCAAAATTCATATTTAACAGCTGTTTGCACAATTCCTTATAAATATCCTGCTCATTTAGACACGTATCAATTAGGAAATTTTTATCTCGATCATATTCTCTTAATCCACGCAAGTAATACGCCTTATGCTGATCAAGAATAACAAAAGGTATAATGTTCTTTCGTAAACATTCCTTAAACATAATTGCACGACCAACTCTGCCATTACCATCTCCAAAAGGATGAATACGTTCAAATTTCAAATGAAAATCTATGATATCTTCTATATCAATATTTCTTCTATTTTCATACTCAAAAAGCAAATCATTTATATCATTTTCAACATTTTCTGGTCTTGATGTTTTGATTACATTTGTTAATCCAATAACATTTGGCAGCACTTTAAATCCTCCAACATTATACCTTGGATTAAACTCATCGGATGTGCCACGCTTTATAATTTTATTCATCTCTATAATCATTTCCTTAGTTAAAGGTTTATCAATCACATCCAATATATAATCAAATAGTCTGAAGTGATTAACTGCTTCAGTTATATCATCTGTCTTAATTACATCATAATCCTTAGCAATAAAAGAATTGGTTTCAAAAATCATTTCAGTCTGTTCTTCAGTTAATCTACTGCCCTCAATTTTGTTTGAATTATATGCAAATAATACTTGTGTGACATGATATATATTACCAGGAAATTTTGTGTTTCTCTGTTCAATTAATTCATTTTTTAACTTTTCAATATTGTTCATACATGTCTCCCTGTTCTTATAATTATATAGATTTATTTTCGAAAATGATAGCTAATTTTAAAGATTTTTAATACTATTCTGATTTTAAAAAAGTGCCACGAAGGAGGAAATGTTTTCCTCCTCTCGACACCTCCTTTTTATAAATTTTAACCCACCGAGGAGGGTGACCCTCCTCGTACTCCTCCCTTTTATAGGAACTGTCTTTGTTTAGTTTTTCATTGTAACATTGATTACTTTTTTAATATTCCATCTCAATCTTTATTCCCTGTGCCGGTGGTAACTGTCTTTCCAAATTACGTTTTTCTTTCAAAAAATTACTTGATTTTATTTTCTTTTGCCAACAGTTTTCTTTGAAAAAGTATTTATTTTTCTTTAAAATATCTTTTGCAAAATATGTATTTCCCGTAACACAAATCATTCCATAAAGTGTAAAAATAATATGATTTTTTTCTCGAATATTAAAAATTATATCACTCTTTAAATTAAAACAATAATCTTTTTGCGTGGAAATATTATTTGTTTTTACTTCTTTTTGCCAACACTGATAATATTCATTGTATACAAATCCATCTCTTTTTAAATCACTTTTTATTTCATAACAATTATAAATTTCTAAATAAACTGTATCAAATTTTTTATTACTTTCCCAGTATGAATCCAGGGCTTTTTGAATCAACTTTTTATTTTTATAATCATCTGTTCGCTTTAATTCATCATATTTGACCATTTTTTCATTAATCGCAGTGTGTAATATATGGATGTAAATTTTATTAAATTCACTATCATTTTTTGTTTCACCTCTCACTAAATAATCAATATGGTGCGCTAAACAAATTAAAAGAGAATTTGACAGTTCACTTTCCTGGCGATATAAATTATAAATAATACACTTTCTGTCTTCATATTTCTCATTTTGTTTTAATGTCTTTTTTGATAAAACTATATTTATTTTTTTATAGTTTCCGATAACATTTTCGTCAATATTTGGATAAGCGGCATCAATCAGGTATTTAACTTTTTGATACAATGAATATGTTATTTTATTGAATGTCATTTACATTTTCCCCATCTTCACATAGATTTCTTTGCATTGACTTTTCATCCGGCTTTTTTGCTTTTACCAAAATATTGTCCAGCTTTTCTTCAAAGCACATTCTCTTTTTCTGTAGATTCTCATCTTCTTTTTTCAGTTCATATAATTTTTTTAATTCCACATCAATTTCACTTGTTTGTGTTAATAACTGTTCTTTTTTTTCTTCCAGTTTCTTAATTCTGTTTATTAATTTCTTATTCATATTTCCTCCACATTATCATCTTTTACAGTTATTTGAAAGACGATTATTTAATTACTTAATATCTATTCTTTTTATTTTTTACTTATTCGGTTATCACCTGTCTCTATTACAAATAGATCATATATACCTTCAGTATATATACTATGTTTAGAAAATACTTATAAATCCATTTTGAAATTTCAAATCAAATTCTTTTTTATTTTTAAAATAGAACGTCAACATACTTTCTACCCCAATCTAAAAATCCTGGTAATTTTTACCAGGATCTATACATAATTGCTATTTTAATCTGAGTCTATATTTTCATCAGGTTCCCTATTTTCTATTTCCTCATCAAATTTTTTACTTTCATATGATTCTTTATCAACAATTTCCAGATAAGTAATTTTACTTGCGGGTGCCTCAGTACTATCATCATACTTATCTCCAACCCATTCAAAATAATTTAAAAATTTTTCCTCACTTTTATCATATTTACATTCTAACAATGTTTTGAATTCATCATCCAGCAAACAGTAAAAATAAACATAATTATCTTCCTTAAAAGTCCTGTTATAAAACTTTACTGTTTCAACATCACTATATTTATTTTTTTCTAAATACCTTTCTAACATTATTTTGTAATCATCAACTTGTTCATCAGATGCAAATGTAATTTGATCCTCATTAAGATATTTATACTTATATTTTGTTTTACTGTCCTCATTGCCAGTAAAATAAAATATACTGGCAATGATAATTATCAACAGTATGAATCCAATAACAAAATATTTAATTACAGCATATTTTCTATCAATAATCATATCTTCTCCTATACTAATTTATCTATCTAGAACGTGAATTTATAAATTGATTGACATCAATTTTTTCAATAACACCCTTAAAAACTGTGAAAATGTCTTCAAGAGAGACATCTTCAATTTCCTTAATTTTTTTAAATCTGTTGAAATTTTCTTTAAAGACAGCTGACTCACTTAATTCACTGATAAGCTCCTCGTAATCATAAATATTATTCAATGTATTTCTACTTTTGGAAACATTTACAAATGAATCTATTAAGACATTCATATCTATACTAATATCTTTTTGAGTTAAAAGATTATAAACATCAAATAAATCCCTCATTCTGGTATTATATATACCTCGATCAAGAGTTGTTTCGATTTTTTCTGCAATTATATTTTCAACTGCATAAGTACATACATTTATTTTTTTATCACTGAATAAACTGATAAAAGTATGCTCTATTGCCTCTGGATAAATTAATGTATTATTTGAAATATCAATTTTCAAGTTTAACCTGGTCTTATCTTTTAGCGCTAAAATAGAAACTGAATAGCCTGGATATCCATCATCAGACTGCCCTTCTTTAATATCACCTATTCTATAATCAAAAAATGATTTTGTAATATCTTCTTCGATAATATCAGTTATCATATTATTTATTTCCTCTACAGAATAAACCGTAGAATTTACCGTAGCATCCATATCTAAGGTGGTTCTATTTTCAAAACCTAATAAATTGCTGACGACAAAACCTCCCTTAATAATCAGACTGTCCCTGTACTTAGAATTACTTATTTTCTCTGCAAATTCTTCAAGAATAAAGCGCTGCTGAACATCTCTTAAATCCATATTCTTTTCTTTTGCATATTTTATCATTCCGTTTTTCCACTGATCTATATTTTTATATGCCATAATTTCTCCTCTATGCACTTTTATACAGACTATAAATTTCTGCGATTTCACTTTCTACATTAAATAATTTTCCATATTTGCTCAATTTTCTCATATCTAATTTTTTATTATTAAAATATGACTGCAATGACTGATAGTATACCTGTGTATCTACTTTCTTTTTATTTCTGATCAGATCACAAATAGTTCTTTCACAATCATAGACAATAATTTTATTACCAAAATAATCAATATGTTCAACTGCCCCTACATGCAGCAGTTCTTTTTTTACATACGATACTTTTAAACGATTATTCCTTAAATGGCATCCTGAATATGTTGTTACATTGCATCTGGATGGAATTACTGTTGTTAGTCCATGTAAATAGCACGCTGTTTCGTGACTATAGATCATATTTTTATTTGCAAACTGATAGACAAAAAATTCATCTTCTAATTCGTTTTTATAAATATACAGTCCTTTAACAAGTTTTCTTAAAAGTTCTTTTTCAACCAGCCGTCTTATCTCTCTTTTAGTAAATCCATACTCCAGCATATCACTATAAACCATGTATTCACCATTTAATTTATAGTACTCTTCAACTTTATTTTCTAATAAACACATCATATCACCGTTCCTATCGTACATATATTATAACATATATATGTTTAATATTCACATATTAATTAGAAATATACCTTAAACAGTCGTTTTTTTCATTTTTATACCTGTTTGCATATGATTTTCCATATGCATAATGTTTTGGACAATATGACACAAGATAATCACACAGCTTAGTTACAAACTCTTTGTCGCCCAGATCATTAGTAACACCGGAATTTTTTATAAGCCTTTTAGCACCAGAATTTCCAAAAAGATTAGCCATACCACAGACAAGGCCTTTAATGCAATCTCTTCTCGACGATAAATCTATTCCTAATGATTTTAATGCATTTTCTATCGGTATATAGTAATTATCGTATTCAAATTGATCCTGCTTATTCGCAAAATCTTTTGGATCATTAGAATAAGCTGTATGCCATGCTTTTTCTAATCCCTTATTATTTCTTAAAGATGCTTTAGAACAGCTTAAATATGCCTCAAAACAAGCGTATTTATTATTATCTGACTGATAACAGTATTTTAAGAATTTTTGAAGATCGTATCTGTTATCAAACTGGTAATATCCCAGTGCATGATAGTCATCAGAACTGCTAAATCCCTGATCATAATTACAGCTACTTTCATATTTTGCAAAGTATTTAAATTCCTCAGAAAGCATTCCACTAACTCCGTTTGAAATTGAATTTGGAAATGCAGGAATTCCGTATCCTAAAATGGACTTGCTGTCCGTTTTATAAGAATTACGCTTTACCGTATTGCTCGAGTTACCTTCGATTGTATGGACTGTATTATCTGTAACATCTATTACAATTCCTGTATGCGTTGAATCGTTTTTATTTCCTTTACAGAAAAAAATAATGTCTCCTGGCGAAGGGACTATACTTTTTCCCCCATATCTAGGGGTATATTGAAATTCACTTTTTTTCTTGAACCAATCAACACCGGCATCACACCCCTGATATTTAGGAATAACTTTAGCATCAATCAGCCCACACCGATCCGCTATCCAAGAAACAAAGGTCGCACACCAGTTAGCTCCATCAGCACTACCAGTGTACCATTTTCTATACTTGTCACCGCCAACGGCACCATTAACAGCATTATATTCATCTATTGCCTTTGCAACAAATAAATCTCTAGTATTGCCACCTTCAAAATCCACTTCCTCTGTTTTACTTTTACCCCCAGATATACATGCGACAATTAGGACAAGAACTAAAAAAAAAGTAAAAAAAGAAGCTACTGTATACTTCAGAGCTTTCATTTATCTCATCAATGCAAGCTGATCTGGAGTAGCTTTTATTTCTATCGGCAAGCGTTTATTTCCTGCTATCAGTATTGCATCCCCTTGTGAAAATCTTGCTATCCTTTTAATCTCATTATCTGATAATGCAGTAAGTTTCCTTAAATCTTTGGTAGCATCTTTGTCTAATCCTAAAATAAGCTTATAGCTTGCATTATTAAAAATAGCTTTACCTTCTGCCAAAACCCTCGGATCTGCGAAGTCATGAGGCTCCTGTGTACCTAAAATAGTTACATTATGATACTTCCTAGAACGTCGTTGAAACTGTTCAATCATCTTTGCAGTTTCACCAGCCAAAACAAACATATGTGCCTCATCAACAGCTAAAACCGATTCGCTCGTTTCATCCAGGCATAACCCCCATGCATATTGAAATATAATATGCATTAGCGCATTTTTTAATCCTGGAGTTAAATTAAAAAATACTTTAGTTCCAAATGCAAAAAAAGGATTTTTCATCTCATCCTCAGTTATTGTCGTATGCCCATCCAAATATCTAGCCCACTCAGTACATATAGGTTTTAATTTGATTCTAATTTCTTTAAGAGCTGTATATTCATCGTTAACTATGTTCGATTTTTCAAACTTTTCTATATGCTCATCTACAATTGCTGAAAAAACGCTAAAAGTCGGATAATCAGTGTTTTTTAAATATTGAAAAGATTCGTTTATATTCACACCTACAGTTTCGTAGGCCTCTAGTACCAGCTCTCCTAAAATATCCAGAGCACCTTCACTGATATCTTTAGATAAATATCTAAAAACAATTTTAATATCCTCAACAACATTGTATATTGCCAATCTGGTATCGTATTTATCAACTTCGTCTTCTTCATCTTCATCGCATGAAATCGGCTTTAAATCAAAAATATTTATTCTTGCATTTTTCGTACCAAGATTAAAATAAGAGCCTCCTGCCTGTTTTATAATAGTACGGTTTTTATTTTCAGGATCAATCCAAATTACTTTTCTAGTATGACATATATGAGACATTAAAATCAGATCCATCGCAGTTGTTTTACCTGATCCAGACTCACCTATAATAATAAGATTGCCGTTTAGTCTTTTATATTTTTTAGCTTTAGCTGGATTGTTTAAATAAAGAAACTGATCAAAACATACCATCCCTTTTTGAGAAGATTCAACCCCTAGCAGCATCCCTTTTTCATCATCCAATGTATCAAAAGTAAACGGGTACAAACCACTTACTGTCTGCGTTGATAGAAGCTGCCCAATATTTTGACTGGCTTCTTTTCTAAAACCGTCACTTTCAAAGAACGGTGAGGAGCATTTCAATATTCTCTGCTGTAAAAAACGTTCAGCTCTTACCTCAACATTATATGTACTGAACAGTTTATCCAGATCATAAGTTCGCTCATCCAATTCTTCTAATGTATTCGCTTCTATAAACACTGTAATTATACAATTTAATGTAGCATCCCTTTTTCTTACAAGCTCTCTGATATACGCATTATATCCGTCCATCTGCTCTCTTAATTCAGCCCTTTGAATTCGATCGGTAGTTTTACTGTACTCCTGCTCCATATCTTTTACAACCGTTTTCATATAGTTGGATATTTTAGCCTTTGATGGTTCTGTAACCATTTCTACACGATAATTCTGACCAGCTACAAACATTCCTAAAAACCCTTCATCAAAATCTTTAGTTATTGTAAATGTCATAGCACGATGAAATTTATCACCAATTACATAATAATTAGCATATTCATGAAATCCACGAGGGACTGCACGTGACTTGAACATTAAATTTTTCATATCATTAAAACTCTTCATCTGTACCTTCCTCTCCTTTAGTTACATTAAATTCTTCACTATATAGTTTAGGTATATAGTAATCACTGATATCTCTATTATCAAAATCAGCATAGATCATATTTTGAAAATCTTTCTTTTTTGCTATTTCAAACTGCATCCGGGTAGATTTGAAATAATTACATAAATCCTGAAAATGTTTATCAATGTATTTTTCCGGTTCTAATATAAGAATATAAAATGACATTTCATTAAAACTTGACATAAACCATTCATTCTTTTCTAATTCATACTGGATAAACCTTTTTATACGTTCATCATCTTCGTCTTCATACAAATCAATAAGATGTCTATTTTGTTTAATCATGTTAGGCTCACTTTTTACAAACTTCCAGTACAGTCGCCTTTTCTCCTTATTTAAAAAAACATTGAAGCCTTGTATTATACTGCCTAATGTTTTGTCATCTAACAGATAAATATTTCTAGGCATTATTCTAATCCCTTTTAAAATAAATCGATTACCAAATTCAACAATAACACAATGATCAGGATTAATTTCTTCCAAACTCATCCAGTCAAGTGTTGTATATCTGACTTTTCTTCTTTCCTTGATTATTTTTTTATCACTCTTTGTCAATTTTACTTTTTTCTTTTTATTTCTGTTCTTTTTTGAAGTTTTCCTCATCTGCATATATTCTACCTGCCCATTCATATTTCTTCTCAGTTTTATAGTAGTCCTTAATAGTTAAGATTAGTTCCAGTATGTTATGATTTATTCCTGCACCCATCGTTAAAATAAAAGTTATAAAAATTAAAATAGAAAAAAAGGCGAAAAAGAATATTATCCCATTTCGACCTATGCCTGACTGTACTACCGCAATAAACACCACTAAAGAAAAACCAACAGCTGAGATAAGCATAACCAAGTCAAACAATCTATAGCGTTTCATTATCAGTCGTCCATTTTTAAAATTCTGCGGAACTATAAATTTCATTTTTAAAACCTCCTATCCTTATTTAAACTATGGTCATTCAATAGAGAGTTTTGTGAAGCTGGTTTAACCGAATTATTACTCGAAGCATTATCAATATTAACTTTACTGTTGCCAATTCCTGCATCAATATTATAACCAGGCTGTTCAGGAAAAGAACTGCCATATCCTCTTTTATTAAATTCCTGTTTCAATTGCTGCTGTGACATTTTTTCAGCACCCTCTATGCCATAATATTTTGCAGAATCCAGCTGTAGCTCTGTTGGTGAAGAACTCGATGTACTGTATGAATTTTCACTTTTTCCACTACCTCCAGTTAGATTACCATCAGCTCCCAGTTCTTCCTCACTGCTCATATTATTCCCATAACTATCAAACTGCTCATTAGAACTATCTTTCTGATTAAATCCAGTATCAGCACCTTCACCCATACTACCATTTTGATTAAATCCAGTATCAATATTTTCACCTTCATTTAATCCGTTCTCACCTAAGTCCTCCGAGTTGCCGTTTCTAGAAAATCTGCCTCCTTGTCGGCTACCCCCATAAAGTGATGCGGGATTAAGCCTCATTTGAAGTGACTGTTTAGGATGCATAATAAATCCTGCTGCTGCCAGCAATCCCATAAACCCCTGAGCCGAACTGGCTGCACCAAGCTCTCCGCCTCCAATTATTTCAGTAATACCAGCTGGTGCCTTGACAACAGCCAACAGACCTCCTAAAAACAAAAAAAGCTTCACAAACATACCGTAACCAGTAGCACCTATAGCCTTGTCTAAATCACTTGATGAATACAGTGTAAATATTAAAATCATAGAATACAGTTGAAAAAAATTTAACAGTAGATCAGAGAGTAATGATTTAGACCACACCTTAAACGAGTTGCTTTCAGGATCTACAAGACTGCTCAAAGCATAGGGGGAAAGCATTATCTTTAATATCATCCCTATGACTCTAACAGCCATTTGTAAACATATTGGTAAAAACATGAACAATGCAGAAACAGAAGCCATTAATCCAAAAAACAGTGAACTGTAACTTGGAAAAAAGTAATATATCTGTGTTGCACCAAACCACCAGTTTGCAACAGGAATATCACCTAAAACTGGTACACCATCATCAAGTTCATAACACTCATTAATATCAATCTTATTTATATCAATATTTTCGCCATATGTCTTATCATAATAATCACTATACTGTTTATACGTAAGTTCGCTGATACTGCTAAGGTTATTAGCAATAGCTGAAGAAATAATAACCATTTTGCTTGATGAGTATTTTCCTACCAGTGCCTCCGCCCAATCAAAATCAGCTATGAACGAATTAAACTTTGACTCACTTATTTTTTTATGCTCATTCTTCCATTTTTTTAAATTATTAATATCATCAGCATTTTTACTTAGATCTGCCGAAATATCAACACTTGCCTGCTGAACTAATATACTGCTGAAACTAGCATCAGGGGAACTGTTTGTAAATACTGCTACATTTTCAATCGCACTGTTTGATATATCACTTAAATAAGCAAAACCGTACGGAAACATTGAAAAGCTAAATATTGATACAAAAAGCATAACCATAACTTTTCCTACATTAAGTCTCTGCATAAAATCCTGATCTATATACGACTTAAAAAAAACCTTAAAAATTCTAAACAATAAAAATAGCACAAAAAATACAACCAGCACATCATACCACTGCCATATAAAATCAATTTTAGTTAGATCAAGAGAGCATATTCTTTTAGCTATTTCATATAGTGCATCGACAATGTTAAGGACTAGATTGCACATTGCCCACAGCAGATCTCTAATTAGACCTTCAACATCTAAAAGATCCATATTTGCTTCCTCCTTTCAGTAAAAAAGCTGGTAAATTTACCAGCTTAGCCCAAATATTGATAAAATAGGAACAATTAACTCTGCAAATACCAGGATATAGAACCCCTTTTTTACTGTGTCCCAAAAACTTGTTCTTTCTCTTTCCTGCTGTGATAACTGATAATACCTTACCGCATTAAATATTACAAAACCTACAAATACTCCAACCATTGCCCACTGACAAAATGTAATAAACCCATCTATCCATGGTTTAGCTATTTTCTTTCCATCCTCAGTAGATGGTGCCTTTATAGCATATATGTAGTTTATCTTAAAAAACAAAAGTGACAGCATCGTTATAAATCCTGATAATTTATATTTGATTTTTTTTATCATTTAATTAATGTCCTCCTTTTAATAGATTTTTAACTCTTGTATTTTTTATGTTGTTTTTTAAATGCAGATTCAATTTCTTTGACATTTCAATCTGCTGTTCTACCAAAGTTCTACATCCATCTAATATATCAAATTCTTTCATGATTTCCTTAACTATTTCATGTTTAGGTTTTTTTGATGTACTGTAGCATTCATCTAAATCAACTTCATAATTAATAAGCATATTAAAATCATAATCTGTCTTATTTTTACCAACTGAAATATCAATCTTTAAATTCAACTTACTATCATCAACAAAATAGAAATTCGGCTTAATAAAAGCCTGCTGATATGCAGGGTCAACATCTTCACAAGAGAACATAGGTGAATATACAAAATCACAGCTCTTTACAATTAAAATATTTTGCATTAAAAACCCTCCTTTTTTATCTATCGACTTCTCGCACAACTATTCTTGTTTATTTTTTCTAATTCAGTTTTATTGATGTTTGTATCTTTTTTATGATTTTTAAATATTGAGTGCATCTCTTTCTTTAATGTATCTGTATCTAATTCCACTTTTAACCACGATTTTGTTTTATCATCAAACGTTGTAATAGAATGAATAAAATTTTCAGTAGTCCTAAAGTACATTGTATTGGAATAATTGCTTTCACTTATTAATGATTTTGGAACTGTTAGCGCATATCTTTCATAATTGCATCCAATCGGTAAACGAATATTACAAACCTCTCTACCGTTAGCCATGTATGTTTTCCCAAGCTGATTTTTCGTGAACGTTATTGTTGTCCATCGACTTTTTTCTTTCTTTTCATCATTTACTTTCAAATATAGAGGCTCAGTATCCTTCAGTATCTGTTTAAAATGATTAAATCTGTCCAATAACTTTCGATTATCTTTATAATCTCCATTTTCAATTCTTTTCTCAAGTGTATATACAGATTCATTCATAGTTGTGTAACTGCTGTTATTTCTATCATCATATGTGTCGATTGAATACATAATAAAAAACTTTACTGCATCTTCAGATAAATAACCGACAGCCGGATTAACTAACGCCATTAGATTTACGTATTCGTATACTAAAAATTCGATTTTACTGAATCTTTTTATATCACTATGATTAGTTATTTTCATTTCATAAACGCTTTCTTAAAAATAGTTTTTATCTTAACAAAATCATTTATAATACCCGGCATTTCTTTTATAAAGAATTTGAATGACAATCGTATAATAAAAATCCCTGCAGCCACTGGAATTAGGCTAACAATAATTGAAAGAAGCAGTGTATAAGCTACTCTAAAATCATATTTATAAGCTATATACCCAAACACCGTCAAACCGAGACATACAAGAACTATTAAAGCTATCTTTAATTTCTTATTTTTCATAATAATTTTAGAATTTTTTATCATAAATCCCTCCATCCTGGTAAATTTACCAGGTGAAAAAGGCGATTTATTAGATCGCCTTTTAATTAATTTTTATGCATTTTTTTATTTCTGTTAGACATAAACATTCCAATTGACAATGCTGATAGACCACCAAGCATCATATACATTCCTATATGCATATCATCAGCAGTTTTTACCTTTTTAGCAACAGGCATCAGTTCATCATACATTGTTATTTTTTGAACTTTTCCAGTATCACTAACTGTAAATTCTTTATTTTGTGCAATTTTATAATTTGCTGGTGCAATTACTTCTATCATTGTATATGTTTGACCAACAGTTAATCCAGTAATTTTATGTGGTGTTTTTCCAGATACCCATTCATCTACAATATTTCCGTTTTTATCTTTGATTTGCAAAGTTGCACCTTCAAGCTCCTCTTGCGAAGTTATATCCTTTTTATAAAATTCTAATTGAGTGATTTCATCTGTCATTTCAACAGTCAAATTTTTATTTTCATTTGTTTTAAAGGTAACTGGCTTGGCTGTTGCATAACCGTCTGGACTCTTTAGTTCTGTGATAACATATTCCTGATCTTCAACTGTACCTCTAATCATATGTGTTGTTTCATCACCGTTGATATCGATGTTATAATATTTAGTTTCACCATTTGCCTGCATTAAAAGTCTATAATCATCTCTATCTGCATTTTTAGAAATCCTGTAATATGTACTTGAATCATCTTCAATATCAACATACATATCACTTACTGTTTCACCGGCCATCAGCTTAGCTTTCATATCTTCACTGACATCGAAAACATGTTCACCGCTTGTCCATTTATCAATGACCTGTTTAGTTTTAGTACTTGTTACCTGGAATTCTCCTCCTTTTAAAAGTTTGTTGCCGTCGTTTCCGTTTTTCGCAAACTCAACACTGAAATTCTTCATTTCAATATCCTGAATATCTCCATCTTTGACAGTGAACTCGATAGGTTTTGCTAAAACATAACCTTCTGGAGCATTTACCTCACGCCAGATATAATCACCATTTGTCAATCCGTCGATTTCTAGATCATTATCATCTGTGATCCAGTTATAAACTTGTTCACCAGTTTTGGCATCTACGATTTCCATTGGAACACCATAAAGATTATTGCCATCAGCATCTGTCTTACTGAAAACTGTTTTTGTTAATTCATTATTTATATTTAATGAAGAAGTGTAAGTTAACGTAACAAAATCCTGCTGTGCAAACTGTACCGTTTTGACTTCTTTATCTAAAACAAAACCATCTGGGCAGGCAGTTTCTTCCACATTATATGTCCCCATTGGCAATCCAGATAAAGATAACTTACCATTTATATCACATGAATAAATACCATTTCCTAATTCATTTCCATTTATCAACTTAACAATATCTTCATTTGACCCCTTACCGCTTCCTACTGTGACTGCATCTCCTTTAGAATATAATTTTTCTAAAGAAACACTATCATAAATATCTTGGTTTGCAGTAATCTTGAATTTTACTTTTGTTAAATCATAATCAGCTTTATTTACTGCATTTTCATTAGAAGCTTCTAATGACTTATTTATCTCTAACGTACCTGTTGGTCTTAATTTATTGACAACGATCTGTTCTGTTGTCTGATCTTTATTAACTGTTACCTGAAACGTCTTTTGAAGAACCGCATGACCATCAGGTACTTTTGTTTCAGTTAATAGGTACTCTCCGACTGGTAATCCAGTCATAGATAATTTACCATCCTTGACAACTAGTTTCTTTTCAAAATCAAGTGTAGTATGTTTTAATGAGAATTCTGAACCGTCAATTAATTTTCCTGTATCATTTGTTTTTCTTAATTCAAAATCACCTACATCCATCCACTTAATATTCAAATTTATTGTAACAGGATCTTGAACTGTTGTTAATGTTCCCTCATCTTGGTAATTACCGCCACTTCTAATAACTAGCGGCGCATATTTCACTAAGTTTTTTCCATTTAAATTACCACTTGAATAATCTTCTCTTTTTTCAAGTGTTGTACTTAAATAAAATGTTTCTCCACCGTTGACGGAAACAATTCCAGTATTAACAGTTCCCTTTGTTAGATTATGTAATTCCACTCCATCTTGTAGTGGTATATTTACAACTACATCGTTATTAGCATTTAACTTAATTTCCTCAGTTCTTTGCTGACCATTCTCATAATATGCGTTAAGACTTGATTTTGAGAAATTAAATTCGTTTGTTGGCACAGGCATGGATTGAATCTGATCGTATCTCACTTTTAAACCAATTCCATGTGCTTCTAAATCTTCCCATGACTTACCACCATAAATATCTCCACTATATGCATAACTAGCCATAATATGTGTATAAAGATATTTATTAGTATCGTTTGTAACCTGATCATCTTTAAAAACATCTCCAGGTCCGCCATAACCGTAGTAAAGAACTTTTAAAAGAGCTTCATTTGTATCAATAACACTATTTGCATATTGTCCTTCAGGTGGAGTATCTTTAGAAGATTCCAAGCAATACGCTAAACTGCCGTTTATATAGCACATTTTTGTAGACCAGTTTCCAAGCCAGCTTGGATAACGGATTTCCTGTCCCCAGGTCAATGTAGCGTTTAAGGCATTAGCCTGAGTTAATGTCGATGCACTGATACTTAAAAACATCGCCAGTACTAACATAAGCTGTTTCCAGCATTTTTTTATTTTGTTTAATCCTTTCATTTTTCTACCTCGCTTTAAGTTAAAATAAAAAAGATATCATTTTGATATCTAAATAAATATTAATTTGTATCTATATCGCCTCCCTTCGTATTATTGCAATAATAACAGCACTAACTCCTGCTAATACGGCAAATAGTTTCAAATCAAATGCATCACCTGTTTTTACAGCAATTACAGGTGAATGTTTAGGGACAATACTGATATCATAATTCATGCTGTTTTTGCTTTCATTGTTAAATACAGGTACGGATATCAATGTTGATACGATATTCTCATATTTATTGATATCTGTTGCCTGAAGCAGATAAACACCCTTTTCTAATTGATCAAATTTGACCGTTCCATAGTCATTGGTAGTTTTTCTAGTTCCAACTATATTTTTTGAAACAGTAATTTTTGAAATAGTGTATGCTGCATTTTTCATATCTTCTGCCGTTTCTAAAGTGTTTAAATCAATCTCAATATCCTGCAGATCATCTATAAAAAGGTACTGTCCATTAACTACATCACCAACTTTAATTAATTCTAGTTCTACGTTTTTAACACTGGTTCCCTTTTTTCCTTCTTCAAGGTTTACTGTTACAGATCCTTTGACTTCTTCTAAAGCTGAAATATTCGTTATGCTGATAAAAAATAAAAAAACTGTGAATACTGCTGTAATTAATTTTTTACACATTTTTCACCCCTCGTTTTCTAAAAAATAGTATACCTGCCACTGAAAATAGAACAGGAATAACATAGAAAATAATTTCCCTTAATGACGGAATATTGCTTTTAATTGATTTCTTTTCCTTTTTCTTATATGGAACTCTTTTACCTGTTATTACAAGCCTGTGGGTATTTAGCCCATAAGGAGTACAGGTAATCAGTGTCGCTAAATCCTGATTATCTATAATTGAATAACTGACCTTATCAGGCAGTACTACTTCTATTTTATTTATTTTGTAAGCCAATGTTTCATCAAGTATTTTAATAAAAAAAAGATCACCCTTTTTAAGTTCGTCTAATCGAGTAAAAAGTTTGCTTGACGGCAAACCTCTATGGCCAGTTAAAACAGTGTGTGTATTCTTGCCACCTACAGGCAAAGAACTGTCCTCTATATGGCCAGCTCCCACATTTAATACATCACTATTTGTACCGTGATAGACAGGCATATTTACCTTTATCTTCGGAATTTCTACAGTACCTATTACACCATTTCCAAAATTTAAAACATTTTCGTATTCTAACCCTGAATCCTCTGACAACCCCTTTTGTTTTGAATACAGACTATTATTCCATTGGTATGCTTCGTTCAGCATTGTTTGTTTATTTGCACTGCTCAACTCATTGACAGAACTGTTATATGTATCGATCTGACTTGCCTGTTCTCTGGACTCCATATAATTAGAAATAACAGGGTAGCTCACAAGAGCCAGTCCTGTTATAAAAATTAAAATATCTTTTTTAAGAAATTTGAGAATTCTCATCTTTTTCATTTTTTCTTTTTCTGATAAGTACAGTTACCATCACCGCAGTACCCGTTGCTACTAATAATAAAGTGGCCATACTACCTGTTGCAGGAAGTTTAGATCCGACTTTATTTACAACCTTGATATTAAATGTACCTGTATCTACATCAGTTGTTAATGATTTGTCATATTCACTATATGCGCCAGTGTAAAATTCTTTGAAACTTGCAGTTGCTTCTAATTTCTGTAATGTTTTTGCAGTTGCACCATCACCTTTTACATAATTTACTCTGTTATCTGCTCCATAAGTTGCTTTTACATTAACCTTGATCGGATCTTTTAATAATCTGTATCCATCAGGTGCTTTAGTCTCTTTCAGATAATACACCTGTGAATCAAGGCCAATAATATTGAAAATACCATTTGAATCAGATACCATTTCAACTGCTCCATTAGGTGCAGAATCGCCTGTTACACTGTCCCTATTGATTACAGTATAACCGTCTCCGCCGCTTGCTTTTTTAACATATACTTCTTTAGTACAGTCCTCATCAGAATATAATTTAAACTTAGCACCTTCCAGTTTTCTTTCTGGAGTCTGGTCATTTACTTTGATACCGTCCATTCTAAATGTAAATGCCACTACTGTATCCCAAGGTGTTAACCCTGTTTTGCCAGTTCCGTCACTGTCGGGGTCGTTAGAATATTCCAGTCTTACATCATTTTCAAAACCTGCTCTACCAGTATCAGCCTGTGCTGATTCATTTAGAGTAGCATTATATTCTACAACAATTTTTTGACCGTACAGTTTCTCTGTTTCTGGATTTGCTCCCGCTTCATCTGCATAAAAATATTTATTAATTGTCGCTTTTAAATCTGTAATCTGGATCTGGAATGTTTCTCCAGTTAGACCAGTTGTTACAACTTTATAATCTGTATCTTTTACAAGCGTCTTGTTCCCGACTTTGACAACTACGCTATCCTTATTAAATGTTAACTGGCTGTCCATGCGGTCATGCATTGCAAAATAATATGTATCATATCCGTTCATATTTGGTGCATATGTCAAATAACGGTAAGGCACGGTCTGTCCAATCTCATAATCTCCTACATCATTCCATCCGTCTTTATCTGTTCCGACTGTCTTTTGATTATCATCTTCTAAAATCTGTTTTTGAATTACAGGAAAATCTGATTTTATATCAATTGCAACATTTGGATTAGCAGTATTGACCATGATCATAGATGCAGCACTGTGCGTTCCATTAACACTCGTAATTTCATCGATTATATACCACCCGTATGCAACATCTAATGTATAACTGTCTGTTGCCGTAGATGGAACTGTTAAAACCTGAGTAGGGTCGGCTTTATCTTCAACTAACATATTTCTCAGACTCTCAACAAAATATCTAAAATTAGAATATGCAGCCTCGTTTTTCTGTGTCTGTGAAACATCATTGATCACCTGATTGTTATTTAACGCCTGAATATAATCTATGATTGCATATTCTGTATCTTTTCCAGTAACCTTCTTTAACGATTTTTCATATGCAGGATTCATTGTATAGTTAATACTTTCCATTCCTGCACTGTTTTGAGCATCAAAGATGCGGTAAATATTAAATTTCTTCCCTGCCAGACTTTGAGTAACTCCATTATCTCCTACATTGGCATTAATAGTTATATGTCCTGTTCCTTCAGCATTTACTTTCGTAAAAATCATGTTTCCATTATTTCCACTATTGACTAAGTTTGCTACTGTTCCTGCTGTCGTTAAAGACAGTACACAAGCTAAAGCTGTTATTCCTAACTTTTTAAATTTGTTCTTCATCATTGTTTTTTCCCCTTTTGATTGTAATTAATAAACATAAAACACCTGCTGCTGTTAAAACAATCGTCATAGGACTTCCAGTTGCAGGAAGAATAGATCCTCGACTGTTTATAACTGTCAAATTGCCAGTATATAAGCCATTTTCTAACGTTAAGCTGTTATTTTTGTCATCTTCCTTAATCTCTTTGTCATTAACAAAAAAAGTGAACTTCCCGTTCACATTTTTCAATGATATTTTAATTGGATCTTTTAATAATCTATATCCATCAGGTGCTTTTGTTTCTTTTAAATAAAAATCACCAACAGAAATCCGATCAAAATTCAATTGACCGTTCTTGTCGGTTTTTCCTTTTTCTATTTCCTTTGTACATTCCTTATCAGAATATAAGCTAAATTCAGCATTCTCTAATACTTTACTGTTATCATTCTTCTTTGTAATTCGAAGATTGCATATATCTATTTCATTTTTAACAGTAATGGTCATTGTACCGTGAAACGGCACATTAAAAGTACCATCTTCTACAGTACCATTCAAATCTGAAACACTGAATGCCCCCTTCTCATCAACATAAAAATAATATTTGGTATCATTTAATTTATAAGAGTCAGGCGCTTTTGTTTCCTGAAGATAATAGGTTTTCTGTCTTGATAAATAAAAAACAGCAATATTGCCATTCTTATCTGTTTTATACGTTCCTACTTTCTTTTTATCTGTAACGTTGTATAAATCAAATTCAGCATTTTCAAGTTTTTTACCCGAATCCTTATCAACTTTATAAACATTTATAAAAGTAGGATAGTTATTTATTTCCCATGTCACATCTAATCCCATATGCAGTTTAGAATCAGTTTTATCAGCAGTTATAGTAAAATCATATGTACTGTTATCATCACGGAAACCATCTGGTACTGCAGACTCCTTTAGGGTGTATTCCCCCAAATTAAGATTATCCAGTTCACCATAACCGTTTTCATCTGTTGTAAGATTTCCTACCACTTCGCCCTGCCTATATATAACAGTTCCCTGTGCTGTTCTTATATCGTTTCTGGCAATCACATCAAATGTTGCGTTTGCTAATTTTTCACCTGCATGATAATCTAATTTATCAACAGATATTTTACCCATTATCCTATTGTTTACAACATTGATTGTTGTATCACTCGGCCAAAAATTAACCGCATGAGAATAAAGATTTTCCTGAACAGCAGTATTATAATAAATATGAATAACATACTGCCCACTTTCAGGCATCTGTTTATTTGCACGCCATACTCCGTCACTTTCTTTTGTTAGATTGACCCAATCAATATCATCCTGTCCGCCTGCCACAGACCATGTCGGAAATTTAATCAGCGTTACATTATCTGGCACACCTGTTACTTCATATTTTATATAATGGTTGTCTGCAAGTGTAGATGATAATTTTACATTTACTTCTTTACCTTCTATCACCGCTGTAAAAACACTTCTGTCGATATAACCATCTAATGTAAATTCCTGCTCGTATCTCGAAGAAGCTGTATATCCATCTGGCACTGTTTCCTCTACCTTAAATTTACCTTCATTCAGATCTGTTTTTTCTAAGAAATCACTCTCATATAATTTATTGACAGAGTTATATGAAAACTCTCTTAATTTTTCATATTGACTAGTTGTCTTATTCCACTGTAATAAATCAAATTTAGCGTTAGAAATGTTTTCACCATAATTATCTATCTTGTTTATATTAATCTGGCTTCCATCTAACCAATTAATATTCAGATTTATTGTAACGGGATCTTGAACTGTTGTTAATGTTCCCTCATCTTGGTAATTACCGCCACTTCTAATAACTAGCGGCGCATATTTCACTAAGTTTTTTCCATTTAAATTACCACTTGAATAATCTTCTCTTTTTTCAAGTGTTGTACTTAAATAAAATGTTTCTCCACCGTTGACGGAAACAATTCCAGTATTAACAGTTCCCTTTGTTAGATTATGTAATTCCACTCCATCTTGTAGTGGTATATTTACAACTACATCGTTATTAGCATTTAACTTAATTTCCTCAGTTCTTTGCTGACCATTCTCATAATATGCGTTAAGACTTGATTTTGAGAAATTAAATTCGTTTGTTGGCACAGGCATGGATTGAATCTGATCGTATCTCACTTTTAAACCAATTCCATGTGCTTCTAAATCTTCCCATGACTTACCACCATAAATATCTCCACTATATGCATAACTAGCCATAATATGTGTATAAAGATATTTATTAGTATCGTTTGTAACCTGATCATCTTTAAAAACATCTCCAGGTCCGCCATAACCGTAGTAAAGAACTTTTAAAAGAGCTTCATTTGTATCAATAACACTATTTGCATATTGTCCTTCAGGTGGAGTATCTTTAGAAGATTCCAAGCAATACGCTAAACTGCCGTTTATATAGCACATTTTTGTAGACCAGTTCCCAAGCCAGCTCGGATAGTAAATTTCCTGTCCCCAAGTCAGATTAGATGTAAAAGCACTCACATTGATAAAATTATTGAGCACTAAAAAAATAGAAATAGATAAGGTAAATAAAATTTTTAAAAAACTTTTATATTTTCTCATATCTTTTATTCCTCATTATTATTTTTTATTCAATAGGTCTTACTTATCCTTTTCGATAATGCCTTTAATAATATTGACGGCTTTCGCCGTCAATATTTAGCCCTCATAAATATAAAAAATATCATAATTTATCCCCTATTCTGTACTTTAAGAATAATAAAAGATGGCTATTATAAACAACCATCTAATATCCCATTATTTGTTTGTACTCTTCATAAGTTATACTCTTCTTATTAAAACCTGAGAAATCATAAGCATCATTCGGTAATGACATAGCATTTGGATTCCACTTTTCTTCTCTACCTGCCCAAGAACCATTAAATGTTCTATCACCAACTTTATAAGACCATTCTACATAAATATATTTTTTAGTAGTTTCTCCTGTTGATCCAGAATTTCCTCCAGTATTTCCTCCAGTATTTCCTGAGCCTGATCCACTTCCAGAACTTCCACCTGAATTACCACTATTTCCTCCTGAACTGTTGCCACCAGATGTTCCACCATTTGAAGGCTTGTTAGAACCACTACCAGATGATCCTGAGCTTCCTCCAGTAGAACCTGAAGGTTTGCTTCCAGAACTATTAGAGCTGCTATTTGAATTGTTTCCACTAGATACTACTTTATTTCCTGATGAATCTGCTTTTTTCTTAACAGTATTTTTAACTGTTTTCGTTCCATCAGCATTTGTTACTGTCTCTTGCACTACCACTTCATCCTCAGCAACTGCAGGTGGCGCAATTACTGTAATCTTTACATCTTTTTCAGCTTTATTTCCATTTGTATCTTCAATATTGGCTTTTACAGTATATTCAGCAGGTACATTAATATCTACTGTACTGTAATCAACTGTCAATTCATTCATTGTTGCTAAATCGGTCGCTATAATCAATGATTTAAAATCAAATGTTGCCAAATCTGTTCCCTGTAATATTTCTATATTTTCAGGTGCTGTAATCTCTGGAGCAGTTGTATCTTTCACAACTACCTTAACTGTTTTAGTTTCATCTTTATATGTTAAATTTACTTTATAATCTCCTACTTTAGCAAAACCACGATCTTTTTCTTCTGTAGTACCATCCTCTTTGGTCACTGTTTCAATATCATTTTCAATATCTGATTTTATTTTAAGGTTTTTTTTCAAATATTCCTTATCTTCTTTATTTAATCCTCTAGTATCAACTAAAGTATCAAAATCAGCTTTGAATTCTTTTCCGTATTCAAGATTAATCTGTTTTTTCTTAAGTTCCAATTTTGGCGAAACATCTCTTGTAGCATATACAATTCCTCCGCCGCAGCCTAAGACAATTAAACCAGTAACACAACCTGCAATTACTTTATTTTTTTTTGAATTTAAATACTTATCAATAATATCTTTTCTAATGTCCATACTTTATCCCTCCATCTAAATTTTATAATTTATTACTCTATAATTCAAACTTTAGTATAAACTATTTGAATTTTGATATATTCCTATTAAAGTATCACCCTGTAGTGACTGTAATATACGAATCATATTTGACTGACTCACGCTAATACATCCTGCTGTTGAACCGCCAGTTGAGCAGTGTAAAAAGATAGCACTACCCGCACCTGGTGTACAAGCAGTATTATAATTTACAGCAATAGCATATTTATATGCTGTTGGATAACCAATTAAATGCTCAGCACTGCTCCATTGAATTCCAGTCTGACTAGCATCAACTAATTTATTGTAATATGGACTGTTTACATCATCTACCCAGTAATGATTGTTATTTACCTGTAACCATCCTCTAGAAGTTCCTGGATTCCCTGCTACACCAAATGCTTGACCAAAACTATAGATTCCCGTAGGTGTTTTTCCATCACCTTCACGTTTATTGCTAGTAATACCATTTTTCCCAACCCTAGCTGAACAGCTTAATGTTTCTGTCCAGATTCCGTTACGCTTAGTATGCAGTGTTAAAGTTGCATAGCTTCCACCGTTTCCAACAACTGTTATTGCCTGTGTAGTTTGTCTCGAAATTGACATATTAGCAACAAAACTTTGATTCACCCCAGAATTGGAAGATGAATTAGAACTGCTTCCTGTTGAACCTGTAGATCCTTTTTTATTTGTACTGCTTCCTTTACTGGAATTAGAACTAATTTTAGTATTTGCTGTATTGTCTTGAACTGTCGCTTTATCTCTTAATGTATTGCGAATAGATTTTGTTCCATCTTCATTAGTTACTGTTTCTGTTACAAGTTCTTGATTTTCATTTGGAGCTTCTGTTATATTAACTGTTAGTTCTTTAGTAGTTTCATTACTAGAAGTATCCTTAGCAGTAACTTTTAATACATATGTTCCTACTGTGTTACTGTTAACTGCACTGCTGTCGTATCCTACCTCTACAGGCGATAGATCTGTTGCACTAAATAAATTAAGACCTGTAAAATCATATGTTGCTAAATCTGTTCCTTTTACAATATCTATATCACGAAATTCTGTATTTAGCTCTGGAGCTGTAGTATCAGCGACTTTAACTTTTTTAACAAGTGTATTATCATTAAAGGTCATTGTTATCTTATACTCTCCAATTGCTGGATAATCTTTACCGTCCTCATATTTAAAATTAGATTTTATACTTAAACCATTTTTTAATATTTTTTTATCTTCATCATCCATACCTTCTGTATTCAATAATTTCATGCCGTTAACAGAATATTTATCTCCATATTCTAATTTAATAGCTTTACTATCACTTAGAACGAAATCGGGTAAATTATCTTTTGTTAAAGCATATATACCCAGTGTACTAGCTAAGATTACTGCGAATACACTAATTCCTGCGATAATCTTTTTATTTCTTGTATCTAAATAATTTAATAACATTTTTTTCATTGTGCTTTTTCTCCCTGTTTTACCTTTTCAACATCCTCACTATAGGACTTCTCTATTCCACATAAATAGTCAATCGATACTTTATATAGCAAAGCAAGCTGCATTAGCTTATCGATTGGTGGCACTCGGATTCCTAATTCATATAATGATAATGTAGATCGATTTATGCCTGTTAACTCTTCTACTTCGAACTGTGTTAACTTTCTTTTTATCCTCAACTGCTTTAAGCGTTCTCCTATTTCCATAATGAATGTTCCTCCCGTGCAAATCATATAAAATCTATTGCTACTTTAGGTAGCATTGCTACAAAGAGAAACAAAAAAAGAAGTATCAAAATACCTTCTATTTAATACTTCTTCTACTTTTTACCTTTTATATAGATTGATTAAAAAACTGGTAAATATTAACACCATGCTTATTACCGAACAACAAGCTACTATCCATAGCTTTACAATTTACCTGACTCTCTTTATGTCGTAGACTAGATAATATGCTAATAATATTATCTAGTCTTTATCTGTTAGAGTTGGATAGGGATAAGATAAGTATACTTGTTTTTTTACTCTTAACAGATAAAATGAAAATTAAGAACAATGAGGAATAAATCCTCATTGTTCTTAATAGTCTAAACCCGCCGAGAATTATTATATATGGGAGATATCTCTACTGTTTATTTATTAGGCGAGCAAAATATAAAATTTAAATATAAAATTATTCTTCATACGTCAGCAAATATAGTATCTAATAACTAATTACCAAACTAACCTGAATAACCTGTGATAAATAACGATAGCAAGCATAAAACAAATATAAGCAGTTTTTTTACTTTATATACCAATTCCTGCTCTCCTTTTTTTTTGATATTTCTTTAACTTGCTATAGACATCTAAATTTCTTTTTAATTTAGAACTTATAATTTTATCACTTGCATATTTATTTATGTATCTATTAATATTTTCTTCATGATAATCGATATTAAATCTATCTGCGTAATAATTTTCAAGATAATCTGTATCCATCTCATCATAACTAAACTCAGAATCAAAACCATGTTCTTTGTCCCACTGTTCACATTGAAATATCATATATGCTATCTCGTGTGGTGCTAAATAATTTGTTGATGCATAATCTATCGGGTTGTTAAGTAGTTCATTTAAATTGTTATCTATTTGATTCTCAAGTATATATTCGATATACCAATATTCAAGTTCGTCCTGCTTATCATGCAGCTTCTTTATTACCTTATCTGCATCAACACCTTTAAAACAGTCATGCAGATATACCATTTCCATATAATTCATCATTTCAATAAATAAATTCGGATAACTCGATTCGCTTATAACGAGTTCAAATTCTCTGCTACCTAAGCCTGGCATTTTATCGTCCTGTTTAATTTTAATTCTTATAGTACTTTCATTGTCAGTATCTTTTGCTCCTTTTAATATTTTGATATATTCATTATTAGCACCAGTTAATGTCATAAATTTTTTTCCATTTAAATAAATGATTGGATAATTCTTCACATAATCATCTCCTTACGATCCTGGTAAAATTACCAGGATTTATCTTTTTCGACCTTGTATAACACACTTTTGTCTTTCAATAATTTCACTTAATTCACCTTTATTTTCAATATAATCAGTAATCTTCTTTGCATCATTTATAGCACTTAACAAAACATTTGGTTTTTCTTTAAACCCTGATATCCAGCTTTGGATATATGCCTTGTGATTATCAATTCTTGTATTGCTGATATCTAACCCTAGATCACCGCACAAAAAAGAAGAGCCTATTTCTGCTCTAAGCTCTTCAAGTGCATATTCATCGTGTTCATTAAGCATATTTCTATTCAATCTATTAGGGTGACCAGTAGAATGACAACATTCATGCAGTATAGTTGCAAGATATTCATAACTATCGTCAAAATAATACCTGTCTGGAACATAAACAGTATCGTAGGTCTTATTATAAAAAGCTTTTCCATTGCTCTGCCTACCTTCTATAATTGCAAGATCAGTAGCATCACAATAGTTTTTAATCATTTCAAATCCTACCTCATCAATATCAAATTCATTTCTAATAATTTCATATTTTTCTATGCCTTTAACAAGTGATGCATTAAATACCGTAAACGTTTTACAGCTCCAACAAAATCTTGCATCAACTTCTCTTCCTTCAAGCTGTTCCTCTACAATGATTTTCTTCATATCCGAAACATTTATATATTTCTTTTCTTCTCTATCGTATATGCCCCATTTTTCTAACGGTACACCCTGTCCTTTAGCATTTTCTAAAGTCCAACCTTCTTTCCTGATTTGATTGAAAGTAAGCCATCTTGGATCTTCATATCTTCTCTCATCATATATATAATTTAACAACAGTTGATTAATACCACGATAAAAAGTGTTTGTTATGGGATTATGCTGAGAATCGCCGTTATTCCATCCTTTTTTCCAAGGAATCTGTTCCTGTTCAAGGGATTCTATGTAGCCCTCTATCAACATTTGTCTGGTTTTAGACATTTCATTATTCATTAGTAACACCTGCCCCTTTTAGTGGAAAAAATTGTTCACTTTCAATATCCTCATCACTAATTTCAATATCATCCTCAATCATCTCTAACTCTTCAAATAATTTAGAATCTTTTTCGCACATAAAAATATCTCCTTTCAAATTTATGCAATAAAAAAAGTTATGCATAATTAAACACATAACTTTTACAGCAATATTTCCTAAGCTGTATACAAATATTTATTTTTTAGGGGCTGGTAAATTTACCAGGATTCCTATGAGTAACAGAATTTAAATTCTTATTACACTTACCCCAAGTATGACATAATTATAACACTTTTAGTACAAATTTCAACACTGTTTTAGTACAACTTTTTAGGTCAAACAACTATTTTAATGTTGGATATTCCTAAATTTGGCTTAAATACGTGATTTTTTTTGTTAAAATCATAACAAAAAAATTCATATATTTAGGAAATTAGTAACCGAAGAGTGAAAAACGATAAAAATCGTGTATAACTCTACACAAAAAAGCCTTTTTTTCGCCGTTTTTTGTGCAAATTTATACACAGTAAAACTTGACAGGATTTTAGATTTTATAAAAAACTGCCTATTTTAAAAGAATCAGAAAGACAAAACAGTAAAAAATGTAGAGAATAATATATTCTTATTTATAGCTTTCAATCAGAAAATGAAAAAGGCTTTCTGAAGCTGAACCCCATTACTGAAAATTCAATTCATTTTCGCCTCTTTTTTTGTATTAGTAAATTAAATATTTAAATATTTCTTATCACCCCAATTGCTTCTCTTCACTTTTTACTCTTAAAGGGGCTAGTACTATTAGTATAATCACCATTAGAATAATTTTTAATTATTTCTGATTACTATCTCTTCTATGTTTATCTCTAATGCATCTGCAATAGCTATTACAGTAGATATTGTTGGCTCTTTTATTTCACCACTTAATATTTTTTTTAGATAAGTTTTTCCATGCAATAAGTCTGTCATATTCATCCCCAAATTCTTGCCATTCCCCATTTTCAAATCTTAATTTTAAAATATCGCTTGAATTATCCATACAATTCATAACATATACATAATATGTACCATTTGCATTCGGATTGCTTTCTAAAATACTAGTCCAATTATCCACTCTTTTTATCCTCATTCTCGGTTTTAATAACCTTTGTAAAAAAAACAAATTTTTTTGTTTTTCTCCAATCTATGCATGGAACATGTTCCATGTCTATTTATCATTTTTATAACCACATAATTCAGCAAATTCGTGATCATTTAAATTCAATGCTTCTGCTATTTTTATTAAAGTATCAATGCGTGGATTTTTAACTTTTTTATTTAAAACATCTGTTAACCCACCTGAACTAATACCTGTAATTTTACATAGTTTATATCGGCTTATACTTTTTTTAATCATTAATTCATCAAAATATTTCTTGTTCATTTATATCATTCCTTTCTTAGTTTTGCATAACTCGAAACAATGAGCTAAAATATAAATAGCTTAATAGAAATGAGGCAATACTTATGGATAAAAAATTATTATTTAACTATTTAGATGACACTTATAATAAAAACAAACATTTTTATACCTATAAATATTTTAAAACAATAAAGAAAATTTTTGACAATATTGAAGTTAATGAACAATTAACACATCAAGCCTTATTTGATGCACTAAAACCATATACACAGGATTATGATTTAGGAGATTTTGGTTTATACCATATTGATTTTAATATTCCTCATCTTTTGGACTGTATAGATAATGATCAAATTCAACTTAAACTATATAAAAGTAGTGAAGTTAATTTTGATATAATATATCATGAATTTCCTTTTGATTTTAATCCAAAAATAAATTATAATTCAAAAATTATTGTTACTGATTTCAATACTACAGACTGTAATTTTACCATTATCGATGGTAATCATACTCTTGAGAAATATTTACATGAAAACAAAGCATTCAATATTTATTATTTACCTGTTTATCAAATACCTAGATCTTGCTATTGTAATGATTTCAGCTATTTATTTCATTATATAATTAATGAATTTTATTTTATTTTTTATAAAGAGCAAAACGGTAAAAGACAGAAACAACTAATTAAGAATTCAAAGATATTCTTTATGCTGAAAGAATTACTTTGATTTTACAGTTTTTCCAATCACAATAAAATGACTTTTTTCATTTTTCAGTTTCTCTAATTCTTTCTTTTCTTTATGACTTAGCACATCTGAATACATATTATACAAATCAATTTTTTCTTCTAGCTGCTTCCTATACATCCTCTCTTTAAGATATTGAAATTCACTTTTTCTCCAGTTTGTTATTTTCATTAACACTATTTATCATTCCTTTCAACAAGTGGAACTTGTTCCATGTCTATTTATCATTTTTATAACCACATAATTCGGCAAATTCATGATCATTTAAATCTAATACTTGAGCTATTTTAACAATAGTATCTAATCTAGGTATTGCAGAACGACCACTTATCAGATCAGATAAACTTCCATAGCTAATTATTAAACACAACAGCTTATTTATTGTCCTATCCGCCTTTTTTATAAGAATTTTTAATTTTTTTGATTAGATCATTAAGTTCTACTTCAAATTCATTACCAGATCTGTTTAAAAAATAAACTAAATCAATCCACCAGACAGGTTTTCCTATTGGTTTCCAGTAGCCTTTAGATTCATTCACATCTGGCAATCTAAAATCTTTCAGGTATTTGAGATAATTCTTAATTATTGTAATCGTCTTTTCGTGGCTGTTTTCCATACCTTCAAGTTCTATTATTAGACTTTTTGTTTTATAATAAATAAAAGATAGATTATCCAAAATGCTTTTTGCCTGCTGTTTAGCCAATTCACTCCTGTACTGATCTATATAGCTATTAATATCCTCTAACAATTCTTTTTCCTTTATCATTTAAATTCATCCCCATCTCTAAGCACCAAATCCCCCATATTACCCCTCCTTTGCCAACGCTGGTAAATTTACCAGCGTTGTAATTGCTTTATACTCATATTTCATCTATGCTCATCTGACCATTTAAAACATTTTTATCTTTATTTTGTTCATCAATCTCAATTGATATTTGAATACATCTACTAAATTTACTGATCACATTATGAATATTTATTAAGGAATCCTCGACAGTAATATCCCTGTCATCAGACTCTGCAATCTTTTTATGGGATATAGAAGTATTCTCAACTTTTTTATTAATCTTATCAATCTGCTTTAACAGCTTATTGTAATCTGAAAAGAGTTCACTTAATCCATACCCTTTATTTTTACAGCTATCTTTTTTATCTTCTTCATGCATTCCTATATCGATACATTCTTCTTTCTTTTCAATTGCATTTATATATTTTTGTACCGTTTTACCGGATTTTGCACCAATAAAAGGTGCAATCCAGTCTCTTTTATTACCTTTAGGTTTAGGATCCAATTGTTTATATATATCTAACAGTTCAGCAACAATTTTTATTTTATCTAGTTCCGACATTATTCTTGTTCCATTCCCTAAAATCAAACGCAAACGATCATTTAATTCGCTTTCCGGTGCTTCATAAATGATACAGTATACTTCCGGTTCTATCTTTCCCTCATCAACTAACTCCTTAAGTGCTGTATACCTACGTTCACCATCACTTATCCTGTATCTGTCACCTATTTTATAAACATCCAACGGTTTCCTTAATCCATATTCCAGAATTGATGATTTAAGCTCATCAATTCCATTAATATCAAACTGATTATGCTGATTCACTTCTATATCATCAATATCAATAGTTTTTAGTCCTACAGGTTTCTTATTCATCTTGCTAACTTTATCGGCATTGATTAAATTTGTAAGTGCCATACCTTTATTCCTCCTCATAATCCTGGTAAATTTACCAGGATTTAAATTTCATTATCAAACTCTTTAATTAATTCATCTACAAGATTACGATAATCCTCACCAACACCAGTTTTACTGTTATACAGTAATTTACCGCTCATAGTCGATCTTGACGCAACTGCATCCTGATAGCCTACCGTTGTCTGTAAAATAGTATCGCCATAGAATTCTCTGATTTTATTGATAAAACTGATGTAAGCGGGTCTAACACCACGAGGAATCATATTCATCAATATTCTTATTTTATATTCACATTCATAATCGTCTTCAATATCAAACAGTTCCTCAAGTGTATCAATCAGCCCCTTTAATTCAAATCCACCTGGTTTAAGAGGAATTATAATTTCATTCGAACAGAATAGACCATTTACAGTAATATTATTAAATGTTGGTGCATGATCTATAATCACGATATCATAATCATTTCTAATTTCTCTTAAAGCCCTTTTTAAAATCACATGCCGTTGACCTGTCGATGCGCCAAGCAACTTGTCTGTAGCAATAAGTTCAGTACCGATTGAAGGAATAATATCCAACTGCTGATACTGTGTTTGATGAATACACTCTCTAATAACCCCTTTGCCCTCAAGCAGTAGTTTATTTAAATCATTTCTTTCGCCAAGCATACTAATTAATGAATTTTTTATAAACTTAGTTGAACTTCTAATATCGCAGTTTTGCGGTACCTCCAGCATATTAAACTCTTCTAGTGTAATTGATTTAAACTCCGGCAGAAAAAATTTAGTAGCATTGCCCTGCGCATCTGCATCGATTAACAAAATTCTTTTTCCGTCATTCATTAATCTTTCCACTAACCCGTAACTTATATTTACTGATGCGGTAGTTTTTCCAACCCCGCCCTTTTCATTGATAATACTTATAACTTTCATCTCTCTATTCTCCTTTTTTCTTTTATTAAATTTCGATTTTTTCATATTAATTCCAACAGTAAAAACATTCAGAAATTAATAAGGTTAACTCATTTTACAGAATGGAATTTGAATATTTGATGTTAAACATCTACGCTGCATCTTTCACCCCAAACACCGCTTTGACATTCTTAACAGTTTCTTCAGTTAGTTCAGTATCTTTGAATATCTTCATGCGTCTTGACCAGTTTAAAAAATCTTCATAATCTTTTAAACGTATAGTCCCGTGCGTTCCATTCTTAGCTACATAGTTTACTGGGATTCGCTCTTTACATTCACTTTCTTTTACAGTTTTTGTATTCTCGCCCCTTATATTTTCGTCTTCATAGACCAGTACATCATCAATCAGATAAATAAGCTCTGCTAGTGCATTATCACGAAGCTTATATACCTGCCAGATAGGTTCATACTCAACATCATCTACTGGATCGTAGTAACCATAACGTATTTCATTAAATGTAGCGTTATAAAAATAACGTAGAATAATTACATTTTTTTGTTCTTCATTTTTCAGCATATTTACAGCCTCAAGAATTCTGCATATATAATCTTCATTACTATTTGATCTGCATACACTTTTTATAAACTTATAATCCCCGCTTTCTAAACCGCCGTCAGCCATCCTTATTACAGAGGCAGAAAATGATGAAATATTTGTACAGACTGAATAGGCATGATCGAGCATCAGATCACTTACTCTGTTTAAAACAGCCTTAACATTTTCAATAGATAATTTTATATTTACTTTTCTTTTGCAGTTATTAGATTTGTCATTATCATTCAGCATCGATCATTACCCCTCTCCAGTAAACTCTAAGCATTGTGTCAGTTATTCTAACAATATAATATGATTTTTGTATGTTAATGCTCTTATAATCTAATTTTTACCAATTGAGACATTTCACCTTTTCTGTTTTTTAATATTCTGTACAGTATATTTATCTATTCCGTTATAGAAACATCCTATTTTAAGGCTTGAAATTTTTCTTGTTTAGAATATGGAATTCATCAAATTCTTCCTGCGTTGCTTTTCTGGATATCTTATATGCTCGCTGTAAATTTGTTCTTGGAATAAACAGGTTCATATTAGCCTTTTCAAACTTTATATCAATCTTCTGTTCCAGATCTTTAAAACCTGAAAGATATGTTTTTACCACATCCGATAATCCTTCACTGTTTCTTATTTTTGTATACTTGTCTGCTCCCTCAAAATTGTAAAAAATCGTAATTTCATCATAATTATTATCTATCGCATATTGAATTCCTTTCAAAACCCCTATCAGATATCCTCCAACCTGACAGCTCTTTATCTGCCATGATTCTTCTGTAAAACCGCTTATAATATCAATTGGTCTGCATTCTTCTTTCATAATTACTCCATATCCGCATTTTTTGTTCAGTTCATCAAAACTTGATGCAACATAGCATTGCAGTTTTTTCATTTAAGCCGCCTCTCTTTCTTTCAAATTTAGATATGTATTTATTAAGCTGTCGTCCCAGTATCCATTATTTGAAGGTTTCTCCATATAATGGTGCTGATCAGTTGCCCTGATACAGAAAACACATCCAAAACAGTTACAGCATCCAGTGCAGCAGCTGCAGTCTATGCAGTCAGTGCAGTTTTTACAGTTTCGGCAGTCAAGGCAGTTGATGCAGTTCCTGCAGTTTACAAGAGTTCTTGAATACTCAAGAGCCTCCTCATAGCTGTAACGGTTCTTGCTCCACTTATTGTTGTTGAAATCTTTCCAGTATTTATCGGTTTCAACTAAAGATTTAACCGAATCAGCTTCATGTTCCGTATATTGGACAGCTGTAAAATCATCATCGCTGTATACTTCATCAGCCCACCACTGCGTTAGAAGCTGTTCTATATGCTCCTCTATTAAAGAAATATTGTCTTTTAAACATGTGACAGACTGTTTTGTTCCGAGATAGATTGAACTGCCACTCACCGGGTCGGTCCATCTTGTTAGATACAACAGACTGTTAATACAATGAATCATCCTATGAAAGGCTTTTTCAATATCCGGTGAAGTATTCCAGTACCTGCCTTCCTGTAATGCAGTCTGCAAAGAATTAATACGGGAATTCAGCCTGATTATCAGCTGATTTTTTATATCTATCTTTTCTTTATTTTTAAAACCAGATTTTTTTATTGTTATCCGTGAAAAATATTTTATTTTTTTATTCCAGAAATCCCGGTCTAACAGCATAGCAGCATATTCGGCATTCTTTAAAAGACGTTTATGAAATCGGATAAAAGAAGTATATTTAAATATTTCCTGCTCTGTTTTAGAAACAAAGAAAGTTTCTTTTACAGGAGAGCCGTTTTCATCTTTTTTTATATCACCTTTCTTATGAACAAGTACTGCGTTCGGATCATCCATCTTACATAGCCTTTTTGTCTTACTGCTGTAAATATAATCCTTTTCATAGGTAACGGTCATTAACCGCTGTCTTTTGAAATACTTTCTGGTAAAACACAGAACACTAATGTAGCTTCCTTTGCCTTTAGTGATAAACTTATAGCAGTACAGGAAACTGTTAAGCTTATAAAGCGGATTTACTGCACACATAAATTTTTTGATAAAATCATGTTTAAGTGAATCCGTCATAGCAACTGGAATCATAACCTCCATCTGATGGGCATAGATGTTAGAGTAAACCTTTTTATTCTTCTTTCTGCCATAGGTATAAGAATGCATGTCCTTATAATCACACTGATGTGCTATCACTGTCTTGTAGTCTGAACGGTTGCTGAAGATATCATGACCGGTGTTAAGCCAGCTGTTTATATCCTCTCTGGAACCGCATGTATCGTAAGACACGTAAGTGTTATTGGTAATCATCTGATCGTTGTCCTCCTAAATAGACATTAAAGCTCTGCTTTAATGTTTTTTTTATTTCATACCGTATTTTCAGTACTGAAATCATTGAAATAGTCTATTAATCTTGCTATAATCATCTTGTATTAATTAAATACATTTTTTTACAAAACACGGTTTGCCACACGGTTTGCCACACGGTTTGTTATACAGTTTGTTATACAGGTTACACTGGTTACACTGGTTATACAGGCTATACAGTTGTGTTGATTGAACAGTTTCTAACGGTTTTTAACAGTTTCTAACGGTTTTTAACAGTTTCTAACGGTTTCTATTTTGAAATTTGATACAATCCGGGTATTCGTGTTTTTGCTTAAACTTAAATTAATAGCCCTTGTCGCCAAACATAGTTATTATTAATTTAAGTTTTTTTCTTTTTTATATTATTTTTTTGTTCGTAAAGGATAACACTGTCAAGAACCTCTCCTGGAGATTTATCTAAAACTATTCCCATTTTTATATAAAACTGAATTGACGGCTGATAATCACCTCTCATAGCATTAGAAATCATCCTTTTCTTTTTATCAAACATTTTTTCAATGTCGCTGGGCTGCATTTCATTTTCTTTTAACAGATCCCGTATCCACGGAATAAGATTAACTTTCATCAATTCAAACAAACGCTCTGCTCTACGGTTGTTTTCTTCCACCGTATCGCTTTTTTTAGTATCGACTATCATTTTATCTCACCTCCTTGAAATATCATTTAAAAACGAAAAAAGTGGGTAAGCTATCGAACGATAACTTACCCACTTGAGTAAATTTTATAAATAATGGTGCGGGTGACAGGAATCGAACCTGCACGCCGAAGGCGCTAGATCCTAAGTCTAGTGCGTCTGCCAGTTCCGCCACACCCGCATATTTAATGGTGCCGGCTAAAGGACTTGAACCCTCAACCTACTGATTACAAGTCAGTTGCTCTACCAATTGAGCTAAGCCGGCCTATTTTATTTTAAATGGTGGAGGTTAACGGGCTCGAACCGCTGACCCTCTGCTTGTAAGGCAGATGCTCTCCCAACTGAGCTAAACCTCCAGTGCCTTGGTGCCTAAATATATTATCATTTACTTTTCAATTAGTCAATAAAAAAAATTATAATAAATTAATTTTTTTATAATTAGTTTAATATAATAAGCACTTCTTTTACATTTTGGCCATATTTTAAATATTTATGCAAAAGAAAAGACGATCAAAGATCGTCATAATAATTAATAGCCTGGTTTACCAAGTAATTTAAACATATTTGCTTTGTACACTTCAACACCTGGTTGATTAAATGGATTAACACCAAGTAAATATACAGACATAGCACATGACATTTCAAAGAAATATACCATGTAACCAAAACCATAAGCATCCATTTTATCTAAAGTAATCAAAATGTTAGGTACATTACCAGTATTAACATGAGCATCAACAGTTCCTTCACAAGCTTTTTTATTTACATAGTCTACAGATTTACCTGCTAAATAATTAAGACCATCTAAATCATCTTTATCACTAGGAATAGTGATATCTCCAGCTGGTTCTTTAATTTGCATGATTGTTTCATAAAGAACTTTTGTACCTTCTTGGATAAATTGTCCTAAAGAATGTAAATCAGTTGAGAAAGTAGCACTAGTAGGTAAGATACCTTTACCTTCTTTACCTTCTGATTCACCGTAAAGTTGTTTCCACCATTCAGCTACCATAGCTAGTTGTAATTCGTAAGTTACAAACATTTCAGCAGGGTATCCGGCTTTGTGTAAAATCTGACGAGCAACACCATATTTATAAGCATCATTTTGATCAAGATCAGCATTACCGTATTTTTCCATCGCATCTTTAGCACCTTTTAACATTGCATCTACATCAATTCCAGCCATTGCGATTGGGAATAATCCTACTGGTGTTAAAACTGAATAACGGCCACCAACATCATCAGGAATTACAAATGTCGTATATCCCTCTTCAGTAGCCAAAGTTTTTAATGCACCTTTAGCCTTATCTGTTGTAGCAACGATTCTTTCTTTAGCTCCAACTTTACCGTATTTAGTTTCGCACATTTCTTTGAAAATTCTAAATGCGATAGAAGTTTCTGTAGTTGTACCTGATTTAGAAATTACATTGATAGCAAAATCCTTATCTTTAATATAATCAGCTACTTGTTTAATATAATTTGATGAAAAAGTATTTCCTACATAAATGATTTCAACATCATTAGTTGGATATAATCCGTTGATTGCTTCAATTGCTGCACGTGCACCTAAGTAAGATCCCCCAATACCACAAACTAGTAACACATCTGTTTTTTCTCTTAGACTAGCAGCTGTTTCTTTAATTAATTCAACTTCAGCTTTATCATAATTTTCAGGTAATTCAACCCACCCAAGAAAATCATTACCAGCTCCAGTTTTGTTGTGAATCATATCATGGATTTCTTTTACTTTGTCCTTGTATGATTCTAAATCCTCGCTTAATTTAGCTTTAGATAAATCTAATGTAATCATTTTAACTTTCCTCCGTGATTCCTTGTTTAAGCCATTTTTCCATGGCAAGAGCTAATGGTTTGAAACCATTAGGCGTTTCAACGATTAATCGTCTAGGATTCTTATAGTAAACACGTTTATTGCGTCTACGATAACGATTATCAATGGCTTTCAAGCTAAGTTTAGCATGGTTAGTTTCCTGATCAAAATCAATAACTTTTACTTTGATTGATTCACCCACCTTAACAAAACTATCGATGCTTTTAACGAATTTATCAGATATTTCGGAAATATGTATTAATCCTGTTGAATTATCTGGTAAACTGGCAAAAGCTCCATATGGCTGGATACCAGTAATTTTGACATCAATGATATCACCGCGTTTAATCTTTTGGCTCATTTAATAATCACTCCCTGCGTGGATATTATAGCACAAAATAAATAAAATTATTTCATTTTTTATAAATAATACAAAAATCATTGATAAGGCAATAGATTCAATAAATTTAGTATATTTTTTTATTAAGTAAAAGAATACATTTTTAAGGTTGTTAAAATTAAATTTAAGCTAAGAATAAAGTATTGCGCCATCTAGAACCAGGAATAACAATTTAAAGAATGTAGTAGAAGAATAGTTATTCTAAAATTATGTGAAAAGGAAATGAATGATTTGCTGGTAGAAGTAAGATGGCTTTACTAGTTTTAAAAGACGATTAGAGAATTAATGAATATAAATAGGCTGGAATTATTGTCCAGCCTATTTGTGTATATAAGATTATTTTCTAAATATCTTTAAATTACTGATATATTTTATTTATTAGTAGTCTAAAACAATAACTAGATTACAATTTTGATACTTGGTCACTTAATCCTTTATGCTTTAGAAAGATTGATATAATTTGCGATATGAGAGTAAGCATTCTAAGCTCTTCTTTTGTCCATATTCGTTTTCCTGTACATTCATCAAAGCCAACGAAACCGGCAATCATTTCCTGCTCATAGTACGCACACTGTAGTGTAGAATGAATTCCTTGGGCTTCAAACAGTTGTCTTTGTTTTTTGCTTAATGACGTGACATCATGACAGTAGAAGATAGAATTTTCATCGAATACTCTTTCATATTCATCCATATCATGATAAGAAATATTTTGTAGTTGTTCTTTTACAGCGGTGATCCCTTCATTACACCATTCATATGTATTGGAGCAATGTTCTTTGTCTGTCATGGTTTCGAAAATATAAGCATGGCTTACGTCATAGCGTTTTCCAGTAATTTCAAGAATCAGATTAACAGCTGTTTTTAAATCTTTGTTTTGAAATAGAATACGAAAGGCGTAATCTGCTAATGAAACAGATGTTTCACTATAAGATTGTTGTGAATCGATAGTTGCACCTAGTGAAGAATATGCGGTAATACTTTGCTGATTACAAGATTTTTCATTATATACGATATATGTATTCTTGCCTTGGATTTTGGCTTGGTAAAGGGCTTTATCAGCATTTGCATACAATTCCAAAAAATTATGTCCATCTTTTGGATATAAAGCGATACCAATACTGCTTGTTACCTGAATCTTACTTTTCTCTTTGTCAAATAGATGGGCAAATGTTTTTTGTAGTTCTTCAGCTTTCTTTTCTGCATCTAAGTGGCTAGTAATATTTTTCATGAAAATAATAAACTCGTCACCACCAATTCTACCAACGACATCACTATCACGTACTTTCTTTTTCATAGCCGTTGCCATTTCATCTAATACCATATCTCCAGCAATATGTCCCAATGTATCATTGATTTGTTTAAAATTATCTGTGTCAATCATGAAGAGTGCTCCCTTAGAGTCATGATGTTCAATAATAAAGTTTTTTATTTGATTTTCGGTTTCAGAGCGGTTGTATATCCCAGTTAATGCATCTTTTTCTGCTTTATGCTGTAATGTCTTTATTTTTTGTCTTTCATCTGTAATATCTAGACCCATACTATAAAAACAAGGGATACCATCCCAGCTGTCCCTTTCATCTACGTAGCATAATGTCAGTGTCCAGATACGTTCTTCTTTATTACGGGTATAGACTCGTCCCTCGAATACAACGCTCTCTTTTGAATTTCTTAATTTATGAACAATCTGCTTGGCTCTTTTTAAGTCCTCAGGATGCATATAGCTTTTTAACTCATAACGTTCACTTTTAAATTGTTCTTTTGTATAACCAATCATTTTAAGAAAAATATCATTGCACCAGAGAATTGAAGAATAATTCCTTGCATCAACACGTACCATCGCGGCAGAAATGGTTTTTAAAATTGCTTCTCGTTCTTGATCTTTCTTTGCTAGCTTATATTCAGTACTATAAGTGTCATGGGAAAGCTCAATACGGGCAGAGTGGCCATGCCAATTCAACATACGATCCTTGATAATAAAATTTCTTTTTAATAAAGGGTTATAAAACTCCCATTCATAAGTTTGATCTTTTTTTAAATATTTATTTGTACAGAAAGGACAGGGGGAACTTCTACCTTGTATGATTTCATAACACTTTTTCCCTATTGCTTGTTCAGCTCTAGTACCAAGCGTTTCACATGCAACTTTATTTAAATATAGAAGTTCATATGTGTCAATATCACTGATATAAACATTTCCGGCATTTTCTGCAATCATCCATTGAAAGTTATCTATATATACATTTTTAGTTGAAATGAGTGTATTCTGTGTATTGATTAAATTACTAATATCGTTATATGCAATTGTTATTACTTCGAAAGAAAGTGAAATAGATAATTTAATCCATTTTATTTCATCATGTCTAAAAGGAATTCGGATTATACATTCTTGATGTAAATCACGATGCTCTTGCAACTTTGCTAATTGATTTTCAAGAATAATAAAATCATCTGTATAAGGTTTGTAGTATGTTTTTAAATCCTGCCAAATCATTTTAAAATCTTTTTTTTCATGCCCGGTCATTTTATAAAAAGCATCATTTGCCCATATAAATGAGAGTTTTTTATCAGGTTTGTGTTTACTAATTGGAGTTGCCAGAGTATTTAAATATTTTTCTAAAATAGCATTTTCATTAATCGACATTTTCTTTGCAGTATTTTTATTGTTCATCATAACCACCCCTCCTGATATATCACATTTATATCACACATATCATTCTTTTATTATAACATAGTAATTTGAAAACGCTATCTTTTCGTTCTGCTGAATAGTTAATGAAGTTAAAATGTAATATTGAAATATCTAATAAAAAATATTTTACAATAAATTTTTGTTAATTTTGGTAGTGGTCAGATAGTATAATGATTTAATAGAGAGACTAAAATTTGATAGAAGCGAAGGTATTATAGTAAAGTTTTGTTTTGGTAATTAAGTCATAGAGGATTTTTTATGAAGAATGAAATATTTTATGAATATGAATCATTAGAACAGAGTAGGAAATAGAGGGATATTTTTGTTATTAAAAACAAAAAATCAAAACATAATTAAAAAGATTGACTTCATTATGAGTGAGAAATCAATCCTTATATTTAAATTAAAATATTGTGTCTAGCTTTGTAATTTTAGCATATATGTACGTAGTTAGAACATTTGTCAGACAGATAAAGAACCTCAGTTTAGTGGGGCTCTTTATCTGTGTTACATGTCCTTTTGCATGTTTGAGAAATGAGAGTTTTGGGACTTATACTCATTTCCCGGATATATTATATCAAAATAAAAAGAAGAATGAAAAAATAATGCACTATTTTTTATCCCGTAATAGCTGATATATTCTTGCAAAAGAAAAACAGTCATTTTTTTATATAAAAAAAATAAAAAAGTTAAACAATTAATAGTGATGAAGAATTAATAGTGATGAAGATAGGATATTTAGTAGTAATGGTCTTTATTAAGTATCTTGTTTTACAACACCGTCATTACAGTGTTTTTCATCCGACAGTTAGTCGATTATAATATAGATCATCTAAGTGATTTTTATGGTTTTTAGTTAAAATCATATTATCCTAGTAATTTTCTTAATTAAAGTGTATATTTATTTAAAAATAATTTTTTTGTGGTAAAATAGATAAGTGCTAAAGGAGTGAAGGACAATGGAAAATACAAGTACAATTGAAGAAGTAGAAAAAGTAATTAACAAATTAAGACCGTACTTAAATCGTGATGGTGGTGACATCGAATTAATAGATTTTAAAGATGGCATTGTTTATGTGAAGATGTTAGGTGCCTGTGCGGGTTGTTCAATGTTAGATGAAACTTTAAAGGATGGTGTTGAGCAAATCTTAATGGAAGAAGTACCAGGAGTTTTAGGAGTGCAAAATATTTTAGAAGGAACTGAGTATTAATTTAAAACAAAGTTGAGACAAAAAAAGATTCATTCCATGCTAAAATATTAGTATCTAATAAATTGCTTGCAATAATGTCTTAGATATATTATTATGTATTTGTTGTTTTAAGGAATATTATTTTTTAATTTATGCAAACTAAGTTAAGGTGATAATATGAAGAATGTAAGGCAACAAAAAATGATTGCCAGTATCTTATTAGATATTGGACTCGATGACGATATTATTGAGGTAATAACGTCACTAACTAAAGAAGAAATAGAACAAATAAATAAAAAAGACTCTTATTAAGAACTACTAGATGAAGATCGATGATGTAGTGGCAACCCTATATTAAATTAGAAGGTGCCTAACTGAGCAAGTTTATACTTGAACAATGAGAGAAGGCTTCCTAACTATGTATGCTTTCTCTTTAGGAAGCTTTTTTATTTGTAGAAGGAGAAAGAAAAATGAAAGAAAAAGTATTATTTACCTCTGAATCAGTTTCAAAAGGGCATCCTGATAAAGTTTGTGATCAAATTAGTGATGCTATCCTTGATGCGTGCTTAAAAGAAGATCCTAATTCACGTGTGGCCTGTGAAGTTTTTGCTACTACTGATCTGGTAGTTATTGGTGGAGAAATCACAACTACTGCAGAAGTTAACTATGAGCAGGTAGCTCGAGATGTTTTAAAGGACATTGGATATGATGATAGCGATAAAGGAATCGATTATCGGACTTGCAAGGTTCAGGTAGTAATGGATTTACAGTCTCCTGATATTGCTTTAGGAACAAATGATGAAGTTGGAGGAGCGGGGGATCAAGGAATCATGTTTGGTTACGCCTGTAAAGAAACAAAAGGGTATATGCCTTTGCCGATTTCAATTGCTCATCATTTGGTTCGTTATGCAACTGAAAAAAAGGATACTGGAGAATTTAAGTCAGCCCGTCCTGATATGAAAGCTCAAGTAACGATTGATTATACCGAAAGTACTCCTAAAATTGATACTATTTTAATGTCGATTCAGCACGATCCTGATTTTGATGAAACTGAATTCAAACGTTATATTAAAGAAGAAATAATGGATGCAGTTGTAAGAAAATATAATTTAAACACTGATTATAAAGTGCTGATCAATCCAACTGGTCGCTTTGTTATTGGAGGACCGCATGGTGATACTGGCTTAACTGGGCGAAAGATTATTGTTGATACATATGGTGGGGCTGCTCGCCATGGTGGTGGGGCTTTTAGTGGAAAGGATCCATCCAAAGTTGACCGTTCAGCTGCCTATATGTTGCGTTATATTGCTAAAAATATTGTTGCGGCAAATCTTTGTGATAAATTAGAAATTCAGGTTTCTTATGCTATTGGAGTTAAAGAACCTACTTCAATTTTTATTGAGACGTATGGAACTGAACATGTTGACCATGATATAATCCTAAAAGCAATCAGAGATAACTTTGATTTAACTCCAGGAGGAATCATTAAAACGTTAGATTTACGTCAACCATTGTATCTAAAAACAGCTGCTTATGGACACTTTGGTCGTGGGGATAACAATCTTCCATGGGAAGAGTTAGATAAAGTAGAAATTCTAAAAAAATATTTATAGATAAAAATGCTCGATTTATTCGAGTGTTTTTTGTTTATGTTAAATTTAGGGAAATTTTATCAATAATTTGAGTGTTATTTTACAAATATATATTGTATAATATGTTTATACAAAGGAGGAATTCTTATGAAAATCTCAGTAAGAGGAAAAAACATTGAAATCACAGAGGCTATCGAAGCAAAGATTTCAGAAAAACTATCTAAATTAGATAAGTATTTCATCGTAAGTGACAATGTTGAAGCAAAAGTTTTATGTCGAGTTTATCCTTATGGACAAAAACTTGAAGTTACGATTCCTACTGAATATGTACTTTTAAGAGCAGAGGTCGTAGATGATGATCTATATAATGCTATGGATCTAGTTGTTGACAAATTAGAAGGACAAATCAGAAAGTACAAAACTAGACTAAGTCGTAAATCAAAAGATAATAAACTTGCGTTCAACCTATCTTCAATTGAAGATGTTGAATCTGAAGAAGATGTCTTGGTAAAGGTTAAGTCAATTACCCCTAAACCAATGGATATGGAAGAAGCAATCATGCAAATGGAATTGATTGGTCATTCATTCTTCGTTTATCGTGATGTTGAAAGTGATTCAATTAGTATCGTATATCGTCGTAATGATGGTGATTATGGTTTAATTGAAACTAGTAATTAATAATTGAATAATAGAAAAAGCCCTAAATGGGCTTTTTTATTTTACAACCTTGATAATAATCTTTAGCAACCATTAATTTATCAATATCATTTAAGATAGTTACTTTACGAATTGACCATAAGGGAGCGACTAAATCTGAAATATTTCCATCTCCGGTTAATCTTTCAATAACAATATTTTCTGGGATGTAACTTAATTGTTTGACAACTAAATCAATATATTCGTCACGACTCAGGATTTTAAAAGGCTGTTGTAAATATAACTGATGTAATTTTGTTTTTTCAATGACATAAAGCATATGGATCTTTAAGGCTTGAATGTCCAACTGCCCAACCGCCTTTGCTGTTTCAAGCATCATTTCATATGTTTCACCAGGTAGACCATTGATAATATGTACACAGACATTAATTTTTAATTTTCGTAATTTATTCAAGCCGTCTAGGAAGTCTTGATAATTATGGCCACGATTGATTAGTTCACCTGTTTGATCGTGAATGGTCTGTAAACCTAATTCGACCCATAAATCGCAGCGATTATTAACTTCTGCTAAATAATTTAAAACATCGGTTTCCAAGCAGTCTGGCCGAGTTGCGATGCTGATTGCAACCACATTTTTTTTATTGATAAATGGTTCGATACAAGCTTTGATTTTTTTTAATGGGCCGTATGTATTAGTATTGGCTTGAAAATAAGCAATATATTTACAATTTGGCCATTTATTTTGAAGAAGCAAACTAACATTACTAAATTGTATTTCTAATGAATCCTGGATATTTCCGGCAAAATCACCTGAACCAGTGCTGCTACAAAAAATACAGCCGCCCGTGCCTTTAGTACCGTCGCGATTTGGACAAGTAAAGCCCGCATTCAAACTAACTTTGGCAACTTTACTTTGATATTTATTTTTCAGATAATAATTAAAAGTATGATAGCGTTTATTATCATCACTATATTTAAATAAGTTCATTTTATCACCATTGCTATTATAACATAAGGAGGACGTTATGGCATTACAACTTATTAATATTACTAAATTTTATAAGTATGGAAAAAAGAGACAACGCGTTATTGATGATCTAACAATTAAATTTCCAAGTAGAGGGATGATAGGAATCATTGGTCAAAGTGGTACAGGGAAATCAACTTTGTTAAACATTATTGCGGGAATTGAGCGTCCATGCAATGGTCAGGTATTAATTGATGGGCATAGGCTCAACTATCAACAAATTAGAATGTATCAACGTGATTATATTAGTTATGTTTACCAATTTTATAATTTAGTCAATGCTTTAACAATAAAAGAGAATTTAATCTTAATTACAAAAATAAAAGGTATTGATTTAAAGCAAGTGTCTGGTCAATTGGAGGAGTATTGTCGAACTTTAAAAGTAGTTGAATTGTTGGAAAGATATCCCGATGAACTATCGGGTGGTCAAAAGCAGCGAATTGGATTGGTTCGAGCTTTCTTGTGTAATACACCAATTCTTTTAGCAGATGAACCAACTGGAGCATTAAATGATAAATTAAGTATTGAAGTGATGAGACTTTTAAAAAGGTATGCCAAGGAGCATTTAGTGATTGTTATTTCGCATAATTCTCGATTAATTAAACAATATACAAAAATGATTGTAGATCTTGATAAAAAAAAGAATTATTATAATTTTAGTAATGAACGATATCATAAATATTCACCAATAATCATAAAAAAGCAGCCAGGTCGACTGCTTTTTTATTGTAAAAGGCAACTCAAATATCAATTTAAAAAGATAATAATGATGTTTGTATCACAAATATTTATTATTCTAGCTTTTGTTTTATTATTAAGTGCTTTTAATGGTGGATGGCAATATTTAGAAAAAAAATTTGAAGAAGACCCATTAAAAAGAGTTATTGAAGTTTCAAAAAATGATTATATTAATAATATCTTTGAACGCAAAGAAATTAAAAAATTTGAGAAGAATAATAAAATAGCAAATGTTGCTTACAAATTAGTATTTAGTAATGGAATTTTAAGCAGTTATGATGAAGAGTTAGACGTTGAGGTATATCAGATATTTAAAACTAAAAAGTTAGATTATATTTCTGGGAAATATCCTTCAAAAGAGAATCAAATATTAATTAATCAGACAACGGCAAAGAAGTATAAATTAAAAATAGGCGAGAGAATTAATTTTGAAATTAATGATGATGAATATGAATTCACTATTAGTGGAATCATTAATGATCATATTAATATAGGGGTTAATCTTTATTTAGAACAACAGTATTTAGAAGAAGAGTTAAGTGATGATTGCCTGGATAAAACAGTTTTAATATTTCATAGTGATCAAGTAGATGCTGTGATAAAAGAATATCAAAAAGATTATTTGCTGATTAATCTACACGGTGATTATATTGACAACTATCGATCAATTTTTGATATCACTAGATTTGTGATTTTCTTATTTATTGTAATTAGTTTTGCTATTTCATTAATTTTAATTTCAGTTATTCTTAAAACAATTTTTATTGAACGAAAAAGAGATACTAGTCTTTTATTGGCTAATGGTCTTGGTAAAGGTAAAGCAATTAATTTATTTTGTCGTGAAGCAATTTTGATAGGAGGGCTGATTGGAAGTGCGGGAGCAATCTTAGCAATGGGCGTATTAAGATTAATTGAGCTATTTGATTTAAGTGATTATTTATTTAACATTCCAAGGTTGTTTGTCTTACCGAAATATATTTTTACAAAATATGATTTATATGTAGTGTTGATTGTTATTTATATAATTGCATGTTATTTAGCAGGGTTACAAGCTAGTCTTAAAATAAACAGAATGGATATTAGCATATTGTTAAAGGAGAACTAAAATGCTGGAAATTAAAAATTTAACTAAAAGATATGATGAAACTATTATTAAAAATTTAAACATAATATTACCAAGTACGGGATTGATCATAATAGTAGGAAATTCTGGATGCGGAAAAACAACATTATTAAATCTAATTGGTGGAATAGATCAAGATTATGAAGGAGAAATATTATTTGATCATCAAGATATTCGAAAAATTAAAAAGTATTGTCGTAGGCATATTGGTTTTATTTTTCAGGATTTCAATTTAATTAATTGGCTAAATGTCAAAGAAAATTATTTGTTAGCAAAATTTTTTACTAAAATTTCATATAAAAGAGCAGTTGAAGATCAAGAAGAAAAATTAGAACTCCGAAAACTGAATAAAAAAAGGGTCAAAATCTTATCTGGTGGACAAAAACAACGGGTTGCATTACTTCGGGCGATGATTAAAAATGTTGATATTTTATTGTGTGATGAGCCAACAGGTTCTCTAGATGATAAAAATGCAAAGATGGTTTTTGAATTATTACATGCAGAAGCTAAGGAACGACTTGTCATTGTTATAACGCACAATGAGCAATTAGCTTATCAATATGCTGATCAATGCTTTTCTATGCAAAATGGACAATTGATTGGGAAGTATCGCCGGGATAAAAATAATCATTTTTATTCGCGTTTAGTCAAACAGCATTCACCATTAAAATTATATCAACTGGCATTGTTACAATATCGTGCTAATTTGGGTAGAAATTTAAAAATATCATCTGGTATTACAGTAGCTTTGATTTGTATTATGATTACCTTTACACTGAGTGGATCATTACAAACCCAAATAAAAAGACAGCTTGATTCTATATTTCCAAATCAACTAATTTCGATTCAGAATGTACATAAAAAATTACTTAGTTATCATGAGTTACTTTCATTATCAAATTTAGATATGAATGAATTTATCTATGGGGAACCAGCCGATTATGAATTTATGGGAGTATCACTGCAAAGTGATTATGAAGTTGAAAAAACAATTTATATCAGTGATATGACTAAACCAATAAAAAGTAGGAATTTGGAAATAGGACGTGAAACAAAAAATAGTAATGAAATAGTTTTATCAAAAACAACGGCAACACATCTTAATCCTGATTATCAAAAATTATTGAATCAACAATTATATGGATATTATTTAAAGGACGATCAAATTAAAGGAGTCTCACTCACTGTTGTTGGAATAGGGAAAGATGTAACTGCTTTTGACACAATCTATATTAATGAATTAGCTAATCTCGATCATATTAGCCAAGCTTTTGCGATTGATAAGAAACAATTATTGTTTCAATTAGCTATGATCAATTTAAATAGCAAAGCGGATCTTGATGATCTTTTAATGGATTTAGAAGATCAGTATAGTCAATTTGAATTTAAAGTTGCAGGAGAAAATATTAATGAAAGAATAGATACATTTATGTTACAAATTCAAAGAGTTCTTTTACTATTTTCTTTATTGGCTATAGTAGCAGCATGTTTCTTAATTGGGGAAGTGTTATATTTGTCTGTTATAGAAAAAACAAAAGATATCGGTATTTTTAAATGTATGGGTGCGAGTAAATTACAGATCATGAATTTAGTTTTATTAGAAAGTTTTACTTTAATTAGTGGAGCGTTTATCTGCTCTTATGTATTTTTTTATCAATTAGTTAATTTAATTAATCAGCTTGTTGAAAATGAGCTGCAGCTTGATTTATCAGGAGCGTTTATTCAAATTGATTATCAGTTAGTAATTGTTATCTATTTAGGAGCATTATGTTTTGGATTGTGCAGTAGCTATATTCCCGCCTTTTTGGCAGGCCGGTTAGATCCTATTAAAGCATTAAAACAACCAAATTATTAGTAATAAAATTTGTTGCATATCAGCCTTTTTATGTTATAATATTCTAGTATTTGAAAGTCGATGAATAGGACTAGTAGTAATTGACGTTTTTTATAGAGAATCAGTGGCTGGTGGAAACTGATAAAACGGGTTATGAACTCACCTAGGAGATGCAGCGGGGAATTAAGTAGTCGTTGTCGTTAACTGCGTTAAAGTTTTGAGGGCTAGGTCTTTTAGACTTGGAACTAAGGTGGTAACGCGATTAAAAGTCGTCCTTAGATAGGATGATTTTTTTATTTTAAGGAGGAATTATAAAATGCCGTTTGATCACAAACAAATCGAGCCGAAATGGCAAAAATATTGGGATGAGCATAAAACATTTAAAACAGACTGCTACGATGATAGTAAACCAAAATATTATTGTGTGGATATGTTTCCATATCCGTCAGGGAATGGTTTACATGTAGGGCATCCAGAAGGGTATACTGCAACAGATATTGTTTCAAGAATGAAAAGAATGCAAGGATACAATGTTTTACATCCAATGGGATTTGATTCATTTGGACTTCCTGCAGAGCAGTTTGCTATTCAAACAGGACATCATCCAGCTGAATTTACTAAAAAGAATATTGAGGTATTTAAGGGACAAATTAAATCTTTAGGTTTCTCATATGATTGGGATAGAGAAATCGCAACTAGTGATCCTGAATATTATAAATGGACACAATGGATTTTTACAAAACTTTATGATGCCGGTCTTGCTTATGTAGATGAAATTCCTGTAAACTGGTGTCCGGAACTTAAAGCTGTTTTAGCAAATGAAGAAGTTATTGATGGAAAAAGTGAACGTGGGGGATATCCGGTTATCCGTAAGCCGATGCGGCAATGGGTTTTAAAAATTACTGAATATGCTGAAAGATTGCTTGAAGATTTAGATGATCTTGATTGGCCTGAAGCAACAAAACAAATGCAGCGAAATTGGATTGGAAAATCAGTTGGAGCTAATGTTGATTTTAGGATTGATGGAACAGATAAAATATTTACAGTCTTTACAACTCGTTGCGACACTTTATTTGGTGCAACTTATTGTGTTATGGCACCTGAGCATCCATATGTAGCTGAAATTACTACATTGGAACAAAAAGAAGCTATTGAAGCTTATAAAGAAAGTTGTGCAAGTAAATCAGATTTAGAAAGAACTGAACTAAACAAAGATAAAACAGGTGTTTTTACAGGAGCGTATGCAATTAATCCTGTTAATGGTAAGAAAATTCCTATCTGGATTTCTGATTATGTACTAGCAAGTTATGGAACTGGTGCAATTATGGCAGTACCAGCACATGATGATCGCGATTGGGAATTTGCTAAAAAGTTTGGAATTGAGATCATACCTGTTTTAGAAGGCGGAAATATTGAAGAAGCCGCTTATACTGAAGATGGATTACATATTAATTCTCAATGGTTAGATGGACTAGGAAAACAAGAAGCGATTGATAAGATGATTGCCTGGTTAGAAGAGAATAAGTGTGGAGAAAAGAAAATTTCTTATAAGTTAAGAGACTGGTTATTTTCTCGTCAACGTTATTGGGGTGAGCCAATTCCAATCGTACATATGGAAGATGGAACAATGAGAACCGTTCCGGTTGAAGAATTACCATTAGAATTGCCAGCTACTAAGAATTTTCAACCCCATGATAGTGGTGAATCACCATTAGCTAACTGTGAAGATTGGTTGGAAGTAGAGATTGATGGTCAAAAAGGTCGTCGTGAAACTAATACAATGCCTCAATGGGCAGGATCTTGCTGGTACTATATTCGCTATATTGATCCACATAATAGTGAAGTTATTTGTGATCCTAAATTGTTAGAAAAGTGGTTGCCTGTTGATTTGTATGTAGGTGGTGCTGAGCATGCTGTATTACACTTACTATATTCTCGTTTTTGGCATAAAGTATTGTATGATGCTGGAGTAGTGAAATGTAAAGAGCCATGGCAAAGATTATTCCATCAAGGAATGATTCTTGGAGATAATAATGAAAAAATGTCTAAATCACGTGGTAATGTTGTTAATCCTGATGATATTGTTGCTTCTCATGGTGCAGATTCATTAAGATTATATGAGATGTTTATGGGACCATTGGAAGCTGCTCTTCCTTGGTCAACAAATGGATTAGACGGTTCACGTAAATGGTTAGATCGGGTATATCGTTTATTTATCGAACAAGATAAATTAAGTGATGAAAATGATCATAGTCTTGACCGTGTATATCATCAAACAGTTAAAAAGGTTACAGATGATTTTGAAACATTAGGATTTAATACTGCTATTTCACAAATGATGATCTTCATTAATGAATGCTATAAAGCAGAGACAGTATATAAAGAGTATGCATTTAATTTTATCAAAATGCTTTCTTGCATTGCTCCTCATATTTGTGAAGAAATGTGGCAAATGTTGGGACATGATAGTTCGATTGCATATGAAACTTGGCCAACATATGATGAAAATATGTTAGTGAGCGAGACAGTTGAAATGGGTGTTCAAGTTAACGGGAAACTTAGAGCCAAGATTCAAGTGACTAAAGATACTGATGATGAAGCTGTGAAGGAAATTGCGTTTGAACAAGAAAATGTTAAAGCTCATACTGAGGGTAAAAATATTGTAAAAGTGATTGTTGTAAAAAACAAAATTGTCAATATTGTTGTTAAATAGTTATAAATAAAAGAAACTGTAACGCATTAAAATTGATATGCTTCTTTCTGGGGAGACAAGTGAAATAATAAAAACTTGTCACTTAGGAGGAAGCATATTTTATGTCTAAAAGAAAAATATCCATTGAGGATAAGGTATATGCTGTAAATTTGTATCTAGATGGAAAAGAAAGCCAAAATCGAATTGTATCTATGTTTGGTGTCAGCAAGCTGTTTTAGATTATTTAGATGGTCGTGGTTCCTTGGATGATATTTGTAAAAAATACGGAATTTGTCCAAGATTGAAGTTACAACTCTGGATAAAGAAGTATAATAATCATGAAGAGTTAAAATCATCTGAAATAGGAGAACACACTATTATGACAAAAGGAAGAAAAACTGCATTTGGAGGTTGTACAGAGAAAGCTCTGAAAACGAACAAAAAAACAGACGGATTACTGATGAGATTGAAAAGCTCCATACAGAGTCACCAGATAGAGGATAATGAAGAATTAGAGATGATCTAGAATGTTATCATGACATTGATGTTAATGATAAACGAGTACTACGTACTACTTAATATCAAATCAACTATTAAATACTCTACTAATGGATGTACAGGACAGGCTGTAAATCCTCAATATATAGCTAAAAATTTACTTAATCGAGAGTTTACTACCGATGCACTAAATGAGAAACGGCTCACAGATGTAACAGAATTCCATTATTATATCAGAATCGAAAAACATAAAATTTATTTGCAAATCGCATAAAAACTGCCAGTAGATAATCTACCGGCAGGAAAAATTTTATATTTTTTCAATTGTCTATTTGACAGGTTGCAGTTCACTTTAGACGTTACAGCCTTTTTTAAATACATTATTAATTTTATTGTATACTAATGAGAATTATATATAAAACAATAATATATAGTTTTTAGCTATTTTTCATATAAGTCACTAATTGATCAACGGATATACCATGTTGAGCTAATAATTCATCAGCATTAAAATCAGTATGAAAGGCCTTGGAGATACCATAATTCTTGACTTTCATCTCTGTCATACCGTAGAAACTGCTTATTCTGTGCCCATATCCACCTTCTAATTCACCATCTTCTAAAGTAATAATAAGACGATGATTATTAGTCAAGTCATTTAGTAATTCTTCATCTAAACCTGTTAGAAATTTTGGATTTATTACAGTGATATTTTTACCGGTATCCTCTTTGTATTTTTGAGCTGTTTTTAAGGCTAATGGAAGCAGATTACTTACTCCGATAATAGCAATATCATTACCTTGTTGAACGATTTGAGATTTATTATGGATAGAGTAATCAGTTGTGTCTTCTTGACCACTTTCAATCATTTGTACTGGGACTCTGATTGCAATTGGATGATCTTTTTGGGTAGTTGCATATTTAAACATTTGTAAATACTCTTCTTTAGTTGTCGGCGCTAAATAGATTAAATTTGGAATATGTGCAAACATTGCAATATCACATAAAGCTATATGAGTATTTGAATTCATCCCATAGACTCCAGCGGATAGAACAAGAATTGTTGCTGGATTATTGTTCAGACATAAATCGTGAGATAGCTGATCATATGTACGTTGTAAAAAAGGAGCAAAAGTTCCAAAGACAGGTATTCCGCCATTTTTAGCAATCCCGCTAATCATTGCCATAGCATTTTCTTCAGCAATGCCAACATCAATAAATTGTCCACGTTCGACATATTCTTTTCTTACAGGTTCGATGAATCCTAGCCCCATCGGTGTACCGGCATTTACAACAATAGCCTTTTTATTTGCATTTAATAAGTTAGTCAAGCTATTGAATAGGGTTTGATCATCTTCATCAACAAATTTATATGTTCCATCAGCAACATTAAATGGACCACCAGCATGCCAAGCTTCCTTGTTTACCTCTGCATATGGTAATCCTTTTCCCTTGATTGTATGGATATGCAATACGATAGGGTGATCGATATTTTTAACACTTTCAAATAATTCAATTAATTTTTCGATATCATGCCCATCATCTAAGTATTTATAATCAAGACCAAATGATGTAAATATATTGTTATTACTTGTTCCGTTAGTGTCTCGTAATTCTTTAAGCGTTTGATAAATACCGCCATGATTTTCGGCAATACTTTGATCATTGTCATTAACGATAATGATCAAGTTTTTATTATATTCGCCTGCATAATCGATAGCTTCTAGTGCTTCTCCACCTGATAAAGAACCATCGCCAATAATAGCGATAATATTTTCGGCTTTTTTATTCAAATCTCTTCCAATTGCTAACCCAAGAGCAAGTGATACAGATGTAGAAGTGTGACCAATTGTAAACATGTCATGTTCACTTTCAAGTGGGTTGGTATATCCTGTTACGTCATGGAAATGTTCTTCATCTAGAAATGCCTCTTTTCTGCCAGTCAATATTTTGTGTGGATAAGACTGATGGGAAACATCAAAAACGAATTTATCATTTGGTGAATCAAAAACATAATGTAAAGCTACTGTCATTTCTACCATCCCTAAATTGGGACCACTATGTCCGCCGGCTTTACTAATCTTATTAATCAATGCTGCTCTAACTTCGTTAGCAAGTTCTTTTAATTCTTTTCTATTCAATTTTTTAAGATCGTTTGTATCGTCTATTTTTTCTAAAAACATATTTACCTCCCATATAACTAGATACTATAAAAAATACTTTTTATAGGTGATAATATCATACATCTTGAAGTTTACTTCAAGTCAAGAGAAAAATTAAAGTAGTTTATGAGATGATAATTAGAATTACTGTACTGAACATATTTATTAATAGAGGAAAATAAGTATAATAAAAGAATGAAGTATAGAGTAGATTAATTAGTAATTTTATGATAAGTGAAAAGTGATAAGTAAAAAAGGTGATTTTTTGATACAATGAAGTTCACTACACAAAGTCACCTTTTTCATTTGATTAATATAATTTTAAGCAGTTATAATGCATTTTCGAGGACATTTTTCTTTGCAAAGTCCACAATTTGTACATTTAGTATAATCAATCCGTGCTAAAGAGTTTTCAATAATAATTGCATTATTAGGACAATTACGAGCACATATACCACAGCCAATACAACTAACAGCGCAATTTTTACGAGCTCGGAGAGCTGGTTCATTTGAATTACATTTTACTACTGCCTGTTTTTGATATGGAATCAAAGTAATTACATTATTTGGACAGACTCTAAGACATTTACCACATGCTTGGCACAAGTCTGGATTGATAACGGCAACCCCATCAATAATTGAAATGGCATTATATTCACATTCTCTGACACAACTGCCGTATCCCATGCAGCCGTGACTACATTGTTTATCTCCACCACCAGGGACGATGGCTGCGTTATTACAGTCTTTGATACCGTGATATAAGTACTGAATCGTTGCATTTTCGCAAGTACCACCGCAACGAACAAATGCTGTCATTCGCATTGTTTCTTCACTTTCTACTCCCATGATCATTGCAATGGCGTCAGCTACACTTTTTCCTCCAACAGGACATTGATTGATCTTTGCTTCACCAGCAACAATTGCTTTGGCTAGCCCGTCACATCCGGGATAGCCACACCCCCCACAATTATTTCCAGGAAGTTCTTCACGAATTTGAATTTCTTTTTCATTAACAGTAATGGCAAATTTTTCACTAGCAATTGTCAGAAGAATACCAATAAGTAAACCGATTGCACCTACAATAATGGCCGCAATTATAATTTCATTCATCTTATATTCTCCTCCTTATATTAGACCTGAAAAGCCAATGAATGCAATTGCCATCAGTCCTGCTGTGATTAGTACAATGGGGGAACCTTGGAATGAAACAGGAATATCATTATCAGCGATTTTTTCACGTATCCCAGCCATAATAACGATGGCAATCGTAAATCCAACAGCTGTTCCAAAACTACAAACAAGACTTGTCAAAATATCATAATTATTTTGAACATTTGTGATAGCAACTCCTAAAACGGCACAGTTAGTTGTGATAAGAGGAAGATATACTCCCAAAGAACTATATAAGCCAGAGCTATATTTTTTTAAGAACATTTCAACTAGCTGCACCAAAGCAGCAATAACTAAGATGAAGGTAACAGTGTTTAAATATTCTAAATGGAAGAGCACTAGTATTTTGTA